>Ga0209298_10000186_pt1 | contig 38817 bp, 33 predicted proteins | sample S_140806_EF_Meta_FD_187325 | JGI IMG/M metagenome (GOLD analysis project Ga0209298, IMG submission 187325) | Freshwater microbial communities from Lake Simoncouche, Canada to study carbon cycling - S_140806_EF_MetaG (SPAdes) (version 2) | ecosystem: Environmental > Aquatic > Freshwater > Lake ... | reverse complement strand
CTCCGACGAAAGCGGTGAAACCATAGCGCCAGAGGGACTGGGGAGCGTGCTCACGGGAGCTACCACAGCCGAAGTTGAAGCCGACGACCATGACGCCCTGCTTGGCAGCGGCGATACGGGCAGCCTGGGCAGAGTTCATCGGGTGCGCGCGTTCCTTGCCGTCCGGGCCGGTGCGTTCATCGCGGAAGGCGTGCTCGCCGAGACCGTCGAAGGTCACGCAGCGGAGGAAGCGCGCCGGAATGATGCGGTCGGTGTCGATGTCGTCGCCGGGGACGGCGAGGGCGAGGGCTTTAACCTGGGTGATTTTGGCGAGGGACATGGCGGTTTAAAAGAGGTTAGGCGGCGACGGGACGACGAATGATGCAGACGGGCATCGCGAGGGCGGAGGCCAGGGAAGCGAGGCGTTCTTCGGCGACGGAGGCGGCGACGGTCTCGTCGGCCACCAGAATCGCGTGGCCGTCCACGACCCACGGCAGGGTCACGGTACACACGGGTTTGCCGTCGTAATGGGCGTCGACGCGCACGTCGCGCTGGCAGGCGAGTCCTTCGGCCGAGCAGGCCGCGGCGACGTCATCGCCCTGGGCGATACGTTCGAGCACGCGGTCGACTGGCGCGGAGACGGACATCAGACCTTGAAGACTTCGCGGGCGTCCGCGACGTGTCCGGTGATGGCAGCAGCGGCGACCATGAGAGGGCTCATGAGCACGGTACGGCCGGTCTGCGAGCCCTGGCGGCCCTTGAAATTGCGGTTCGAGGAGCTGGCGCAGAGCTGGTCGCCGACGAGCTTGTCGGGATTCATCGCGAGGCACATGGAGCAACCCGCGCCGCGCCATTCGAAGCCGGCTTCGATGTAGATCTTATCGAGGCCTTCATGGACGGCTTGGATGGCGGTGAGCTGCGAGCCGGGGACGACGATCGCCTTGACGCTCGCGCTGACCTTGCGGCCCTTGAGGTACTTGGCGACCTCGCGAAGGTCGGAGATGCGGCCGTTGGTGCAGGAGCCGAGGAAGCAGACGTCGACCTTCGTGCCCTTGATCGGGGTGTTCGGCGCCAGCTTCATGTGGGCGTAGGCGTCTTCGGCGGTCTGACGGTCGGCGGGGTTAAGGGTCTCGAGCGCCGGCATCTTCTCGTCGATGAACACGGCCTGTCCCGGGGTGATGCCCCAGGTGACGGTCGGGCGGATGTCCTCGGCCTGGAAGACCTTGACGTCGTCATACTGGCAACCGGCGTCGGACGCGAAGGAAGCCCAGCGAGCGACGGCGGCATCCCAATCGGCGTCCTTTGGGGCGTAGGGCTTGCCCTTGATGTAATCGAAAGTCTTCTGATCCGGATTGACGTAACCACAGCGGGCGCCGCCTTCGATGGACATATTGCAGACGGTCATGCGCTCCTCGAGGGAGAAGCCGTCGAAGGTCGTGCCGGCGTATTCGTAAGCGTAGCCGATGCCGCCGTTGACGCCGAGGACGCGGATGATGTGCAGGATGACGTCCTTGGCGTAGACGCCCGGGGCGAGCTTACCGTTGACCTCGATGCGGCGGACCTTGAGGGGGCTGAGAGCAAGGGTCTGGGTCGCGAGCACGTCGCGGACCTGCGTAGTGCCGATGCCGAAGGCGATCGCGCCGAACGCGCCGTGGGTGGCGGTATGGGAGTCGCCGCAGGCGATCGTGGTGCCGGGCTGGGTGATACCCTGCTCCGGTCCGACCATGTGGACGATCCCCTGGGTGCCGGTCGTGGTGTCGAAGAAGCGGATGCCGTAGTCCTTGGTATTCTTACGGAGGGCCTCGATCATCTCCTGGGCGATCGGATCGGAATAGGGCTCCTTGAGCTCGTTGGTCGGGACGATGTGGTCGACCGTTGCGAAGGTGCGCTGGGGATACTTCACCTTGAGGCCGAGGTCCCGGAGCATGCCGAAGGCCTGGGGGCTCGTCACCTCGTGGATGAGGTGCGTGCCGATGAATAATTGGGTCTGCCCATTAGGCAGCTTGCGCACGGTATGCGCTTCCCAAACTTTCTGGAACAGGGTCTTGGCCATCTGAGTAAAAGGTGAAGGGTCAACGTAGGAAGGGACAGGGGCTGGTCAATCCCGCAGGCGAAGGCCCAGGACGGCTTATTTCCTGACAAATCAGCCGGACGCGGACCGTGGCCACCGCCGTGTCTTGACCCGCTCGCCCCTCCCCTTCCATCCTCAACCCATGGCCCGCACGCTCACCCTCAGCTTCTCCTGCCCCGACACCAGCGGCATCGTGGCCGAGGTATCCGCCTTCGTCGCCGGCCATCAGGGCTGGATCACGGAAGCCAGCCAGCACACCGAGCACGAACTCTCCCGCTTCTTCATGCGTGTCGAGATCCGGGCCGAATCCCTCAACTTCCCGGCCGGCGAATTCGCCCAACGCTTCACGCCGCTCGCCAAGAAGTTCGCGATGGACTGGAAAGTCTCCGACTCCGACCAGCCGCGTCGCGTCGTCCTCCTCTGCTCCAAACAGGAGCACTGCCTCTACGACCTGCTCGCCCGCCAGGTCGCCCAAGATTTCCCGTTCGTCGTCCCCTGCGTGATCTCCAACCACGAGAACCATCGCAAGGTCGTCGAAGCCCACGGCATCCCCTTCCACTACGTCCCGGTGACGCCGGAAACGAAACACGCGGCCTTCCGCAAAATGGAGCAGCTCTACCGCGACGCGCAAGCCGACCTCATCGTCCTCGCCCGCTACATGCAGGTGCTCGACGAGTCGATGTGCCGCGACTTCGCCGGCAAGATCATCAACATCCACCACTCGTTCCTCCCCTCGTTCGCCGGCGCGAAGCCTTACCATCAGGCCCATCGCCGTGGCGTGAAGCTCATCGGCGCGACCTGCCACTTCGTCACGCCCGACCTCGACGAAGGACCCATCGTGGAACAAGACGTGATCCGCATCGACCATTCGGATACGCCGGAAGACATGGCCCATCTAGGCAAGGATATCGAGAAGGTCGTGCTCGCCCGCGGCCTCCGCGCCGTCGTCGAGGACCGCGTTCTCTTGGCTGGCAATAAGACCGTTATCTTCCGTTAAAAACCAGCCCTTTGGAGGGGGTTTGGCGTTGGCGAAGGAGAAGGCGAAAGACAAGGTGAGCATACCCCTCGCTATGCGTCACCTCTTCGTGTTCCTCTTCGCGACCTCCGTCGCTTTCGCCGCCGTTTCTCCGGAAGAGATCACGCCGACCAAGAAGGCCCCCTTCGTCCCGCCCGCCGAAGCGGCCCGCGGCGAACTCAATGATTCCATCAAGGCCTACATGGCCAAGGAACCCGGCACGTTCGGCGCCCACGCTTCCGCCCAGGACTTCCCGGGCATCGTCGAAGCCAAGGAGCGCGTCGCCCGCACGGTCGCCTATGATTCTAATCTCGTCCATCGCTGGGACACCAACGCCGGCAACGCCCCCAACCTCGCCACCGGCCCGGACGCTTGGCAGGAGACCGGCCTCTACGCCGCCCCGGGCGAAGTCGTCATCGTGAAGGTCACCTCGATCCCCGAGAACCGCGTGGTGAAGATCATCGTCGGGTGCCACCGCGACAGCCTGCTCAAGCTCGACAAGTGGAACCGCTTCCCGGTGATCAACCGCACGTTTGAGCTGAAGGTCGGGGACAATAAAATCGCCAATGCTTTCGGCGGCCAGCTCTTCATCCAGAGCTCCCACAAAGATTGGCGTAAGCCGGTGAAGGCCTCGCCCTCCACGCCACTCCAGTTCAGCAACGCCGTCGCGATGACGACCTACGTCCTCGGCAAAGATACGCCCGACACCTGGATGAAGGCCAAGCAGCACCCCGCTCCGTGGGTCACGCTCGTCGGCAAGCAGGTCATCCTCCACGTCCAGGCTTCCGAAGTAAAGAAACTCGCCGACCCCAAAGCCCTGCTCGAATGGTGGGATAAGTCGATGGCTCTGGAAGATGACCTCATCGCGCTGACCCGCCTCGCCCCCGAACGCGTCGTCCCGGACCGACAGATCTCGGCGGGCTTCATGCACTCGGGCTACCCGTTCATGTGTTGGATCGAGCCGTCACAGAAGGACAGCATTGACCTGCCGAAGCTGACCAAGGAAGGCAACTGGGGCTTCTTCCACGAGCTCGGCCACAACCACCAAAGCAGATCCTGGACCTTTGACGGCCAGACGGAAGTGACCTGCAATCTGTTCTCGCTCTATGTCATGGAGAAACTCGTCGGCAAACCCCAGGGCCGCGGTCACCCAGCGATGGAGAAACTCGACGAGATGCTGGCGAAGCGCTTTGCCGCCGAGCCGAATAAGGGACCGTTCGAGCAGCTCGCGACCTTCGTCGTGCTGATTCGCGCCCATGGCTGGGGCCCCCTGCGCGAGACGCTCCGCTCCTACGCCTCGGTCGCCACCCCCAAGGGCGCGACGAAGGAACAGCTGCAGAGCGTCTTCGCCGAACGCTACGGCAAGGCCGCCAAGGCCGACGTGAGCGAGTATTTCGAAAAGATGGGCTACCACGTCGAGTCGACCGCCAAGGCCTCCCTCAAGGGCCTTCCCGCCTTCAAGCCGACCCTGCCCACGCCGGCTAAGTGACGCTGCGGCAACGGCTCCCGAGGTGATGCCTTCTGCCTCGCCCTGTGGGCTTATTTAAACTTAATACGCATCCGCCGGCCCTCACCGGCGCCCACCGACTATGTCCCTCATTTCCCGCCTTTCCGCCCGCCTCCAGAACCACCCCAAGCGCATCGTCTTCCCCGAAGGCGCCGACGCCCGCGTCATCCAGGCCGCCCGCCAGTTCGTCGTCAAGAAACTCGGCGTACCGATCCTCGTCGGCGACCGCCAGCGCATCAAGGTCAACGCCGCCCGGCTCAACATCAGCCTCGAAGGCATCCGTGTCGTCGAACCGGAACGCAGCGACGAGCTGAAGAGCTTCACCGAAAAGCTCGAATCCATCCAGCGCTACGGCAACACGAACCTCCAGGGTAACCCGGCCGAACTCGCCCTCAACCCGAACTACTTCGCCTGCCTGATGGTCGCCACGGGCGGCGCGGACGCCCTGATCTCCGGCGCCACTTTGCACGCCTCCTCCGGCTTGCGCGCCATCCTCCAGGTGATGCCTCGTCAGCAGGGGGTCGAGACAGTCTCGTCGATGCAGATTCTTGAATCCGAAGAGGGCAAGTTCGGCATCGACGGCGTCCTCTTCCTCGCGGATTGCGGCGTCATCCCGGACCCAACCGCCGAACAGCTCGCCGATATTGCAGTCACCACCGCGGGCCTTGCCGGCCACCTGACCAACACGACCCCGAAGGTCGCGATGCTCGCCTACTCGACCCACGCCTCCAATCCGCGCTTAGCTTCCGTAAAGAAAGTCCAGGTCGCCACCGACCTCGCCCGCCGCAAGGCCCGCGAACTGGGCATCACCTGCGATATCGACGGCGACATGCAGGCGGACGCCGCGATCAATCCCTTCGCGGCCCAGTCCAAGGAAGTTGCCGGCGCCGTCGCCGGCCGCGCGAGCGTCCTGATCTTCCCTGACCTGAACTCGGGCAACATCGCTTCAAAGCTTGCCCAGCACATCGCCGACATCCCGGCCTACGGCCAGATCCTTACGGGTCTCGAACGTCCGGCCGCCGAAATCTCCCGCGGCGCCAGCGCGCACGACATCTTCGGCACGGCGGTCATCGTCGCCGCCCAGGCCGTCGACAAGTCCTACCTCTTCCCGAAGCTCAAGGACGGACCCGCCGCCTGACCATGGCCGTTCGCAAACGTTTCGCCGATAACGTTCCGGGGCTGCTCCAGCGCCCGATGAACCTCGATACGCGACGGGTCTTCGTCGCGGCGACGCGCATGAACGACGGCAAGACGACCACCTGCCTCGGCCTCACGGCCGCCCTGCAGGCGATGGGCCTGCACGTGGGCTACATCAAACCGATCGCCCAACGCGTTGTGATGTCCGGCGACGATCAGGTCGACGAGGACACACTCCTCATCGACGGACTCTTCGACCTCGACATCCCGATTGCGGCAATGTCGCCCGTGGCCATCGGCCCTGACTTCACGAAGCAATACCTCGAAAACCCCGATGAAATCGGCCCGCAGCTCAAGGATCGCATCTGCCGCGCCTTTGACCGGAGCGCCTACGGCAAGGACATCGTGGTCGTCGAAGGCTCCGGCCATGCCGGCGTGGGTTCGGTCTTCGGCGCCTCCAACGCCGACAACGCCAAAGTGCTGGGCTCGAAGGCTATCATCGTCGCGGCGGGCGGCATCGGGAAGCCGATCGATGAGATCGCCCTCAATAAGGCGCTCTTCGACAAGGCCGGCGTGCAAGTGGTCGGTGCTATCCTGAACAAGGTGATGCCGGACAAACTTGAATTCATCCGCGACTTCGCTGGCCGCGGACTACGTAAACTCGGCGTGCCTCTGCTCGGTGTCGTCCCGCTTCAAGAGATGCTCGTCTATCCGAACCTCGACCAAGTGGCCGACGAGACCAAAGCGCGCTGGATCCACCAGCCCGCCGGACTGCGCCGCGTCCGCCGCGTGGTCATCGGCGCGATGTCCGCCCGCCGTTCCGCGGAGTACCTCCGCATTCCTGGCACCCTTGTCATCGTCCCAGGCGACCGCGAAGACCTCCTCGAGGCGTTTCTCGCCGCCACCGACGCGAAATCACTCTCCGGAGTTATCTTCTCCAATGGCCTGCTACCCAACGACGACCTCGTCCGCCGCATGAAGGAAGCCGGCATCCCGATAGCCGCCGTCGAGGCCGAATCCTTCGGAGTCACGGCTCGGATCAACAACATGTCGGTTAAGACGATGCGGCAGGATGCCGACAAGATTCCGGTCATCCAGAAGATGATCTCGGAATCGGTCGACATCCCTACCCTGCTTAAATCGCTCTAAAGCTCAGAGCGGACGCAACACCTCGCCGAGGCGCGTGAAGTGCCCATCGTCGAAGCCCATCGCCCGCTTGAGGAAGGCGTCACGCTCGATGAGATTGGGGATCTTGCCCGCTGCCCGCCACTGAGCCGTGGTGATGAGTCCGCGTAGGCGCACCCAGAAAGCCCCGACGGGCACAGGATAATCACTGCCGTGGAGGAAACGTCCCAAGCGGCCGGATTCCTTGACCTGCTTGAGCACTCCGCTGCGGATCGGGCTGTTGAGGGCGCTGGTATCCGCATACATCTTCGGGAATTCGTCCATGAGCTTGATGAGCTCACCGAAGTAGTTCTGGTCGAAGAAGTGGCTGTTGCCCGAGGAATGGGCGGCGATGACCTTAACGCCGAGCTCCAACGGGCGCCGCAGGATGCGCGGATCCTGATAGGAACGATTGATGACCGGCACGGTCATTTCGCCGCCAGTATGGCAGAGGAACGGCAGACCCGCGGCGGCCATGCGGCGCCAGAACTCGTCATACTGAGGCAGCGAGCAGTTCACGTTCTGGCAGTTGGGCAAGAGCTTGAGCGCGCGAGCGCCGGACGCCAGGCAGCGGTCCAGCTCCTCCAAGGCGTCCTTGCGCCCAGGGTGAATCGACACCGCGGGTACGAACTCCGGATTCTCGCGGCAGACCTTAAATAAATAGTCGTTCGGCACATGGAACGAACCGAAGTTCATCTTCTTGCCTTCTTCGTCGTAAACCTCGTCCTGCGCCAGCAGCAAGGCCTTGTCCACATAGGAGCCGCGGATGAGCTCACGTAGGGCCTCGACGTATTTCACGTCGAAGTCCTTGTGCGTGAGCGGTAGCGGCATCCCGACCGCCCGCCGCATGACCTCGCTGAGGGCCTTCAGCCAGAGGCCTTCGATCCGCAGCCAGCACCCGCTGCCGTCTTGGCCGTTACCGACGAGGTGGACGTGACAATCATAACGCGTAGCGGGAGAGGGCATGGATTAGGAGCTGGGGTCCTGCTTTTCAGTATTCATGCGGCCATAAAGCCAAGCAACCCCCAAGAAGGCCAAGGCAATGATGCCGACGGCAATGACGCGGGAAGACGTCCCGGTGATATCGACGTAGAACATGCGACAGGTCACGCAAGCCAAGCCAGCCAGACCCAGCATACGGAAGGACTTGGAACGATTAAAGTGTCCCATCACGAAAATGAGAATCGAAGCCAAGACCCAGCACACGGAAGGAAGCACTGGGAAGACACCACCCAGGGCCAGACACACCCAGAAAGTGTGGGTGAGAAGTAATGTCCCGATGATCGGTCGCTGCATGGATTCTCCTTCTGCGTCGGCATATTGCGCGGTGTACCTGGCCAGCGCGCGGAGCAGCAGACCCAGACCAAGCAGCCAAAAGAGACCTCCCACGAGACCCTTAGGACCGACGAAAGCCGTGAGATCCCCCCACGCGCTCCCGTTAATGACGACGTAGGCGGCCAAGAACCCCGGAAGGGCCAAGACCATCTTCTTGAATTGAGATTCCGAAAGAGCCAACCAAGCCGCCACGGCCGAGATTAGCAAGGCGCCCCCGAACCAGGCGGAAACCTGAGCGGACCATCCGTCCGGGACGAACCAAAGGCCACAGATGAAGGCCGCCCACGTCAGCAAGAAGGCCATCGTGAACGTGAAGGCGTGCTGCAAGGCGAGGACCCACTCTTCCTTTCGTTCAGCCGTCTTCCAGATGATGCCCGCCTGGGTCAGGCCAATGATTAGCAGCCAGAAAGCGTGCCATCCATCCGTCGCAGGGTGGACCGCAGCCGACGACATCCACTTGAGGGCCAGCATGCAGCTCACCAAGTAAGCGGGGACGGCGGCCCAGATCAGGCCCTTGCGGTAACGCAGGAAGGCGACGACGCCGACGACCAACCACGGCCAACCGGTCATCTCCGGCGGCGACATGCGATCCTGCTGCACACCGACCAACGCGCCGCCGAGGACGATGAGACCGCAGATCCGGAGGAGATGCTGCCATTCATCGGTATGCTCCCAATCCTGCCGGAATGAGACCAGCAATGCCATGCCGGCGATGGCTACCAAGGAGGCCCAAGGGTAGCCTACTGCCGCAGCGGAAGAAGCGGATCCGTCGAGCACCAGGTAGAAAGCGGATAGGGCGGCCAATGCCTCGGTCGCCGATCGGCCTAGGCTGGATTTCGTGCGGGCAGCCAGCAGTTGCGCCAAGGCGGCGGCAAGCAGCCAGGCAATCCAGCGATGGTCCGTCAGAAGCGAAGTGAACCCGGCCGCGGCGAAGACCAGCGACGAGATGAGCATCACCTGTGAGATATTCGCGGAGCGAGCACGCTCCAACCAACCGAGCACCAACGCGATAGCCGCCAGCTCGAAGCCGAGGGTCGAACGACCGTGATGGAGCGGATCGCAGGCGACAAAGGCGATCAATGCTGGGACGAAGAATGAAGCCAGCTGGAAGGTTTCGTGCGAGCGAGCACCACCCAGGATCTTGGAGTCCGTCAGGAATCGTCCCCCGACCCAAAGGGTAACGAAGCAGAATAAAGCCGTCAGCTGAATCGAAACTGAGTAATGACCGGTGCCGAGGTGGTATTGCCAAAAACCCAGACAGAGTTGGGAGACGAACAAGCCGAGCCAGCCGGCCGAACCCCAAGAGCCGCGCAGCATGAGAACCACACCAATCAGGGCCACCATGGTTACGCCCAAGACGTTGACGTAATCATCAATCTTAACCCCACCATCGGGATTCTGGATAGCGAAGAATACGGCTAGGCCAGCAAAGATGACCGCGAGCTGGGCAAACAACTTATCCTGGCGCCACAGGGCGATGACGACGACGCCGATTGCGGCCACGAACTGCAGGACGGAGGAACCGAGCACGGAATCAAAGAGCTTGAATTTCGCCAGTCCATAGGTCGACCAAGCGGTAAACTGCAGGACTCCTAAGCCGGCGGCGCCGATGACTCTCCCCAAATCCTGGTTCCGGAGCGAGAGCCTCAGGCTGAACCAGAAGATGGCGATACCGATCGCGGCAATCTCACCGACCATAAACCATGCCGGGAAATTTTGGGTTACGTTAAGCCAGACACCATAGAAGATCACCGCGGCGAGGGCCAGCACCCCGCCGATACGCCCTGTCCACCAAGCCCCGAGCGCATACTCGCCCTTGAGATTCAAAGGCGGCAGCATGCCGAGCTCACGCAGTTTTTCGGCCAGCGGGCTCGGACCATCCGCTTGCGACGGGCCAGAAGAGGTAGGCAAGGGAGGCGGGGTGTTGTTGGGCATAAGGTTTATTATACCGCAGCAAGCTCTGCTGCGGTCTTTGAAAATCTTGATTGGGCGCATCGGCTAAAACGATGCCGCCACCGACTTTTTTTAACTAGAATCGCTGAATCTCCCGCAAAAAAAAACCCATTCCTCAAGGACTGCGGGGTATCCATCTGCCAGACAATGCCACGACAGCAGGATAAGCCAACTGTTAATTTATAGCATAAATTTATTAAAGTTAGTCATCGATGATCCTGCCACCGATTAAGTAGTAACCTATAAATCAGCGCGCCGATTCTCCGCGCAACCAGACGTCGGCTACTTCTGGCCGAACGGCCGAACCATCCCAGTCAAAGGCAACTAAATCCGCTGGCTGGCCAACCGCCAATACTCCCCTACACCCGACGAAGCGGCCAGGCGCGGAAGTCATCAGCGCAACGGCCTGACCCAAGGTCAACCCGACCTGATTCACGAGCACAGGAATCGCGGCTGTCATCGGTAAGGCCGCCCCGGCGAGGTAATTGCCAGTGCCGTCGTCGAGAGCGAGGAAACCGTCCGACCGCAACTCGACCTTGCCGCCAATCGGGGTCTGATACTTGCCAGCCGGTAGGCCACCTAAGGTGACCGTGTCGGAGACGACAAGCGATCGCTCAAGGCCTTTAGCCCTGATCATGGCCTTAAGCTGTGCCGGCGTGAGGTGATGTCCGTCGGCGATGAACATGGCCGTGAGGCGATCGTCCGCCAATTGTGGCCAGAGATGATTATGCCGACGATTCATCGTCGCATGCGAACCGTTGCCGAGGTGCGTGGAAAGGGTCGCGCCGGCGTCGACCGCCGCGGCAATCTGCGCGGCGTCGGCGGAAGTATGACCCAGCGAGACGGTGACGCCGGCCTTCACGAGGTGGCGAATATAAGCAGGAGCCTCAGGCCAGTGCGGGGAAAGGGTGACGAGCTTGACGAGCCCGCCAGCGGCCTGCTGCCAGCGATCAAATTCGGCGATCGAAGGCGGGCGTACCTCGGCGGCGGGGTGTGCGCCGCGTGGGCCGTCCTCGGGGGCGATGTGCGGGCCTTCGATATGAATACCAGCAACCATCGCGGCAACTTCAGGATGCTGCGCGCAAGCCTCGCGGATCGTCCGCAGGGCCCGGATGAGTCGGGCCTCCGGCGCGGTGATGAGCGTCGGCAGGAAAGTCGTCACGCCTACCTTAAGCATCGCCTGGCAAAGGGCCTGCACGGTCGCGATGTCGAGCGTGAGCCCGTTAAGATCATGGCCAGCATAGCCATTAACCTGCAGGTCAATGAAGCCCGCGCTCAGCCACTGCTTCTCACCATGCTCCAGGAAATCAATCGCCTTGATCAGCTCGCCTTCGGTCGTGATCGCGATGCCCCTGCCCGTCGAGGGATCGCGGCCAAGGATGCGCTGGGACGAGGCGGCGGACACGGGTCAGCGGGAAAGTTCCGAAGCGGCGGCTGCATCGACATACAACGTGCAGTCGGCGTGTTGCTGAACGATCGAAGCGGGACAGGTCGGCGTCACCGGACCTTCGACCGTGCCCTTGACGGCGGCAGCCTTGCGCTGGTCCGGGACGGAAAGGATGAGGCAGGCGCTCTTCATGATCTGACGGATGGACATCGAGACGGCCTGCTTAGGCACGTCGTCAAAGGTCGGGAACCAGCCCTCGCCGAACTGCTGCTGGCGACAGGCGTGGTCGAGGTTCACCACAATGTAAGGGACTTCGGTCGCGAAGTCGGCGGGCGGATCGTTGAAGGCGAGGTGGGAATTCTCACCGATGCCGGCGAAGCAGAGGTCAATCGGACAAGCGGTGATGCGGTTGTTCAGGCGCTTGAGCTCGGCGCTCAGGTCCTTGGCGTCGCCGTCGACCGGGACGAACTCCGGCTGGTCGGGAAGCTGACTGATGAAGCGTTCGCGTAGGTATTTACGAAAGCTCGCGCCATGCGCCTCCGAAAGACCGACGTATTCATCGAGATGGAAAACGGTGACCTTGGACCAGTCGATGCCCGGCTCCTTGACGAGGCACTTCAGCGTCTCGAACTGGCTAGCCCCCGTGGCGACGATGATGTTCGCGAGGCCGTTCTTAGCCAACACCTCGCGGAGCACATTGGCACCTTGTGCGGACGCGGCCTGCCCCATGGCAGCGGCATCGGTAAGTTTCTGGATTTTCATGGGAAAGGTGTCAACTGACACTGCCCGAAGGGTAACTGTGAGCAAGTGCCTATCCCCATCCTATTCGGCAGGAAACCTCCGATTAGCCGACGAGGTTCAGACCGCGCATCGAACCGGTTGACGAAGCAAATTTGTCCGCATCGATGCCCATGCGCTGGAGCATGGAAACGAAGAGGTTCGGCAGCGGAGCATTGTTCTCGGTGTCGAACACATGGTGCTGACCATGATTAAAACCTCCGCCCATGAAGAGCGTCGGCAAATTGTTCGTCGTGTGGGCGCTGGCGTTACCAAGGTTGCTACCGTAGAGGATCATCGTGCGGTCGAGGAGCGGTGCGCCTTCTTCCTTCGTGGTCTTGAGGTCCGCCATCAGCTTCGCGAGCAGACGCATATGCATGCTGTCAATATCCTTGAGCTGCGAAAGTTTCTTAGCCGACTTCCCGTGGTGCGAAAGGCTGTGATAGCCATCCGTAGTCGTATGGACGTGGTCGATATCCAAGGCCGGCGTGTTCACGCTGTCCAGCATGAGGGTCACGGCACGGGAAGAGTCGGTCTCGAAGCAGAGGCGGGCCATGTCGTACATCAGGCTGACCTTGTCCAAGTACTCCTTAGGGCTACCGGGGTCGAGCGGCGCGGAGGTCTTGGCCACCGGACGGGGCTTCCGCTCCCACTCCTTGGACATCTGCATACGCTGTTCGAGCTCACGGACGCTGGTGAAATACTGGTCGAGACGATCGCGATCCTGGCCACCCATCGAACGGCGGAGCTCGCCGGCCTGGCCGCCGACGGCGTCGAGGATGCTCTGGCCGAGCTGAAGGCGACGCTCCTGGGCCTGCACTTCGGCGGCAGATCCACCCATAAAAATTTTACGAAAGACCTCCGAGGCCTTCTCTTCAGTCGGAATCATCACGCCGCCAGCCGTCCACGAAAGGCTGCGGGAACCACGGGCGCAGTTGACGCCGAGGGTCATCGAAGGGAAGCGCGTCAAGTGTCCGATACGTTCGGCCATGAATTGATCGAGCGAGATGGTGTTGCGGAAACCGCCGCTACTCGGATGCGGAGCCGCGGTCAGGAAGCAATTATCCGCCGGGTGTCCGCCGTCGACGTCGGGGTGCGAGACGCCGGAGAAGACGCTGAAATCCTTGCGGTGCACCTGCAGGAGCTCGAGGTACGGCGACGCCTTGTAGTCCTTGCCCTTCCCGGTCGGGAAGAAGTAGTCGGGCACCAAGCCGAGATTGTTACAGACGCCCAGCATGCGGCGGGGCTTGGTCGCAGACGGCACAGCGGCCGCGAAGGCCGGGGTCATCGCATCGAGCATCGGCAAGGCGAGTAGCACGCCAGTACCGGCGAGGAAGCGACGGCGAGAGACCGAGCGCTTGAAGGCGACGTAAGGCGTGTTGGCCGGATTAAAGGACGAAGATGACATGGGGTATAAGATTATTTATTAAGGAAAAGGTCACTGGAGACAAGTCCGTGGACGAGATCACGGACGCCGTAATGGCCCTCCTTGGCCTGATCGAGGACGGCCTCGACCTTCGGGCGGTCGGCGAAACCGACCGGCGCACCGGTGGCATAGACCGTCAGCTGGCCGACGATATTACGAGCGAGCTGACGATCGTCGGCAGCGACAATCTTCTTGAATTCACGGATATCCTTAAACTTCTTACCATCGAGGTCGCCGTAGGTCTCGACAGCCAGAGCATTATGGAAGGCATACTTCTGGCCGTTCTTGCCGATACCGACCTCCGGGGTCTTGCCATCAAGCGCGCGATAGCGCTCCCGGAAGCCACCCATGACGTCGAAGCTCTCGAGCGCGAAGCCGGGCGGATCAATCTTGGTATGGCATGAAGAACAAGACTCCAGCGTGCGGTGCTTATCCAGCTGCTGACGAATGGTCACGGCGCCACGGGTATCCGGCTCGACGGCCGGCACGCTGGGAGGAGGCGGCGGGGGCTTACGGCCGAGCACTCGTTCCATGATCCAAGCGCCACGGATAACTGGCGAGGTCGTCGTGCCATTGGCGGTGACCTTAAGGACCGCGGCCTGCGTCATGAAGCCGCCGCGGACGCTATCCTTCGGCAAGATGACCTTCTGGAGCTTCGCTCCGGCGACCGGAGGCAGCTGATAAAGCGTCGCGAGGCGTTCGTTCACGAAGACGAAGTCAGCATCGACAATTGTGCGGGCCGTCAGGTTCCCGCGAATCATCTCAGCGAAGGTGGCATGGCTCTCGTCGCGCGCTGATTCGACGAGATGGTCGTCGAGATAGTAATCCGGATAGAGTAGATTGTCTGGGTCATTGGAGCCGGCCTTGCGCAGGTCGAGCCAGTAGTCGGTGAAGGTCTCGACGAAGCGGGCTGAGCGAGGATCGGCGAGGAGACGTTCGGTCTGAGCATGCAGGGTCTTCGGGTCATGCAGCGTGCCGGCGTCGGCCAACTTACGGAGTTCAGAGTCCGGCGTGGAGTTCCAGAGGAAGTAGGTCAGGCGGGCGGCCAAGGCGTGATCATCCAGACGACCGGGCTTCTCTTGGAGATAGAGGTAGGAAGGCGAGCAGAGCACGGCGGTATAGCCGGTCAACATCGCCTCGGCGAAGGTGCTTCCCGACTTCATGGCGCCCAAGATGAGGGGCAGGAAGCGGACCTCTTCCTGGGGAGATACGGGCGTGCGGTAGGCCTGCTTGACGAAACGGCGGAGAAGGCGTTCGGCATCCTTAGGCGCATCCTTCGTCTCGACATCGTAGTGAAGGGGCGAGCCCACGGTCCGCTTCGCCAGCAGATTATCGAACAGCACAGCGTAAGGTGCAGTGGGCCACTTGGGCTCAATAGGGCCTTCCACCTCAATCCAGCGCATCACAAGGCCGGGCTGGCCTTCCGGCGTTGCCAAAGGATTCTGTGCCCGACTGGCGCCCGGGCGGGAGCGATAGAAACGGACGGCGTCGATTCGGATGGTCTCACCGGCCTTGAGGACGACATCGAGTTCATTGACAGTAGGGTCAGGATTGAAGTCGACGTTGCCGATACGTCGCAAGATGCGCGGATGCGTAAGTGCATAGACCGTCACCGGCTCGGGACGGTGACCCTTGGAGATATCATCAAGGTCCGGGATATACCAGCGCGCTGGCCCCTTGCCCGTCGGCTTGCCTGGCCCGACCCAAACGGAGTGTCCGCAAAGCTTCAGCTTATAGCGACCTGACGTCGGCGCCTGGAATGTACTGAAACTGGGCTCCACCGGCTCGTAGGCGCCATGCACGACCCCCACGCCTTCCTCGTCGCGTAGCTTAGGATCCGATTTGCCGACGGTAATCTTGGCGTCGCCACGGCGGACGTCCGGCTGGCCCGCGAAGCCGAGCGTCGGGAAAGTGGCGCGCTCAGGCGACTGGTTGAATTCCGAGAAATTCATCTTGCCCGTGTAGCTACCCTGCTGACGTGCATAGTGTCGCTTCGTTGAGCCGTCCGGCTTCTCGACGGAAGAAATGAAGGCGGACCGCAGGCCCTCTTCGGCGGCGGTCAGATAGCGCTGGAGCTGCACGTGCGAGACGTCGAGCGCCTGTCCGGTCTTATTGAAGCGAAACGCCTCAGTGTCTTCAGGCAGGATTTCCTTGAGATCGAGCCAGGGGGCCTGCAGGAGATCTCGCACGGCGTTCTCATACTCGAAACGGTTCATGCGCCGTTCGACCGTGCGACCTTGGGTGAGGTTACGTGCCGACTCCTGACGGACAAGGAGAGCGGAAAGATCGCCGAGATAGGCCGACTTCTGGGTGGCCTCGGGACGCGGCTTCTTCTTGGGCGGCATCTCGCCGTTGGCGGTTCGGTCAAAGATCTTCACCCAGGTCTCGAAAGACTTCGCATCGGTCAGGTCGGATTTCAAGGCGGTCAGATCCAGGCCGCCCTTCTTGACGTCGGCGTCATGACACTCGACGCAGTTCTTCTCGAGAAACGGAGAGACGGAGCCAATTGAAGCCAGTGGCGCGAGGAAGAGGCTGAGCAGTGCGAGACGAGGAAACATGAAAAGGAGGCATTATGACAGCCGAACGCCCCGAAGGTTGCCAAGGTAAACCTCCCAGCAATGGGTGGTAATGCCGAGATTTAGGCCCCAAGCGTCGGGGATTGTGGCGCCCCGCGTTAACCCCTGCCCTGCGGCATGCTCTCTGTCATCCGTTCCGCCGCCTTGGTCGGAGTCGAAGCCGTCCCCGTCGAAATCGAGGTTAATACCGGTGAGCTTGGCGAACACGGGCTTTGGCTGGTGGGGCTGCCCGATGCGGCGGTCAAGGAATCTGAAGAGCGAGTGCAGTCCGCACTCCAAAACAGCGGCCTGCGACTTCCGGAGACACGCACGACCATCAATCTCGCACCGGGCGACTTGAAGAAGGAAGGTGCGATCTACGACCTACCCATCGCACTCGGCATCGCGGCCTCGACCGGTCAGCTAGATCGGACGTTTCTGCAACACTACCTCATCGCCGGTGAGCTCGGCCTTAGCGGCGCGACGCGACCCCTCCGCGGGGGCGTGGCTATGGCCATTCTCGCACGCAAATCCGGACTACGCGGGGTCATCCTGCCCCGTGCCTCGGCCGAAGAAGCCTCGCTGGTCGGGGGCATCGAAGCAATCCCGGTGGACACGCTCGACGGCGCCCTACGCTTCCTCACGGGCGAAGCGAAGGTCGAACCGCTGACGCCGAAGCGTGCACCAGAGGCCGTGGCGGCCGACGGCCAGCCCGACTTCGCCGAGGTCAAAGGCCAAGCAGGTATCCGCCGAGCGGTCGAGGTCGCCGCCGCGGGCGGGCACAACCTGCTGATGATCGGCCCGCCGGGTTCCGGCAAATCGCTCATTGCGAAACGGATTCCGACGATTCTCCCAGCACCGGACGCGGAGGAATTCCTCGAAATCCTCGGCGTGCATTCAGCGGCAGGCATGGCGCTCGCCGACGCCCGCCGCGGCTGGCATCGGCCGTTCCGCTCACCGCACCACACGATTAGCGACATCGGGCTTATCGGCGGTGGCAGTATTCCCGGCCCGGGCGAAGTCTCGCTCGCCCACCTCGGTGTACTCTTTCTCGACGAACTCCCGGAGTTCCGTCGCTCGGCACTCGAGGTACTACGCCAACCCCTCGAAGACGGCCAGGTCACCGTCTCCCGCGCAGCGGCCAAGGTCACCCTACCCGCACGGCTGATGTTGGTTGCGGCGATGAACCCTTGTCCCTGCGGACATCTCGGCGATCGGCGGCGCGAGTGCCGCTGCTCACCGATGCAAGTACGCAAATACCGTGGCAAGATCTCTGGACCCTTGCTCGATCGCATTGATATCCAGGTCGAAGCACCGGCGTTGACCCTGGAGGAACTCCGCAACGCGGCACCTGGCGAAGACTCCGCTACCATCCGTGGGCGCGTTGAAGCGGCACGAGCCAAACAACGCCTACGCTTTGGCATCCGAACAGGCGGGTGCAACGCCCTCCTCGGCGGTCGCGCGCTCCGGGAGTATTGTGCCCTCGAGAAGGCCCAGGGAGACCTTCTCCAGCAGGCGATGGAGAAGTTGGGTCTATCCGCCCGCGCCTATGACCGTATTCTGCGGGTCGCTCGGACAATTGCCGACCTCGCGGGTGCCGAACGCATCGCCACGGCTCATCTATTGGAGGCCATCCACTATCGTTCGTTGGACCGAAACTGAAAACGCTCGCCCACCCTCAGAAAATGCCTCCAATGAGAACCTCCCCATGAAAACCCTGCACAAGCTCGGGCTCGTCTGCCTGCTCGCCCTCCTGGCTCTGCCCCTCGGCGCTGCCGAGAAGATCCGCGTCCTCATGCTCGACGGACGCAATAACCACGACTGGATTCGCACGACCGAGTCCACCAAAGCCACCCTTGAGGCCACCGGTCGCTTCACCGTGACCGTCGCCACCGCTCCCGCCGCCTTTGCGAAGCCAAAGCCAGCCAAGCCTAAGCCGGGCGACGCTGCCGCCAAGAAGGCTTTCGACGCAGCGATGAAAGAATGGAATACCGAGGATGCCGCCTTCACCCAGGCGCACGCCGCTGAATGGGAACAGTGGGTCCCGAAGTTCGCCGACTACCAGGTCATCGTAAACAACTACAACGGCCCAGAATGGGGTACCGCGATGAAGGACTCCTTCACTGAATTCGTCATGAACGGCGGCGGCCTCGTCAACGTCCACGCGGCCAACAATGCTTTCACCGGCTGGGATAACTTCAACGAGATGATCTGCTGCGGCTGGCGCGACGGAAAATTCGCAAGCCGCATCGCGGTCGACGACAAGAGCGGTAAGGCCGTCGCGCTCGTCGACGCGGACGAGAAGATTCAGACCAAGGGCTTCGGCTCCGGCCACGGCGCGAAGCACCTCTTCACTCTCAAGACCCGCGACGCCAGCCACCCAATCATGCAGGGCATCCCGGCCGAATGGCTTCATGCCACCGACGAACTCTACGGTCGTATGCGCGGTAGCGCCGACCACATGCACGTCCTCTCCAGCTCCTATTCTAAGCCTGACACGGGCGGTACTGACATGCACGAGCCGATGGTCTGGTTCGCGCCCTTCGGCAAGGGACGCGTCGTGACCACCTCGATGGGTCACATGTGGACCGGCGATAACAACTTCGACGCCCTCTATTGCGTGGGCTTCCAGACCATCCTCGCCCGCTCCACTGAATGGGCCGCGACCGGCAAGGTTACCCTGCAGATTCCGGAAGGTTTCCCGACCCTCGACAAGACGAGCGTCATCGAGCCGTCCAAGGTCATCTGGAAGAAGTAAGCTCCTCACTTATTTTCGGAACGAAGGCCCGCCTCTGCGCGGGCCTTTTACTTTTCAGGCGAAGCGACGCATCGCCACGCCGACGGTCGCGCAGATCTGCTCGGGCGAAAGGCTGATACTGACGTGCAGGCACTTCTCACTGGCGAGATTCGGACGCTCCAGTGTAGTGAGCTGACTGCCAAGGAGACCGGGCGGCATGAAGTGCCCCTTACGCGCATCGAGGCGCGCCTGCAGGAGCTCCTGACTGCCGTCGAGGAAGATGAAGAAGAGTTCGGGGTCGCCCTCGCGCAGGCGATCGCGATAGGCCTTCTTCAAGGCGGAGCAGGTGACAACCATCGTTTCGCCATGGCCCTTACCCTCGGTCAGCCGAGCGGCCATCGCCGCGAGCCAGCTGGCGCGATCGGCGTCGGTCAACGGCTTACCGGCACTCATCTTCGCGATATTCTCGGGCGGATGGAAACCGTCGGCTTCAATGAGGGTGGCACCAGTGCGCTGCGCATACATCTCCGCGACGGTGCTCTTGCCGCAGCCGGAGACGCCCATGAAGACGAGGTTCGGGTGCGCCATAGATACTCAGAGGTTAATCGTGCGACCTTCGCGAAACGACTGGTCGGCCGCGGCGACGATACGCATCGAATTGACGGCGTCGTCCATGTGCGCGGTGAGGTCGAGGTCTTCACGGATGGCTTTCTCGAAATAGACCTGCTCGCGCTCGCACAAACCGTCATGGCCGGGATCGGCTTCGGTCGGGACGATTTCATCGGGCTTGGTGAACTTACCGTCCGCACCGAGTTGAGACGAGTGTACCTTCAGCGCCTGCGCGGCGGAGTGGGAGTCGACGTCGGCAGAGTTGCCGGCCTGAGAGGCCTTGCCGGCGACAATCGAGACGCAGCCCTTCGGCCCGATCACGTCCTTCACAAAGAAGGCCTCCTCGGACATCATGGGCCCCCAGCCGGCCTCATACCAACCGATGGAGCCGTCGGCGAAGGTGACCTGCAGTTGGCCGTAGTTGACCATACCCGCCGGGAGTTCGTCGGACAGACGCGCACCGATGCCGGAGACGCGCACGGGGCGGCTACCGGTCATCAGGCACATCACGTCGACGTAATGGACCCCGCAATCCACGATTGGACTACAGGTCTGCATCAGGGACTTATGGGTCTTCCACATGTCGCCGTAGCTCTGCTGATTGAGGTTCATACGCATGACGAGCGGCTTGCCGAGCGTCTGTACGGTCTTGATGAACTGAGTCCAGGCCGGATGATGGCGGAGGATGTAGCCGATGACGACCTTGCGCTTCACTTCCTTAGCCTGCGCGACGATCTGTTCGGCTTCGGCGACAGTAACGGCAAGGGGCTTCTCGACGAAGACATGGCAGCCGGCTTCGAGCGCAGTGACGGCATATTCGGCATGCGTGTCCGGGTAGCTCGAGATCGAGACCGCATCGGGCTTGGTGGCCTTGAGCGCAGCATGGAAGTCGCCGTACTCCGCGTAGCCGCCGCCAAGTTCAGCGTTAAGTTTGGCCCGGGAATCGGCGGAGCGGGTGACGAGGCCGACAATCTGGAAACCAGGCAGCTTATGGTAAGCGAGAGCATGCGAACGGCCCATGTGGCCGGCGCCGACGCAAAGGACTCGGATAGGGGTCGTGCTCATGCGCCGAGCATCACCCTTCCTCCCGTCGCTTCAAGTCGGGAGAAGGCGCTGACTCGAAATTAATCGACCGATTAGTTCGGTAACGGCTGAGCGACGCCCTTGGCCTTCTGGGCGTCGAGCAAGGCCTTGAGGCGCTCGACGATTTCCGGATGCTCCTTGGCGACATTATTGCGTTCGCCGGGGTCGGCCTGGAGATCGAACAGGCGCGGGCCAGACTGGTCGCGGCTATCGTTAGCCTGCTCGGATTCGGAACCCAGCAAAGCGACGACCGGACCTTTGTCCTTCTTACCTTTACCGGGAGCGCCGACACCGTAGATGAATTTCCAGCGGGCGTCGCGGATGGAAAGCTGATTGCCCTGCGTGCTCGAGATCAACGTCTCGCGGCCGGCGCCACCCGCGAGGGCTGGAGAAGTGTCAACGGAGTCGAGCTTGAGGAAATCGGCGGGGTCGCCGCCAGCGACTTTCGTGAAGACGGCGGGCAGGTCGACCTGTGACATCAGCGCGTCGGAAACCTTGCCGACGGGCGTATGGCCGGGCCAGCGGGCGAGGAAGCCCACGCGGGTGCCGCCTTCGAGGATGCTGTACTTGCCGCCACGGAAAGGTCCGGCTGGCGTGTGGCCGGCCTGCTTGTTCAGTTCGACGGCCTGATCTTTATAACCGTCATCGAGGACCGGACCATTGTCGGAGGAATAGATGACCAGCGTGTTGTCGGCGAGGCCGTGTTTGTCGAGTTCGGCGAGGATGCGGCCGGCCTGGTCGTCGAACGCCACCACGGCATCTCCGCGCGGCCCGAGCGGCGTCTTGCCGGCGTAGCGCGGATTGTGCACACGCGGAACATGATTCTCGTGCGAGGCGTAATAGAGGAAGAAAGGCTTGTCCTTATTGCGCGCGATGAAGCCGCAGGCCTTGTCGGCGAAGGTGTCGCCCATCGTCTCGTCGTTCCAGAGCGCGGACTTGCCGCCCTTCATCCAGCCGATGCGGCCGACGCCATTAACGAGTGCCATATTGTGTCCATGCGACCAATCCATCTTCAACTTCGCACGATTGGCGTCGGTCGTCAGGTCAGGGTCGCCGGGGTAAGCCGACTTGTAACTGACTTCGATTGGATCCTTTGGATCGAGACCGACGACGGAACCGTCCTCGACGAAGACCGTCGGCACACGATCGCCGGTGGCGGCCATGATGAAGGAGTAGGTAAAACCGATCTGGTTGGGCGATGGATCGATCTTCTGATTCCAGTTCACGTCACCCGAGCCGAGGCCGAGGTGCCACTTGCCGACCACGCCGGTGGCGTAGCCTAGCTTAGCGAGGCTGGCGGCCATCGTCGGTCGGCCTGGCTTGATGATGAGACGGGCGTCACCGGGCAGGACTCCGGTGCCTTCACGACGCCAGGCGTATTCGCCAGTCAGGAGGGAGTAGCGCGAAGGCGTACAGGTGGCGGAGGTGCAGTAGCCCGAGGTGAAGCGTGTGCCCTGCGAAGCAAGCTTATCCAGATTCGGGGTCGGGATGGCCTTCGCTCCGTAGCAACCGAGGTCGCCCCAACCGATGTCATCTGAATAGAGCAATACGATGTTGGGCGGGCGCTTATCAGCCGCGAAGGCGGTAAGGACGCAAGAGAGGACAACTAAGGGCAGAAGGCGCATGGGCTTCTAGTAAGCCGGTAGTCGGCAGAAATAAAGCCCGTAGATGGACCACCGCACCCCTTGCTTGCAAAACCGGCCCATAACGCCCAATCAGAAGGCGAACATGCGTTTCGCCAAATACCATGCCCTCGGCAACGACTACCTCGTCCTCGAGCCTAAGGATTGCCCTAGCCTCTTTTCGCCCGAAGCCATCCGCAAAGTCTGCCACCGTCACTTCGGTCTGGGCTCGGACGGAATCCTCTTCGGCCCAATCGAACGCACCGACGGCACCTTCGGCCTGCGTATCCTGAACCCTGACGGCTCCGAGGCCGAGAAGTCCGGTAACGGCATCCGCATCTTCTGCCGCCACCTCCTCGAGACGAAGCGCATCCAGGAAGGCCAAGAGTTCCGTCTGCACACCATCGGAGGCGTCGTCCGCTGCGAAGTCTTCGACGGCGGCAACCGCATCCGCGTCGAGATGGGCAAGGTCTCTTTCCGCGCGCCCGTTATCCCGCACGTTGGCGCCGACCGCGAAGTCCTTGGCGAAGAAATCACTGTCCTCGGCAAGACTTTCAAGTACTGGGCCGCCACCGTCGGCAACCCGCACTGCGTGATTCCGGTCGACAACCTCACGCCCGACCTCGCCAAGACCTACGGTCCGCACCTCGAAGTGCATCCGAATTTCCCGAACCGCACTAACGTCCAGTTCATGAAGATCATCGACCGCAAGAACGTGCGGATCGAGATCTGGGAACGTGGCGCCGGCTACACCCTGGCCTCCGGTTCCTCCTCTTCGGCTTCGGCCGCCGTAGCCCGCAAAATGGGCCTCGTTGACTCAGATTTAACGGTTAATATGCCGGGAGGTCAGATTATCATTGGCATCGGCGATGATTATTCCATCGTGATGACAGGCCCGACGACCCCCGTTGGCATCTTCGAGATGCACCCAGGAGTCCCGGTCCAAGACGTCGCCGTCTAGGCGAACCGTCTTCCCACTAGGTTTTTCCTCCTTTGGCGCGTCCTTTCGGACGACGCTTTCCACCGCACACCCTCACCATGGCGCCGCGACAGCCGTTACCCAACATCTCTGAAGACGATCTCGTCGACCTCGCCGGCGGGGCGACTGTGCTCCTCGCCAAGGAGCTGGTAGCCAAGGGTAAGGTGAAGAAGGCCCTCTGGACACCCCCGGTCGCCGAAGCCCTCGTCGACGACGGCACTGAATCTCGCGAAGCCCGCTGGAACCTCCGTTCGGTCACCTTCCAGCGTAACGAATGTGGCTGCGAGGTTTCCGTCGGCCGAAGAAAACTCTGCGTGCACTCCGTTGCCGCCTACCTCGTGCTCGCCAACAAGGAGGGCTATCTCAAGCCCGAGACAATGGCGCCGCCGAAGCCGGCCGCACCGCCCGGCAAACCGGCGACAGCGACCACCACGAAGGAAAAGACGGCTGATACTAAGAAGGAAAAATCAAAGGAAACGGAAACGACCCCGGCAGGACCCCGGCTCAAATCCCTCACTCTCTCGGAAAAACGCGGTACGCCCATCGAAGTGCGTTTCATCGTTCCGCCCAATATCGTCACCGCCGCCGCGCGAGACGAGATTATCTGCCGCCTCGAGCTCCGCGTCGACAGCGCCCAAGTCGCGCCCGAGAACCTCGATCGCAGCAAGGCTTGGACCATCGAGCCGGACACGGTCTTCTTCTTGGCGATCCTCGAGAACCTCTGCCACGGCAAACTCCAGGGCATCCTCCCCCTCACCCGCCGACACCTCCGCCAACTGCTCGCCATCGGCAAGGGACTGAAGATCTTCCGTATGGCCAATGCGCCAGAAACCCCGTTGGCATGGGATGGCGACCAGCTCGACAAGGTCCACGAACACCTCGACGAACCCGCCCCGACGCCGCAGACCAACGCCGCCGGCGAAGCCCCCGACGATGGCCCCGAAGAGCAGGAAGTCCGCTCCCAGGAACGCGGCCGCGACGACCGCCCGTGGGTCGACGGTTCAATGAAGTGGCTGCGCATCCGCCTCCCTCAGCAATCTTCCGGCCCGGTCGCCGAACTTCGCGACATGCTTCAGCGGAGCGGCTTCACCCTCGAGACCACCACCCGCGAATGGTACCTCGCCGGCACGATTCAGGTGCTCAACTTCCTCGCCCGGCATCACAAGCTGCTGATGACGGACAACGGTGCCTTCTTCACGCACAATCTCTCGCACTCACTCCGTAACGTCGACCTCGCTAAGGCGAAGTGCGATGCATCCGAAGAGAACGGCGGTTTCCGCTTTGCCATCGGCATCGACCCCGAAGGCAAGTCCCCAAAGGTCATCCAAGAGGCCCTCTCGAGTGGCCGCATGTTCTTCTACACCGACCAGGGTCCACGTCTCATCACGCCGGAGTTAATGGAGTCGATCCGCAACGCCCAGCGCCGCATCACGGGTGAATCCAAGCGTGATGTCGACCTCGACCTCAACCTCAAGATTGGGTACGCCGACCTCGCCAGCGCCGACGCCATCGCCGAGGAACTGCAGGCCGCCTTTGCGCCGCCCGAAACCTGGAGCAAGCGCTCCTCGGCCATCCGCAACCTTTCAAAGCTCCAACCCGCGCCCATCCGCGAGGAGCTCGGCACGATACTCCGCATCTACCAGCAGGTCGGCGTGGCTTGGCTCTGGCATATCCATAATAATTCGCTGGGCGGCCTTCTGGCCGACGAGATGGGCCTCGGCAAGACCGTGCAAGCCTTGGCCTTCATGGAGGCTCTGCGCCAACACCGCCCCGAAGACGGACCCTGCCTCGTCGTTTGCCCGGCCTCGCTCGTCGAAAACTGGCGCCGCGAAGCCCGCCGCTTCACCCCTTCACTCAAGGTCCTCGCCCACCACGGCCAGAACCGCTTCACCGCGCAGGAATACCTGCAGCGCTTCGATCTCGTCATCACTTCATACGGCACGCTTTCCCGCGACATCGCGGCGTTCTCGCTCATCACCTGGGGCGCCGCGATTTGCGACGAAGGCCAGAATATCAAGAACTCCCGCGCCCAGGCCGCCAAGGCGGTCAAGCAGCTCGTCGCGAAGGGGCGTTACATCCTCACCGGCACGCCGGTGGAGAACTCGCTCGAAGACCTGCGTTCGCTCTTCGGTTTCCTGATGCCGGGGTACCTGCCTAAGCCCGAAGAACGGATTCAAGCCGAAGAACGCAAGTGGCACGACGACCGTCTCTTGCAGATGGCCGCCCCTTACATCCTGCGCCGCTCCAAGATCGCCGTCGCCCCTGAGCTCCCCGCCAAGATCGAGCAGATCGTCTACTGCGACTTCGAGGATAACCAAAAGAAGATCTACGACGAGTACCTCGAGTCCACGCGCAAGGAAATCTTCGAGATGGAAATGGGCGGTGCCACGCAAGCCCGTATCCAGATGGCGGCCTTCAACCAACTCCTCCGCCTCCGTCAGATCTGCGCCGACCCGCGCATCCTCGATCCGAAGATGGAAGAAGCCGACTCAGCGAAGCTGCAGGCCTTCCTCGAGCTCGTCGAAGAATCCAAGGACGCCGGCCACCGTATGCTGGTCTTCTCGACGTTCGTCACCGCACTGCAACTCCTCAAGACAGCCCTGGAAGACCGCGACATCCCTTACTGCTACCTCGACGGCTCCACCAAGGACCGCCAGGGCGTGTGCGACACATTTAATTCCACCCCCACGATCCCGGTCATGCTCATGTCGCTCAAGGCGGGCGGCACGGGTCTCAATCTGACGGGAGCCGATACGGTCATTCATTTCGACCCCTGGTGGAACCCCGCCGCCGAAGCTCAGGCCACGGACCGTGCCCACCGCATCGGCCAGACCCGCACGGTCACCAGCATCAAACTAATTGCCGCCGGAACCATCGAAGAACGCGTCATGGAGCTGCAAAAGTCCAAGTCTGAGATGTTGCGTAAGCTCCTGACCGAATCAGACTCCGTTTCGTCTGGCCTCAGCCTTGACGTCATCAAGGACCTCCTCCGCAAGGATTAACCCCATGCTTTCCACCCTCATTCGTCGCAACAAGCCCAGGAGCGAGATGTCGTTCATGGAACACCTCGATGACCTACGCATCTCGTTGATCCGGGTCGTCACCGTCTTTGCCATCGGCATGGTCACCGCACTGATTTTCTATCGCGAGACCCCCGCGCTATTGAACATGCCGCTCGAGTGGGCCAAGCACCCAGAAACTTCCCCGCTCTCGTTCGCCTTTGGCCAACCCGGAGAGGGACTCGTCAATATGGGGGAGCTCAAGGAGTTCACCTTCATGGGCGTCTGGAAAGTCCTCATGTATGCCGGCTTTGGCGTCGGCGTGGCCGTCGCTTCCCCGGTCTTCCTCTACGAGACCGCCCGTTTCGTCGGCCCGGCGCTCACGGATCGCGAAAAGAGCGGCCTCGTCCCCTTCTGCGGCGCTGCCCTTATCCTCTTCCTCATGGGAGCGGCCCTGGCCTTCTATTGGCTCAGTCCGATGTCGATCCAGATCTGGCAGCACTTCGCAGAGGGCATGAAGATGGAGGTCACCTGGCAAGCTTCGGACTACTACGCTTTCGTGGTCATGATGTGCCTACTGACGGGCCTGACGTTCCAATTTCCCCTCGCGTTGATTGTCCTCATGTGGCTTGAACTCGTCCGACCCAAGACCCTGCTCAAGTCCTGGCGCGGTATGCTGGTCGGCATCATGCTCTTGGTCGCCCTCATCACCCCGATTGCCGAACCAATCTCACTGATTGTGATGACTGGCGTGCTGTTCAGCTTCTACCTCGCCGCCGTCGCGGTCGGCACCGTGATCGTCCGACGCAAACGCGCCGCCCGCGGAGATAAACCTAACCCAGAAGACGACGACCTCCCGGACGACGACGAGGATGACTCCTCCTATCAAGACGACTCCCGTCCAAAGCCCCGTAGGCCCGTGACCCCTTCCGACAGTAGCCCGGCTCCGGCCAAGCCGAAGTCCACGCCGCCGCCTGCGGAAGGCGACCTTTCCTCCCTCGACTAATCTCATGATCAAGCGACTGCTCCTCGTCCTCCTGGTTTCCTCCGCCTTGGCTTCGGCCCAGTCAACCGCCATTGGCAAGAAAGCCACGGCGAACGCGACGAAACCAACCGAGGTAGCCGCAAACGCCCCCGCCGCCAAGAGCGCAGTAAAAGCCACTGAGGAGGAAGTCGATAATTCCGTTGTCATCACCCCCTTCCGCTCCCTCACCCCGCCCGAAGCCAAGACGAGCCGCACGTTCCAGCTCTCCAAGGTCAATAAGCTCGGCTTCACGGAGACGTCCAAGGAACTGCAGCGCCTCTACTCGGCCTTCGCTACCCAGCGCATCATCGACGGCTCCCCGACCGGCTCGAGTAAAGCCACCGGATACCTCGCGACGGTCAACTACTCGCTCGTTCAGGATTTGGGCGATAACCGCTTCCTCGCCAAGGCCGCCTGGCCTGCCACTGGCCCCAACGAAGTCCTCGCCGCCGGCACCGATACGATGGCCGTCCTCCTCCTCAACAAGCCCGCCACGGTCGGCGAAACGGGTAAGATCACGGGCATGCACGTTGGCACAGTCGCCCTACTCTTCACCGCCAGCTACGCGCCCCTCACTGGCAAGCGCTTCACGCTCCGCCGCGAAGCTTTCGTCGAATGCGCCACGCTCGAGGACTCCCCATCCGGCCTCCAGAAGTTCATCGAAGCAGTCAACACTGGCGCCGAGATGAGCGCGACGACCAACGAGCAGATTCCTTGCAAGAAGTGCGGTGGCGTCGGCTTCACCCGCGAAGCCCAGAAGGGCCAGCTGCTCGATAAGCGCGTCCCGTGCGCCGACTGCGTCAGCAGCGGCAAGATAATGATTTCGGTCGAGACTAAGTTCGTCCCCTAAGCCAGACCTAGGGGCGCTTACTCGCATCCTGCGCTTGCGCACCGGCTTTTTCACCCGCACATTGCGGCGTGTCCTCCCCGCTGCACGCCGGCCTTGAAGCCCATTTCGCGGCGCTCGAAAAATTCCTCGCGGCGCAGGAACTCGCATTCGAACCAGAAGTGCGCCCGATGGTCCGCGACGTGCTCGCCCACCCGGGTAAACGCCTCCGTCCCTTGCTCGCGTTCAGCTCCGGCGCGGGCGGCCCTCCCCCCGACGCCCTGGTTCGCGGTGCCGGCATCATCGAACTGGTTCACCTCGCTACGCTTGTCCACGACGACGTCCTTGACGGCGCCGACACCCGCCACGGCAGCGACACCCCCAACCGGACCCACGGCGCCCACGCGGCGGTGCTCTTCGGCGACGCCCTCTTCGCCCACGCCCTCGTCCTCGCCGCCGACCACCCGACACCGGAACTCTGCCGTATCGTCGCCCGCGCCTCGCGCGAGGTCTGCTCCGGCGAAGTCTGCCAAACGTTCTCCCGCGGCCAGGACGATCTTTCCCTCAAAGATTATTACCGCCATATCCGCCTAAAGACGGCTGAGCTCTTCGAAGGCGCCTGCCAAGCTGGCGCGCTCCTGGCGGGCCGCCCGCCGGAACATATCGCCGCTTGCTCCCTCTTCGGACGTCATCTCGGCATCGCCTACCAGATCTACGACGACCTCGTCGACCTACTGCAGGACGACACCAAAGCCGGTAAGACCCTCGGCACCGACGCTGCCAGCGGCAAGTTGACCTTGCCGATGCTGCTCGAGCGCAACCGCTCTGGCAAAGGCTTCCTCACGGCTCTCCGCGCCGGCGGCGACGCCCGCGTACTCATCTCCGCCGAGGCTTGGCGCGAAAGTTTCCGTCGGCTCGACGCTGAAATCGCCGCCGCGGAACAGGCCCTCGAACCGATTGACGGCTCCCCTTCGCCCTTCTTCCTGCTACGTCTTACGGCCTTCCTGCGCGAAGCCGCCGCGCGACTCGCGCCGAAGGCATGAGAATCTTCCGCACGACTAAGGCGGAACGCCTGGCCCTCGCCTTCGTGCTCGGTTGCCTCGCCGCCGCCACGGGTCTGGTTCTGTTCTGGCGCTCCCTGTGATCAGGGAATGAACCGCTTCGGATCGAAGCCGCGTGCCTTCAGGGCCGCTCGCATGTCGTCGACGTTGATCTTCTCGCCCGGCTTTACCCCGAAATGGCCAAACCAACCAGCGCGCATCTCGATCGCGAAGCGCACCTGATCGGTGGTCGAAGCCGTGGTCTCGGTATCCCCGGCGGTCATGGTCCGGACTTCAAGGACAGTCCCATCGCGTGAGATGAAGGCAATATCGAGATCGAGTGGGGTGTCCTTCATCCAAAAACTCATCCGCGTCTCGGCATCATACATGAAAGCCATCCCTTCCTCATCGGTCAGTTTGGTGACGCCCATGAGGCCCCGGGCTTTCTCGAGATCGGTCGCGGCGATGCGTAGCTGACCGAGCACCTGACCCATCCGGACCGGGAAACGCGTCTCGAGCCCGAGTTCGGCGGTCGGCGCGCTGGCGGCATGCTGGCTATCGCAGGCGGCGAGCGCTAAGGCTAGGAAAAGGAAGAGCGACCGAGTCATGGCGGAGAGTGTTCCTGCGATTGCCTCGGTGGCAAGATTCGCTTGCTTCAACGCATGGAACGCGATCCTCAGGCCCACTGGCTCGAGACCGAGACGGCCCTGCACTATGCCCGGGCGGCCGTGAGGGTCGGAATCTGGGCTTCCGAACGCATGCTCATTGAACGCCACTTCACCCAGTCCCACCGCATCCTCGAGCTCGGATGCGGCGGAGGTCGGGTCGCCCTGGGATTGTTACAGTCGGGCTACTCCGACGTCATCGCGACCGACTTCTCTCCAATCATGGTGAGCCTCGCCCGCGCGGTGCTGGCCGATCATGATGCAGACTGGGAGAAGATCGTCGAACAACAGGACGCCACCGCCCTCACCTATCCCGATGCTTGCTTCGACGGAGCAATCTACGCCTTCAACGGACTCATGTGTCTTCCCAGCCAAGCTCACCGCTTGGCGGCACTACGCTCAATCCATCGCGTACTGAAACCCGACGGAATCCTCCTCTTCACGGCTGCCGACCGCGAGAAAGGCGCCTACGCCGCCTACCGGGCAAAGGAAGCCGAGCCGGACGATGAAATTCCAGGCGACCGCTGGCACGAGAGCGAGACGTCACCGGTCTTCATGCACAGCAGCACCGAAGCCGAAACCCGCGGCGAGTTATCGGAAACAGGCTTCACGGTGATCGAGTGTCCGTTGAGCACCGAAATTGCGGCGGATGGGCCACTCGTCCGACAGTTCGCCGGCGAGACCCGTTTCTTCGTCGCCAGAAAGGCTTGAGGGAACCGCGCCGAACCGCTGATCACTTGGCCGGCTTGGGATTCTCCTTGAAGAACCGAACGATCAGCTCGGTGGCGCCCTTGGCGTATTCGTGGCCGCCGCCATGGATGGCCGTCACCAACGGAGCCCCTTTGGTCGAGGCAAAGATGGTCGCGTCCAGCACGCCTTCCTTGGCCCACGGCTTACCTTCTTCCGTGCAGCTATTGAAGCGACGAACAGCGGCGAACGTCGCCTGCTGCCAGGCAAACTTTACGATGGGATCTTTCTCGCCGGCGACATGGATGACCGGCATCGGAGATAACGATTTGGAGTCACCCCGCAGACCTCCCGCGACGGAGCCGATGGCGGCGATGATTTCCGGACGGGCCTGCCAGAGGAGATAGCTGAACGCCGCCCCGTTGGAATGGCCCATGGAGAAGATGCGACGCGCGTCGACCGGCTGCTCCTTCTTGAGGTCAGCCAGAATGGCGTCGAAGAGCCTGATATCTCGGCCACCCTCGCTCTCGACGGTCGTCTGCCAGCCTGGCATCCGCCCTTCCTTGTCGACGAGCGGCGAGACGGTCGGCAGGCCCTGCGGAAAGACCAAGATTGAAGTCGTGTCGATCTCGGCGTAACCCCAGCGGCCGGCGGAGTGGGTCGAGCGGCCGCCGTGGCCGTGCCATCCGAAGACCACCGAGACCTGACCAGCTACGCCGGCTGGCACGCGGACCAAGGCAGTCCGCTTCACGCCATCCACCGTCCAGGTCCTTTCCACGAAGCCTTCCGGCGCCTTGGCCGTGAGGAGATCGCGGAACTTGCCTTGGGCGGATAACGAAGTCGCGCAGACCAAGGAGAGGCAAAGGATAAGAAAATGTCTCATAAACAAAAAGGGCTCCCCGATGTAACACCGGGAAGCCCCTCTAGGTTTCCGTGAATCAGGCTTAGTCGCGACGGCCACCCGCGAAGAAGCGGATGACGTAGAAGAGCAGCGTCACGAAGGAAGAGAACAGGATGAAGGCCGCGGCGACGTGCTGGTCAGTCTCGAGGGTATTCTTGATTTCGTTGGTCTGGTAAAGGATCACCGTGGCCATCAGGACAATCATCGCGATGGAGAACCAGGCGCCGAGGCTTAGGCCGGCGATGGCGGCGACAATCACGATGGCAAGGACGGCGAAGCTACCGAGGACGATCGCAACCTTGAGGAAGGAGAAGTCGAGGTTCGTCATGAACACCAGAGCGGTCAGGCCCGCGATCATGCCCGCGGTGACGATACCAGCCGGCAGAAGCACGGTGCTGGCGTTACCCTTGGTGGAAAGGATGACGTAGCCGATGAGCGGGATGAAGATGAGGGCTTCAAGCACCACGTAGAGGCCGAGGCCGGCATACTGAGCGCCCCGGGAGGCGCGATTGAAGGCCAGAGACTGGGCCACGGTGGTCGCGCCCCAGAAGGCGAGCATGACGAGCAGGATGCTCCATCCGCCCAGCGAGCTAATCATGGAGCCGAGGCCAGCGAATACCGCGAAGGCGATACCGCTGCGCTGGTCGAAGCCGACGAAGAAGATCGCCAGCAAGGCCGCGAAAGCGGCGAAGCCGATGGCCACGAGGCCGTAGGTACGACGGAAGAAGGCGGCGCGGTCGGCGGCCGGGGCGTCAGCGACGATGAAGGGATTAGATTCCATACCTCCATCTTAGCCCTTTTCCCCGCCAGTCAAGTCCGCCCCGTCCCTCACCGGTTACGAAACCGCACCGAAATTATCCGGAAGCAGCGGCCGAGATGCGGTACCGGGTGCTCCTCAGCGATGCGCTGGACGACCATCTCGCAGACGCAGCTGCCACCCTCCCCCTCGGCCCGCCCAGTGACCTTGAACGTGTCCCCTCGGACCGTCAGCACGGGTGCCCAAGCCTCCAGCAAGTCATCCGCCTTAAGATAAATCGGCAATTCCGATGCTACCGAAGCATAGGGTCGGTTGATGCCCGCCCCATCTAACGCCCGCTCCAGAATCTGTGATCGGGCGAAGGCTGCCAAGGAAGGAAAGGGCCAGCCATGAGTCGGCTGGAGTTCGACGACCTTGCGAGCGAGTTCGCTGAGCTTACCCTCATCGAAACATCGCACTCCCTGTTGGCCAGTCAGCCCAGCGAAAGCTATTTCCGGTAAGTCCGCCACCGCCCTATCAGCGAGATCGACCTGACTCTCTACACCCCCTTTCGCGAGCGAAGCACCGCCATGTCTAGTGAAGAAAACCGGGCCGCGCAGTTCCTGTGGCGCAAACGGACCGCCGGCATCCGCCTTCCAGGGACCTTCAGCAGCCCGCAAGAACGCCTCCCACGCCTTGAGGTCCTGTGAGTTAATATTAAATGGGCCCACGACATAAAGCCCCCGGACAATATCGGCCGATCCAGCATCCACTCCGCTACCGGCTGCAATCAAGAATGGGTTATGTGAAATCACTCCCGGCTCAGGAACTGTCAACGGCGCGGCGAAGAAAGTGGAATCTAGGCGCTGACGCCAAAGAGCAGAACCCGATGACTCCAGATGACGGAGTGATCCGACGGAAAGGCGCGGAGCGCTGGGGAAATCACGAAGTCTGACCGAGGCGAACGCCCCCACCTCGGCGGCATCGTGGCGATTGGCACGCAGATCCCACAGCGGCCCTGCCGGCGGCGAAGCATCGTGATCCACGACGTCCAGCGCGGCCGCCACAGGGTGGTCGACGACCCAATCAGCGGCATCGATGGAATCAGAGAAGTCCCATCTCGGCCTCGAGAATCGACCCGAGTTGGCGGCCGCCCAGAACTCGCTCGTCTCGCGTGGCTTGAGGCGCACACGTAGACAGGCCCGACGCTCTTCGATTACATATCCCGAGCTATCCTCCCGCGAGTAATCCTCACCGGTGGTACGAATCAAGAAATCAGGGAGTGCGATGTTTTCCAACGCGATGACGGGCTTGGCGGGATAGTCAGCGATAGCGACATCGCGCGACGGCTCTCCCTCATATGGCCGAAAACGGATACCAACCTTCCCCCTAAAACGTACCGCGATCTCGATTCGATCCGACGGCATGAAGACCGTCGGCTCCGGACGCTTCCATCCCGGACCGTGCCGCCCGCGCTCCATCTTCCACGTCGTCTTGGTCAAGATGCGCGCCAGGCCTTGGGGCTGAGTCGCCGGCGCAGGACTAATTAAAGCAAAGACCTCGCCCGGCAAAAGCCCGCGTCCCGCCATACCATAGGTCGACGCATCTGTTATTTCCGCCCAGAACCATAATCCTCTCTCACGCAGGCTTTGCCGAATGATGCCGAAATCTTCCTGAGGGCAGTCATCTAGGTCGACGACGAATGAACTCTCGGTCTCGAGGTTGGTCACCGTCACTTCCGGAGAGCCTGTGATCTCCACGAGGAACATCTTACCCTGCGGGCCGGCGAGTACCGGCACGCTGAGTCGATTCCAGAATGTTGCTGAGCCATGAAATCGCAGACGATGTCGGCCGTCGCTTCTCGAGTTAAAGAAACCCAGACTCAACCTGAAATCGGCCAGCACGGGCAAAGTCGAGAGCGACCTCGGACCGTCTTCGATGCGGATGAGCGGAAAGCCTTTAACCGGAGATTGTGCGAAAGCGTTACTCCGCAGAATATCCCCCATCGGCTGTCCGATTTCGGCCGCCATGACCGCGTTATCAGCAAGATTTTTCTTCCAACCTCCGTTGACTGGATCGGTGAGTAGCCCGCGGATCTGCCAGGAGTTAGCCGAACCCATCGCCGCACCGAAAAACTCGGCCCCGCCAGCGGCCAAAGCGACGGATTGCGACTGCGTCACCGACTCGGCCAGGGCGCACGGGAGCTTGGCTCGGCCAGCTGCCGTCCGAGCCCAGGCCGAAGCCTGCCCGAAGGCCACGGAGCGTGCGGCCATATCGTGGCCCATGGAGAGGTCCGTCGTCGACCAACGGCAAATGAGGGAACCGTCCGCGAATTCGCCTGTCAATTTCATCTGCGCTGACCTCCCCCCGGCCACGAGTTGTCCGGGCGATGATTCAAAATCATAACCCACATCGGACCCCAGCCTGACCTGCAATTCAGCGAGACCGAGCTTGGCCGCGTTTTCAGCAGCTATTCGCAGCACGCGACTCCGCCGAACAGCCTCGTACTGTCTCGATTCAAGCAAAACGAGCGTTGCCAACGTAAAGGCCAGCGCGACTAGCGCAGCCATCGCCATCAGCGAGGCCAGTAATGCTAATCCTTTTCTCTTATGCATGGATGGGGAATAAGCCCCATTCTGTTAACGTTGATAATAACCCGCAAAACAGGAGATATCTCATGGATCGCTTCCATGAAGACATCATTGCGCAAAATCCGCGTTAGCCGTCCGGCCGCCTATCCAGCCCTGCCTCTCCCGAAGAAGCTCGTTCGACCGTCCCAGCCTGCGGGTACAAAACGCGTGCTGGTGATCGAAGATCAGTCTGCGGTCTGCGACCTGGTCGCAGAGATGGTGCACGCGCACCCGCGCTGTAACCTCGCCGGCAAGGGTACCGATGGCGAGAGCGCGGTCGAACTGGCGTTGCAACTCAGGCCCGACATCCTGGTACTCGATGTCATCATGCCGGGCGTCGGTGGCATCGAAGTCCTCCGTCGCCTCGGTGGCAGCCTGCCCGCGATGAAGGTGCTGATCTTCTCGGGCAAGCAGGAGCCCCACATCGTCCGCGCTCTCATGCAGGCCGGCATCCATGGCTTCGTGAACAAGCACGGACCGCTCTCCGAACTCCGCAAAGCCCTCGAGGCCGTCTCCCTGGGCAACACCTGGTTCAACGAGGACTTCAGCCGGACGGTCCGCCAAGCCCTCGCCTCCCCTGCCCACCTGGGCGAAGGGATGATCGACCAACTGACCCCGCGCGAACGGGAGATCGCCGTCCTCATCGCCCAGAGCCACAGCAGCAAGGAGGTCGCCGGCCGCCTGAGCATCAGCATCAAGACCGCCGAGAACCATCGGGCCAACCTGATGCGCAAGCTCGGCGTCCGCGATGTGGCCGGGCTGGTCCGCTTCGTGGTCCGCCAGGGGCTGGTCGACCCGGCGGCGGAATAAGATTGTTACCAAAGAACGCCCTTTTGCGTTCGCCTGCGAGGGGAAGGAGGACAGAATCGTCTGTACTCCCCCATGAAGACAACTTCCCGGAAGGCGAAATCGGTCGTGGTCGTGGAAGACCAGACCGCCATCTGCGAACTGATCATCGAGATGCTCGAGGCCCGCGGGATCTATCGCGTGCTCGGCTCGACGGCCGATGGCAACGAAGGCCTTGCGCTGGCGAAGCAGCTCAAACCCGACATCCTGATCCTCGATATCCTCCTGCCAGGGATCAGCGGACTGGAAGTCCTCCGCCAGCTCCACGGCACCCAACCTGACCTGAAGGTCCTAGTCTTCTCCGCGAAGTCCGAGAAGCAGCTCGCCCGCGGCCTCCTCAAGGTCGGCGTCCGCGGCTACGTGCCGAAGAGCGCCCGTCTCTCCGAACTCCGCCAAGCGGTCGACGCCGTCGCCGCCGGCGACACGTGGTTCAGCGATTCCTTCCAGAAAGCCATGGCCGACGCCCTCACGGCTCCGGAAAGCGACGTCGACGCGAAGGGCACGACGCTCACGGAACGCGAAAAGGAAATCGCGATTCTGCTGGCGAAGAGTTTTTCGAGCAAGGAAGTGGCGGTGAAACTTGATATCAGTGCGAAGACGGTCGAAAACCACCGCACGAACCTCATGCGTAAACTCGGCGTCCACGATGTCGCCGGCGTGATCCGTTACGTCGTGCGCCAAGGCCTCTACGACCCTTCGGAGGGCTGATCCCTGCTCAGTAATGGTAACGGGCTTGGAGAACGTAGATGACGCCCTTCTCGACGCGATAGACCAAGCGGTGCTCGAGAGTGATCCGCCGAGACCACCAGCCAGTTAGATCACCCTTTAATGGTTCGGGCTTACCGATGCCTTTGAAAGGGAACTTGGCGATGTCAGCCAAGAGTCTCTCGACCCTTTCGTAGTTGCGCGGTTCCTCCCGCTGCCAGTGCGCCCGATCTTCGAGCGCCCCCGCTGACCAGCGGACCTCAGGCACGGGGAGCCTTCTTGAATTTACCGGACTTGAATTCGGCTAGGCCCTTGCGGAGGCGGTCGGCGTTACGCGGCGAGGACAGGAGGTGGAAGGTTTCAGCCATGGCGGCGAATTCGGCGGCGTCGACCAGTACCACGGATGCAGCTCCATTGCGCGTGATGGCCACGGGCTCGCGATCCGCGTTAGCCGCCTCCATGAGGCTGGCGAGCTGATTACGGGCATCGGTGTAGGAGACGGTCTTCATGGGGTCAGTCTGCCGCCTGTACAGAATTCTGTCAAGCAGGTCAGGCGATGTCTTGTCGGGCAAAATTAAACGCACACCTCATCCTACCCTGTCACCCGCGCAGAAGAAAATGAGGGCAAATCATCAGGTCGTAGCGGAGTCTTCCCCCCGGCTTGCATCCTGATCGGTTAAGCCTACCAGTGTGGGTCTCACTTTCTATGACCACCACCGCCCAGGCCTACGGTTCCGCTTCCCCTTCCTCGAAACTCGCTCCGCTCCAGATCGCGCGCCGCGAGCCGGGCCCGACCGACGTCCAGATGGAGATCCTCTTCTGCGGCGTCTGCCACTCCGACGTCCATACGGCCCGAGGCGAATGGCCGGGCACTAATTACGCCTGCGTCCCGGGCCACGAGATCGTCGGTCGCGTGACGGCCGTCGGCGCCAAGGTCACGAAGCTTAAGGTCGGCGACATCGGCGCGACGGGCTGCCTGGTCAATTCCTGCCGCACCTGCCCGAGCTGCCAGAAGGGCCTCGAGCAATTTTGCCTCACGGGCGCGACCTTCACCTACAACAGCCCCGACAAGCACCTCGGCGGCCACACCTTGGGCGGCTACTCATCTGGCATCGTCGTCGACGAAGCCTTCACCCTGCGCGTCCCAAAGGGCATGGATCTCGCCGCCACCGCCCCGCTTCTCTGCGCTGGCATCACGACCTACTCCCCGCTCCGCCATTGGAAGGTCGGACCCGGTCAGAAGGTTGGCATCGTCGGCCTCGGCGGCCTCGGTCACATGGGCGTGAAACTCGCCCGCGCCTTCGGCGCCCACGTCGTGCTCTTCACGACCTCCCCCTCCAAGGTCGCTGACGGCCTTCGCCTCGGAGCCCATGAGGTCGTCGTCTCGACCGATGCCGCCGCGATGGCTAAGCACGCCTCCTCGCTCGACTTCATCCTGGACTGCGTCTCCGCGCAGCACGACCTCAACGCCTACCTTTCGCTCCTGCGCCTTGACGGCACCCTCTGCCTCGTGGGCGTGCCCGAGCAACCGCTCGCAGTCCATGCCTTCAGCGTGATTATGCCCCGCCGTAATTTCGCGGGCTCTTGCATCGGCGGCATCGCTGAGACCCAGGAGATGCTCGAGTTCTGCGCCCAGCATGGCATCGTCTCGGACATCGAGTTGATCCCGATTCAGAAGATCAACGAAGCTTGGGACCGCATGATCAAGCAGAACGTACGCTATCGTTTCGTGATCGACATGGCCTCTCTGAAGCAGGCCTGAGCGAGTTACTTCGCTTCGACCGTGGGTGCGGCTGATGCGGCTTCCGCAGGAGTCTGCGCCAACATCTGGTAAAGCGGGCTGGATGCCGGAATGGAGAGCTCTTGGCGGATGTTACGGAAGAATTCCTGGAGACGAATGGTCTTGGCGAGCAGGACCGGATCATGCGCCAGTCGGGCGTAAAAGAGCCGGTCGGCGACCATCATGCGCGCGTACATCGTCGCGCGGTCGTCGGTGGCGATGTTCATGCCGTAAGGTTCGGCGAAACCCTTCCGCCCGGCATTATCCTTGGTGTGAGTGGGCTGCCCTTCGGCGCTGACCGAGTTCGGACCGATCCGATATTTGAACCCCGGCTCGTTCAGTGCGTCCCAAGTGGCCCCAAATAGCGGGCCTCCGGAGCGCGTGAACTGGCGTTCCATCGCGTGAAACACCTCATGGTGCGTGGTGCGACTGAAGAAGGCGCGAGAGTTGGCGTCCTCCGGCTTGAAGGAGTTCAACCCGTAGGCGACCGCCGGCTTGGGAATCCAGCTGAAGCTCTGGCCAGCGAGTTTGACGTCGCGGTAAGTGAACTCGTCCAAGATGTAGATATTACCGAAACCTAGGCGGGAGACGATCGCATCCGGATACATGTCCAGTTCGTCGCGCAGCATGCGCACGAAGGCC
>Ga0209298_10000185_pt1 | contig 38835 bp, 31 predicted proteins | sample S_140806_EF_Meta_FD_187325 | JGI IMG/M metagenome (GOLD analysis project Ga0209298, IMG submission 187325) | Freshwater microbial communities from Lake Simoncouche, Canada to study carbon cycling - S_140806_EF_MetaG (SPAdes) (version 2) | ecosystem: Environmental > Aquatic > Freshwater > Lake ... | reverse complement strand
TGTCATTGCTTGTGCAGAAATTGGAGCAGATGTCATGACCGGTCCATTAAGCGTGATTTTGCAATTGATGAAGCATCCGTTAACAGACATCGGATTGGCGCAATTCCTTGCCGATCATAAGAAAGCTGCTGAAGCGAAATAACTTTGATTTCAATATCAGACAACAACGCCGATTATACGGCGGCACAGATTATTCGGAAGCAAGGCGTTTGTATTCTTCCAACAGATACAGTTTATGCTTTTGCTTGTGCGTTGTCAGATAAAAAGGCAATAGAGAAAATGGCTCAATTGAAAGGCGTGCGTTTAGATAACGCGCGCTTTTCTATTGTTTGCAACGACCTTTCTCACTTGGCCACGTTTACGAAGCCCATTTCAACACCGTATTATCGCGCTTTGAAAAGGCACACGCCGGGCATGTTTACTTTTTTGTTGGAAGCAAGCAGTCTGGTCCCTAAACTTTTTACTTCACGCAGAACCACCATTGGTCTTCGTGTTCCTGATCACGATTTTCTTCAAAGAGTTCTAACACAATTGGGAGAACCCCTTGTGGTTTCTTCGGTTCATCGCAAAGAAAATTTAGAAGAATATCCACTTGAAGCCATCGATTTTGAAGAAGATTGGTCAAAGGATGTGGCTGAAATTTTCTTTGAAGACACCTCGAAAATGTTACTTTCTACGGTCGTAGATTTTTCTGGTTTGAATCCGGTTGTAGTTCGCCAAGGTGCAGGGGAGTGGAATCCCTGAACAATATCCATAAACAATTGCTCGTTCGCAAGTTTCATAAATAGCCCATCCTCACGAAAGTGGTCTTGGTAATTTCACATTGACAAATTGTGACTATGAGAAAAATTGCACTGGGTATTGTATTAATGGTTTTAGGCAGCACGTCTGTGTTTGCTCAAAAGTCTTTTGAAAAAGTTGTGCCTGAGCGTATCTATCGCGAAGCACTGAATCTTTTCGAAAATGAAAAATTCGTTCCGGCAAAAGAGTCGTTCGAAAAGTATCTTGCACTAACCTCGGGTAACGACGGCTATCGCGCAGATGCCGAGTATTACCAAGGTCTTTGCGCCATGAACTTGTTTCATCCAGATGCGGAATACTTGCTCACCACCTTCGTAAGAAACCATCCCGATTCACACTGGTGTCAGAGTGTGTATCTGGAATTGGGGAACTTCAAGTACAAGAGCAAGTCCTACAAACAGTCACTCGAGTGGTTTGATAAAGTGGAAGAAAAACAACTTCTTGCGGAAGAGAGCCCATCATTTTATTACAAACGAGGTTTCGTGAAATTCGATCAAAAGAAATTTTCTGATGCTCGTGTTGATTTTGCGAAAGTGAAAGACGGCGATTCTGAATTCGCTTCAGCGGCGACTTATTATTATGCCTATCTCGCATATACCAACAAAGATTATCAAGTAGCGTTAGAATCTTTTTCGAAGTTGAAAGAAGATAAAGATTTCAAGTCTGTGGTTCCTTATTTTATTTCGCAGATTTATTATTTACAGAAGCGTTTTGACGAGTTATTGGCCTATGCACCGCCATTAATTAACGCTGAAGAAAATATCAAAAACAATTATCCGAATGCGAATGAAGAAATTGCACACCTAATTGGGGACGCCTATTTTACTTTAGAAAAATACCAAGAAGCTCTTCCGTATTTAGAAAAATATCACATGTCGCCAACAGCAAAACCTTTGGTACAGGACTATTATCAGTTGGGTTTTTGCTACTATCGAAACAGTAATTTCGAGCGAGCCATAGATGCATATTCACATTGTGCGAAGGAAGATTCTCCCACTTCGCAATTGGCCAATTACAACATTGGAGATTGCTACCTTAAACTCGATCAGAAAGAATACGCACGAACCGCTTTCGAAGCGGCATCCAAGCAAACGCATAACATCGATGTGCAAGAAGATGCGTTATTCAACTACGCGAAATTGGCTTTCGAACTTTCGTACAACCCTTTCCACGAAGCCATTTCAGCTTTCGAAGGGTACTTGGAAAAATATCCGAACTCTGCACGTCACGACGAAGCCTATGAGTTCTTGTTGAATGTATACTTGAAAACCAGAAACTACGAACGCGCATTGACTTCATTGGATAAAATGAAGGTGAAAGACATTCGTGCGAAAACTTCTTATCAGATTGTTGCTTTTAACAGAGGAGTGGAATTGTATCAAGCAGAGAGTTTTTCAAAGTCAGAAGAGTTTTTTACCAAGTCACTTCAATATCCAATAAACACCTACCTCATGGCACAGGCGAAGTATTGGATGGGTGAGATTAATTACCGCCAAAACAAATACCCGAAGGCGAAGGAATATTACCAGGCCTGTATCGCCGAGCCGGCAGCCTTCAACTCTGAGTATTATGCGCTAGCGAACTACAGTTTGGGATATACGTTTTTCAAGTTAGGTGTTGCGCAAAAAGACTACGATGCTTCGAAACCTTATTATGCGAATGCGAACACAGCGTTTAGAAAATATGTCGATTCGAATGAAGCCGATGAGGTTAAGAAAGGTGACGCGTATTTGCGAATTGGTGACTGCTTTTTTGTTTCGAAGAGTTATAAGCAAGCCATCGAGAGCTATTCTAAAGGTACACCTGCACAGAAAGACTACATCCTTTACCAAAAAGCCTTGTGCGAGGGTTACGAAGGGAATAACTCAGCGAAAATAGGCTTGTTGAAATCCTTGGTAGAGTCCGATGCAAATTCGAAATTTAAGGTAGACGCAGCGTTTGAATTGGGAACAACCTACCTCACTGCAGGGAACAATTCAGAAGCAAAAACGGTATTTCTTCAACTCATGGCCGACGAGCCCACTTCGAACTATACACGAAGAATTTTAGTGAATCTTTGTCTGATTTATCGCAACGACGAAAACGATGCGAAGGTGAAGTCAACCTGGAACACGCTCTATACGAACTACGGGAACGATAAAATAATTCTCGATGCATTGGAAATTGTTAAACCGGTGTTGATTGATGATGTTGAATTCCAAAATCAGATTACGCATTTAGCGGTGGCCGATGTAAGTGCTTTGGAAATTGAAGAGGGTGTATTTACGAAAGCTTCAGCTCCGGCATACGCGGGTGAATGTGCAAAAGCTAAGGGAAAGCTAGAGTCCTATTTAACTCAATATCCGCAGGCGGTTCATGCAGCAGAAGCAAACTTCTTACTAGCCGATTGTTTCAAGAATGAAGGAAACAAAGAATCGGCAGTCGATTATTACGAAAAGGTAATTGAATTGCCTTTCTCAGACTTTACAGAAGAAGCCTTAAACAATGCTGCAGACATTCGTATTCAACAAGGCGAGTACGCCAACGCTATTGGTCATTTGTTGAAGATCGAAAGTGCCGCAGTTTCCAAGAAGAAAGTGGAGGATGCACAAATGGCTTTACTCGTTGCTTATTACAGCATTGAAGAAATGGGCTTGGCACGCGAATATGCCGACAAGGTAATAGCAGACGCCACAGCTAATGCCGACAATCGTGCGAAGGCTTATTTATGGAGAGGTAGAATGAAGATGAAAGAGGAAGAGTTCGCGAGTGCATTGGCGGATTATGCTGAAGTAACCAAGCGCGGAGGGGAAGGCGCTGCTGAAGCGGCCTTTCAAAACGCCTTTGTAGAATTTAAATCGAATGAATTGGCAAAAGCTGAGAAATCGATTTTTAAAATAATAGAAAAGTATTCTTCATTTGAAAAATGGAGCTTTGAAGCTTTACTGTTGCTATCCGATGTTTATGTGGCTAAGCCAGATTACTATCAAGCCAGAAAAACCATTGACGCGGTAATTTCCAAATCGAAAAACCCGGAAATTTTAGCACGTGCCGAACAGAAAAAAATTGAATTAGAAGAATTGGAAAATCCAAAGCCAAGGGAGGTGGAGATTCCTCTTGATAATACCGATGAGAATATTCAAAACGATGAGTTCCATGAAGAATAAATTGAAAAAAATAGGAGTGTTATTGGCGTGGGTTTTTGCCTGCGTTCAAGCGAATGCACAAGTGGACAGTGTGCTTATTCAGAGCGCAACTTTCGAAGGAGATTTAAATATATTCTTGCGCGATGCGAATAAGATTTCCAATCAACCATTCGTAATTGAGACGGAGACGAATGCTGCGCTTATGAAGTACAACATGCTTCCCACTCGTTTAATTTCGTTTACGCAACCGGCAACAATTCTTTCGTCAAGTTTTCCCAGTGTAGGGAAATTGAAAAAGTTGCAAAACGGTTGGGTTGACGTTTCTTTTGGAAGTTATGTTACTCCGAAGGTAGATGCCTATTATACAGATGGAAGATCAAAGAAAGGAGATTGGGGAATTCGCTACGGTCATCAAAGTGCTCATTCCAATTTTGAAGTGTTATCAGACGCCGATCTTCCCACCACATTCAGTGAGAACAATGCAACATTATGGGGCAAGCGTTTTTTCAAAAAGACTGAAGCCGATGCTAAAATCAATTGGAATAGAAATGTGACCAACTGGTACGGAATAGATTCTTCACAGTTGAATTATTTTCCTGATTTTTCTTCACTGAAACAAACAATGAATGTGTACACCGGAAGTTTGGGTATTCGAACCTTCGATAGGGATAGTAACGACTTGAATTGGTGGGGGAAAGCAGGATACCGCTTAGCATCTGATGCGTTTAATTCCAATGAGCATTTTGTGGATGTAAGTGGTGGCGCAAGCAAGCTCGTGAAGACGGAAGTATTCAGTGGTGAATTTGGAATTACTTACAATCAGTTTAATTCTTCTGGTCTCGATTGGTCAGCTGACAATGCAAATATTTGGGGAGAAGGTGATTCACTTCGCACAACACGTTCGTTCGACAATGCGATTGTGCGCTTTATACCAACGGCATACACGGTTTATAAAGATCTTCGAGTGAAAATTGGAATGGGACTATACATGCAGTCGCGCGGAGAGCAGCGTGGGCATTTTTATCCGCAAGCGGAAGTGAGTTACAGCATCCTCGATGGAATGTTTGTGCCTTACGCTGGAATTAAAGGGTCTTTGGCACCAACTACTTACTACGGCTTGTATACACAGAATCCATTCGTGGTTGTGCAACCCCAATTGTTGAATCAGAACAATAAGTTGCAGTTTTACGGTGGTGTGAACGGATCTATTTCTCGACGTGTGAATTACAGTGTGGGCGGAGAATTGAATAAAATCGAGAATTTCGCTTTCTTCTTCAATGATAGCTTATTCTCGAGAGGTAATATGCAAGGTGTTCTATGCGATGACTTGCGTGTTGCAAAAGTAAAAGGTGAGATTGAGGTCTTGGGAGGAAAGAAATGGAGCGCCAAAGTTGGCGGTTCTTATTCTTACTTCGAAACCAATCAGCAATACGCATGGCAGTTGCCGAATCTTCAGTTCTCGGCTGAGGCATCTTACAATTTGAATACAAAATTCAAATTCAATTTCCAAGGAATCTATTACGGAGAGCGTTGGGCGAAGTCGGTTTTGCCTGTGACAGGAAGAGATGCAGTATTGCAATTAGACGGGTCTTATGTGTATAAAATGAAGTCGTTTGTAGATGTGAATTTACGCACAACCTATACTTACAATGAGCGCCTTTCGGCTTATTTGCAGTTCAATAATATTTTGGCGCAGCGATACGCTATTTACAGCGGAATTCCAACGCAACGCTTCTTTGCTGCCTTGGGAGCTTCTTATTCGTTTTAAAGTAGCAATTTGTTAACGAAATGTTCATAAAACCACGGGGGCTTCGGCCCCCGTTTTTTGCTACAGCAATGGGCCTTGCGTAACTTTGGTCACCTTGAAAAAATGGGTTCGTCCTGTTCTTCAATTTGAAATAAAAAAGTTAGATAATTAATAGTCCTACGAGAGAATGAGTGAAGAAATAGAAAATACCCTTACCCCCGGTTATACCGCTGACAATATTCAGTCGTTAGAAGGAATGGAGCACGTGCGTATGCGTCCCGCTATGTACATCGGAGATATTGGAACTCGAGGCCTTCACCACTTGGTGTATGAGGTTGTCGATAACAGTATCGATGAAGCGTTAGCTGGACATTGCGATACCATTAACGTATTCATTAATCCAGACAACAGCGTTACGGTTAAAGATAACGGACGTGGTATTCCTGTTGACATGCACAAGAAGGAAGGCGTTAGCGCACTTCAAGTGGTAATGACCAAAATTGGTGCGGGTGGAAAATTCGATAAAGGATCGTACAAAGTATCAGGTGGTCTTCACGGTGTTGGTGTGAGTTGCGTGAACGCACTTTCCATTGCTCTGAAGGCAGAAGTTTTTCGTGAAGGTAAAATGTATGTTCAAGAGTACAGCTGTGGAAAGGCGTTGTATCCGGTGAAGGAAATCGGCACCACGGAACTTCGTGGTACCACTGTGACCTTTCTTCCAGACAATACCATTTTCGATACAGCGGAATACAATTTCGACACGTTGGCAAATCGCCTTCGTGAACTTTCATTCTTGAACAAAGGCATTCGTCTCCACCTAACAGATGAGCGTGTAGTAAACGAAGACGGTTCATTTAAAACCGAAGAGTTTTACAGCGAAGCTGGATTAATTGAAATGGTGAAGTATTTAGATGAAAGTCGTCCAACCATCATTGGAACCATCATTCACATGGAGCGCACCGACGGTGCTATTCCAGTGGAAGTGGCCATGACCTACAACGACTCATACAACGAGAATGTGTTCTCTTATGTAAACAACATCAATACCCACGAAGGTGGAACACACTTGCAAGGATTTAAGCGCGGATTAACCTCTACCCTGAAAGACTATGCAGACAAGAGTGGCTTGTTGGAAAAAGCGAAAGTTGAAATTGTTGGAGATGACTTCCGCGAGGGATTGACCGCTGTTGTTTCTGTAAAAGTTCAAGAGCCACAGTTCGAAGGACAAACCAAAACGAAATTGGGGAACAAGGAAGCAGTAGCTCCCGTATCTCAAGTGGTAAGTGAAATGCTTCAGTCCTATTTGGAAGAACATCCTGCTGAGGCAAAACAAATTGTTCAGAAAGTAATTCTTGCAGCTCAAGCGCGTATTGCCGCGAAAAAAGCGCGTGAGACCATACAAAGAAAAGGAGTAGGCTTTGGGGGTGGATTGCCAGGTAAGCTATCTGACTGTTCTGAAAAGGATCCTACGAAATCAGAGTTGTTTCTTGTCGAGGGAGATTCGGCGGGTGGAACTGCTAAGCAAGGACGCGACCGTGTGTTCCAGGCTATTTTGCCACTTCGTGGAAAGATTTTGAACGTTGAGAAGGCGATGCAACATCGTATTCTTGAGAACGAAGAGATAAAAAATATGTATACTGCTCTAGGGGTATACATTGGAACTGAAGACGACAGCAAAGCGTTGAACACTGCCAAGCTTCGATACCATAAGATTGTGATCATGTGTGATGCCGACGTAGACGGATCTCACATTGAGACACTTATTTTAACGTTCTTCTTCCGTCACATGAAAGAGTTGATTGATCAGGGAATGATCTACATTGCAACTCCTCCATTGTACCAAGTGAAGAAAGGAAACAAAGGCGAATACGCTTGGACCGAAGAGCAACGCGATGCATTGGTGAAAGAAATGCGTGGAGCTGGTTCTGAAACAAGTGTGAACGTTCAACGATACAAGGGTCTTGGAGAGATGAATGCTGAGCAGTTGTGGACAACGACTATGGATCCAACGACAAGAACCTTGCGTCAAGTTACCATTGACAACGCTGCGGCGTGTGACCAGATATTTTCTATGCTTATGGGCGACGAGGTTCCACCTCGTAGAGCCTTTATTGAAGCGAATGCGAAATACGCGAAGATTGACGCGTAAACACACTCTTCTCGCTTTCGAGCGAGCAGGGTAACCTGCAAGAATAAGGGCCTCCGAAGGAGGCCCTTATTTGTTTCAACGAAGTTGAATTACTTCAATTTCTCATTATTCAAATGTCGCGTGGCATCGCGCTCGGTTTTCTTCTGCATGTTTTTTTCGAAGGCTTCTTGTAAATTGATTCCTGTCTGATTTGCAAGGCAAATCAGAACGAAAAGAACGTCGGCCATTTCATCGCCGAGGTCTTTGGCTTTGTCGCTTTCTTTTTCGCTTTGCTCGCCGTAGCGGCGGGCAATGATGCGAGCGACCTCACCGACTTCTTCAGACAGCATAGCCATGTTGGTGAGCTCGCTGAAGTAGCGAACGCCAACCGTTTTAATCCATTCGTCTACTTGCGCTTGAAGCGCATTCAAATCTTTTTCCATCAATGTCCTCCGGCCATTTCACCGATTTGAATGTTTTGCTTTTTCAAAATTCCCTTCACGCGGTAGGCGTAGAAGGCCAAGTAAGCAAAACATGCAACGCCTACGAAGTACGAATACTGAATACCTAACACAGCGTCATCAGACAATGCGCCTTGCGCCACAGAAACAAATCCGCCGCCCATAATCATCATAATCAAAAGGCTCGATCCAGTATTCGTTCTGCTTCCCAATCCTGCAATTCCCAAAGTGAAAATACATGGCCACAATGTGCTGCAGAACAATCCAACAGACATGAAAGCAAACACGCTAATCATTCCAGTAGCGAAAATCCCAACCAACAATGCAACAATACCCAAAAGCGAATACATCAACAATTGCTTTATCGGATTGCCCTCACTTATTTTATCAGCTGCAATTAACACGAGCACTAAACCCAAATACGGATAGAAGTCCGTTACCGCGTGTCCAGCAATAGCATTTACAGTCATGAAAATTCCAAAAGCAGCAAACGGAAGAATAATATTCAATTTGCTTTTCAACGATTGTGAAATGTTGAACGATCCTGCCGCACTGGTCCAACGTCCAATCATCAAACTCGCCCAAAACAATGAAACAAATGGAGCAATAGCATCTTCATTCGTGCCCAATTTTTGCTTCATGAATTCAGGAAGATTGCTTGCGGTTGAAACTTCAACACCCACATACAAGAAGATGGCTAGCATTCCCATTGACAATTGTGGGTACTTCAAAATAGAAAGTAAACTAGCGTTGTCATCGTCAGACTTCACGGTTTCAATTTTATCTGGAACCGAAGAGAACTTGAACATAACAGCAGCAAGTACAAACGCAGCTCCTAAAACCAAATATGGAATTTGAACCGCTTTCAAGTCTAACGTTGTTGGTCCTGATCCAATCCCACCAAAGATTGCAAACGAAACAATAACAGGTCCTATAGTTGTTCCAACGTTATTAATTCCACCGGCTAAACTTAAACGCTGATTTCCTGTTGCTGGATCACCCATTTGAATGGCCAATGGATTCGCAGCAATTTGTTGAAGCGAAAATCCTAAACCAACTATGAAGAGTCCCGAAATAAGCAACTCGAAAGAAGCCGTGTTCGAAGCAGGAATAAACAATAAAGTTCCACATGCGGAAATTAAAAGTCCCAGCGCTAATCCATTTCTATACCCCAACGAATTCAAAATGTCTCGCTTCATGATAGCTGAAATAGCAAAATACATGAGCGAACCCACCGTATAGGCAACGTAGAAAGCGAAAGAGATCAATTGCGATTGCATTTGAGTAAGGTCTAATGCCTTCTTGAAAACAGGAATTAAGATGTCGTTACTTGCTGCAACAAATCCCCAGAAAAAGAAAATTGAGATTAAGGTTGCCAATGCGCCTTTAGGTGCTTTTTGCATGTTGTTTTGGTTTAAGGTTTAGACTGCAATATAATAATGTAACTTGTACAATAAGTGGAAGACTTACTATTTCTTGTTCCTCCTAATAATCTCTTCCCATTTGAGTTGAATGCCTTCGGAAGGCAATGGCGTGTAATTGAAAGAAATTTTCTTTTTGTTATTTGTCTGAATGGCAATAGGAACGGTTTGAATACCCAGTAAATCAGTGAGTAGGTAATCATTTCCACCATATATCGTAGTCAGGTTAGATAACTTTAAGGGCTGCACTGCTTTTAGATAATCTTCGTAAGTGCTCTGCATTCCCACAGCAATAATGCGAAAATCATTTTTGTATTTAGATGAAAGTTGATTCAATAAGGCCAAATCTCGCTGAGAAGATTTGCTCGAGCGAAAGAAATAGAGATACATATTTCGATCACATTGCTCACTAAAAATCCATTTTTCCCCTTGGTCGTCAATAAGAGTGAAGTCACTGATTTCACTTAGAGTTTTTATAGAAAGTTCCTGTTCGAGACTTTTAGAAAGCGTTTTAGCTGACACGAATTGTGAATCTCGGAGAATGTTTTGACTCAACCTTGAAATAAAGGAAGCAGACCAATCATTGGAATAATATTTATTTCGCATGGCGGTTATAAATATTAACTCTTCAAGTTCTATGTTGAACTTGTTTTCGGAATTCAACAATTTGATGATTTCTTGAGTTGACGTGCCTTCTTCCAATAGGAGACCCAACTTCTGTTTTTCTTCTCCGCTTAAATTCGGCTCGAAGTAATTGCTTGCGAATATGTCCATCCATTCACAAAAAGCGGGGTTGCTTATGTCTATTCGTTTCGACATCTCTTCGTAAGAATCAGACACAGCGGTAAGCAGTTTTAATTGACTTATTTTACAAAAGAGATAGTTTTCCAAATATGAATTATTCTTCAAGACTGTTTCCCATTCGTTGTTGATCGAAATTTCGAAAGCAGTCAGAGATTCATAAAATTTAGATTGCGCCTTTACTGTTGAATCCGGCGTCTCGCTGAATTTGACTAGATCGGAATCTGGATTTTTGCTCCGAATTCTTTTCAGTGAAGCCTTGTTCGTATTGCTTTTTAAAAGCAAATACTCATAGGCGTTATTCGATATGAATTCAGCAATTTGATTGTTAATCAATCCAATTAACGCATTAGTCGCAACGTTCGATTCACATTCGATTCGCGACTCCCAAAATTGAACGAATGTGTTTTGTGTAAGTGTGGTGTCGGGTTGAAGAAAAGTAAGTTTGTATTTCTGCTTAGGGTCAACCCAAATTCGTGTTTTGGCGTTTCCAGTACAAATAACCAATGGCTTTGTCTGATTAATAGGAAGCGATAAATTAAAATTTCCGTTTTCGTCTCCTAATGTTTGAGATAAAAGCGAAAGTTGGTTCGTAATTCCATCACTCAACTCGTAAGCATATACTTTAGAGTCTTTGGCCAAAGTTGCGAAACCGTTTATTACAACATCTTGCGCACAGAGCGGTGCAAGAAGTGAATAGGCTAGGAACGAAAGAATGGCAATGGTTCTCATAACTGAATTCCTTTTGGAAGGAACGAAGAAATGTCGCCGTTATTTTTATAGATCTCGCGAAGGACTGTACTTTGAACATGCGATAACTCGGGAGCTGTTACTAGCAAGATTGTTTCAATGCCATCTGAAATGCTTTTGTTCATGTTCGCAATGGTGCTCTCGTATTCAAAATCGTTGCTGTTGCGCAATCCACGAAGAATATACTTTGCACCAATCGATTTACAGAATTCTACGGTAAGTCCTTCATACTGCGCGACACGAATATTCGAATGTCCAGCAAATGTTTGTTCAACAAATGCCATTCGTTGCTCCAAGGAAAATAAATAATTTTTTGTGGTATTCACACCAATGGCCACAACCACTTCGTCGAATAGCCCTGCTCCACGAAGCACAATGTCTTCATGTCCGGTTGTAATCGGATCAAACGATCCTGGAAATACTGCTATGCGTTTCATTTGCTGTCGATTTTGAAAAATGAAAAATGCACATGTCCGTAACTGCGTGCTTGCCAAAAATACGGACTGTCTTCGAATTTCATGTCTTTCCCGTGTTCAATTATCAAGAGTTGAAACTGTTCCATTTTCTTTTCGAAAATTAATGCGGGCAATTCCTTCAACCAGGGTAAATCATAAGGCGGATCAGCAAATACAACTTGAGGTAAGTCTGTTTGTCTTCCTAAAAAAGTTCGCACATCTGCTGTGAATATATCCATTCCATCTGCTTGAAAATCGCGCTTCACTTGCTGCAAATGCCTTGAATGCTTCGGGCTGCTTTCCACCGCAATTACCCGCTGAACCCCGCGTGAAGCGGCTTCCAGACTAATAGCCCCTGTTCCTGCAAAGAGATCCCACATAAGCGAAACGTCATCCCATTCCACCAAATGCTGCAACACATTGAACAACGCTTCTTTCGCGAAATCGGTCGTGGGTCTTCCAGTGAATGACTTGTCCACCTTAATGATGCGACCTTTCCATTCGCCTCCAATTATGCGCATAGCATGTGCAATTTCCAGAGGTCGTTCAACGAATTCGCTTTCATATTTTCCGAGAACTGAACCTGGCGGACGTACGATTCAAAAACTTCAACATAGTTCGAATCGAAATGGGTTCCCTGCACGAACACCGGCAATGCCGCTAAATCAATTCCATATTGAATACATCCGTTGGCTAAGAAGTATAAAATGTCTTCTGCCGTATTTCCGGCGTATTCATTCAACAACACCAGGGCGTTGTTTTTTTCAAGACACAAATAATGTTTTTCCTTTCCAACCCAAAGCGTTGCTTTCGATTGCACCAAACTCGCATGTGCGCGCTGTCCGGGAAGGAGTAGGGTTGGAAGCGCAAGAATTTCAACTCCAGCAATGAATCTTTCCAAATTCACAACCGACGAATGCGTTGCGAAAACAACGACAACATCTTGTTGTGTGTTGAAACGATACGCCAAGAATTCATTCGATGTTATTTGCGGAAGGTATTGCTCCATCTCGCTTTCGTTGAACATGGCTTTCGGAATTAGGTTGAAGGCCAACGGCTCAACCGAGAGTATGGTCTTCTTAAAAACCGCGCTGGGCCAATGTTTTTGAATCCAGGCGACACTTTCTGCGAAAGGAATACTTTCTCCAATCGGAAACGATATGTTATGCGTAAATAGGACAATACCATCTTCCGGCTGAGCGAAGGCAATGGAAACAAAGAAAGATTCCAGATGCAGCGAGGCATGCAGACGTGCGCTGTTCTCTACAACAGCCGTCGGAATTTGAAAGGTTTCAGTGTTCATCTTGAAAAAATACGCATAATTAATTTCTCCGCTAATTTACATCATTGCCGCGCTTAGTCTTTCTTTGCAAGCGAGAATAAAATCATGAGCCACACCGCCTTCGAACAATTACTTCTGCAGAATTTTTCTTTTGCTCCCACAGCAGGACAAAAGAAACTCTTCTACGCCTTTGCGCGAATGATGTATTCCGAGAAGGCGCGCTTGGCACTCATGATAAAAGGATACGCGGGTACGGGTAAAACAACCTGTGTGAAAGCCATGGTAGATGCACTCGCAGAGCACCGCGTGAACGCAGTGTTGCTAGCTCCAACCGGAAGAGCAGCGAAGGTTTTGGGGAATTATTCCAACCGAAAGGCCAGCACCATTCACAAAGAAATTTATGTGAAGCGCATGGATCGTAGCGGACGCGTGTGGTTCGAGTTGAAGGAAAACGAAAACATTGATACGGTTTACTTCGTGGATGAAGCTTCCATGATTGGACAAGACACCGTTGTTTTTTCAGAAGATACTTTCGATGCGGGTAGTTTACTCGACGATTTGCTCTCGCATGTATACAGCGGCGAGCGTTGCAGGTTGGTCATCATTGGTGACACCGCGCAGCTTCCTCCAGTCGGTTGTCCGTTAAGCCCTGCATTGAATATGGAAGGACTTCGCGACAACTATTCGTTGAACATTGCAGCCATTGAATTGCTTGAAGTTATTCGACAAAAAGAAGGTTCTGGAATTTTAATCAATGCCACTTCACTGCGCGAATTAATTGTGAGTCAAGGAAACGAATTACCTCAATTTTCAACATTGAACTTCAACGACATTCATCGCGTAGACACCGACATGCAGCCAGTTGTAGAGGAAGCGTTACAAGAATATGGCATTGAAGATTTGGTCATCATAACACGTTCAAACAAACGCGCGAATCTGTTCAACCAGCAAGTGCGTTCTAGAATTTTAGGGAACGAAGAAGAGATCAATTCGGGCGACCGAATGATGGTGTTGAAGAACAACTATTTCTGGCTCGATGAAAAAGAATCGAAGGAAGTGGGCTTCATTGCCAACGGAGATATTTTGAATATTCATCGAATAAAATCATTCGAAGAACGAGGTGCTTTCAGATTCTGCAAGGCCATTGTGAAAATGGCCGACTATCCGGAAATGCCCGAGATGGAAGTCATTCTATTATGCACCACCATTTGGGAGGAATCAGCCCAATTGTCAAAGGCGAAGATGCAAGAACTTTGGGAAGTCTGCGCGCTGGATTATCCAGATGCATCAACTGTAGGACAACTTCGAAAGCTCCTTCAAAAAGATCCGTATTACAATGCGCTTCATGTGAAGTTCGCTTATGCAATCACATGTCACAAAGCGCAAGGTGGACAATGGCCGTGTGTCTTTGTAGACCAAGGATATCTTACCGACGAGATGGCAGGATTGGAATTGAATAGATGGTTTTATACAGCGCTAACGCGTGCGCAGAAAGAAGTTTATCTTGTCGGATTTCAAGAAAAATTAATTGTCGAAGAAGAACGGAATTTATTTTGAAAGCTTGAAGAATAGTTCAATCTCTTCGGGAGATTTAGGCTTAGTTACAATGCGCATATTTTTATCTAGAATGAAGAACGCCGGAGTCTTCGTAATGCGATAGTCTTTCGCTCCTTTCGATTCCCATCCTTTCATTCCACATAAATTCGTGAAGGTGAATTCTCTTTCGGTTACCGCTTGTTTCCAAGCGTTCGCATCGTTGTCTACCGAATAACCCACGAAGGCAATTTTCCTTCCAGCATAATCTTTACTAAGCTTCGCAATCTTTGGTGCTTCTGTTTTACAGTGACTGCACCAGCTGCTCCAGAATACAATAAGCGTATATTGATTCGCAGCACAAGTCTTCTTCAAATCGAATGCAACGTTGTTTATGTCGTTGCCGGTGATGTTCGGAGGAGTCTTTCCAACGCTCACGCGCTCAATGCTTTCAGCGTTTCGTTTAATAACGTTCGAGAAATTGTCATCACCGCAAGATTCATCATTAATGAAATTATCCATGAGATAAAGCGTAATGTTTTCCATTCCGCTTTCATAAAATCCGGTAAGCATTTCATTCAATACAAATTCATACACGCGATCGTTGGCGTGCGCTTTTTCGGTTAGAAGTCCAATGCAATCGATGAATCCGCTTTCGGTTCCTTTGCTAAACTGACGCATGAAACTTTGAATGCGATCGTTCAAGACTGTTGTGTGAACCACCCGTGCGTCGCTGAAGTTTAGATTGTCCCAATAGTGGGCTTTGTCTTTTGAAGGTTCACGCTTCCAGTCGATCAACTGCGAAACGAACGAAGTTTTAATCGACTGCTTGTCGCGCTGAATGCACTCAAGCTGATAGGCATTGAATGAAGCTTCAAGGTCTGTCAATTCTTTTTCTGCAGTTGAATCTTTGTCTTTTTTCCAACGAATGTTTAACGCTTTTTTCTTTTGAGTGAATTCGTTTTCCTTCTTTACGTATTCATTCCAAAGAATATTCCTATTTCCTTTCGTGCATGAAATTCCGCTATCCCAGCGCACTCCTTGAATGACGAAAGTGGTCTCTAATTCTGCATTGTCAATGGCTATTATGGCCATGTTGGAAGGGGTTAGGCCGAGCGAGTAAAGCCCTTCGCCGTAGTTTCCTTTGAATTTAAAAGTGTTGTTTTGAATGGTGGTTGAATCGGCCACATCGAGCGTTCGCCCAGTGGTTTTCCAAAGTCGAATGGATGTCCCGTTGGGGTAGGTGGCTGTTCCAGAAATGACATGAGATTGGGCAAAAGCCGCAATGCTGAATAGGAGTAGTGAAAGGGCGAATAATGTTTTTCTCATCGTGAAATTTCTAAAACAAAAATAACACCAACTTTAATAGCTTTGTTCGGATATGCGAGAATCTATTCTTTTAAAGTACGATGTGGCCACTGAAGAGGAGCTGGAAGAGTTCCTGTACAACGCTGCTTTTGAAGAGGCGAAGCTCTTTCGTTCGCGCATGGGGGTGCGTTTGCTGCGCCGAAAGCATCTGAAGAAAATTGAAGAATGGTCTGCCGATATTACGCTCGGATTGAATGTGGAAGAGGTTAAGTTGTCTCAGGTAATGTGGGTTGAAGGAACATCGTGGATAACGAATCTGCGTGCTTTGGAAGCAGCCATTAGTCTTGGATTCAGACAGGTCTTTCAGGCGAGAGGGGTGTATGAGATGCATTATGCGTTGGAAGGGTTGGAGCGAGCCGTGACCACTTGGGAAGATTTCTTGTTGCAGTCAGATTTGGAGTTTTTGGAAGAACCGGTTCACTCGAAAGAAGAATTACCAACCGCGGAAGCCATTCAGTTTTTGTTGAAGGGGGAAGAAGCGAAGGCCCTCTCTTTGTTGCGAAAGGAGAAGACGCGATTAAGCGCCTTTATTAAATAATTACGAATTGAAAACCTTTTCGAAATAAGATTGTTGGAAGAGTATGAAAATGTCTGATGTTCGAGTTTCTTGGCTTTCCATAGCGTTCATTGCTTTGGGAACTATGACTTCCATATACTTGATTTCGCAGTTGAAGTTCGATTATGATTTCGAAGATTTTTTTCCGAAGAACGATCCAGAAACTGAATATTTTTTAGAATTCCGAAAGTCATTCGAAACAGACAACGACTTCTTCATAGTAGCACTTGAAAACGAAGGGAGCATTTTCGATTCTACTTTTCTTTCTCACGTCGATTCGTTAACGAAAAAACTTCAAGCCATTCCAAATGTGGAAGAATGCGTTGGACCAACATCGTTAATGACTTACGCCGTAGATCCCTTGTTCGGCGGGGTATTCGAAACACCTTTACTTTCTGCGAATTCAGCTCAATCCTTTAAACAAGATTCCGTGACCATCTGGAATTCGCCGTCATACGTGGGCGTCTTCTTCGGAACGAACGGAAAGTCGGTGGCCATTAACATGAAGCATACGCAAATGTTAAGCAAGGAAAAATGCGACGAACTTTCAAAGAACATTCAAGACGAAGTCAATAAATTTCAATTTAAAAAATCGCACGTCATTGGTCGCGCGCTAGGCCAGACGCTTTATGTAGAGCTCATGATTAAAGAGTTGGCGCTCTTTATTTCAATCAGTTTAGTCCTCACCACCATCTTCTTATTCATCGCTTTCCGAAGCGGATGGGGAATCATTATTCCAACAACGGTGGTGCTGTTGAGCATTATCTGGACGCTCGGATTCTTGAAGATCATGGGCAAAGATTTAGATCTAATGCTCACTGTCCTGCCCACGATTCTCTTTGTAGTTGGAATGAGCGACTCTGTGCACGTCCTCACGAAATACATGCAAGAACTCCGAAAAGGGAAGGAGAAGATTGAAGCCATTCGTTATGCATTTAAGAGCATTCGTCTTGCTACTTTTTTGACTGCGTTAACTACGGCAATCGGATTTTTTACCTTGGTGTTTTCCAACATTCAACCCATTTCTGATTTTGGAATTTACACAGCCGTTGGTGTGCTCTTGGCCTACGGACTAACGTATACGCTACTTCCAGCTATATTGATTTTAGGTAAGCCGAAGCGCATGAACGACTTCGCAATGTCAGATGATTTCTGGACTTCGAAATTGCATAACAGTTTTATCTGGATACTTCGAAATCGCAAGAAGATTTGGATTGCCGGAGTTGTCCTTTTAGGATTAAGCGCTTGGGGTGTTTCCACCATTGTGGTAGACAACAAGATGTTGGAAGACTTGAAAGACGACCACGTCTTGAAGCAAGAGTTTTCTTTCATGGAAAAGGAATTTGCGGGGTGTCGTCCGTTTGAATTGGGCATTGTTATGCCGAACGATTCTGCCATTCAATCGGTGAAGGTGTTGAAGCAATTGGATACGCTGGAGTCTTATTTACGCAATGAATACGGAGTAGGAGCCATGCTCGGATATGCCCAATTGGTAAAGGAAGCGAACAAGACATTGAATTTCGGAATGGAAGAGTATTATGTCATTCCAGACAGTCTGAAAGAGATCAGAGCCATTGAAGAATTGTTGCAGCAAGGACCAATAGCGCGCGCAACAGGAATGGCTTACAACGATAGCACTCGGACGCTTCGCATTAGCGGAAAGGTTGGAGATATTGGAAGACTTCATTTCGATTCATGCAATCAAAAACTAATTGCGTTCATGGATCAGAATTGTCCCGATTTATCGAATCGAAAAATCACAGGAACAGCGCATTTGATCGACGTCAACAACCGCAGCTTAATCGAGAATACCGTTTGGGATTTGCTCATCAGTGTCTTGGTTATAGGAATCATCATGGGCATTGTGTACAAGTCTTGGCGCATGATACCGTTGACCATTCTTCCGAATTTATTTCCGTTGTTGATTGTCGCCGGCATCATGGGATTCACGGGCATTCCGTTGAAGGTAAGTACGAGCATTATTTTCAACATCGCTTTTGGAATTGCGGTAGATGATACCATTCATTTCTTGGCGCGTGTCCGCAGTTTATTGGGTGAAGGCCTCAGCGTTCACTACGCGGTAAAACGCACCTTCCTCACAACAGGCAAAGCCATGATTGTCACCACGCTCATCCTCAGCGGCGGTTTCCTCACCTTAATCTTCAGCGACTTCTTAGGAACGCATTACATCGGCTTGTTGGTGAGTCTCACACTCTTCATAGCGTTGTTTGCAGAGCTGTTGTTTTCTCCGTTGATTGTGATGGCTTTTTATAGGAAAGGGAAGAGAGGGTAAGAGATGGGAAGAGAGGGGAAGAAAATACTCATTCTCATTCTCCTACTGATTCTGTTTCTTAATTACATTTACTAATATTTGATTTTAATGAAAAAATTAATTGCCGCAATGCTATTTTTTATTGGAACAGCGGAATTTGCTGTTGCACAAAAAGACCCATTGAACTACGAAATGATTTTTGTTGAAGGAGGTACTTTTCAATTTGGAGGTAGTTCGGGCGAATCAGATGAAAAGCCGGATCATTCCGTAACATTAAGTGCCTTCAATATTGGAAAATACGAAGTTACGCAAGCCCAATGGAAAGCTTTAATGGGAAGCAATCCAAGTTATTTCAAAGATTGTGATCAATGCCCTGTTGAGCAGGTGTCTTGGAATGATTTGCAGGATTTTATTCGAAAGCTCAATGCGCTAACAGGTAAGAATTATCGTCTTCCAACCGAAGCGGAGTGGGAGTATGCAGCTAAGGGAGGCAAGAGCAGCAAGGGTTATACATTCAGTGGGTCGAACGACTTAAATTCTGTAGCTTGGAATACAGATAACAGTGGAAGTAAAACGCATGCAGTCGGAGGCAAGCTGGCCAATGAGTTGGGTATTTATGACATGAGCGGAAACGTTTGGGAATGGTGTTCAGACTGGTCCGGCACATACAACAGTTACAGTGAGACAAATCCAACGGGTGCTTCATCGGGTCACGAACCTGTGCTTCGCGGTGGCAGTTGGTGCACCAATGCGAGCTGTCTGACTGCGATTCGTTTTATGAACTTTACAGATATCAGGCTCAAACACCACGGGTTCCGGCTTGTTTTGCCAGTTGAATAGTCTACGAAAGTTAAGAACTACGTAATTGGAACTTCGTTATTCCAACTTCGTTATTCCAACTTCGTTATTCCTGTTTCACAATTCCTACTTCGTAATTATCCAACAACGCAGTTCCAATTATGTAATAGGAATAAAACTGAAAGTTTTCCAATAACGAAGTTCCTTATTTAATGATGGTAATCGCAACACTCTTAATCACCGCTTCCGGATTCGATTGTGCCGAAGTAGTCTTCCATTGCTCAAATTCCGAATACTTCATGAGATACATTTTTGCATCTGAATTGTAGTTAAGGCTGGGCTTTTTAATTTCTTTTGGAGAATAGATAAAAATAAGTTCGTCCAGTTGAATGTCTTTTCCTGCGGGTAATCCAAGTTCTAACGAAGGGATAGATTTGTTTTCAGGGAAAGGAGAGGGCGTTTGAAAAAGTTGGTAAATCTTATCGGCTTGCATTTCTACCGAATTGAGATCGTTGCCTGTTGCGGAAGGAATAAGTCTATATACTTCTTGGGTTGAATGGTCTAGGTAAAAAACACTCAAATGTCCTTTTGATGAAGATTGAAACGAAGCGAATAAATCCTGACCGTCTTTGAATTGCGTTACTTCGTTTCTCATTTCCTTGTCGTTCGATAAATGAATTGCAATTTTAGCTTTACCTGTTTTGGGAAACTCACGAATTACACCTTCCACGGTAGCCGTAAGTTTGAGTGTTTTTCCTGAAGGCACCCAGTTCAATTGCGGTTCAGTTTTATCACGCAGCCATTCACCCTGAACATTGGTTTTTGTTAGAACTGCAAAAGAATTGCTCAGTCCTGAATTTCCTTCCTTTGTATTATCAACGGTTGTTTCCGAGAGCGAGTAGCCAAAAGCATCGCCTATGGCCCTCAATCGAGCTTGCTCAATACAAAGTTGCTCCAGTTGTTCCATGCTTAAGTTTTTTGGAAGTTCCATGGAATAACTCGCTTTGACGTCTTTTTCTTTTTGCGCGAAAATAAGTGATGTGCTCAGCGTGAATATTAGGGCTATTAGAAATCGCATAGTGTAAAGATACTTCGTAAATTAGCTCCATGAAAAATTTACTTCTGTTCCTATTTTCAATCTGTTTTGTGAATGCAATGTTTGCACAAACAGAAGCTGTTAGTCCAACTTATACATTCAGCATCAAAAAGAAAATTGAACCCCCCATTCTTGATTTCGTTGTGGGTTCTTTGCAATTCAAAGATGCTGACGGCAATAATGCCATTAATGCAAACGAGCAATGTAGTATTGAGTTTCAATTGCACAACACGGGCACTGGGGACGGTTTAAATCTAAAGGCATTAGTGAAAATGGTTGGAAGTGTTTCGGGAATTACTATTGCAAGCGCTACGCCCATCGCTGTTTGTGGAAAGGGTAAAACAATGGCTTACAGCATTCCGATTTCAAGTAATATGAATACTGTTGACGGTAAAATTGAAATTTCAATTGATATTGATGAACCGAACGGATTTAATCCGCCTATTGTGAATTTAGAAATCGACACGAAGAAATTTGTTGCTCCTTCTGTAGCCGTGGTCGATCATGTTGTCTATTCAAACAATGGGTCAACCACGTTGGAATTGAGAAAACCTTTTTCCTTGCAGTTATTGGTTCAGAACACGGGTCAGGGGGTTGCGAAAAATGTGACAGTGAAATTGCCGGTACCAGCAAACGTATTTATGCAAAGTGGTGATGAGATAACCACGATTGGAAATCTTGAGCCAGGTGAAACACGAAGTATTGAGTATGAATTTATATTGAATGCAAAGTTCATAGGGACAAATTTAAATTTGAATGCAGACGTTAGTGAATCTATTGGAAAGTATTCAACGGACTGGACTCACGCTTTCGCTCTCAATCAGGCTTTAGCAGCGGAAAAGATGGTGGTTACCTCAAAAAAAGAAGAAGGAATAAATATTCAAGTTGCATCGTTGCGCAGCGATGTAGATAAGGACATTCCAACCGGACTTGCACCAAATAAAAAGAAATATGCCCTAATCATCGGTAATGAAGACTATTCGAGATATCAAACCTCATTAGACAAAGAAGTGAATGTAGATTTCGCAGCGAACGATGCGCGCATCTTTGCTGAATATTGCGAAAAGACATTGGGTTATCCGAAAGATAACATCATGATTGTTGTTGATGGAACGCGTGGACAGATGTCTCAAAAATTAGCACAATTGGTTCGCTTTGCGGAAGTGGAAAATGGTCAAGCCGAGTTGTTGTTCTATTATAGCGGGCATGGTTTGCCTGAGGAAGGAACGAATATCCCGTATTTGATTCCTGTTGACGTGAGCGGAACACAGCCAACTAACGGAATTGCATTGACATCTGTTTACGATGAACTGTCGACGTACCCAACTGTGAAGACCACGGTTATTCTCGATGCCTGTTTCAGTGGCGGTGCACGTAACAAAGAATTAGTTGCTATGAAGGGAGTTAAAGTGAAAGCCAAGGTAGATGCAGTCCCTGGAAATATTGTAGTAATTGCATCGAGTTCTGGCAATGAGGCCAGTGCGGTGTATCGCGAGAAGCAGCACGGCTATTTTACTTATTTTTTGTTGAAGAATTTACAAACGAATAAGGGGCAAGGCAACTTGGAAACAATTGTTTCTGAAGTTTCTCAGAATGTTGCTCGTGAAGCCGCCCGTGTTGGAAAGAATCAAACTCCGAATGTTTTGCCCGGAGCTGAGATTGGAGATGGGTGGAGAGTTTTGGGGTGGTAAATCCCACCGGGGCGAATGATTATTTGCCTGAATTTGATTATCTCAAATATCGAGTAGAAATTCAATTATGAGAAAAATAGTTTTTCAAATAATCTTATCGGTTTTGTGCCTCTCTGTACAAGCCCAAAAAGTCTCTAATATCCGCGCAGAACAGCGCGGACAAGATATTGTTGTTCTGTATTCCTTGGAAGAAACTTCCCCGTGTGAAGTGAGTTTACTTTTGAGCCAAGATGATGGTGTCACATGGAGTTCACCATTGAAAAATGTCTCGGGTGATATTGGGGAGAATATATCTGAAGGTGAAAAACAAGTCAAATGGAAAGTGCTTGAAGAGCGGGAGCAATTGATTGGTGATAAAATTAGATTTAAAGTGTTGGCTAAATTAACTGCCGAATTTTTTGTGCAAGAAATGCCAGCTTACCCAGGTGGAGAGAAAGCATTGTATGAGTTTTTGTATAACAACATTACTTACCCTGAGCAAGAAAAGTCTCAATACATCGAAGGAACAGTATTCGTGAACTTCGTTGTTGAAAAGGATGGAACTCCTTCAAACTTCACAGTAACACGTGGTGTTGAAGGCGGAAAAGGATTTGACAGAGAAGCGTTAGCGGCTTGTAAGAAATTAGGCAAGTTCAACCCAGGAAAACAAAATGGGGTTCCGCAGCGTGTGTTCTTGACCATACCGATTAAATTTACTCTCGGGGATAATTAGTTCAACGCTCAACTTCATTATTTTTTGGAGTTGTTTATTTTTAGTTAAAAAATCTTCAACAAGGATTCGCTTTGAAAGCTCTTAAAAAAATGAAAAAAACACTGTTTCAAATAATCTTATTTTTCCTTTGCTTCACCGTGAATGCCCAGAAAGTCTCCAACATCCGTGCAGAACAGCGTGGACAAGACATTGTTGTTTTGTATTCGTTGGAAACAACCTCTCCTTGTGAGGTGAGTTTGTTACTAAGTCAAGACAACGGAGTGACTTGGAGCAGTCCATTAAAAAATGTTTCAGGTGATGTAGGAAAAAACATTGCTGCCGGAGAAAAGCAAATCAATTGGAAAGTGCTTGAAGAGCGGGAGCAATTGGTTGGAGATAAAATAAAATTTAAAGTCATTGCCAACGGTAAGAAATCATTCGAACCCGAAATGGTCTTCGTTGAAGGCGGTACGTTTCAGATGGGAAGCAGTTCGGGTGACGATGACGAAAAACCTGTTCATTCGGTTACGCTCAGTTCGTTTAACATTGGAAAATACGAAGTCACCCAAGCCCAATGGAAGGCGGTCATGGGATCTAACCCGAGTAATTTCTCTGGTTGCGACAATTGTCCGGTAGAGAGTGTGAGTTGGAATGATGTGCAAGATTTTTTTCGCAAGCTAAATGCACAAACGGGTAAAAACTACCGATTGCCCACCGAGGCCGAATGGGAATATTCGGCCAAGGGCGGCAAGCAAAGCAGGGGATATACCTACAGCGGCTCGAATGATTTAGGAGCTGTTGCATGGTATACAGAAAACAGCGGAAGCAAGACGCATGCAGTAGGGGGTAAACAGGCCAATGAATTGGGAATTTACGACATGACCGGAAATGTTATGGAATGGTGCTCAGACAGGTACGGCAACTACAGTAGTTACAGTGAGACCAATCCAACAGGTGCATCATCGGGCCAGTACCATGTGCTTCGCGGTGGCAATTGGGACAAAAATGCGAACCACTGTCGCGCAGCGTGTCGGTTTTCGAACTATTCAGACGGCAGGTACAGCGACCGCGGGCTCCGGCTTGTTTTGCCAGTTGAATAGTCCAAAGGAAAGGCAAGTTGAGTTAGGAACTACGTATCCCCGAATCGCTTGTGATGCATTCGCAGAGTTGATTACGAAGTGATTGATCTGAAAGATTGATTGCGAAGCAATTGATCACCGCAGGTGATTGGTTAAAATCGAACATTAATTTCCAATCTCGCGCCGAATCCAAGTTCAACAATTTTTTGAAGTGTTGAAATTCGAGCTTCTTTGAGATCGTTCTCGATTTTAGATATGTAAGATTTCGTAGTTCCAACTTTAATTGCCAGTTCTTCTTGGGTCATTCCTAATTGTTGTCTTGTTTGTTGAATCAGAACACCTGATTTGAATAACTCATATCCAGCATCAAGGTCATCACGTTTTTTAGTTCTTTTTTTACCAAAGTGTTTGTCCTTGATTTTACTGAGGGTTAATGTGTTTTTCGGTTTCATCATCGACTTTAATTATTAACCTCAAATTTAATCAAGTTTCACTTTAGTGCAATATTTTATTTTAAAGTTGTTTTTTATTCAAGCAAAATTCATCCAAGTATTTCAGATTGACACCAACTTTTATGCGCAGGTTATATGCTGTTTATTCGTAATGAAATTAGAACCGCCAAAGAATTCATAGTCGGTTGTGATTTGTGTTACTTTTATTCAAAATTCAACCCGTTGAGAAATCTAATTTCTGCAATACTATTTTTTATTGGAACTGCTGAATTTGCTGTTGCACAAAACGATCCATTGAACCATGAAATGGTTTTCGTTGAAGGAGGAACTTTTCAAATGGGAAGTAATTCGGGAGGACCTGACGAAAAACCAGTTCATTCGGTTACTTTAAGTTCTTTCAATATTGGAAAATACGAAGTCACCCAAGCCCAGTGGAAAGTGGTAATGGGAAATAATCCAAGTTATTCCAAAGATTGCGATCAGTGCCCTGTAGAGAGTGTATCATGGAATGAGGTGCAAGATTTTATTCGAAAGCTTAACGTTCAAACTAGCAAGAAATATCGACTTCCTACAGAGGCTGAATGGGAATACGCGGCCAAGGGGGGCAAGCGCAGCAAGGGATATACCTACAGTGGATCGAACGATTTGAATTCAGTTTCTTGGTGTGGAATTTATAGTGGTCTATTAACGCACCCTTTTGGGTGCAAGCAACCCAACGAATTAGGAGTTTATGATATGAGTGGAAATGTTTGGGAGTGGTGTTCCGATTGGTACGACACATACCACAACTATAGTGAGACAAATCCAACGGGTGCATACTCTGGTAAGTTTATTTTAATTCGTGGTTGCGGTTGGCGTGACGATGTGGAATATTGTCGAATAGAGAATCGTTCCTATGACTTGCCAAATGATAGGAGTAGCGACATCGGGTTCCGCCTTGTTTTGCCTGTTGGAGATGAATCAAAATCTGAGATTCAAACAGAGACTATAAAGACAGATGAAGAGCCGCTCACTTATGTCGAGGAAGATGCTCAATATCCCGGAGGTAGTGCGGCATTGTATAAATTCATCTCGAGTAATTTAGTCTACCCAGAAGATGCTGTTGAAAATGGAATTGAAGGAAAAGTGATTGTGAAATTTGTTGTTGATGTAGACGGGGTAGCAAAAGATTTCGAAATTGAAAGAACAAGTTCTGGCGGACAATCCTTGGAGCGTGCCGCAATAGATGTTTGCAAACGTTTTGGGAAGTTTAAACCAGCCATGCTGAAAGGTAAGCCAGTCAAATCATATTTTTCGCAAGCTATAGTTTTCCAACTAGCCGATTGATTCGCAGAATTGATCACGCAGCGATTGATCTGAAAGATTGATTGCGTAGCAATTGATCACCGAAGGTGATTGCTGTTAATTCAATTCTCCTTCACAACATAAATCGAACGACCAAGATTGTCTCTTAAAAGATAAACACCCGTGTTGAAATGACTCAAGTCAAGAACCGTGGAGTTGCCAAAAACATTTTGAGAAAGAATCTTTCTACCACAAAAATCGAATATTTCAAAATGCTCTCGCTGGCCTTCCCAAGAAACAAACAGACGATCTGTAAACGGATTGGGATATGCTTTGGTCGTTAGTGCCAGCTCATCCACGCTTGTTGAAACCGCAATCAGTGGCTTACACAATGTGGCTATACAGCCGTTAGATGCTGTGGCTTCAAGGCACACTTGATAAACGCCTGATGCAACAAACGTGTGATTGATTGTAACACCGCTTCCCAAGCCGCCATCACCGAAATTCCATTGCCAGTCAATGAACCCTGAACTGCTGCAACCAAAAGAATACTCCAAGTTATTTCCTGTGGAAGTAGAAATGAAATCAACTGGAGGAACAGGCAACACGGTAAAGTTCACCCCGAAATCAGCACTAACGAAATTGGGATTGCTCGAGCGAATTCTCATTCTGTAATTCGTTCCCGGCGCCGTTCCATTTGGAATAGTGCAATTAATAAGGCCTCCTGTTGTACTTGATATACTTCCGATCTCTTGAAACGCGGAGAAGTTTCCCAATGCATCTGACAATTCAACCGTGAAAATATTACCGGAATTGAATGTTCCAGTAGCACCATAATTCACATCGAACGAAGACCCCGGGCAAAAAGATATTCCGCTTACACCGGTAATCTGAGTACTTACATTTCCAGCGTTTCCAGCCGCTGTAACTTTTAATTCATCAACTGCAAAAGCTGGATCAGCTGCGCTAAACGATTGCTGGTTTACAAAACGAAAACCAAATCTAATTTGCGATTGGTTGTCCCACTGCGGATTGGTGAGTGTTGCTAAAGTCCAGTTTGGAGAATTGTAATAGGACCCAGATTGAAGGCTCCAAGTTAATCCTCCGTTCAGACTGTAATAAACTTCTCCATAATTGGAAACAGACCCACTACACAGCCAATAAAATGAAAAGGAAACTCCCGTTTGTCCGAGGGTAGAAACATCCTGGGTCATCTTCGCAAAATAGTTCTCATCGAGGTTACAAAGCAGTCCACCATCACTAGCTTGAAATGAAGTACAACTCACACCGCTATTTACGGCGTCTGTACTGGAGATATGCATATATCCGCTGTTTGGCGCACCGGTTATAATCGCAGGTTGAGCGCTGGTCGCAGGAATGGTGACACCGAAACCGACACATGATTCGGTAAATGTTCCACCGGCATAAATTGAGTTCACGAGCCATTGGTTATATCCGCTAGTAGCAGAATTAACGTCAGAAGTATTAATCAGAAAACTGCCTAATCCAGTGTTAAAGTTTTCAGAGAATAAAACTGTTTGAGAAAAGCAATTCAGTGAAACAGAAATTGAAATAATTAGAAGTAAATTTTTCATAGCCATAAAGATAATCCTATCGGGGTGAATAATCATTCACCCCGACTAAAAGATTCATTCACCCCGACGCGATTAAAAAAGTGCTTTTATTGATTATTTAATCACTTCCGGCTTCACCCCACGATAAGAATCCGGCATCATACCAACATCAGCACCAATGTAAGTTGGGTCGCAGTAGATGTATTCTTTTCCGTTAAACTGAATAATCGCATCGGAAGTTTTTTGCTCTTTCAATCTCACAGCCATGGCAACGTGACCGGGATAATTCAATCCGATTGTTTCAACGCCTACCAATTCCGTGAGCAGCGCATTCAGCAAAAACGTGCGGTCTTCGCAGTCTGCAAACGGATAAGCCAAGACTTCTTCAGGGATACAGAATTTTTCATAATGAAATTGATCTTGGTCGGTCTTGTAGGGAATGCTTTGACAAACCAATGCATATAAGTAACGAACCTGTTCACGCTCGCTTCCACATAACTGAAGTTTTGCATCTAGGGCTTTGTGCAGTCTCTCTTTGAAGGAAGCGGGCAAAGGCTGACCGAAATAATAATCCAATTCCGTTTGAGGAATCGTCGCGTCGAAAGTGGTGCGATACGTTAAATAAGGAAGAGACACATGCTCAGTGTTTCGATTGAATTTAAAATCGAATCCGCGATCGGTCCACTTTTCCGGAAACTTTGCTGAAGGCGTGTTTGCTAAGGTAAATAGACTCTTCGCGCTTTCATGTTGTGAAGTATAGGTGTACAATGAACTCGGGGATTTCGCTTCTAAAATGAAATAGTTGTGCCCGTTAAATTCAAAATACGATTTGCCGTAAAGCATGTCGTTAAAGGGAAGGGTTAGTACAATCTGATTTTCACCGTACATAATCCGCGCGTCATATCCCATTTGAACCAACGTAAACCACAAGAATAAATTCTGATTGTTCTTACTCGAGAAATTATTTTTCGCTACCGCTTGAACCATCTGATAAACGCCCCAATCTGAAAGTCCAAATTCGCTTTTCTGATAATTGAAATACGCCAACATCAAATCATATTCTTTCTCCGAACAACTCTTCCAATACGCCGTAATTGAACTCGGATCTGGATTGCCTTTCAACGTGGGCCACTTACTCGAAATCAAGATCATCTTCCATTCATTTCCAAACAAACTCTCATTCTGGAATTGAAACGCTTTGTTAAAAGCTAATTCCTCTGCCTTTTCCTCTTGCGCAGCATCTTGTGTAACATCTTGCTTGTCATCTTGTATCACATCTTGCTTGTCATCTTGTATCACATCTTGCTTGTCATCTTGTATCACATCTTGCGCAGCATCTTGTATCACATCTTGCTCCGCATCTTGTATCACATCTTGCTCTGCATCTTGCTTGTCATCAGGCTTAAACACCGGCGGTGCCGTTGGCTTCGGTTTTTCACTTGCGGGTTTCGAAGGGAATAAATCTTCTCGCTTCCAATTCCCTTCTAACATTTTCGCAAAGGCCTTGTCATGCGCACTCCGCAGCGAGTCCATCTCGCGATTGACTTTCTGTTCAAACTGATTCATTTCTTTTTCTCTCTGCTGTTTGAATTTCTCGAAATCGGAAATTTGTCCGTGAGAGAGAACAGTGAAAAAAGAAAGTGAAATGATTAGAAGTAAATTTTTCATAGTCATAAAGATAAAAAAAAATGCCGACATTTCGTCGGCATAATTTTCGCGGAAAGGGGGGGATTCGAACCCCCGGTACAGTTTCCCGTACGACAGTTTAGCAAACTGTTGGTTTCAGCCACTCACCCACCTTTCCTAACGGCTGATCCTCTTTTACGAGGATTGCAAATGTAAACCGACATTCCTATATTTCAAATTTTTTTTCTAATCCTACCCGAAGTGCTCCTTCAACGCTGCATAGACCTTGTGCGTAGGCAATCCCATGACATTGAAATAACTTCCTTCCAAATTCACTATTCCAACTAAACCAATAAAATCCTGAGCGCCATAACTTCCTGCTTTATCGAAGGGCTTGTAGTGCTCAATGTAATGACGAAGCTCGGCTTCACTCATGTCGGCAAAGGTCACTTTCGTGCAATCGGTAAACGAATGTTTCCAGGTGGAAGTGGAGATGCACACACCCGTGTATACTTCATGACTTCTTCCACTCAATTGCTTCAGCATACTTAACGCTTCTTCAAAGTCAGTTGGCTTGTTCAGCAAAGTTCCTTCAACATGAACAACAGTATCCGCTGTAATCACTAACTCATTCGCTTCAGCCGTTTCCAACAGTGCCTCCGCTTTCCGCTCTGCTAGGCGCTGTGCCACTTCCGTCAAAGGCCAAGCACGGTCAATGCTTTCGTCTACATCGGAAACCCGAACTTCAAATGAAAGTCCCATGCCAGCCAACAATTCCTTCCTTCTCGGAGAGCCCGATCCCAAGACTAACTTGTAGTTGTTCAACAACGATAATAATTCTTCCATGACAACAAATTTACATCGTAAATTTGCGCGCATGCATCAATTAGTTCTTATCCTCGACTTCGGTTCGCAAGTCACACAACTCATTGCACGTCGCTTGCGCGAACACAACGTTTACTGTGAAATTAAACCTTGGAACAAGGTGACTTCCATACCAGAAAATTGTGTTGGAGTTATTTTATCTGGAAGTCCATTCAGCGTGCACCAAGAGGGTGCTCCTCTTCCCGCAGTTTTCGATATAAATCCGAATTTACCCATGTTGGGAATTTGCTACGGCGCTCAGCTGATGGCACAATTGAACGGAGGAAAAGTGGAACGCAGCACGCACCGCGAATACGGACGCGCAAACTTAATTAGCCATCAATCGAATCATGTTTTATTCCAAGGTATCCCCGACAACTCACAAGTGTGGATGTCGCACGGAGATACCATTACAGGTCTAGGCGAGAACATGGACATCATCTGCAGCACGGAGAATGTGAAAGTGGCAGGATATGCCTTCAAAGACCGTCCGGTTTTCGGAGTTCAATTTCATCCGGAAGTATTCCATTCCACCGACGGTGGAACCATGTTGAAGAACTTCGTGGTTGATGTATGCGGTTGCAAACAAGACTGGACGCCTGCTTCTTTCGCAGACGAAACCATTGCCGATCTGAAAGCTAAATTAGGAGACGATAAAGTAATCCTTGGTCTAAGCGGCGGCGTAGACAGCAGCGTAGCTGCAGTGCTTATTCATAAAGCCATTGGAAAAAATTTATACTGCATTTTCGTGAATAACGGATTGCTTCGCAAAGACGAATACGAAAGCGTTCTCGACAGCTATATGCATTTAGGTTTGAACGTGAAAGGCGTAGATGCAAGCGATATGTTCTATGATGCCTTGAAAGGGTTGTCAGATCCTGAAGCAAAGAGAAAAGCAATCGGAAAAACATTCATCGATGTATTCGATGCCGAAAGTAAATTGGTGGAGGGCGCGAAATGGCTCGGACAAGGAACCATCTATCCAGATGTGATTGAATCGGTTTCTGTTTCCGGAGGTCCTTCGCAAACCATCAAGAGTCACCACAACGTAGGCGGACTTCCAGATTACATGCAGCTTTCGTTGGTTGAACCGCTTCGCTTGTTGTTCAAAGACGAAGTAAGAAGAGTAGGGCGCGAGCTTGAAATTCCAAATGCAATATTATCTCGTCATCCGTTCCCAGGTCCAGGCCTAGGCATTCGAATTTTAGGAGCCATCACGCGGGAAAAAGTGCGTGTGCTTCAGGAAGTAGATGCCGTTTGGATCAACGGATTGAAAGAAGCGAATCTCTACGATTCAGTATGGCAAGCAGGCGCAATTCTGCTCCCCGTGCAGAGTGTAGGCGTTATGGGCGATGAGCGCACCTATGAAAATGCAGTGGCATTACGCGCTGTTACAAGCACAGACGGTATGACCGCAGACTGGGCGCATTTGCCTTATGAGTTCTTGGCGAAGGTGAGTAACGACATCATCAATAAGGTGAAAGGAGTGAACCGTGTGGTCTATGATATTAGCAGTAAGCCACCCGCAACTATCGAATGGGAATAAAATTCCTTACCTTTATGTCAATAAATAATATTTGAATGGAATTACCGCAAGGATTATTTTTAAGAAAACTGCTGTTTCTTTTTGCTTTTGTCTTTTTTGCGAATCTATCTTTTGGACAGAATTGCAAGAATTATCACATGGTTTCAAGCGGAGAAACACTCTTTGGAATTTCAAAAAAATATAGCTTAACTGTTGCTCAGGTTGAATCACTAAATCCCGGCTTAACCGCAGCTTTGAAGGTTGGACAGAAGATTTGTTTACCAGCTGAAGCCAAAGTCGAAGTTCCAGTTTTACCAGTCTTAGACTCTTCATTTGTTGAAGTTGTTCAACTTGATGGGGATTCTTCGAAAGTGCCTATTCAAGTTCCTGATAGTCTTGCGCCAAAGAAAAAGGACATGTATTCCATTGCTTTGTTGTTGCCGTTTTCAAGCTTTAAGGCGAATGCTGATTCCTTGGATCAGCGAGCTGCAAAGCTCCGTTCCGTGGCGATTAACATGTACAGAGGTGCAGTCATGGCGCAAAGCGCTATGAATAAAAACGGTGTTCGGGCAACGATTAGTATTTACGATGTGGGAAATAGCGTTGCTAGCGGCACTAGGGCTGTTGAGCGGTTAGAAGCGAATGATGTTGATTTAGTTATTGGTCCCTTGTTCAATGATCCCTTGGTTGAAGTTGCAAAATGGGTAAGCGGTCGAAACTCACATTTGGTTGTACCCATAAAAATTAGTAATAAGATTTTGTTGTTGTCGGAACACATGAGCAAAGCTTATCCAGGATCCAATTCGCAATGGTATTATTTAGCTGGCTATGCAAAACGAGAGTTTCCAAATGCAATAATTGTAGGTGCCTACGGAAAGGGGAAGGATGACTTTTCGATGTCTGCGGCAATGGCAGGATTCGCCGATGGTGGATTGGATTCGCTTATGATGTTCGATGTAACGAATGGAGCTGTTAAACTCAACGAATTCGTAAAAGGTCAAAGTAAAAAGGTGGTTGTTTTAGACATGAACTCCGATAAAAAGTTAAGCTCCTCCGTTTCTTCGGCACTAACAGGTTTAGATATAAATATTATTGGTGGCGATAGTTATGCTTCCGATGATAAATTGAAATCAGATTCGAAGGGTTCATCTAAAGTATCCGGAACCAAATCGGTTATGCTAGATTATTACAACATGGACCACTTGAAGTGGATTGCGCAATACAGAAAAAACTTCAGAGCTGAACCCGATGAGTATTCTGCAATTATGCACGATGTTATTTTGTTCTATGGAACAGGTTTGAAGATGTTCGGAACGGATTTGAACAATCATTTAAATGACGTCGAGTGCCCGGGATTGATATTCATGGGATTCGATTTTTTCAAAACAGGACCAAAGACAGGATATGAGAACGCATACGTGAACGTGGTTCAAAAAATGAACGGAAGATGGGGATTGAAGAACAAATCGAAATAAACTTAACACCGTTTCAGAAAAAGGTAGTTAACGATTTATTGGAAATTCAAGACAGTATTTGTGCGGCATTGGAAACCTTAGATGGGGCTGATTTTCACGAAGATATTTGGAAGCATACTAGCGGTGGCGGCGGAAGAACGCGTGTTCTTAACGGATCTTTATTTGAGAAAGGGGGTGTTAATTTTTCAGCCGTTACAGGACCCATTCCAGCAATGATGAAAGAGCGTATGCATCCCGAAGCGAAGACTTTTTTCGCAACAGGAGTGTCACTGGTTATTCATCCATTTTCCCCACATGTTCCAATCGTTCACATGAACGTGCGCTATTTTGAAAGTGATGCCGGAGACCAATGGATTGGCGGAGGAATAGATTTGACTCCGATTTACGTCAACCAAGATCAACGCGATTTTTTTCATACTGAAATGAAAAACGTTTGTGATGTTCACGACATGAATCACGAAGAATTTAAGTTGTGGGCCGACAAGTATTTCTTCATTCCACACAGAAAAGAAACACGTGGCGTAGGTGGAATTTTCTACGACTATCAGAAGCCTTCCGAGCAGAAATCAATGGAAGAGTTGTGGGCGTTTAACAATGCCGTGGGTCACACTTTCAATAAGGCTTATTTACCGATTGTTGAAGCCAATATGAACTTGGAGTATACCGAGCAACAGAAGCAATGGCAATTGCTTCGCAGAGGCAGATATGTTGAATTTAATTTGGTTTGCGATAAAGGAACACTCTTCGGTCTTCAAACCGGAGGAAGAACAGAAAGTATTCTCATGAGTCTTCCAAAATTCGCCTCTTGGGAATACGACTTTCAAGTCGAACCCAATTCTCCCGAAGAAAAAACGCTAAACATCTTACGCTCTACCATCGCGTAGCGTCATCCGCTTGCGGTCATCAATCGCTTAAAGGCGATTGTCGACCATCTTCACACCAGGGAATCCCGCTTGATTAAATTTGAAGTCTCCGTCGTTGATAGCAGGATTCGCTTTGAAGTTTTTAATCTTGTAAGTTACATCTGCATTCTCACGTGTCTTCACATTCACCTTCACCAATTCCATTTTCGATTTGTCAACGTATAACGTTACAGTGTGGAACGATTTGGATTTAGGGTTTATAGGGTATAGAGCAATTTCGTAACAAGCAATGCCGTCAATTGTAGCGTTAGCGTTTTTCATTTCATGCTTGAAGTCTTTGTTCCAGATGGTATACATCTCTGAAGGGTCGAATCCGCCATCTTTTACATCGGCGAGATTATCGATTGAACAAGAGTTCGATTTTTTATTGTAAGTCCAAACAGTCGCGCCGTCGCAATAAACTGAATAGTCTGGAAGGGCGAGTTGATATTTTTTTCCTTTTACTTTAACAGTGCCGTTTTGTTTGGTCACTTTTCCAGTTTTTGGATTGCTTAATTCAGAACTGAAGTCTGAAGAGGTGGTTGCCCACGATTTAGCTTTCGTGGAAATTTTGTCTAAAATTTCTTTAGATGTCTGTGCTTGAAGAGAGAACGTTGCAAGAAGTGCGAACGTTAGAAATAGATTTTTCATTTTGTTTTTTTATTAATCACGCAGGTTTTTCAAGAACTGTTCCAAAGATATCTCATCGGGTATTAAAACCTTCCGAGCCTTGCTTCCTTCGAATGGGCCAATAAGTCCTGCAGCTTCCAATTGATCAATCAAACGGCCTGCTCTGTTATAACCCAATTTTAGTTTGCGTTGAAGAAGAGATGCTGATCCTTGTTGACTTAACACAATGACCTTGGCTGCTTCTTCGAACAATGAATCACGTTCCGAGTTGTCAAAATTACCTATTTCCATTGAATTTTCATCAGCAACTTCAGGAAGATGAAAAGCATGGGCGTATCCTTGTTGACTTCCAATGAACTCGGTTATGGCCTGTACCTCAGGCGTATCAACGAATCCGCATTGCAAACGAATGAGTTCATTACCTGTGCTTAACAACAAATCTCCGCGTCCAATTAATTGATCGGCACCTCCTGCATCGAGAATGGTACGCGAGTCTATCTTAGACGTTACACGGAACGCTATACGCGCTGGGAAGTTGGCTTTGATAGTTCCAGTAATAATATTCACGGAAGGACGCTGTGTGGCAATAATCAAGTGAATTCCAATGGCACGAGCCAATTGCGCCAAACGTGCGATCGGTGTTTCCACCTCTCGACCAGCGGTCATAATTAAATCAGCGAATTCGTCCACTACCAATACAATGTATGGAAGGTAGCGGTGACCGTTGTTGGGATTTAATTTTCTCGAAATGAATTTCGCGTTGTATTCCTTAATGGTTCTGCACTCCGCTGTTTTGAGTAGTTCGTAACGCTCATCCATTTCAACACACAATGAATTCAAGGTCTTCACGGCCTTGCTTGTGTCGGTAATAATGGCTTCCGCTTCATCAGGAAGTTTCGCCAAGAAATGTCTTTCAATTTTATTGAAAAGGGTAAGCTCAACTTTTTTCGGGTCAACCAAAACAAATTTCACCTGAGAAGGATGCTTTCGATACAGCAAGGAAACCAAGATAGCGTTCAATCCAACAGACTTACCTTGTCCAGTAGCACCGGCCATAAGCAAGTGAGGCATCTTCGTGAGGTCGGTAACAAAGATGTCATTTGAAATTGTTTTTCCCAACACCAACGGAAGCTCCATGTCGGCATTTTGAAACTTGTCGCTCGCAATCAACGAACGCATCGAAACCACGTCGGGTTTGCTGTTCGGAACTTCAATACCTATCGTTCCTTTTCCAGGAATAGGCGCTATGATACGAATGCCCAATGCTGCAAGCGAAAGCGCAATATCGTCTTCCAAACTTTTGATTTTGGAAATACGCACTCCAGGTGCTGGAACAATTTCATAAAGCGTTACGGTAGGTCCGATGGTCGCTTTAATCTTGGCAATCTCAATCTTATAATGATTGAGCGTTTCAATAATTCTGTTTTTATTTTCTTCCAGTTCTTCCTTCGAAATCTGAGGTCCGTTGCCTCCGTAATTCTGAAGTAAATCAATGGAAGGAAGCTGGTATCGTGAGAGGTCGAGCTTCGGATCGTATTCACCGAACTCGGTGCTTTCAATTTCGTCGGAGCTTAGTTCTTCGGCTTGAACAAGCGGAGCAATTTCAATTCCTAAATCGCCCATATCATCATCTTCGAAAATGGTTGAATTTCCTGAGGATGTAGGACTTAATTCAAATTCATCTGATTCTTTTTCTTCTTCTGGAATTAAAGCGAATGTCGGTTGTGGTTCCATCGGATTGTCGAAGTCGAAGGAAGTTGTTTGCTTAGGCGCGTCTTCTTCAGCTATGAATTCGTATGTATCTGGTTCTGGTTCTGGCTCGGGTGTGAAGGTTGGCACCGCTTCGGCCTTTACTTCAACGGTGGTCTCTTCGGTGTTTACAGTAGAACTGAAAGGCACTTCCTCTTCCTCATATTCTTTTTCAAAAGGTCGCGGGTTATCGGGCTTAGGTTTCGATCTGAACAACACGGCCAATCGGGCCATGAAGGTGTCTACGTGATGATTGAAGTTCACAATGAAGAAAACGACAACTACAAAAAGAATTCCGAGTAAGGTGCCTATCCAACCCAAATTCGAAACGCAGAAGTGGGTGGCAACCACGCCGTACCCGCCAACAAATAGTCCATTGATTGAAATTTCAATGTGATCATAGGGGATGGGATTGGTATGATGAGCAAAGAAGCCAACAGCGAGCGGCACGAAGAGCATTATTCCTAAGCAAATACGAAATGTTTTGAAGAAGGGTAGAAGGTGCTTGCCTGTTAAGAATTTCCAGCCGATTAAAAAAGTTAGAAAAGGAAGACAAAGTGCTGCAATGCCAGCAAAATGGAACATTAGAGCATGGGCTAAACTAGCTCCGATGCCACCCATCCAATTTTGATAGGAAACGTTTTGAGGCCCGTTGCCTATTAAAATATCTTGGTCATTGGTACCTGAAATCAAATAGGAAACACAGGCAATGGCAATGTATGCGGAAAGCAACAGCACAGCAAGCCCCGCTATGCGATAAGACCGTTCGTCGCGTTGTAAGTGGTCGTTTCTATCTTCAAATTCGGCGGAGGTGTCTGCCTCGCCTTTTCTTTTTTTAGCCAAAATGTACAGTTGTATGGATGTGTGAAATTATTCAGTAGAACAACAGAAAAAGCAGGGGGTCTAGTGTCTTATTAACATAGATTTGTGGTTATTCCATGGGTCTAGGGAATGAGAAGGCGAAAAAAATGAATATCAATGTTGCAATTCTCAATATTCTACGTATATTTGCCGTCCAATTTCTGCAACAATGGCTAAGAAAGGTAATAGAATACAAGTTATAATGGAGTGCACAGAACACAAAGAGTCTGGCAAACCCGGCACAAGCCGTTACATCACTACTAAGAACAGGAAGAACACTCCTGAGCGCTTAGAGAAGAAAAAATTCAACCCGATTTTGAAGAGAATGACGGTTCATAAAGAAATCAAATAAGATTAAGTCATGGCAAAGAAAGTAGTTGCGACCCTTCAAACTGGTGGTGGAAAGAACCACACCAAAGTTATTAAAATGATCAAGTCTGCGAAGACAGGTTCATATTCCTTTAAAGAGGAAATTGTACACAACGACAAAATCGGCGAGTGGTTTGCTAAAGGCTAATCGCTGTTAGAAATATGTTAAAAGGCTTTTCCTTTGGAAAGGCCTTTTTTTTATTTTAGACCTATACTATGAGTTTCTTTAAACGCCTCTTTTCGAAAGAAAAAAAAGACAAGTTAGATCTTGGTCTTGAAAGAACCCGCGAAGGTTTTTTCGGGAAGCTTGCACGTATTATTACGGGTAAAGCCCATGTAGACGAAGAGATGCTGGATGAGTTGGAAGAAATTCTAATCACATCGGATGTTGGGACAGACACAACCGAAAAGATTATTAAGCGTATTCAAGAGCGCGTTCGTCAAGAGAAATCAATGCCTTCAGATCAATTAAATCAAGTGTTACGCGATGAGATTGCGCAAATGCTCGTTGGTCACGAAGGAGAGGAGAGCGAGGAAATTTATATTCCAGCTACTGATGGAATGCCATACGTAATTATGGTGGTTGGTGTGAATGGGGTGGGAAAGACTACCACTATTGGAAAGATGGCTTACCAACTTCAACAACAAGGAAAGAAGGTGGTGCTGGGTGCGGCAGATACCTTCCGCGCTGCGGCTATTGATCAACTGAAAATTTGGGCTGAACGCGCGAATGTTGAGATTGTAGCGCAAGCGATGAATGCTGATCCTGCTGCTGTGGCTTTCGATACGCTACAGTCTGCTGTTTCTAAAAATGCCGATGTTGTAATTATTGACACTGCGGGTCGCCTGCACAACAAGGTTGGACTCATGAATGAGTTGACTAAAATTAAGCGAGTGATGCAAAAGGTTGTGCCGAATGCTCCGCACGATGTGATGTTGGTTTTAGACGGTTCAACTGGACAGAATGCATTTGAACAGGCGAAGCAGTTTACGGCAGCTACCGAAGTGTCTTCTCTGGCCATTACGAAAATAGATGGAACAGCGAAGGGCGGAGTTGTAATTGGAATTTCAGATCAGTTCAATATCCCCGTTCGCTTTATTGGAGTGGGGGAGCAAGCTGGTGATCTTCAAGTCTTCAATAGATTTGAATTTGTAGATAGTTTATTCGCAGGAAAAACAAAATAATGAAGACGAAAACACTCAAGAAAAACAAGGTGAACGTAGTAACCTTGGGTTGCGCGAAAAACATTTTCGATTCGGAAATCATGATGGCGCAGTTGAAAGCGAATGCTTTCGATGTAGAGCATGAGTCGGAAGAAACCGATTCGGAAATTGTAATCATCAATACCTGCGGATTCATTGATAATGCGAAAGAAGAAAGCATCAATACCATTTTGGCCTGGGCGAAAGAAAAAGAAAAGGGAAATGTTTCGAAACTATACGTTACCGGATGTTTGAGTGAACGCTAC
>Ga0209298_10000182_pt1 | contig 38945 bp, 55 predicted proteins | sample S_140806_EF_Meta_FD_187325 | JGI IMG/M metagenome (GOLD analysis project Ga0209298, IMG submission 187325) | Freshwater microbial communities from Lake Simoncouche, Canada to study carbon cycling - S_140806_EF_MetaG (SPAdes) (version 2) | ecosystem: Environmental > Aquatic > Freshwater > Lake ... | reverse complement strand
CGTTGCCTTGCCAACCAGCGTATCTGTGGCATCTGGCAACGAAATCGTTCTATCGACTGTCTGCGTGCTGCTCAGCATCGTGCGCGTGTTTGTCGTGCCACCCGCAGCGTTGAACATGATGCGCTTGGTGGCATCAACTGAGTCTTGCACGTTGACGTAGCCGCTTGCGCCTTTGCCTGCCAAATGCAGCCCAACCGAAGCATCGCCGCCTGTGGCTAAGATGTGAACAGCGTTGCCTGTCGCAGCATTTTCAATCGTTACCTCGTTCACTGCGCTAGCAATCGACGTCAGCTTCAGCGTCTCGTTTCCATTCGCGTCATTGATTTGGGCAATCACTGGGGTGGTGATTGTGGTTCCAGTAATGCCAACACCAGCATAGTCAGAGCTAACAGCCACCACCGCGCCCGTGCGCCCGAATACGCTAGAAACAGCATCTGTATTATCTACCTTTTCCCAAGCTGACCCATTGCTGATAATCCAATCGCCAATGTTAAACGACAAACTAAACTGTGTGCCAGCCGCGCTCACTACATAATAATGTCCATTAGTTGTGCTATCTGGCGGATTTACTAATGTAGGCGTATTGGTGGCCGCACTCCATGTCCCTTTGTACGTCACCGTACCTTTGAGCAAGCTGGGCGAAGAATAGTTGATTACTTGGTCAAAGATTCCAGACATATTAGGCGTAGTTAAGTTCGCTGATTGTAATTGTGCCGCTGCCAGATACCGCAATCACCTTAGCAGCAATAGCCCATGAACGGCTCCAAATGCCAGAGTTGCCATCCTTAAAGATGTGACCAGCCCCAGCCGTAGGCGCACCGCCATCAATCGTGACGCGCATATCGCACCCATCTAAGCTCCAATAGACATGGCTTGTGTCAGCATCTAGTGCCGCCACAATAAAATTGGAAGCTGTTCCCGTAACAGCTAATGTTCTATCACCCACGCCCGGCGCGGGTAACACTTGCATTGGGCCATTAACAATTCTTGAGTTAGCCATAAAATTAGCAAGTAAAGGGTGAGCCGTAGACAGTGGCATCTACTGTTGCACGGATGAATTTAGCCTCATCTGCTCTGTTAGCACTCCAGAACTCGCGGGTGTTTACAGCATAGAGATGCCCATTAGATGAGCTAGGGGTACTGCCATCAAAAGTGACATACACCCCACCAGCTTGCACTTCAAACAGCACAAACTTTACTTTGCCGTCATAAAACGTAGAGGCATAGGAAACAGGGGCTGTGCTAACAGTGAGTTTCTGTAGCGTAGCACCGGGAGCGGGAAGCGGATATAAATTGACTGAAAATGTATTAGCCATGATTAGCGGGATTGACGGGAATTATAGGTTGAGATTCTGCGTTGTAAGGTGTTCACGTTACGTTGGTTTTCTGCTTTGTCTACTTCTATCATAAGATACTGCTGGGCATTGTTTTCTTCGGCCATAGCCTTGTCAATCTGCCCATCAAAGCGCAGATAGTCAGCATAGGTGGCATGGACAGCAAAACGATAGAACTCTAAGGGAATGTCTGTGGATGCCGCCGTGTATGGGCCACTCCACTCTTTGTAATAATTAACCCAGAACGAACTATTGTTGGAGAAATTATTGATAACGTGCGCCCCATCAACATCTACATAGAACTCATACTCCACTGTGCTATTAAGATTGAGAGGATTATCACGGAAGATGCGATTGAAGCTATCCACCGTTGAAATGCCAGCATAGACGGCTGTGCCGCTGCCAGTATAAGTTTCTGTGCCTGTGCCAGTAGTTAAATCATAGGTGAACACAGAAGCACTAACTTCTGTAATCTCATAGTCGCCATCTGGTTCCACCGTGCCAGACAAACCAGCAATCGTCACCGTTGCACCCGTAAACATAGCGTAGGGTGCGCTTGTAGTGATAGTCACTACACTTCCACTACGAGTTGCAGTGCTAATAGTGTATGTGGCCCCCGCAATAGCGTCACGGCTAATCAGCCCATTAGTAGCTGGACGTAATTCGCCGCCCACAATGTAGCGCGGCCAACTTGAAAAGCTACGATAAGCCTGATACAACCTACGGTTCGCATTAGCCAAGATGCGCGTTTGCTCAGTGGTGGTGAAGCTGCTATTGCCTGTGAGAGCCAAGACATCTGCATAGAAACTTGTGTAGGTGTTGCTTTGCATTATAGTTTATTAGGAGATAGATGCGGAAATGCCTTCTGGAAATACTTCATAAAGCCCTTGGAATGAATCTCGGCATGGCCGTATTTCTGCTGCATACGGAAGAACTCCCATTCTGGGATAACGCCCACACAACGACCTAAGCCCTTCATGGCTTTAACGTCTTTATATTGTTTGGCCTGTTCTGCCGCCTCAATTTCCTTCTTTCTTTCCGTCTGTTTCTTTAGCTCCATGCCTGTTGAAATCTCGCGGATTAACGCTCTATTTACCTCACCATCAGAGTATCTAGGTAGCTGAGTAATTATGTTCATGCACTAAAAAGGGGCATACCCTTAAAGGTATGCCCCAAGTATAGCAAGACTAGTTTGTGCTTGTCTTAGAACTGACCGAGGTTAAGCACGCGCATACCGATAATCCATTTACCAGCCGTGAGGCTAGCAACAGCGGCATCAGTGAGCTTCAGATACACCGTTGTATCCGCAGAGACGGCCTTAACTGGCAACGCGCCACCCTTAATGGTAGTGTTACCCGCAGTCTGCACGAACAGTGTGCCTGTGTTGTAGACAGGAGTGGTCATTCCATCAGCATCCAAACTAGAGATGAACTCTGTAGGTGTGGCCGATGTTGTGCCAATATCAAACACTGTGCTTGTGCTACCAACAGCAGCAGTTGCTTTGTGGACGCCCACAAACTCAACCGAGCTACCAGCAGGAAGAATGGCAATGGCTTTTGAAACGCCAGTGCCTTGGGCAATCAGGTCAACATAGTCAACCGATACGATGTGTGTGAAGCCAGAAGCGGCCTCATTTACTGTTAATTTAGGCATAGTAGTAGTTCCTTAGTTATCAAGCGATTGCTGTGATTTTGCCGTGCGCTCCGGGATGTTTCACCAGAAGTGTGAGTGTGCTGTCAACATAACCACGGTCGCCGCCGCCAAGGTTAGGAAGACGGGTCGAACCAAGGCTGATAAGCTCCGCAACCCCGTAGTAGTCAGGATTGATGAGGTAACCAGTGTCTTTGTTCGATGTGTCAGGAGCGCAGTCAGGGTTCATGTTGACGATGCTCACCATGCCGTGGTCGGACTCATACATCTCGACAGCAAGCTTGATGGTCGAAACCTCGCCATTGTACGTCACTTGACGAACCGAGTAGTCAGAGCTGCCAGAGGTACGGGCATAATCGCTGATAACGCGACGGAGGGCTGTGTCAGCAACCAGCGTGAGGCTGTTTGTTGTGCCAGTGACGCGATAGATAGAGGTAATCAGGTTATTGAACACTGTCTCTGTAATCGCACCAGACGAACTAATGCTCGCAGCAGGTGTGCGATAGGCAGCAGGAACGTCCGCTGGGCCAGCGGAGTCAATCCAGTCGCCAAGGCCACGCAGACCGTAAACGGTGCTACCACCATCTTCGACCGAGCGGTCATTGTTGGACATCAAAGTCGCTTCGATGTCGCGCTTGATTTCACGGACGGCTTTCGCCTCCGCTTGGGCAATCTTAGCTGGGCCAACCGAGTCAACAGCGTTCTGGAGGTCAGACACCATGAAGTCACGGCGGAACTTTTGAACATAGTTGCCAAGGCGAGCGCGGCCAGCAAACTTGTCTGTGAAGGAAGTGACATCAGCACCTTCAGCAACACCCGTTGTGACGGGAGCAGAAAGGCTGTCCACTGTCCACTCAACGAAAGTGGCGGAAGCTTTGGATTTAGGAGCGGACGACAGCACAGGAGTTTCCTCTGGTGCAAGAATCGTCAATACGTCAAGCAGGTCTTCGCGGTTTGATACCGCAGAACCCGGATTGGTTGTGTCGAATGTGTTTGAAAAGGCCATTGTGTTAAATAATTACTTACGTTTAGAAATTTGTTGCGTTCGGAGGGCTATGAAGTCACTCACTGCATTAGTCTTTAAGAACCTCTCGTTGATGTCTCTCTCCTGCTTCTGCTGGCGACCTTCGGGCTGCTCAGTTTGAGCTGCCGAAAAACCGGGCGAAGAAGGCGGGTTGATTGAGGCTTTGGGCTTGTCTATGTTAATAGACTTGCGGCCATAAATAGAATTAGCGGCGTGTGCCACCATATACTCCATGTAAGGCTCTAGGTCAGGGACGCTATCCATAGCCTTTCTGAGAAGGGGGCTGCCCTTTAATATCTCATATTGCTTACGAACATCGTTATCCTCACCACCCATCCATTCCAATTCCTGTCTAGCAGCAACGTCCATTTGGCCGCGAAGGGCTTTACGTTGTTCACTAGCCTGTAGTTCACGCAACTGCGAGGGAAGAAAGTCTTTGCGAGCTTTTTGAGCATCGCGCAGGGCTTTCCGCACTTGCAATTTTGTCAACTCCTGACCGTTCACTGTTGCCACTACGTCATCCGCCGCCAAATGCTCATTGTTCCATAGCACATCGTCGGCCCATTCAATCACCTCATCGACTTCTTGGGTTTTAGCCTGTAGGTCGGGAAGGGTCTTGATAGACGCATAGGGATTATCTTTGGATTTCTCAGAAGCGAGTGGGTCGCTGTTATTGCGATTGTTTAACTCATTCCGAAGGGCAGCAAGCTGTTCCTCGGCGTGTTTGCGTTTAGCAGTGAGTTCCCCGAATCGGGCCACGGCACGCGAACCTAGCTTTTCAGATAGTTCGCGCAGTTCCGCTTCTGACATATTCTCTAAATCAACTTCGTTTGAAAGAACTTCCTTTGCCTTAGTTGGTTCCTTTGCTTCGGTGGGGCCGCTCTCCTTAGTCGGCTGCACTTTACGCTCTGGTTCCTCCTGAGACTTGGGTTCTGAAGCCGTAGGAGCCGAGGGCGGTTGCCCTTGGGTCTTCTGGCTAATACGATGGCGTGCAAGTTCTGCCATTGTAATGTTGGACTTTACCACTGGGATACCGTCAGCACCCCCAGCGTTGGGTGCAGTAGCTTCATCAGACATAGTTTTGTGCCGCTTGTTTACGACCAGCGAAGTCGATAGGCAGATAATAACATCACTTTTTGATGCTTGACGTATTTATGTTAATGTATGGCATTTATTTATGTCATGCACTCGCTAATTATTAATCATCAATCATCTAACCCAAACGCTTGGGTGGCCCCAGAACATTATTATATCGCTAAAAGTATGCAGCGATACAAGGGAGAACTCATTATCCCAGAACACAGCATTTTTAAGTATAGCCGTGAGAATCCCCCCTATTGGATGTCAGGAGATGTCAGAACAAAAACAACACAACGATGAACCGCTATCAAATTAAATGGAGTCAATATCTCCGTTCTGGAAACGATAGATTGCCAAATGATGCTGAAGTATTGTGTTCTGGCGAAATGCCGGTTTGGGCAGCAGACGCTCAAAAAGCCATCATTTCAGTGAAGGAAAGCTTCCGTGGAATAAAAATAGTTTCAGTCGAGGAATACAAGAAATAACATTATTTGCTTGACAAGGGGCTAGATTTAGTCTCATACTCTGTTTTTCTTTCTTGTTTCTTTTTAATTTTAAGCTGTAAGCCGCAAGCTATTTAATTAAATAAGCTATGAGATGCATGGCCGCCGGGAAAAGGCCATGTGTAAGGCTACCCCTATTAAGGAAGATTATCTGTCTTCTTAATAACGTCTTTAGCTTCTGTAAGCTGCAAGATGCTGTCAAAAGCAATAATCTGCCCACTAATTTGCTGAATATGCTCTGTCTTGGCTTCTAACAGAGAGCCAATAGCATCTTCTCTCATGTTCTGGATTTGCTTGAGCAATTCACCAAACGGTTTGAAGTTGCTTAGGAATAAAATGTCTTTGTGCATAATAATTAACTAGCTGCCGAAAGAACTAGGGCAGATAGGTTCTTAGCACGTTTACCTACTTGCTTTGCCCAATCACTGTCAAGCATCTGTTTTGATGCTTCTTTATAATCTTTGTTGATTAATGCTTCGCGGGTCTTAACAAAGCCTGCCAGTTTAGTTGCGCCTAAATTAAAGGACATATCAATAATGGCCTTCTGGACATTCTCTGGCTGCTCCGCAAGATTGGGAACCCAATTTGTTGCGTCCTTAGTAGCCTTAGCAATAGACGTATCGTACAGTTCTTTGATGACAGGCTCCGTCAATCTTACCTTGCCAGCAATAACATCCTTAACATTGTATCCCATACCAGATAATATCTTCTTATTGTCCTTGTCGTCTAAGTTAAACCCAATGCCAATAGTAGGATGCCCTGCTGTATCTTTGTAGGCATAAGGTTTGCTGTTCTCATGCTGTTTAAGTTGAAGATATAAACTCTCTCCAAAGTCTGGGGCAGGAGCAGCTTCAGCCACTACGGGAGCAATTGGAGCTGGCCCCTGCTGCGGGGCAAAGTTTACATTAAACATAGGCTTGTTCATTGCTGCGCCATCTGTTGCGTATTCATTTCACCAACGGCAGCGGGCTGAGTCCCGATTTTGCCAATCTGGGCGTTCTGCATTTGCTGCATTTGGAAGATATATTGTGAATGATACTTTTCGAGACGACCCTTGAAGGCTTCGTCTTGCTGCAACCGCTGCATAACGTCTGGCTGCTGGGCGTATTGGGTGATAACTTGCAACGCGATTTGCGCCCCATTTGGACGGGCTGGCATTTCAATAGCGGACGAGATTTTTGTAAGGTCATCGGTCACTTGTTTAACAACCTGTTGCTGTGCTTGCTCGGCAGGCTGCAAAATAGCGTCTGCAACCATTGGGTCAATGGCTGCGGCAGCCATGTCCAAGAGAGCATCCACATTAATGCGACCATTCTTGTCGAGCTGCAATAATGAAACCAACTGATTAAGCTTCGCTTCTTGCGTTTCTGGGTCAGTGTTAAGCACATCGAAATTAATCATAATATCGAAGTCCTCATCTGGGTTGCCCTTATCAAACTTCTGCGGGTCAGGAACACCTGTTACACGGAACCAGACACTATCAGGGCCAAAGCGTTGATAGCACTTGAAAGACATCTTGATGACATCCCGCACATGGCCCAAGAACTTGTCCACAAAGAACTGCTGCTTGATAGACGACAAAGGATTAGTTGGGTCTAAGCCAACAAGATTATCAGCCGTCTTGAGCTGAGTATTCTCCATCTCTACAGAACCCGGATTGTATTGCGGGATAGGCCCAAACTGGAACTCACCAGCACGGCGATAGGGAACATAACGCCCCGGCCCCCAATCTTTAGGTTCATTACCAACAGGATGCAGCACAGGAGGCAACGTAGCCATGCTGTTGCGGTCAATGCGGCTATCGCGTTCTACTTTTACTTGCCATTGAATACCACGCAATAAATCAGAGACATTCTGCGTATCGTAGAGACGCTTGCTGTTCTCAAAGAGACGAGTAACAACAACAGGATAATCTTCGTATCCATTCATCAACTCAAATTTGGCATAAGCAGGCACATTCTGCGCCTCTTTTTTGCGGTCTAAGTCACGATGAAATACAGTGCAATAGATACCTTCCGAGTTATCTTCCTTATCAATTAAACGCTGATAGCCATACACAACTTCAATGAGTTCATTGGCCTCATAAATCTGAGTGGTGAAGCCATAGTTGCGGCGACCATTAAGTTCTGTTTCAATCGCGTTCACTTTTACGCCGCGATAATGCTCAATAACATAATCCACCCATTCTTTATCCCAGCCTTCTGTACCTACTTTATTCTGAAGCTCTTGAGCCGTGTAATATGTGCGCCAGAAGCAATAAGGAGCGCGTTGTGGGTCTGTAACGTAGGATGGAAAGAAGAAATCTCCATCAGGACTAAGTGTTTTGACTAGAGGACAGTCAATCAGTCGGCGTACAACTGGAATCTCGGCCACACCTTTCTTGCGGAGTTCATTCAAGGCACGCTTGGCACGTTTATCAGACACTTGAGGGTAGACAGAGCGCAACATCTCAATGAGCTGGTCGTCAGCGGTTCCCTCTAGCACAGCTTTGGCTAATTGCGGGTCGGCTTGAGCTAGTTGCGCTAAGTCTAATTTTTGTAAGTAGGTGCTATTCTCGCGTTGCCAGCCTACATAGGTGATGAGAACGCCACGTTCCAACAGATAGTTGGCGGCCAGTTCCATCTCTTTCTTAAAACGAGGAATATAAGAACTCACCATCCATTTAAGGAAACTACTTACAACCTTGGAACGCCCAATGTCAGTAACCTCAACAGGATAGGCGCGGATATTTGCGCGAGACATGGACGAGATAAACATTGAGACATAGGCATTGATACGCTCATCAATAACATGAGCCTCTGTATCAGCAGCACCCTCCCAAGGAAACGCATCAGCCCCGTGCTTGCGTAGGTCGCGGCTCTTGCCCGGCCAATAATTACGGCGGTCATCATAGCTGCTGCGGCAAGTGTCAAAGAAGCTACTTAGCTCATTAACTGTCTGCTCATACGCAGAGCGCAGCACTGTAATGTCTGGCTCTTTGCTGGCGTATGTAAGGGCTTCTTGTGTATCGTTATTATCCATTTAATTGTCGGGTTCTAATATCGGAAAGAATTGTGTGGGAATATCCTTTATACACCCCAATTTTATCAGCCAGAGAACCGGGAGGAATTGGGCGAGGGTCAGCCGTAAGTAATTTACACAGCACTTCAAAGCCAAGGAGTCTATCTACTTGCTCTGCAATCCAATCGGGATTATTAGTTATATCCCGTGAGGAGCGCATGGCGATAGGTTGTTCCAGTGGCATCAGTGATAGCGTGAATTGGAATACGCTTATTCAACAGTTTACCACGCAAGCGGCGTGGGATGGCTACAGGCTTTTTGCCGCCAATCCCTACAATCTCACAATACACCCAATTGGGATTCTTGGCACTAGATAGCACCATGCCCACAAATTGATTTGGGACAGCCAACGGGATGTCAATGGCTAGACGAATCTTGGCAATGCCAGCATCGTTAAACCATGTGTTCTTACCAACGCCCTTGTAATCTGTCTCGTCGAGCTTATTGGTTTTCAATAGCATCAACTCATTAACAGATACGTTTAGTTCCTTAGCCAAGTCTGTGATACGAATAGCACTCATTTAATAGCCTCCTTTAATTTTTTGTACATCATACTTATTTTCCTTAACAAATTGGATTCCATCAATGGCAGCGTAACGACAACAATCGATTGGGTCTTTCCACGCTTCGTCTGGGCCACCTTCGGCTGTGTATTCTTGGAACGCTTGGATAATGTTTTGACAACGGTTGGAGACATAAAGGTGTGGGCGATTAACGCCGTCGATAGCTGTCTTGCGGTTATACGCCATCTTGCTTTGTAAGGCTTGGATGCCGTCCTCAATATCAAGTCCGGGCGCAGGCACAAACGTCAGGCCAGCCATAGATAAGTCTTCAATAATGGATGAAGCACCGTCCTGCCCTTGATACTTGGCCGCACCTAAACGTGGGTCAATTAGCCGTTCAAAAATATTTTCTTTTCCATCAGACTCTAGGGTAGTGATGAGGTTCACATAGTCCTTAATACCATAGCCAAGTCCTTTGCTTCCTTCTCCACTACTCCACTTGCCGCCATGCCACTTAGCCCAATCACCAACGCTAACGTCAGGCCATTCACGATAGATGTAATACGTCTCTGTCTCATCTACAGCTATCCAGCACATGAACCAGTTCTTGCGGCCAGCAGGGTCTAGCACCATATACCTAGTGACGTTTGTTCTAGGAATTTTTTCGTGGGCAATGACATTTACATCCGTACTAAAATTAGGGAACTGACAGCTAAAGCTCTTGGTAGGAATACCATACGCACGGCATAAGATTTCTTCCTCTGGCCTGTTAGCTAAGTCTTTGGCGATACGGTCATAGCCGCCAAAGGGATTGTCCTTTGTATGAAAGTAGATGACAGCGGCATTACGATTCTTTGAATGTTGGATAGTGCTTACAAGTCTTCCACCAAGAAGTTCCGCTGGTTTACTTTCCACTGTTGTAGCCCCACCAATGTAATCACGCACTACCTCCGTGTACCCATCAATAGGAGTGAACGTCACAATCATCTTAGCATTGCGGGTAGCCAAACGGAATCTAAGGGTGTTAAGAAGGTCTGGCCCAATCAAGTATTCGTCGCACCATGCCCCAATGTTCATCACCTTAGCATCCCTGCATCCCAGCTCCGCACCTTCTAGGATGGTGTCGTTGTTCAAATACTGGGCATAGGTTTTAAAAATTATTTGCGACAAGCTGTTAGGCAGAATCAAACTCCCTTTGCTAAAGCCGTTCTTTCTGGTGTAGCTAACATTCTCCTCAGCTCCCAGCATCTTCTTCTTATATTCTTCTGGCAGAGAGTCATAGATAGCACTCTGCTGTTGGCGAATAGATACGTCTGCGTTCTGGCTAAAGCACATGATGACGCTACCATGATTCTCAATAGCCGCTTGCACTACAGCCCTAGCAGCGTAACTTGTTTTACCAGAACGATTACCTCCGCTAATTAATATCTCTGTGAACTTAGATAGTTGTTCATCAGCCTGTTTCCAATGCGGCAATACAAAGCCATAGCGATAGGGGTCACGCTCGCTATTGGCAATAGACGAATGATATATCTCCCACAGTTCCACCAGCTTGCTTGGCTCCATCTTCGCCATTTCCTCTGGCGTGGGTGGGCATAACACTGGATGAGATTTCCACTTCATGCGGCGTTATCTGGCGGCAACACAAAGCTCTCCACAGGAATAGCATCCTTAACCAAAGAAGCCTTAGCAGCATTGATTGCGGCAATAGCATCTTCTAGGGAAGGCCTCCCAGACCTATGTTCCACTACCACCTTAGCTTCTCCTAAGCTCTGTAAGGCTTTATCCATAGCAATACCATACGGCAATACCAAGTCTCGGATGTTCACTTTTTTCATTGCCTCCTCATCATTCGCTAACATCTCAGCCTTCTGAGCAATCAGTAGGCGCATCTTCTCTGCTATCTCAAACCCATCTGCTGCAAGCTGTTGCCTACGAACGTCCATAGCCACTTCATTGCGGGCTTTCAAACTACTAATGGCATTAAAGGACAATCCTGTTTCTTTGCGTATCTCCTCAAACGTCCATCCCTGACATAGCCTCTCTAACGCCAACACAGCCTCTTTAGGACGTTTTGATTCTGTAAGCGCACCATTCCCCCCATGCGCCGCCACACTCGCCGCTATTACAGGTAGAACGTATTCCTTATCCATTGCCTAACCCTATCCCCATCAAACATCTATGTCAAGCTTTTTGCGGCACCCATACCACCTATAAGCAGTGTCCCTAAGAGTAGTATCATAGTACTACCATGAAGTAGGTATCATTTCGGTGAGTGCAACGATATGTTCCTTACAGCACTGGCTAGCAGCGGGTAGGTCATATTGCAATTTTTTTTAAGGGGCAGTGGATGAATCCCAATCACTCGAACCCAGCAGCCTGCCAACCCCCTCCCCCCCCCTATTGCTGAGATTGCGTCTCAATAGCAGGCATTAGAATGATTCCAGATAGTGTAAAAATCTGTTGTAAGTTGTTGGTAATCGAAACAGGCCAAAATGCAATACAGGCCAAATGACAGGGTGGTCCGTATCTAGACAGCCACCGCAACAGGAGGCCACCAATTGCAGCAGGATGGCTGGCAATAGGCCTTTCCATTATTGCAAATCAGCTGACAATTAAGGCCAAGCGATAACGGTTATATATATATAGCAGCGCGCAGGCGACTTTGTCTTGGTAGGGAAAAGGGATTCCCACCGCTGATTCGACTGCCTGCCTGTCTGCTGTCTGCCACCACAGCACAGCCTGTTTTCTGGTGATGGCGCTCCTCTCACTTTGTCTGCCTGCTGCTGCTTTCATTCTCTGGTGATTTGGTGGCCGCCGAAGTTTTTTCAGAGAGGAAAAAATATAGTGTTGACTCGGTGATTGGTGGCCCTAGATTCGCAGCAGCGAAGCGACAACCGCCGAGCAAAAGTTAGAAAAATAAAAACACAAATGAAAGTCTCACTCGAAAAGTTAATGTCGCAGCGCGTTCGCGTGCTGCTGGTCGGTTCGCCTGCGCTGGCGAAAACAGCGCGCATCCAAACAGCAGCAGACGCTGCTGGTTATAAGCTGGTGGTCATTCGCCTCTCGCTGTGCGAGCGCGTTGATCTTGGCGGCTGCTTAGTTCCAGACGTAGCGGCTGGCATCACTCGCCAGCTGCCACTCGCGCTGTTGAAATATCTGCAAACCACCACCGATAAAGTTGTCGTGCTGCTGGATGATCTGGGCCAAGCGCCGACTGATGTGCAGGCAGCTGCTATGAGTCTGTTCGACGCTGGTTTTCTTTCGCCTTCTGTCTTGATCTGGGGAGCGACGAACAGGCCAGCAGACAAGGCTGGATGCGTTGGCCTCTGCGAGCCACTGCGCTCACGTTTCGACCTCGCCTTTGCCATGCCAACGCCAGAAGTCGGCGAAGTGGCTGGCGGGCCTGTGATGCTCTCCACTTGGCGTGAGGAGGTGGATGGCTGGTGCAACTGGGCGGCTGCGAAAGAATATGCCGCCGAGATCGTCGCATGGCACGCTGCCACCGTTGGCCGCACGCTGTATCAATGGAAGCCAATGGCCGACCCTGCTGCGAGGATGCCAGATTTTCGCTCGTGGGAGGTGGTTGCGAAATTATGGGAGGCTGGCCTGCGCGATTTGCAGACGGTCAGCGCCGCCATTGGTAAGCCAGCCGCAAGCGAGTTTTTGGCCTTCGCTGCGCTCGCCGATCAGCTTCCAACGCCAGCGCAAATCTGGCTCGACCCAGACGGCGCTCATGTCCCCACTGAGGCAGCCGCGCAATACCTCATTGCATCCATGCTGGCTCGCGCTGTGGAACCAAAGTTCGCTCGCCAGCTTGTCGTCTACTTCTCTCGCCTGCCTCGCGTGCAAGCTGCCTTCTGCGCTCGCGCAGCTTTCAAGCGCCTCGGCGCTAAGTTAGCTGGCTCGGCTGAGTGGCAACAGTGGTTCTTGGCTAACTCTGCTCTTTTCTCATCATAATCTAAAACATACAATACCATGTCGTCATCAAATACATTATCAACTCGCGCAGTGATTGCGCTTTTCAAAACTGGCGCTTGGCGCGCTGTCAAAACTCACGCCAGCGAATCGCAGCAGGAGAATGCACGCCATGGCCTTACTGATGAGGCCAAGGTTCAGGTTCGCATCTGCTCTCATCCCGCATTGGCTGAAATCACTAAGCTGCACGCTGAGGCACGCGCTGCTCATTATCGGCTTTCTCTGCCAGCGACTGATGATGGCCTTCGCCTTCTGGCTGGCAAGCGCCAGCTTGAACACTCTGATGTGATGGCTGGCTTCGCTGCGCGCCACCTCGCGCTTGTGGCCGACTTCTGCGCTGCCTATGAAGCAGAGCGCGCATCTGCTCCATTGCGGCTCAATGGCCTCTACATTGCAGCGCAATGGCCGTCTGCGAGCGAGGTTCGGGCGCGCTTTGGCTTCTCGTCGCGTTATTTGCCTGTGCCAGTCTTGGGGCAGTGGGAGGAGTGGCTCGCGGAAAGCGCCGAAAAAGCAGAAGGCGAACTCAAGGAGCGGCTCGCTGACGCTGTAACAAAGCTGGCTCACAAGCTGGCCGACCCGAAGGCCATCTTCAGAGATTCACTTCTGGGTAATCTGGCCGACATTTGCGCGCTCGCTGGCGACCTAAACTTGCGCGACGACCCGACCATATCGGCGCTCGCCACGCAAGCTGCCAGCCTGTGCGCTGTGCCAGCCGAGCAGCTGCGCGAGAGCGCCACGCTGCGCGCTTCCACAGCCAGCCGCGCCTCTGCCATTTGCTCCATGTTTAAACTCTAATCCAATGACCACTCCAATCTCAATTGATCGCGCTCGTGACTGGGCGCTGCGCTCGCCCCACGCTGTGTTTTACGGTGTGCTGGCCTCGAATCTCGCTGACGTAATGGACGACACCATCGCCACAGCCTGCACAGACGGAAAGGTCATCAGGTGGTCGCCAAAGTTCGTCGCCTCGCTCACGGAGGAGGAGATTCGCTTCGTGCTGCTGCACGAGACGCTACACTGCGCGCAAGGCCATTTCTGGCGCTTGCCTGCCAACAAGGATGGCAACATCGCTGGAGATTATGCAATCAATGCCACGCTCGCCAAGGTCGCGGGAATTAAAGCGCCAGCAGGCGCGCTTCTTGACGCGAAATTTGCAGACATGGCCGAGGAGGAAATCTTGGCCTCGCTTGCAAAGCCTGAGCCAGAGGATGAGCAAGGCCAGCCGAATGACGACAAAGGCCAAGGCCAAGGCGAAGGCGAAGGCCAAGGCGAGCCACAGCAAGGCCAAGGCGAGCCAGACGCTGGCGGCTGTGGTGGTTTCTGTGAAGCAGCGCCAGAAGCGCCAGAGGCGAAGCAGACGCTCGCCGAAAAGTGGCAGGGGGCCATCATGCAAGCCGACTTCGTTGCCAAATCCACAGGCGCTGGCAGCGCGCCAGCTGATATGCAGCGCCTCATTGACGCTGCTCGCGTCACCGCGCCAGACTGGAAGCAGGAAATGGCTGACTTTGTAAAGTCGGCTGTGAGTCAGCGCAATGACTGGTCGCGCTCGGCTCGCAGGATGGCGACCGCTCCATGCATTTATCCGCGCAGGCGCGCCGACCAAATCGGCCAGATTGTTTTCGTGCGCGATACGTCTGGCAGTGTTGATGGCGCTGTGCTTAATGCGTTCAACGCCTTAATTGAGTCAGCAATGGCAGACACGAGCTGCTCTGCAATCGTCCTTGATGCTGACGCTAGCGTTCGCGCTGAATATCGGCTGTCTGCTGGTGACGCTGTGCCAGCTACTGCCAAGGGTGGCGGTGGCACAGCCTTTCAGCCATCATTTGAGCGCATCGCTGGCATCATTGAGGCTGGCGAGGCAGTGGCTGGCGTTGTCTATATGACAGACTTAGAAGGCCCACAGGCTGGCGCTTGTGATGTTCCTACGCTGTGGCTTTGCACCACCGACAACGTGGCCGACTTTGGCCGAACTGTGAGGGTGAGGCTGTAGGCCATTGGCAGACATGGCAGGCCAGCGCCTTTGCTGGCCTGCTCCTTTCGGCTTTTTCTTACCAGAAGGCCAAGAGGAGCAGCTGCTCCATTTTATGAAAAAATACATACACGATCCGCTCGTGCGCGCTACACTGCGCGCACAGGCCAAGACATCAGTGGGGAGGCTCGCCTCCTTGCTTGCCACAGAGGCGCGTTGGAGCCGCAAGGCCACCATCGCACGCAATCAACTCGCCAAGGCGCGCAAATCAATTGCGCGGCTGGCTCAAGACATGGCGGCCAAGCTGTTAAAGGAGGAACTCCAATGATCTACAATAAAGAACTATTCGACGAACTAGAAAAGCTCGGCTGGCCTGCTAACATCAAGCTGACCAATGGAAGCACTGATCTGTATAGCTTTCATCATTCTACGCACAAACTGTGCGTTCAGCCAATAGATGCTAAAGGGCCAAATCCAAAGCCAGACAATGGCACGCGCTGCACGATGCACTGCACGCATTATGACGCTAAAGGAGAGCATAAGATAAAGCCCATCCGCATTGACATGGCGAAAAGACATTGGCGAAAACATCTAATAGCTGCGTATACGGTGATGGTGATGCACTTGCAACAGGTGAATGATATTCATTCAGAGCGAGATAATCGCATCAAACAGATGCAGCAAAAGAAGAAGGATGAGTATACGGCCTTCTGCGCTCCGCTTGGCGTAGAAGCCAGCGAATTTGCAAAAGCGTTCAGACATTCATATTCAGACAAAGATGGATATTGCTCGCTCCATAGCACAGTTAGTTACAGCTTATCAAATACAGAAGAAAAATGCGCGTTGCTTTTCAAGTATCTAAAAGATAATGATTGGCTTGGCTTTATTGATTTCACAACTCCAACGACCTACTGACATGACAACAATCTATAACATAACCATAGGACTTGCTTCATTGGCATGGCTTATTGTCTGCATTGCCATTGTGCCAGAAATGTTCAAACGCAATGACGATGAATAACCCAAACCGATCAGGGCCAAAGGTGGGGCCAGAAGGCAAGCGCATGAAAATGAAAAGCCGCCCATATCTGGAGCCATCCACACAACGTATATTAAGTTTATGGAAAGACCTATACGGTATTTCACACGGCAAAGCTATTGATTATGCTATTGCTTTTGCAAGTGCTAACGTGCAATTTAAGATGCCAATAAAGAACAATCAAACAACACCACAACATGGCTAACATATTAGATCTAGCAGAAGAATTCATTGAGTCCAAAATGTGCATTGCGCGGGATTCAAAAAGCCTAATCCAATGGGGATTAAAAAACGGACTCGTGAAAGCCGCAGCTCCATCTAAAGGCACAAACTACAACTGGGAGCTATCTCGTCGCATAAAGCGTTTAGAGGCCGATAAACTAAAACATCAAAATAGGATTAAGCAGCTATTATCAAAATGAGAAAAATAATCACATTAAAAAACGGGGGAGCAGTCATCGACATTTCCCCTCTAACAGACATTGATTTTGCTATCATTTATCATGGCAGGGAATGTCTGATCTTAGAAAATATGCTTGACGGAGAGTTCGAGGGTTATTACAATCCAAACATCAAGCTGAAACAGAGCAGTGAAACAAAAACAAGCTGCAAGAAAAAACAGCTTAAGGCAAAAACCATTAAGAAATAATTAGATGAAAACAAAAATACAATACGTCATCCAAGAAGCATCCAAAAGCCCACATGGAATCAATTATTACGACTGTCCTGATCTTGCTATATTCACCAACGAACAGCAGGCTTTAAGGACACTGCTTTCTTTAGAGAAGGCTGATAGTAGTTTCCGCTACCGTTTGGTAAAACGAGTTGAGACGATTGAAAAGGAGGCCGTATGAGAATCTACGCATGGAAAGCGGAAGATTTATTTGATAAAGATATAGAGTATGCAGACGTTGAAATGATTGATTCTATGAGTGATCTAAAAAAACAGATTGCGCGTTTATGTGTAAACCCAGATACGGTAAAAATAGTTAAGATTGGAGATTTTAATTTGTGCGAATGGGAAGCGCAAAGCGGTCATAACTCTAAATGGAAAAGATTTAATATAAAGTCATGAACCTAGACTGCAACACACCTAATGGTAGGATATACATAAACCACGCCTACGATGTAATGGATAGGGTGGCACAGAAGTTTAGAGCCAAGGCTGTCTTTACGGATGATGATGGCATTGCAGACATTGACGCTTTGTTTACACGCGATAACAAGTTAGTGGCTATTGCGGAGATTAAAAGTAGGAATCTATCTAAAGAAAAACTGGAGGCATTTGGTTCTTATCTGATAACACAAGATAAGATCGAAAGAGGGATTGCGCTATCTGTGGCATTACAAGTTCCATATTTTGTCATGGTAAAACTGATTGCCAGCGACATCATTGCCATGTGGAAAATCACTGACAATCATGGGATGATTGAGTGCAAAAGTTATTGCGAAGTTACAACAACTAAAGCCACCTGTAATGGTGGAGAAGCAAACAGATTAAACGCTTTTCTTGCTATAGATAACTGTATTTATATATGAACATAACACTAGAAAACACGCGCTGGCTTGGAACTGGAGACACTATTCGCTCCACAGATTACATCGCTATGCAAGACGACGAAAACCAATATGATTTCATTGCCGTTGGAGGGGAATACGACGGCCATATTCTGGACGGTACAGAGGAATATGAGTTTAGGAGGCTCAATGTCCAAGACCCTGTAGACCTGTTGTGCATTGAGTACGACATCCAAACGGAAATGGGGCGAGCAGCATTGATTATTGCTCTGGAAAACGTAGCAACGCTTGATCGTAAGCAACGTGATTACGGATCACGCAATATTTCCGAGTTTGGTGAAATAGGTATTCTCATGCGTGTATGGGATAAAATTTGCCGTCTCAAAAATTTAATGGGAAAAGAAAACCCTAAGAATGAATCTATAGATGATTCATGGCTTGACATGGCTAATTACGCCATCATCGCTATTTTAGTTCGCAGGGGAATTTGGAAATAACTCCAAACCCTGTTATACGTTAGTCAAAAACATAATAAGTATATGAGTCTAGAAAATGCAATCAATACTCCCGCTGGCGAGTATATCAAGGGTGGCTTTGCTGCCACAGTTCAAATGCCACAAACTAAAGCGATGAAATCTGGAAAATCATTCTGGGTTTGCACGCTTGCAGATGGAGCGTTCCGTTCGGACGCTACTTCTTTCACGCATGATTTCGCAAAATACAATGGGCAGCGTGTCCATTTTTCTGGCATGGGATTAAAGCGCGGTGATGATTACAACGGCACAGCCAAAATCACCATTGGTGATAAGGCTGTATGGAAAAGCTTGGGCGCTGGGGATGAGGCCGCCGAGTCTCATTCAGAAGCTACGCAAGCGTTTCCTACTACAGTGACACGATCTGCACCTCGTCCATATATCCCATCTGCAAATGCTCCTCGCGTTGAGGGCATGGCTGTAGGTAATGCGCTTACAAACGCAACCAGCCTTGCAATCGCTGGAAAAATCCAATCGGAAGCTATTGAAAGTTTCCTGTTCCATACGGCTAGCAAGTATTTGCGTACAGCTAACAAGTTGCTTGCTGGTGAATTGTCGCCATCTAATATCTTAGAGGCAAAAGAAGTTGGCACAGACGAAGTGCCGTTCTAATTATCAAGCAGGGATGGGTAATCCACATCCCTGCTTCCCTTTCCTAAATATAAATACAATGAGCAACGAATCTGGAGGACATTGGTACACGCTTGAGGGAAAAGCCGCCCACACGCAAGTGACTAAAACGAAGGGTGCAAAGCCCACGCGCCCAACAACGCTTGCAGACGCTAAACGACTTGGTCTGTTGCCTAGCGTCTCCGCTTACACTAGGATGCTGGCCGCCCCATATCTGGAGCGATATAAAATGCTGGAGGTAGCTAAGGCGTGTTACGCTTGCCCACCGTCTGGCGACGAAAGCTACGACGACTACGCTCGTCATATTCTGGAGAAAAGCGGCAAGGACGGCTCTGGTGCGGCAGAGGTGGGTACGCAAGTTCATGCGGCTCTCGACCTGTATTTTACCGACCCAATACGATACAATTCTTATCCACTTATTTTCCTTCAAGATGGTACTGTAGCACCAGCCGATTCGTTTGTATTGCCTGCGGTATCTAAGATTAAAAGCATGGGGTTGAAAGTGGAAACGACCGAGAGCATCTTGGTAAATCCTGCTTATGGATATGCTGGAACCACTGACATGGTGTTTACGCATAAAAATTTATGCGGCATCCTAGACTTCAAAACCAAGAGAACTAAACAAGATGAGCCTGTGATTGCTGGAGATACACACGCCATGCAGATCGCTGCCTATCATGCAGCTTATTGGGGTGCAGATGACGGCGAGCCTATCGGAGTCAATGCGGTGGGCTACAATGTTTACATCAGCACCACAGAAATAGGCCGTGTTGAGGTGGTGGAGTATTCAAGAGAAGAACTGGTTGAGGCATGGCAAGCGTTCAAGAGTTGTTTAACCCTGTACAGATACATAAAGAAATTTGACCCACGAAAGAAATGAATTACGAACAAACATTTATTGGCTCCTGTTTACAAGACGGAGCTTATGTAGACTTAGCAATCCAAGACGGCCTTGTGCCAGCTTGTTTTACCACAGACGACCGCAGGGATATTTGGATGGCCCTGCTTGGCAATAGAACAGAGGGCAGGCAAACAGACACAACAGGTATTTTTATGCAGATGGGTACTAAATGCCCTTCTGAGGAGCTGTTTGCTTGTGAAGCGGCGGCCCCCACAACGGCTTATGCTAAGAAGTGCCTAAAAACCATCATTGAGGCTTATGGAATAGCCCTTATTAAGCCAGCTTTGAAGGGTGTTTTAGAGAAGATTGACAAGGGGCTAGACTATGACGCTGTAAAATCGTCTGTAGATGCCCTAGAATCCATTTTAAGGCCATCTGTCAGTACAGATGTCTCAATGCCCCAAGTTGTGGATGAGGCCGCATTATGGGCAACCCAACAATGTTCTGGCAATGTTCCTGTGGAAACTGTTGTTACGCTTGGACTTAAGACATTTGATGCTCTGGCAAGTCCCATTCAAGAGCATGAGTATGTTGTTGTAGGTGCTAGAACATCAACAGGTAAGAGCAGTTTCATGGCTCAAGTGGCAGGCCACAATCTCAAGAGGGGCTTAAAGGTGGCCTATTTTACGCTAGAAACCAGCAGCAAGAGCCTTGTATTGCAAATTGCCGCACAACGAGCTGGGGTGAACCTCCGCAATCTTCGTGATGAGTTTGAGCCACAGCAGGCTAAGTTTCAGCAAGAATTAGCACACTTGAGAACTCAACCGTTGCTGGTGTTTGACCGTGACTTAACGCTAGATAAGATTGAGGCACGTTGCCGCTTATTAGCCACATCGTTCAAACCCAACCTTGTGATTATTGATTATTTGGGGCTTATCAAGGTGAAGGCTGATGGGGCTTATGAACGCATGAGTGCATTGAGCAAGGCCATGATTCCGTTGAAGAAAACATTAGGCTGTACGCTGATGGTGGCGGCACAACTCAATCGCGGCAACGAACGTGAGGACAGACCACCCACACGCACAGACTTTCGTGATACAGGCAGCATTGAAGAAGATGCGCACAGAGTGCTTGCAATTCACCGCCCTTCAAAAGATGATAGCGGAGAACCACAGGGGCTAGATCGCTCCAGTTTTCAAACCGAACTTTATCAACTCAAACTTAGAGATGGCCCATTGGCACAAGGACGTTGCCAATTCCAAGCAAAATATACACGATTTGTAGAATAATACTCTTGCCTTTGTAGCTCAGTGGTAGAGCATCTGTTTTGTAAACAGGCGGTCGCAGGTTCAAATCCCGCCAAAGGCTCCAACTTAATAAAAATATGAAAGACAATATGCAGAATGTTTATCCACTAATAGAAAACGGCCAAATCAATTACGCCAGAGCATACGGCGTATTGTCTGGCTTGTTTATTGCCCTAGAAATGGGGACATACACTAAAGAACAAGCCATTGAACAATACAACGAAATCTGGCATTTGATTAACAACCAAGAAGAAAGTGAAAGCATTTCTCGCAATTAAAGGGCCAGACGAGGACGAAGACGAAGAAGAAAATCCAATAGAAACATAATATGTATTACACAGAACTTAGAATCCAGAACGAACAATATCAAAGCCGTGTAGACGCAGCATGGGAAAACCGTGTGCGTGCAGAATCAGCATCTCGATTGTTCAATCACGGCCCAACCAATTTATCGCTCCACTCAAACCCAATTCAACAATCGTTGGATGCTCGGAATCTTGTGGGGAAAGTGCAGAGCGATTCTATTTCACAGGAGGCCAGCAAATGAGTACTGCCGATGATTTTACTGTGTTTCGCAGGGTTGCTGGAGATAAAATTGCGGAACTTACTGAACGCGCCGAGAAAGCAGAGCGCGAGCTTGCCGCTAAGGATAAAGAGCTTGCCGACCTACGCGCCGAGCGTTTGCGTAATGAAACCTTCTGGCTTGGGTTTCTGCAAGACGAACTGGCGGCACAACAGAAAGCCAACAAATGAAACGAACACCATTAAAACGAATCTCTAAGAAAAGACAAAATGCGCTCACCATTTATCGGAAACTTAAAAAAGAATATATTCTTGAACACGACACTTGTGAGGTGCGTGGATGTTCTCATCCTGCTTGTGATATTCACCATCGTTTATCCCTTGGTCGCGGCGGTGGTTTTCTTGAGCCAACTAATTTTATGGCTATATGCCGTTTACATCACATCCAAATCCATAACAATCCTCGCTGGGCGGAAGCTGAACATTACTTATTAAAATAATTCTATGAATACAACAGACATCAACACAATCGTTAGCTCATACGTCGATATGCTCAAAGATGGGCAAATTGACCTCCAAGACGCTTATGAGAACGGCGACCACAAAACTTATTTCTCTGCTATTGAGCGTCACTTGAAGCTCACAGAGGCTATCGACACAGGCTTAATGGCTACGCAAAAGATTAAAGCTCTTAGCGAATGAAGGTTGAGTTTACAGGAGACAAGGGCTGTTATTTCGTGGATAGTACTGATAGTACTACGAGGCACAAAGTGGATATTCTAGCCCTGCGCGGAAAGGATATGCGCTGCAACGGCCAATGTTCCTGTAGAGATTTTGAGACTAGATGTTCTCCTGAGTGGGCTAAAAGCGGCACTATAGTAGAGCGTGATGAACCTAATTACACACGCTGTAAGCACATCACGGCTGTTATCTACGCTATAGGGAATAGGTACGCAGACCACATGAGCATCCAATGAAGCCACCTAAAACTCATTGCAATGGCACATGGACTACCGCCAGATTCTTTGGGTTTATACGCTCCGCGCTACGCAGAACATGGACTCGTTGGCCTGAGCAATATCGGGCTAGGCATATGGCTCGCCGCCCATACAAGGGCAAGAACAAGCTCCAGAAGTGGGAGTTTCTATGCGCCGAGTGTCAAGAGTGGTTTATGGCTAAGAACACTCAAGTACATCATAAAATAGAGTGTGGTACGCTCAAAAACTTTAATGACATAGCTGGATTCACTGAGCGTCTACTATGTCCAGCAGAAGATTTAATGGTACTTTGTAAGAAGTGCCACCAACAGAAACATCACCCAAAAGTTAAATGACACATACACTAAAACGCTTATTCTGGGACATAGAGACATCCCCTAACGTAGTACTATCATGGCGCGTAGGCTACGACCTAAACATTGCACAAGACAACATCATCAAGGAACGAGCCATCATCTGTATTGGGTATAAATGGGAGCATGAAAACAAATCTTATATCTTAACATGGGATAAGAACCAATGCGACAAAGCCATGCTTAAGAAGTTTCTGGAAGTGGCTGCCGAAGCTGATGAGATGGTGGCGCACAACGGAGACAAGTTTGACATTAAGTGGTTTAAGACCCGCTGCATCTTTCACGACCTTCCATTTGAACCCTATAAGACAGTGGATACGCTCAAGTGGGCTAGAAGCCAATTCCTATTCAACTCTAATAAGATGGACTATTTGGCTAGGTACTTAGGCTTAGGGGCCAAGATTAAAACAGAATTTGGGCTATGGAAGGACATTTGTCTACACAACAGTCCAAAGGCCATGAAGTTGATGACAGACTACTGTAAACACGACGTAGTGATACTAGAGAAGGTGTGGAAGCGTCTATCTGACCTTATGGCTGCCAAGACCCATGCTGGCGTAATGCTGGGGCATGAGAGATGGACTTGCCCGCATGATGGTAGCCGAAACATCATCACCTATGGCACATCTATCTCGGCCAAGGGAACCAAGAGCTACAAGATGAAATGCAAGGACTGCGGCCATTACTACAGCATCACGGAGAGCGTGCATAGCGAGTATGTAGCCTACAAAGCGGAGAAGAAGAAAAAATGAACGGCAAAGGAGACAGACCACGCCCTGTAGACCTAGAGAAGTATGCGGCTAATTATGATGCCATCTTTAGAAAACCAACACTTAAACCAGAAAAAGTTAATACTTGTTTCAGTCCCGGAAGACTCTATTCACTTTTTAAGAAGAAAAAATGACAACAGAAACCGACAAACTCAAAGCCATTATTAATGCTGTAAAAGCTTATCCGTACATTCCACGCGGATTACTTGAACTTATTGAACAAATGGAGAAAACACCATGAGCGACCTAAATCTGCATAATTTCTACGACACTAATAACAATAGCATAGAACAGCTTAAATCCATAGGCTTTCCTGTAGTGGCTCCTTGGTGGTCTGACACTCTAAAGATTACGTCTGGATGCAAGGACTTCACTGTCCTCGCAGAGCATATTTGGGGCGGCCAAGAGGACTGTGTAGACATTAACAACAAAGCCAGCATCATCACTGTGCATTGCGATGCTTGGCATCCTCAAGGCAAGTATCTTGCCACAATCAAAGGAGGATCGCGTTGCATCAATTTACACGGCAACGTAATGTCACACGGCTCTGAGGTGGACGTAGATATTGGAAATTGGAGCGACCAAAGCGATGAACCAACCAAGGAAGTTGTTCTTGGCCTTTACAGCAAGACAGGAAAACCTATTGTAGTGCGGGTGTTAAATGGCACAACACCAATTTTTATTACAGAAACAGGGCCATACGTCTATGCGTTTCCTAAGCCTGACACTTGGTATCACAAGTGCTGCGTATGGATGTTTCTTACCAGTTTGCGGTTGTGGAAGAAACTGGCTAAATAGCTATTGTTTATTAACCTGCTGGTCGTCAGAGTCTTGTTGTAATGCAAGCTTTACAGCAATAGCATTGACTGGACTCGTTGAGATAAACTTATCAATTCCATATCCAGCAGCCGCAAATTTTGGGGCTGTGTTTGGATTGAGGTATAGCGTGTGCAACATATTATAACGCTTATCTTTTATCATTTCTAAAACCTGACCCAATGAGCCATACCCAGAAATATCGCCAACTGTGCCTATTTTCCCTCTTATTTGGTCAGTGACTCCTTTTGATGCAGAACCACCAGATAACAAAAATCGTCTATCAACAATCTTCTGCATAGGGTCAATAAAGTTTTGTCTTAACAGCTTCATTGAATCCTCTCCAACGATAGCTTCAAACGTCTTTAGTTTACGTTGAGCATCTGGATTATTGCTGCCAAAAAAGTCTACAATCTTGTTAATATTTGCGCGATTATTTGCACCATCAGCGGCAGACCCAAAATCCTGCATAATACCATTGAGAGTGCCGCGCTTAAGTATCTCTGCATCTGCACTCCTGCCTTTTGCTCGTAATGCAGTCATAAGGCCAGATGCTGTCTCAGAATCAAGAGATTGTATTCTATCTATCCAATCACGATTGCCAGCAGGGTCACTAGAGAGTTTAACTCTTGTTCCATCCATGAAGACAACCAATGGGTCTTTAGATGCTGCTTCATAAGCATTAAATGCCTCGCGCTCTGTCATCTTAGCTTCTTTAGATAAACGCATAAGCCTAGCAGTTTTATTGCCTGCTTTTTGCGCCCCACCAGCAATTAAAAAATTTCTGACAGATTGGCGATATTCATGTCTAGCTAAAGAAACCCAAAGACCAAGTGTGTCAATCTCCTCAAGCAGTTTTGGAAACTCAGCAACAGTAATCCCATATTCTGATTTGGCTCCTAATTTTGCCAATAAAGAAATTTGGTCTGTAGAACCCATTCCAAGTCGACCGATAGGATAGCCCTTAGTGGCTAATGACTGCATATCGCTGCTTAATTGGTTAAAATCAATGGCACGAAAATCTGTAAATCCACTACCGCGACCAACCTTTGTAGCTGAATCAAGGAGTGCATGAGATACGCTTTCATGGACACTATTCCTAAACGCATCTGCTGCTTTTAAGGATTGAGCAGCACCGCCCGGTTTCATTTTATCAAATGTTCCGCCAATAATATTAGCATATGCCTCAAGTTCAGAAAGAACACCACTAGCTCCTTGACGTTGAATAAGGCTAACTAAACCAGTGATATCACCATCAGAAATTAAATCCATTGCGCCTGTCTTGCGTGCATGGAATTCAGCGGCTGCCGCAGATTGTGCAGTTTTATATTGTGCAAATTTAGCAGGATTCTTTGCAAGCATAAAAGCATCCGATGCTTCTCTAACTACATTATAATATTTTGCCGCCATTCTGTTAACCGTAACAGGGTCAGAACCGGGTTTTGTTAATTTCTGGGCAAACTTCGCTTGCAATTCACGCATTCCTTCCCTTGGCAGAGTTGTTAATGGCGTTGCTCTATCTCCGCCAAACACTTCACGAATAACCTCTATCATCTCTTTGCGGCCAGCCGTATATTCAAAATCCTGTCCTTTGCCAGTTTTTGAATTAATTAGTTTTTCAATGCCACCAAAATTTACCACTGGATAATTTGGGCCAACATCTGCTCGATTATATAAATCATCAATGGCTGAACTTGTTGCACCTTTTGCTGCTTGTGCCGTTGCTCTTAAATTCTGCATACGAACACCTTCTGCAAGTTTGCCCAAGTCTGGCATACTGCCGCCTAGTTGGATATTAATAGCTCCTTGGTGAAGAAGTTTTGCTTTTTCAACCTCTAATGCTGCTCTCCTTGCTGCGCTAATAAGTTCTGGGGCATTTTCAGCATTCCTAGCCACAGCATCACGAACAGCACCCATAGACTCCTGATAGGCTGCGTTTGCCGCCTTCCATGTATTTTGTGTTTCAGACAACTTGCCAACCATTGCGGTTAGGTCATCAGACAACGCCTTGCTGCTACCCGCTTCTGGGAAGGCCGACATAATAGCTGAGCCAATGTTGGCGTCCATATTAACCAGATTTTCCCTAGCCAATACAGAACCATGGGCTATGCGTGCGGTTTCAAAACCAGTGTATTGTGGTTGAAGCTCAGATAATGTCACTGCGCCACCGAAACGAGACCCAGAAATTTTCTTTCTAGCTTCTTCTGCCGCAACTTGACTTTGGCCGCGACTAGAAAGACCACTTGAAAATATTGATAACCCTGCTGGAATCACAAAGCGCATTAAATTACTTTGCTTGTCGTTCTCTGGGTCATTCTCCATGAAACGTGCTATTTCATTAGTTCCAATAGCCAGTGACGGATTAGCAGCCATCATAAAAGCTGCGCCACCCCTGCTTAAGAATGGGGTAGAACCACGAACTGTAGCACCAGTAATTTTACGCAACGAAAGGTCTTTGCCTTCTAACAATTCAGCCGCACCTTCAGAAAGACCGCTTGTCCCTGCGTTTATCAATGAACTTCTACCAAGCGCGGCAAGATATGCTGGAATACTGGCCAGCATTGTTGGAGGTGCTGTTGCTGCTGCTACGGCCAACGGAACACCGTAACGAATGCCAGTTGCGGCAGCACCAGCCATTTTCTCCATATTAATATCTTCCATTGGCAGACCTGTGCGGGGGTCTGCTAATCTGGGTTTAATTACGTCGCCACCAAGATTGCGATTAAAGTTGTCTTTGTCGGACGGAGCAGGCAAGCCTTTGAATTTCAAAGATTCTTCAGCCAATTTCGCATCAGCAATAGCTAGGGCTTTCTGTTGTTCTAAAGTCATTTTATTTGGATTCTGGGAAAAGAGCTTTAGCTTCTGGTGTCATAACAGACCATTGCTGTGAAGTAACACCCTCTGGCGGGATAGCACTAAAATCAGGCATCATTGCACCCATATCAAATAATTTTTTATATGCACCACTTGCATTGTTTTTCTTAAATTTTTTAATTGCCCGCATCTGAATATCTCGTCGAATCTGAGTGAGTCGTTGCAGTGTTTCTGGTGTAAAATCTTTTGTTCCAGTAAATGACTGTCTTAAAAACTCGCGTTCTGCTGGTGTATCCATTCCCTTAGCTCCAATACCAAGTGCGCTAATCATCGGAAATACGTCAGAACCCAATAGAGACTCAAGGAGTTGTGTATTAGACACTGTCTTACCAGCTTTTATATCATTAGAAAATTGCGCTCTTAATCTATTAGCGTTCTGGATATACTCTGCGCCAATACCAGTGGTAATGTTACCTGATTTAATTAACCCTTGGATTTCGTCTAGTTTGGCAATAGCTTCAGGAGCATCTTTTGCAGCTCTGTATTCACCTAACATATCCTGACCAAGGCCCTCTCCTACAACTTTTTCAAGGGCGCTTCCACCCATATTGATTACGGTCTGCGCCCTGCCTGCTTGTGCAGCTTGGAATTGATAATTAGAATCTTCAGTTGGAGTTGGTAATCTTCCTGTTTCTGCTATGTGTTTGGTTCTTAAACCTTGATATATGTCAACATACTGTGTTGGTTGTTTAGCAACTGGGTTTAATTTACCAAAAGCCGTAGCATCTGCAAGAGTACCTTGAGAACCAGCCAATCCAGTTTGAGCCTTAACATGAGCAAGATTAGCAAAATATGAAGCCACTTTTTCATTAACATTATATCCAGCGGCGCGGATAGCTTCCAATGGGTCTTTTACTTTACCAGCAGCTATAGCAGCTAATCCAACACCAATAGATTCTTGTGCTACACGAGTCTGTTCTTGGTCGTTTCTAGCAGCTACTAAATTAAGGTTTCGCAATGCTACCTCTGGTGCTTTCTGAACCCTATCCTCTAAAGCTGATATTTCAGCATATCCAGATTTTAATGTTCCTATAGAACCGCCACCCCATTTAGGCACAGCTGCTTTATATTTCTCATATTCTTCTTTGCTAACTGGCGCAACTCCGCCAAATTCTTCTGGATGTTCAGCAAATCTTTGCATAGCCGCACCAATGCGAGTCATTTTGCTTTCAATACCAGTAGAATACATATCTCTTTCTTCTTTCTTTTTAGTATATTCTTGAATTCCTTTTCCAACCTCTTGCCCAAGATTAGCCAAGCCCTGCCCAATCATTTGGCTGCCTTGTGCGGCCATCTGTGCGCCAGCCAATGACCCCCTAAGAATAGGGCTGTAGTCGATTGCGCCGAGCTGTGGGTTAATGCCTTGTCCAAAAGTTGCCATGTTATGTTAGATTAAGTTGGTTTTAGGTGCGGCAAATTATTAGCCAAACAATCCTTTAATGCCGCCGCCGCCGATAGCACTACCAAGACCACCAAGCGCACCACCAATCATAGCACCACGGGCCTGTGCCTGCGCTCCCGCAAAACCAGCCTGTGAGCCATAGATGTTGGCGTTGTAATTGCTCAGATTGGCGTTCTGGCCCAAGGCCAAGTTAATACCCGCATTAGGGTCAAATAGCTGCGGCCCTTGCTGACCAGCCATACCTTGAGCAAATTGTGTCTGCGCCATGCCTAATTGCGCCGCATTTGACGGCCTGCCAAGGATGGCTTGGAAAGGGTCAGCCGAGGTCATACGATTGGCGTTAAACGCCATTTGCGCGGCATTTACGGCCTCTTGACGACGTTGCCCCATAGCAGCCTCACGATTCATTATCTCAGCTGCTATTGTAGACGTATCGCCTACGCGCCCACGCGCCTGCCCGTACAGGCGAGCCTGCTGTTCAGCATTACGTTGAGCCTCTGGGGATAGACGACCAGCCGCCCCAGCACTCTGTAGGGCATATTGATTCATGCCTTGCAGCAAGGCTTTCTGATAGGGGTCAGCGTTACGCAGGGCTTCTGTGGCTCTGCCGCCGTATTGTTCTACGTCTGCAATGTCCCGCATCCTCTGCTGAGAGAGAGCGTCCATCTGCATCTGATTGGCTTGCTGGGTAGCTTGGGCGTTAAGATCTAGCACACCCTTTTGGCCGCCGCCGCCCATTAAATATGTATTTAGGTCAGCTAGGTTAAGTGCCGCATACTGAGGACGATACATCTGCTCGCTCTGCAATATCTGATTCTGCAAGGCTGGGTCAGCCATGCTCCGCATATAATCGAGCGCAGACTTGCCGGGGTCGATAGGAGTGGGGGCTGCTGGAGCCTGTGGCATTGAAACTTTAGAACCCATGATAGATAGTATTAAATGTTAGTAGAGAACGGTTTTATTTGCATGGGCAACACCATATGGATTCTGCTGCATAGGCTGCTGTGCATAGCCGCCATATCCAGCTACAGGTTGCTGTTGAATCTGTGGCACTTGATAATTGGGGACAGCTTGGGGAACTTCATAGCTTTGTGCGGGAGGCATGGATTGCTCATATCCCTGCGCCACTTGCCCGCCGCCATACCCCTGCATTTGGGGATTATTCATAGCAACACCATTAGGCATCATATGCGACCCATATTGTGGAGAATACATCCCAGAAAAACCTGTCTGCTGGTCTTGCTGCTGCATAGGAGCCATTTGCGGCATCTGCATCTGACCCATAGATTGTTGCTGTGGAAATGTATTAGAACCCATGATTTAACCTATGTTGGAGTTTGTAGAAATCGTAGAAACGAGGAGTAGGCTTGCCTTTAAAATCTCTGCGCCAACCAATTCTGGCAAAAGGGAAGGGAATCTTGCTGTACATAATGCTAAGGGCATTAGGCCCAACGCATAGCTCAATCCACCAAGCATCCGCATCTTGCGGTTCCACCCATTCCTCGTATCTTTCAACCAAGCACGGCCTTGCAAGAGCAAGCATTGTAGGCTCAGAATAACAGAAGCCTCGCTCCAAATATATGCCATGAAGCCGAGGAAAGTCTGGGCCGTATAGAGCGATTGCATCTTGGATGGCTCCCATTAGGTAGCAATAAGCCCGTGAGTACGAAGTTTGGCTAAAAGGCTATTAATAGTTGTTTGCAATGCCGCATAATCAGAGGCATACGTTCCAGAGAGAGATACATTAGCTTCGGCCAATGCTTGCGACCCTACTACTCTAGTGCCGCCAGATTGATATTCTGGGGCATTAATAGATGTAGCTGCCGTAAAGAATCCAGAAAATACCGCTTTAGTTGAAGGGAACACTGTGTCGCCATTGCCAGCCCCAGCGTTCTGATAGGCTGTAGACACCATGATGGTTTTGCCTGTTGTGTCTGTTTTATCTACCATTGTGAGGTAGTATTGGGCAGGAGATGCGCCTAATGTTGCCGCCGACACCGTAATGGCCGCTGAAGCATTAGTGATAGCTACGCCAGCCCCAGCCGTTAATGTAGCCTTGGTGAAGCCTGTGCCATTGCCAATGAATAGTTGGCCGTTTGTGCCTGTCTCTAGCTTGGCTGCTGTAATGCCAGCATCCTTGACGCTAATAGCACCAGAATTAAGGTAGGTAGTGATTGTGTCCACAGCACCAGAAGCAAAAATGGAGCTATTAACAGCGGCATTAAGATTGGTGGCTGTTACTTGGTCACCATTTACGAATGTATTACCTGTAGTTAGAACGGCCATAGGGGTAGTATATCAGATTAGAAGGTTGTGCGAGTGGCGTATGCAACATTAGTGTTGCCTGTGCCAGAGTAAGTTGTGGCTCCCAAGCTAGAATCTATCTGAACTGTCATGTTAGAGGAATATTCTATCTGTAAAGTGCTATTGTCTGAACCTGTGTTGGTAGCGGATATGCTGCCGCCATTAAGCTTAAAGATTTTGCCAACATTCCCAGTTACATCTGCACGATATTGAGCAACACCTACACCCTTAAATGCTAGGGCTGATAGGCAAATGCCTTTCTGTTCGGGGAGTGCCGCAACATAGGAATCTGTTCCGCTACCAATGACAATTCCGTTGCTACCAATACCATCAAAAGAAACGCTGGAAATAATAATGTTATCCCAGTTGTAGGGGCCAATTAGGATGCCGCGCCAACTTCCTTTTTTCACCCGCCCATTGGTAATAACAACATTATTTCCGCCCTTAGAATAGTATAAATCTGGCTGTGCTGTATATCCATAACCACCATCTTCAAAAGTTGCTGTGGTTGTAAGACTTCCACTATTAGTATTGGACATTGTAATTACAACGCGCATCCGATAGAGCGAGTCCGTAAACGTCATTGTTGTCCGATAGCCTACTCGTTGAAATAAATTGTAATTAGCTCCTGCCCAACTGCCTGTAATACTGCTCCATGTTAAATGAGCTTGTACTTGTCCACCAGCACCACCACCTAGAGGAGTAAGATTAAACAGTGGAGCAACGCTATAACTTCCTGCCGCAACCACTGTGCCTCCAGTGATAATGCCGCCAGCCACAGTGATGTTAGCTTGGGCTGCGCCTGTAACAGCATTGCAAAGGAATGTGCCGTTAGTGTAGCCGCTGCCAGCACTATTAACATTTACATATGTCATTCCACCAACAAAAGTTGGCTGAGTGAGATTTAGAAACCAACTTGCAGCCACAGACCCAGCATCAGAATACAGGGCAATGACATCATCGCCAGACTGTAACGACTCAAAATTATTGATTGTCAGTCCATTGATGTTTCCAACGTGAAAGCAATCGCCCCATGATGAACGATTGCCATAATCCAACACTTGCAGATTATAACTTCTAAGTGTATCGCCGCCAATGATAAGGCCAAAGTCGCCGCCAGATTCTAGGCCACAATTACGCATTACGTTGAATGAGCCGCGAAATGTGCATGGCATACCATCTCCCCGCAATGATGGGTCTAGTGTGCCGCCAGAATAACGGTTTTGGCATCTAAGTCCCACTATCTCAATATCGGTACAAGTGTCAGACCACAAAATGCCTTGGTTGTCTAAACCATTGCTATAAAACAACGCTCCTGTGCAATCTATCTGAGCATTGTTAATACCAGCAAGTTCAAAACCTTGTGAAAAGAAATAAGAACCAGCGGGGATGCGGTAGCTCCTACGATTGGCTAAGATGAAACGATAGTCAAAACCGCCGCCAGAACCAATAGCTGCCACTACTGTTGGGATGCCAAAGGCACAGGTGTAATAACCAGAAACATTAATTGCGGCATTAGAAAAGGTGAGTTCCCAGTTAGACCCATTCCAACTCTTGCCCGTTAGGGTAGTTCCTGCTGGGAATAAAGATGCCGCTGTAATGCTAATCCCTGTGGGCAAGAGAGCATTGATAGCAGCCGTATCGTTTAATATGCCGCGACCTCCTGCATTAAGCACAAATGCACTCCCTGTGTAATAAATCTGTGCTGGGATAATGCGATAGCCAGAACCAGCCGTCTGTATCTGTGTCATTACTACTTGGTTATTAGACACTTGAATGCGGCCAGTTGCGCCCGTCCCCGTGCCTCCGCTCACCGTAAACGCATACGTTCCGTTGGTGTATCCACCACCACCTTCTGTCAGGATAATAGTTTCTATAGGATAGCCAACCTTGTCTATGTCGCCGCAAAGCACTTCTGCAAGTCTTTGTTGATTAGCCGAATATCCAGCAGTAGTATAATAATTCCAGTTATCTGTTCCGTCTGCCAGCAAAAAATCAATCGTTGTAACACCATCATTAATTGAGGCATCATCCATCATCTGATTAAGACGCAATGATATAGCCTTGTTGCTAGACCAATTAGCCTTATCATCAGACCAAGTGAACCCTGTTCTAATGGCAGACATTAATCTTTGGAGTTGATGCCTTGGTCAGTGAGTTGAGCAGCTATTTTAACTGTGCGAATCTTTGGACGCCCAATACTTGGAGCCAAGACAAACTGACCGCCATACCCACGGATATTGCCAACTCTACCCCTAGCAGAGACATCTTCAGAGATTGGGAGTGTTGCGCCTAACATTGTTGCTAGGGAATCTAATGTAGTGGAACTATCGGGATTCTGTGTTAAAAAGTTAATTTGAACTTCTGAGACATTGCTATCAGAACTTTGTGCTTGCAACTCAAAGGAATTAAAACGCTTTCTATCCATTGTGCCGCCAGTGTATTGCCGTGTCTTTAATTCTGAGTTAACGGGAATACCTCTAGGGCTACCGCCAATCTGTAGATTAATATAATCTAGGTCGTCTTCTCGGCTGTCTAGGATATGGATGCCGCCATTCTGATTGATGGCATATAGTTTATTTAGGCCGCCAGCCCCAGCACGGATAAGGTTGCGGACATTCCAGCCAGTTTGCTCAATAGTGTCTAAGGATTCCCAGCCTTGGTTAAGGAAGTTATAAACTAAGATAGCGTTGTTTTCTGTTGATGTATCTAATGGAACGGCAATATAGTAGCGATTGTCGTGATAGATAGCCACTGAGTTAGCAATGTAGTCCGTATTAATCCGTTGTATAAGAGGATTGATTGCCTCGCTCATTGGCACAGATGCCCCACGAAGATTGTAAAGGTCTTTGAAGTCAATCGAATATACACCGTTGTCTGAAAGAAAAAAGATTTGGTCACCAACTTGCACCACCGTTTTACGAGCAATGCAACCTACCTCGCGGGTGACTTCCTGCACGGTGACTTCACTTAGGGCTTGGCTAACTCCACGGATAAGGTGGATAGTATTGCGGTTGAACACAATAATGTTGTCCTCTGCAAAAGGCTGAATGGCAACAACATAGTCTGCGCCACCAGAAGCAATACGAAATCCATCTTGAATTTGGTCGTAGGTGTTTTGGTCGAGAATGTCTGAAGCAATTACCTCATCCGTAACATTGCGAGATGTAATGGTAGGACTGCCACTTGTACCAGCCATTGTGTAATAATATGGCATCCAAAGCCGTCTTTGGTGATAGACAGCCCACGGAGGCGCAGGCATATGGGTGAAGCCAGCCCCAGCACTTTGCGGCGACCCCATTGCTACACTAGCTCCAGTTACGTCATTAGCTGTGGCAAAGAACTTAAATGTGTTGGCTGTCACCACCGTAATAAAGAACTCCGATAAGTTATTGAGGGTAGTTGTGCCTCTGTCAATAATACGGATAGTGTTGCCAACTGCCAGTCCATGAGCTGTTTCTGTAATTGTCACTACGCCATCAGCAATGGCACAATTACCAGCCGTGTTAAACGTGCTAGGTTGAGTGTAAGCTCCGTTTGAAACTAAGGTAAATGCTGGACTGCCAACTAACGTTCCTGTAAATTGCAAGGCTGTTAAGCCATCACGGAATAAGAAGATGTAGTTAAACGCTTGCAGCAGATTAACTTCTGAGCTAATTGTAATGCCAGCAGGATAGGCAATAGTTGTGCTACTTCCATCTGACACCTTAATGGCTTGCGCTCCATTATTCGTGGCAATGACAATGTATTCCGTATTATCTGTCGTAGGGTCTGAGAATAGACAAGAGCCATAGACAGCGTTTACAATGTCATCCTCTAGTTGCGGAGACCCCACTATTGCCGTGCCGCCAATGATTCCAGCAGCCCCTACAATCGTAATGCTGATTGATGTGCTAGTAACAACAGTGATGACGTTATTCTTATTTGGTGTTGGCGTAATGCCCGTAATGCCAGATACTTTAGCCAATGTAGCTGTGGTAAATGAATGGGCTGTTGCAAATCCAATAGTAATGACATTCCCAACCCTACTTACGCTATTGCCAGTTTTATTGGCATACAGATAAAACGGTAGGGTGAGAGCCGTAGAATTAGTAGTGACGGCTGTGCCAAAACTTTGAACACCCATGCGCGGCTGCCACGCCCCGTCAATATCCATGCGACCATTGGTAGACAGGGCCACTTCTCCTGCCTTCAGTTGGTCGGGACGCAAGCGTGCGTTCATACGGGCAAATCCCGTATCGCCTTCCTCAAGCATTGGATTGTCTAATGGGCCGTAATTGCTGAAACGAGGCATAGGCTTATATTACCTTAACAGTCCCATGCGCGGCGCGACCAATAATTTGCAGATAGTTTATTTCCTGTACCTTTAATGCCGCCAGACCTAGCGCAATAGCTTTTCTTATGAGCAGGAGAAGATTTCTTAATTGTCATATTAGCGTCTCCAAAACGCACAATACGTTCCTTCCCGTTTTGGCAGGCTTTAACGACAGACTTCTTGCCGCCTTGAATATCGCGTCTAGGGCTGTTGCATGGCAAATCCCGTGGATTCATATGCTATGCCTTCTTGCGCTTATAGTCTACGCCTTTAATAATACCCTTATTGCGGCTAGCATAGAACACTGCTTCTCCACGCTTCTTGCCATATTCTTGCATCATGGCAGACTTAATCTTGGAGCCTTTCTTAGTTAAAGGCATTTTAGCAAGCCTTACGAGAAGTTGAATAGCTCATACGGCCACCATTAGCCGTTCCAGCCTCCATAACACGCTTCTTAGCGGATTCGTTCTTTTCATGCTTCATCATCTGCTTCTTGGACTTATACTTTTCGCCTTTTGCGCTCATTTTAGGGGATTTTATTGATTATTGGTAGGGATGTGGCCTTAAAGCGTCAAATGGCTTTAAAACGCACGGAAAGGGTGCTACAAGCGATTACTTGGCGGTTCTAGCCAAAGGACGGCTACCAAACCACCACATAACGGCTGTTGAGGTAGTGAATACAAAGTCGGAGATAACGGCTTCTGTGGCAGTTATACCTAGTTTATCGCCAAATATAACACAACTTAGCGTAATAATCATGGCCCAAGTGAGGCCGGGACGGGTAAATGCCCGAAAAGCGTCCACTAACACACGGATAGCTGATACCCAGATAGGAGTGTTGGCAGGGATAGCAATGTCCTCATTAGCCTGTTGAGACGTGGTGAAGGCCGCCAGCTCCCCCTCCGTCACCTTGAGCCGCGCCATGCTCTCCATCTTGCGTATCTCAATGTCGGCCTCCATCCCCTTGGCTTTAACATCAGCCCACTTCTGGAATAGGCTTAGGATGCCGCCGAGTAAGCTGCCCCCTAATGCGCTGCTGATGAAGCTAAACATATTAGTCTTGGGCGGCTGGCTCAGGCTTAGGCTTTAAGGCTTCAGCAAGCTGTTCAGCGCATTTGCGGATAAGCTCATGCTGCTCCGCATTTAGAGGGGCAAGACGGGCGGCGTTATAGAGATTGTTGAGGGCTTGTTCTGTGGTCATACTCATCCATTACGTTTAATAAACCAAGCAGTCAAGGCCGAAATTACTGCCGCCAAAATCGCTACCTTCCCCCGAAGCTCGTTCTTAAAACTCTCAAGCATCGTCACGCGACCGTTGGTTTTGATGCATTGCTGCAACACTTGCTCCAACACCTTGTCCTGCGCGTCCATGCGCGTCAGGATAGCGGATAGTTGTGCGTCAATGCTGAGAGGGTCGTAGCTCATTTGGATTCTAGGGCGGGTTCTGCTGGCTTGAGTGGCTCAACGATTGGGCGACCATTCTTGTCCGTCCAGTCCGTGTCCATGATGTGCTTATCTTTGCGCTCGCCTATTACCATCCAGCTTACGTTGTCTGTGGATGCCGCATCTTGCGATTCGATGGTGAGGATGTTGCCAACTACTTTGCCACGAATTGCACCCCAGCCAGACTCGTTGCTGGTGAAGCATTGAACGTCACGGCATAAGGCTTCAAATGTGCCTTCCGTCATCGTTGCAACTGTGTCTATGTTTACGCTGGCCTTGCCGTCCACTAAGTCCACTTTGCCGCGATAGATGAGGTCGCACTTTGGCCCTTCAATGAAGGAGTGAACAAGATTATGAGTTGCGGATTTAGATGGCAACGGATGTTCAATGCGGAATGTTCCAGATGCTTTTGATACGCTTCCAGAAAACACAACATTTACAGTCCCAGCCGGAACCCGCATAATAGAAGCAGCACCATAAGAAGCTAAAAGAAAGTCATTATTAGAACCTGACTTATCAATTAAAACTAATCCATTTGTTGCTTCAGAATATAAAGATACTTCACCAGAAACATAACCGCCACCTGTTAAAACAAGACCACCACTAGAAGTAAGTTTTCCAGTGACCGAGACAGCACCATTCAACGTCATCGCTCTAGTTCCTTGAACAACCGTAATAGCTTTAGCACCGCCAGTGTAATCATACAAAACAAAATTGCCATTTGTTGAACCTATTCCGTCACCTATGCGCCATTCCTGTGATGCGGCTGAACCAGTAAACTTTATATATGGATTTGCATCTGCAATAAATATATCCGCGCTTGATGTAATGCTTGTAGCCGCCACCGTGCTAGGTGTGGTGCTGCCCAGACTGCCGTTCAGAATTCCACCTGTGATGGTTTTGTTAGTCAGCGTCTGCGTATTGCTCGCAGTCGTGATGTTGGTCGGCGTGATGATTGATGAGAGTGTTGCCATGTTAGTATTAGTTTAGCGCATACGCCGAGCGCGGATTGTTCCGTAGGCAAATAAACTGCCAGCAGGAAAATCTCCGTAGGCAACGAGGTAAATTGTCGTCGTAGCTGATAAACTAAATCTTCGCGTCGGTGGTATAAGTGAACCAATGGCTTGTGCCGCTGTTGTAATAGGTGCGCCAGTCGATACGTTTTCACCAAGATTACTGCTACCAAGGTCAGCAGACGTTGATGATATATTTGCGTAATACGCGGTAGGAGTTGAACCAGATTGCTGGAAATATACTACACCAGTTGTTTCCCAATCTCCTGCCGTAAGACTTACGCTGATAACATTAGCGTTTGTTGCATTTGTTAAGGTTACTTTTGAGGCATTATTTAGCGTAGCCGATGCAAACTCTCCAATATAACCAGCCGCCGCGTTGTCGTTAGTGGTCGTGCCTTTTCCGCTGAGTTGACCAGTTGCCGCAACCGTTGTAAATGTTCCACCTGTAATTGTTGGGCTGGTAAGCGTTTTATTGGTCAACGTCTGCACGCCGTCCAGCGTCACCGCCGTCCCGCCATTGCCGCCAATCTGAGCATACACATCCCAAGTTGTGCCGTTATAAACGAACTGCACGCTCACACCAGAGATGTCTAGCGTAAGGTCTGCCGCCGTTCCGTTGATTGTGCTACCGTTGCGACCCACCGTAAGATTGTTTGTGCCAAACGTAGCCGAGTGGTCTGCAATCACGCACTGGTTCCCAGTCGCAGGAGTTGCTGGCAGCGTAATCGTAAACGTGCCAGCGGTAGTGTTGGCCAATACGCCCTCCAGATTCTGCGTGGTGTAGTTTGCCGTTTTGACAACATACGTTAGACCACCAGCAGGTGTCGCCCACGTTGCATCGCCGCGCCAGAATGTGCTAGCCGACGCTGATGTGCCACTGTTTAGGTTGGTGACTGGTAGGTTTCCTGTCACGCCAGTTGTAAGCGGTAGACCAGTTGCGTTTGTTAGCGTTGCGCTGGCTGGTGTTCCGAGAACAGGCGCAGTCATCGTCGGACTTGTGAGCGTCTTGTTTGTCAGCGTGTCCGTCGTTGCCTTGCCAACCAGCGTATCTGTGGCATCTGGCAACGAAATCGTTCTATCGACTGTCTGCGTGCTGCTCAGCATCGTGCGCGTGTTTGTCGTGCCACCCGCAGCGTTGAACATGATGCGCTTTGTGGCATCTG
>Ga0209298_10000178_pt1 | contig 39320 bp, 35 predicted proteins | sample S_140806_EF_Meta_FD_187325 | JGI IMG/M metagenome (GOLD analysis project Ga0209298, IMG submission 187325) | Freshwater microbial communities from Lake Simoncouche, Canada to study carbon cycling - S_140806_EF_MetaG (SPAdes) (version 2) | ecosystem: Environmental > Aquatic > Freshwater > Lake ... | reverse complement strand
CCCACAACCCACTTTTCAACTCGTTCACTCCCATGTCTTCTCCCCTCATTGGCAACCTTCTCGTCGCGCAGAGCGGCGGTCCGACCCCCGTCATCAACGCCAGCCTCGCCGGGGTGATCTCGGAAGCCCTCAAGCATGAGGACGAAATCGTCGAGATCTATGGAGGTCTCAATGGCATCCAGGGCGTCCTGAACGAAGAGCTCGTCGACCTCGCCGCTGAATCCCAGCAGACCCTCCGCGCCCTCCGCCACACCCCCGGCGCCGCCCTCGGCACCTGTCGCTATAAGGTGAAGAAGGCCGAAGACTTCGACCGCATCCTCCAGGTCTTCGAAGCCCATAACATCCGCTACTTCCACTACATCGGTGGCAATGACTCCCAGGACACCGCCGCCAAGATCGATGCCCTCGCCAAGGAGCGCGGCTACGAACTCCGCGTCGTCGGCGTGCCGAAGACCATCGATAACGACCTTCCCCTCACCGACCACTGCCCGGGCTACGGCTCCGTCGCCAAGCACATCGGCGTGACCATCCGCGAGACCGCTCTCGACAACGCCGCCATGGGCCAGAACGACTTCGTCTCGATCCTCGAAGTCATGGGCCGCAACGCCGGCTGGCTCGCCGCCGCCTCCGTCCTCGCGCAGCGTCGCGACAAGGGCGAAGACAAGGCCGTCAAGAACACCCACTACAACAACACCGCTCCGCATATCGTGCTGCTGCCGGAAGTCGCCTTCAACGCCGACAACTTCATCCGCCGCGTCGAAGAAGTCCTCAAGGGCAACGGTCACTGCTTCGTCGTGGTCTCCGAAGGCGTCCAGGACGCCACCGGCAACTACCTCGGCGCCGACACCTCCAGCACCGACGCTTTCGGCCACGCCGTCCTCGGTGGCGCCGGTGAATACCTCCGCACGCTCGTCGAATCCCGTTTTGACGGCGTCAAGGCCCGCTCCTCCAAACTCGGCATCACCCAGCGTGCCGCTTCGCACAACGCTTCGAAGACCGACGTCGATGAAGCCGAACTCTGCGGTGGCGCCGCGGTCAAGGCCGCCCTCGAGGGCGAGTCCGGCAAGATGGTCATCCTGACCCGCTCCGAAAAGGAGAACTACGCCGTCCAGACCATGCTCGCTCCTCTCGACCAGATCGCCAACGGCGTGAAGGTCTTTCCGGAGAAGTGGATCGGTGAAGACAAGATGTCCATCCACCCGGACTTCGTGCGCTACGCCCTCCCCCTTATTCAGGGTGAAATGCAACTTCCTTACGATCAGGGACTTCCGAAATACGCACAGCTCTCCGCGATCGCCGTCCAGCGCCGCCTCGAGAAGTACGTTACGGCCTGAACGCGTTCAGGTTACGAGGTTTAGACCCCCATTTAGGGGGTCTTTTTGTTTTAAAGGGGTTGCCTCGCCTTCCCTTGAAGCTAATTTCTTTGCTTCACCCACAGCCCCCATGAATTCCTTTTTCAAGTACCTAGGAATGGTCGCCATCGCGCTCCTGCCCGCTCTTTCTTCCGCCGCTCTCCAGTCCGGCAAGGTTCAGGTTGGCAATGCCAACGGCACCGTGACCCTCATCGACGCCAAGGCGCAGCGTAAGCCCTTGGCCAGTGGGGCCGTCTTTCAGGAAGGTTCGAAGGTGGAGACGGGAGCCGATTCATCCGTTGAGCTCGTCTTCTCCAACGGCTCTTCTGTCCTCCTCACTCCGAATACTTTACTCGAGGTCCGCACCTTCCGTCAGATTGCCTCTGCTGGCATCACCAGTCCTTATCGCAAAATGGAAAAGGATCCCAGCCCGTCCGTGACCGAGCTCGAAGTGTCCCGCGGCAAAATCATCGGCGAGGCCCGTAAGCTCAACGCCCTTTCCGTATTCACTGTTAAGACTCCTGCCGGCCTGGTGCGCATCCGAGGCACGGTCTTCACCGTGGAATATCGTGTCGGCGCTGATGGTGTCGGACGCATCGTCGTCGACTGCGTTCGCGGCTCCGTCGAGACCCATATCTTCAGCTCCGACGCCGGTCCGGTCTTGGTCGAGCCCGGCATGCAGCTGGCCAGCGCCATCGCTTCCGCAGCCCTGATTAACAACGTCGCTCAGTCTGCCGGAGCGCCTAAGGCCGCTACTCCGTCTACTGTCACGTTGGACAAGCTTTCGCAACCGGTCCGCATCATCCTTTGCTCCATCCCGGCCGAGGACATGACTGCGATTGCTGCGTTTATTGCTGCCAACTCCACGCTCCCCCCCGAAATCGTCGCCACCATCAACGCCATGGCCCAAGCCATGCCGTCTCGTGCGCAGATTTTCGCTGACGGCATCGACGGTGCTCCCGTCAAGGGATTAGGCTTTGTTATCACAGGGGCGCAGGTGACGGGTACGCTTGCTAAGGAAGATAAGTCCAACGCGCCCAGCGGTCCGACCAGCACGACCACGGGCGGGAGCACGACTTCCGATGGCAGTGCGCCTGTCCCTGGAATCATGGCTTCGGCCGCCGCCCCCGGCACCACGACCCTTGACGCTTCGATCAAGAAGATCACCGACAACGTGCAGCGTATGGTCGAGGCGAAGCAGCTTCAGGTGACGCCGTCAGGCGGCTGAACTTCCGTACGCATCGCTTCAAAAAGACCCGGCCGATGCCGGGTCTTTTTATTCGCCGGGGTTTTCTCCGCTCGCTTTGAGCGGGTCGGCGGGCATCTTCAAGGCGCATGCCCATAGCCGGTAAATTCATCACGTTCGAAGGAGGAGAGGGGGCGGGGAAGTCCACCCAGCTGACCCGTCTGGCTGACCGTCTCCGCGCTTCCGGTGAGGTCGTGCTCAGCCTGCGCGAGCCCGGCGGCACGCCCTTCGGCGAGAAGATGCGCGACGTCCTCAAGCATCCCGAGTCCGCGATCCGGCCGGCCGCTGAGGCCCTCCTGTTCGCGGCCTGTCGTGCGCAGCTGGTGGCCGACGTGATCGCCCCGGCCTTGGTCGCCGGCAAGGTCGTCCTCTGTGATCGTTTCATCGACTCGACCGTCGCTTACCAGTCCGGCGGTCGCGGGCTTGATCGTAACCTGATCGAGTCCGCCAACCGTCTCGCCTGCGGACCGGTCCGTCCGGACCTCACCATCCTGCTCGACCTCGACCCCTCCCGTGGCTTGGGGCGGGCTTCCGTCCGGGATCAAGGCCAGGCCGATCGCTTCGAGGTCCTTGGCGCCGAATTCCACCGCAAGGTAAGAGATTTATATCATTCGCTCGCCAAGGAGGAAGCGGGACGATTCTTCGTGGTCGACGCCTCCCGTCCGCCCGAAGTCGTCGAAGAGGAGGTCTGGCATGAAATCGCCCGCCGCTTCCGCTGACCTCTCGGACCTGCCGGTCCTGAAGGTGCTCGCGCGCGCGCGCGCCGAAGGCCGGATGCCGCATGCCGTCCTGCTCACCGGCGCCGACCCCGCCGTGCTCGCGCGCGCCGCCGAACAGTTGGCTGCGCTGCACCTCGGCGATCCCGATCCGCTGGCGCATCCGGATTGCCGCGTGCTACGGCCGGCCGGACTGTCGCGCATCATCAGCATCGGCGCCGCCCAGGAAGTGGTCGCGACGCTGGGCCTCAGTTCCGTCACCGAACGCCGTGTGGTGATCATCCATGAGCCTGACCGGCTGAATTCCGCCGCCTCGAACTGCTTGCTGAAGACGCTCGAGGAGCCGCCACGCGGCACGCTCGTCATCCTCCAGACGGCCAATTATTACGCCGTCATTCCGACCATCCTCAGCCGCTGCATGCGTTTCCATATCTCCGGCGAGGCGCCGGCCTTGGCGGACGCTTCGTGGGCCGATTGGTTGCGGGAGATGGACAAGCTGCTGACGCGCATGGCCAAGGGGCCGACCACGCCCAATGCCCGCGTCTCCGAGGTCTTCATCCCGCTCTACGCCCTGTGCGCCAGATTCGAGGTCCTCCTTGACCTCTTTGTGGAGGAGGCCCTTGAGGCCGCGCCGCCCCCGCCCGTCAGCGACGAGGACAAGGAAGCGATCGAGAAGGCCCATGAGGCGACGATCGCCCGCGGTATCCGTGCCCGCATGCTCGTCTCGGTCGAGGAAAAGCTCCGACTAATCGGCCGCACCCACCCCGGTTGCGCCGAACAGGTCGCGCTCTCGGTGGGCTATCTCGAAGACGCCCGGCGACGCATGGAACTTAACTACCAGGTCTTGGCTGCCTTCGAGCAGTTCCTGTTGCGCACCCTGCGCGCCTTCGCCGTCCGCCCCCGCGAGGCGTAACTCCAACCCTCGTCCCGGAGTTAAAACTAAGCGATGTCCCAGGAAGAGCCCATGCTCCCCGATGACGAGGATGATAAACGCCTGATGGCGCTGGTCGCCCAAGGCGACGACGACGCGCTCCGCCTGCTCGTACATCGCCATCATGGCCGGTTGGTCGGCTACCTGCGCGGCGAGGTCGGTTCGCAGGCCACCGCCGAGGAGTTGGCCATGGAAGTCTTCATCCGCCTGCATCGGGCGGCTTCCCGTTGGCGCCCGGAAGCCAAGCTGAGCACCTACCTGATCCATATCGCCCACAACCTCGTCCTTAACGAGTGGCGCCGCCGCGGACGCAAGCCGACGACCGCCTTGGAGTTTGCGGCCGAGCCAGGTGATTCTTCCCAGCAGTCTGCGCGTCGCGTGGCTGAACTGGACGAAGCCTTCCAGCGGGCCATCGCCCAGCTGCCCCCCGAGCAGCGTACCGCTATCCTGCTCGTCGTTCAGCAGGAATTACCCTACGAGGACATCGCCGAGATCATGGGGGTGCCGGTCTCCTCCGTGAAGACCTGGATCCATCGTGCCCGGAGCCGACTTCGCGAGCTCCTGAAAGACTTCTATGGAAACGAATGAACCCTGCAACTTGCCGCCTGAGGTGGTGTTTAACCCTGTGAACTGAGCCATGGACAATCCTAACCATAACACCTTCGACCAGGAACTCGCCGCTTCGCTCAGCCGTGGCCGTTCCTTGGCCCTGGCCGGCTTCGCCGACCGGGTGGTCGTCGCCGTCCGGGCCGATCGCCGCCGTCGCATCGTGATTCGCTGGAGTTCCGTCGCCACGGCCGCCGCCGCCTGCCTCGTCGCTGTCCTCACCTTCTCCGCTCCTTCCGAGGAAGCGCTCAATCGCCAGACGCTCGCCCTCGTCGCCCGCGACGAGTCCGCCCAGTTCGCCGACCTGCTCGGCGCCTCCGCCGACCTTTCGCTCCTTTCTCCTGCCTTGGAGAAGTCCAGCGTGGCCGAGGTGCTCAATGCCCCAGGCTCCTGATTCGATGAATAAGTTCATCATGCTTGCGGCTCTCGTCTTGGCGTCCGCACCGTCCTTTGCCCAGCAGGTTTCCGGCCGCGCTCCCGAGTCGGAGCCGACCGCCGAGGAGATCCAGACCATCCGCAAGATCCTCGAGCTATCTCCCGAACGCCTCGCCCGCATGCGTTCGTCCATCGAGAAGATGGAACGCATGTCTCCGGAATCACGCCGCGATTTCGCGGCCAAGCTCGCCAAGTACGAGACGGCCACGACCGAGGAGCGTCATAAGATCATGAAGGAAATGCGCGAGCGCGGCGGTTATGGTTCACGCGTCCTCGAGCACCATTTCAAGATGCTGACGCCCGATGAGGTCAAGACCGAGCGGGCCCGCATCCAGGCCCTCACGCCGGAACAGCGCATGGAATTCATCCGCAAGCTCGCCGAGCAGTACGGCCCTGAGTTCGCGAAGGATAAGGAAAAGGCTAAGGCGGGTGAGACCAAGGAAGGGGAGAAGAAGCGTCGCAAGCTGGCCGAGGGCGAGGCCCCGGCCGCGTCCGCTCCCGTCGTCCCGCCCAAGCGGTAAGGCCTACTCGCCGAGCTTCTTGAAAGCGGCTTCGCCGTGCTTCCAGCGGTCATGCGCCCAGAGCCAGTTGGCGCAGGTGTCGTCGTTCGAGCGGAGCTTCGTTTCGAGCCAGTTATTTGATTCGATGGTCAGGCCGATGGAGTCGGTCGCCGTGAGCGCTTCCATGCGCAGGCGGCAACGCCAGAAGTCGGTGCGGTCCGCCCAGAAGATGCGGCTCGGGCACTTGAAGCGCTGCGCGATGATGCCGGGAAGTTCCGTGACCGCGCAGGGCGACCCGAGGAACTGCCAGATCGAACCCGTCTGGGTGGTCTGGTCGAAGAGGATCGCGGTGACATGGCCCTCGCGCACGGCCTTCATCGAACGGGCGAAGCCTTCGCGGCGCGAAGCCAGCTTCATGCCGAAGCGCTCGCGCGCTTCTTTGACCCAGCGTTCTGCGGCCGGTTGGTCGAGCGGGCGATAGATCACGATCCATTCGCGTTTCGCGAGTTCGGTGCGCAGAAGCGGCGCGGCGGTCATCATCTCCATCAGGGCGAAGTGCGGCACGAAGAGGACGGCCCCCGTTCCCTTCGGGGGTAGTCCGTGCTCGACGCTCATCATGCTGTCGTCCACGTGGACGCGGTCGCGGATCTCAGCTTCGGCCATCATCGGCGAGGCGATGGAAAAGAGACCCATCTCGGCCGTGCGCCGGCAGGAGGTGTGGCCGATGCGGCGGATCCACGCCGCATCCTTGGCGGGGAAGGCCTTCGTAAGGTTACGGCGGATGAGTTTGCCGCGGATAAGCCAGAGGAACTCCCCGAGCAGCGCTGCGTTGACGCGGGCGAACGCTTCGGGGAGGCGGGTCAGCAGCCAGGCATAGGTGACGATGAGCGGCCGCATCGGGAGGGGCTTCAGCCGCGGCCTTCCTGCCGGAGCAGGTCGCCGATCTCGGGGACGAGGATGTTACGGCGACCCAGTTCATCGCGCGCGAAATACTTGTCGACCTGGCGGACGAGATCGAACGGCTCATCCGGCAGGTTGTCCTCGTCGAACTCCATCTCGTCGACGGCGTCGATGTCGTCGAAGATGTGCGACAGGCGCAGCGGTTCGCCGTCGATGACGGCAGGCGGGTTGGAGATCGCGCCGACTTTGGTCAGGTTGAAGAAGAGACAAGGATAGAACTCCTTCTCGTACGGCTCGAGGAACTTGCTGACCCACTGGCCCGGGACTTCCCAGCGGCGGTTGATGATGACGGCGTCAGAGAAGTGCACGCAGACGCGATACCATTCCTCGACGGCCTTGTGCTTCATCGTGAGCGGGCAGTCGACGACGGTGATGATGCGTGCGACGCGCCACACGGCGTCGGGCATCATCGGGCGGATGGTGCGGTGGAGCGCCTCCATCTGGTCGATGACATGGAGTGATCCATGGGTGAAGAGAATCGCGGCGTCTTCATCGCCCGGCGCGGGCAGGATGGCCTGGCCGTCCTTGAAAGTCCACTGGTCGGGCGCGATGCCGCCTTCGCGGGCCTCGCGGAGGATGCGGATCTTACGACCTTCGGGCCAGGCGTTCTCAGCCAGCTCGCGCACCGTGTCGGCCCGGCCTGCGCCCGTGGGACCGAGGATGATGATGAGCGGCGTCATGCCTTACGTCCGCAGCGGCCGAAGGGAGCGTTCTGTCCGCGGTCACGGATCCAGTGATCCACGGCCACCAAGGCGGCCATGGCTTCGACGATGGGCACGGCGCGGGGAAGGACGCACGGGTCGTGGCGACCCTTGGCGCTGAGCTCGGTCGCGCGGCCGTCGGGACGCACGGTCTTCTGCGGCTTGAGCACGGTCGCGGTGGGCTTGAAGGCGATGCGGAAGACGACGTCTTCGCCGTTGGTGATGCCGCCCTGCGTGCCGCCGGAGCGGTTGGTCGCGGTGCGGATGCGGCCGCCCTTGCGGACGAACTCGTCGTTGTGCGCGCTGCCGCGCAGCACGGTGCCGGCGAAGCCGCTGCCGATCTCGAAGCCCTTCGTGGCGGGCAGCGAGAGCATGGCCTTGGCGAGGTCGGCTTCAAAACGGTCGAAGACCGGAGAGCCGAGGCCGGCGGGAAGGTTCTCGATGACGCAGCAGATCACGCCGCCCACGGAATCGCCATCGGCACGCGCCTCGCGGATGAGCGCGTCGATCTTCGCGGCGGTGGCGGGGTGTGGGCAGCGGGTGGGCGTAGCCTCGACCTGTTTGAGTGTGGGAGCTTTGGCGGTGGCGGGCATGCGCACGTCGCCGACGCTTTCGACCCAGGCGATGATGCGGGCGCCGCAGGCGTGCTTCAGCACCGTCTTGGCGACGGCGCCGGCGGCGACGCGCGCGGCGGTCTCGCGGGCGGAGGAGCGGCCGCCGCCTTCGACGGCCCTGATGCCGTACTTGGCGTCATAGGTGAAGTCAGCGTGTGACGGACGATAGGCGGCCTTCATCTCCGCGTAGGCCTGGGGCCGCTGGTCACCGTTGCGGATGACGATGGCGATGGGCGAGCCGAGGGTGAGGCCGTCATGCGAGACGCCGGAAAGCACCTCGGGCACGTCAGATTCTTTGCGCTGCGTGGTGAGGGCGCTCTGGCCGGGGCGCCGTCGGTCAAGTTCGCTGCGGAGGAACGCGGCGTCGAAGGGTACGCGGGGCGGGCAGCCGTCGATGATGACGCCGAGCGCCGGGCCATGGCTTTCGCCGAAGGTGGTGATGCGGAAACTGTGTCCGTGGATGTTGCCCATTGGGAGAGTGGTTAAAAAAGAACGCCGCCTAGCCAGGTGGCTGGGCGGCGTCCGTTTGGCGGTTCCGCCCCGGCGCTTAGCGCAGGTTCGAGGTGATCTTGGAGACGATCTTCTGGCTCTCAGGGAGATTGCCGAAGAAGCCATACTTGACCTTCACCTGGGTGAAGACGGCCTTGGTGACTTCGTCTTCGGCCTTCTCGATGGTGATCTTGATTTCAAGGTCGCCGATGGTGCGGGCGTAGGCCACGACGCTCAGTAGTTCCTTGTTGGCGCCGCGTTCGTCGGTCTCACCGGTGCGGAGGGTGCCGGGCATGGCGTCGATGGTGCGCTTGACGGCGTTGAAGACGGCCTCGGTGTCGGCGGTGTAGCGGGTGGTCAGGGTGCCGTTGATGTTAGAGAAGGAGGCTTCGTGGTTCTGGCTGTTGTCCACGCCGATCTGGGTGGTGCATCCGGCGAGGACGAGGGCGGCGAGCAGGGCGAGGGCGGTTTTCATGTGCGAGAGTCGTGGTTGAGTGGTTGGAGTCAAAGCACAGCCGGGGTCCGTTGGCAAACAGTTTCGCCCTCGCTCCGCGGCCATGGCGGCGCTGGGTTTGTAGTGACTATGTCATTACAGATTGTCCCGCGGCCAGCGCCGGTTCGATCTCCCAGGGGGAGGCTCGGCAGGGGAAAGGGTGGGGAGGAACAGGGGGAGAGTTGTATTTTAACACAAACAACTGATATACAGTTATTTGCATATTATAATGACTAAAATAAGTCATTTAAACCGCCTGGGCGCGCTGTTAACAAGAAATTGGGCAGATCGGGGGCTAAAATCTTGACGGGTGGCGGGCTGTGGGGAAAAGTGGGTCATCTGGGGGCAACTCCCCATACGCAATGTCTATTGGCGCCAACAACGGTCTCTTCACCGGCATCCACAACGGAAAGTTGGATGAGAAGAATCGTGTCACGATTCCGGCGGCCTGGCGTTTCGATGCGGAAGCGACTTTCCTCGCGATGTTCCACCCCGCGCTGGGTTCGATCGTCGTGTTCCCTCCGTCGATGGCCCAACGCATCCATGACGCGGCCCAGCAGGTCACGGTGAGCGATCCGGTCAAGATGGACGCCCTCAGCCTGCTCGCGACGAACAGCATCCAGGTCACGTGCGACAAAGCCGGTCGCATCACGCTCAACGAGCACATCGTGAAGGAAGCCAAGCTCGACCGCGACGTGATCTTCCGCGGGGGCTTCACCACCTTCCACATCGCCTCGCCGACGCCGCCCAAGGCCGACCGCGAATCCGACTTCGCGCTCACCATCCTTCGCGCCCTGCGTGAGCTGGGACTGTGATGCGTATCCAGAAGTTACTTACACTGCTCACACCTTATTCACAGACCGCCGAATGACCAGCCACGTCCCAGTCCTGCTCGAGGAGTGCCTGACGCTCCTCGCCCCGCAGGACGGCCGTGCCTATCTGGACTGCACCTTCGGCGGCGGCGGCCACACGTCGGCGATCCTCGCCCGCGCGCCGCGTTGCACGATCGACGCGATGGACCGCGATCCCGCCGCCGCGGAACGTTCCGCGGCGCTGCTCTCCGCCCATCCGGGTCGCCTGCGTTTCCATTCCGAGAATTTCCGCCACCTTGACCGCGTCCCGGGGCGATTCGACGGGGTTCTGATGGACATTGGGGTGTCCTCATACCAGTTGGATGTCCCGGAACGCGGTTTCTCCTTCCGCTACGATGCGCCGAACGACATGCGCATGGACACGCGTGTCGGCCGTAGCGCCGCCGAGTTCCTCGAGCGCGGCGAACGTGCCGAGCTCGAACGCGCCGTCCGTGACTACGGCGAGGAGCCCCGCTGGTTCCGCGTGGTCAATGCGATCATCGCCGCCCGCGGTACCGGCCGCCTCGGCCGCACCTCGACCTTCGCGGAACTCGTCGCCGAAGCCGCGCCGCCCGCACCCGGCCCCCGCGGTCCCCATCCGGCCACCCGCACCTTCCAAGGCGTCCGCATCGCGGTGAACGACGAGCTCGGCGCCCTGGCCGACGCCCTCCCGCTCGCCTTCGGCAAGCTCAACGCCGGCGGGGTGCTCGCGGTCATCTCCTTCCACTCCCTCGAGGACCGGATGGTGAAGCGTTATATGAATGAAGTCTCCGGTCGCCCGGTCGATCGCGACGACGCGCGCAACCAGGACGACCGCGTGAAGCACGCCGACCTCCTCACGCGCAAGGCCGTCCAGCCCTCGGACGCCGAACAGGCACGCAACCCTCGCAGCCGCTCGGCTCGCCTCCGCGCCGTGCGCCGCCTCGCCGCATGAGCCACCGCATCTTCACCTGGGTCTTCTTGTTCGCCGCCGTCGGCGCCTGCGCCGTGGGGACGATCAACATCATGCGCCTACGCGTCGAAGCCGATGCGATCGGCAGCCGCATCCAGCGCATCGAGCGAGATATCTCCCTCTCCAAGAAGGAACTTGAGACGGTCCGCCGCCAGCGCGACCAGTCCGTCGACACCCTTCAGCTCCAGCAGCGCATCGGTGACGCGTTGAAGCCCCCGGTCCCCGAACAGGTGGTCTGGGTCCGTTATTTCCCGGCGGTCGCATCCCCGACCCCCATGCTTTCCGCGAGCCCCCGGATGACGGCCCGCGAAATCGCCTCCCTCTCCTGGGGTGGGCAGGGAGGACCGCGCTCTCGATGAGCCTGCCCCACGCCAGGCGAACGCGCTACCGTTTGCTGGCTTGGGTCGTTTCCCTCTGCTTCCTGGCCGTGATTTCACGGCTGGTCTGGTTGCATTGGGTCGACGCCCCTCGTCTCCGAGCGGAAGCCTTCCAGGCCCGCCGGGTGCTTCAGGAGAAACCTTGCCGCCGCGGTGAGATCCGCGACGCCCAGGATAACCTTCTCGCGGTCTCCGAAGATGTCTGGGACATCGGCGTGGATCCCGACGCCCTCGTCAAGGGCGAGCGCGAACGTGCCCCGGAGGTCGCGATCATCCTGGGTCAGCCCCTTCCGAAGGTCCGTCTGGCCTTCGAGACCACCACCCGCGCCGACGACGCCGGCGAAGAGAAGACGATCCGCTGGGCCGTCCTCGCCCGCGAGGTCAACGAAGAGACGGTGAAGCGCATCAAGGCCCTTGGCATCAAGGCGCTCCGCGCGGAACTCAAGTATCGTCGTAATTATCCCAAGGGCCAGCTCGCCGCTCATGTCCTCGGCTACGTGAACAAAGAAGGCATCCCTGCTTCCGGCATCGAGAGCGTGATGAACCCGTTGCTCGTCGGCCAGAAGGGCTGGATCGAATCCGAGCGCGACGGACGGCACCGCGAGATCGCGAGCAACCGGCTCCGCGAGGTCGCCCCGGTCGACGGAAGCACGGTCGTGCTCACCATCAACAGCCTCATCCAGAAGACCTGTGAAGACGCGCTCGCCGCCGCCGCCGCCCGCTACAATCCGAAGAGCGGCATCATCATCGTCAGCGAGCCGCGTACCGGCCGCATCCTCGGCCTCGCCAACTGGCCGACCTACGACCTGAACCGTTTCTTCGACGCCAAGGCCGCGCCCATGGACAGCCAGCGCAACCGCGCGGTATCCGACGTCTACGAGCCAGGCTCCGTCTTCAAGATCGTCTCGGTGTCGGGCGCGCTCGAGGAACGTCTCATCACGCCGAACTCGGTCTTCGACTGCGGCGCCACGAGCGTTCCCTACCGCGGCCGCATGGTCTCCATGCCGGCCGATTCGCACGCCATCGGTGCCGCCGACATCCGCCAGATCGTTCGCGAATCCTCCAATCGCGGCACGGTCCAAGTGGGCATGCAGTACGCGGAACGCCTCGGAGAGGATAAGTTCTTTGCGCTGATCAAGTCCTTCGGCTTCGGCGCCAACACGGGCCTGATCACGGGCGCCGAGGTCCCGGGCTTGCTCATTCCTCCGAAGCGCTGGGACGGCATGACGATCTCCCGCGTGCCGATGGGCCACTCGGTCAGCGTCACGGCGATGCAGATGCATTTCGCGATGTCGGTCGTCGCGGCGGAAGGGTTGCTGATGCAACCGCAGCTGGTGCTCCGCGTCGAGGATCCGAAGACGAAGGCGACCATCCTCAGCTACGGACCGCGCTCGCGCGGCCGCGCCATCACCGCCGCGACCGCCGCGCAGATGGCCACGCTCCTGCGCTCCGTCTGCGGCAAGGGCGGCACGGCGCCGATCGCCGACATCCCGGGTTACGAGGTCGCGGGCAAGACCGGCACGACGCAGAAGATCATCAACGGTCGCTATTCCTCCACGCACCACGTCGCCTCCTTCGCCGGTTTCTTCCCGGTGGGCGACCCCAAGCTCGCCATCACGGTAATCATCGACGAGCCGCAAGGGGAGGGCATCGCCTACGGCGGCAAGGTGTCCGCTCCGATCTTCCGCGAAGTCGCGGAAAAGTGCATCCGCTGGCTCGACCTCCCTCCGGTCTCCGTCATCCCCCGCGGCCACGTCGCCGATCTCGGCCGATGACGCCTCCTCCTCCGATGACGATGCCCGCCGCCATGGAGCGCCCGACCTTCAACTCGCTGCTGCAAGGCCTTCCGGTCCTCGGGCGCGCCGGCGAAGGGTCCGTCCGCATCTCCTCCCTGGTGACGGATAGTCGCCGCATCATCCCGGGCTCGCTTTTCTTCGCGCTGCCGGGACTGCGCGCCAATGGACATGCGTTCCTTGACGACGCGATCGCCCGCGGCGCCGCCGCCATCATCTCCGGCGAACCGGTCGCAGGCCTGCCGGCCGTCGCCGCCGCCCAGGTCGCCGATCCGCGCCGTGCTCTCGCCGAGATCGCCCGCCGTTTCTTCGGCCATCCCGAATCCGCGCTGCAGCTGGTCGGCGTCACGGGCACCAACGGCAAGACGACCATCTCGTCCCTTCTCCGCCACCTGTTGCAGTCCGACGGATCGCAGTGGGGGCTGGTGGGTACGGTCCGTTATCACCTCGGACGCCGTTCGATCCCCTCTTATAAGACCACGCCGGAATCCGCCGACCTCGCCGCTTTCTTCCGTCAGATGGTCGACGCGGGCTGCGCGGGCGCCTGTCTCGAGGTCAGCTCCCATGCGCTCCATCAGGACCGTGTCCACGGCTTCCATTTCCGCGTCGCGGCGTTCACCAACCTGACCCGCGACCACGTCGACTACCACGGTGACCTCGCCTCGTACCTCGACGCGAAGACGGCCCTCTTCGACGGACGCAACGGCACCGTGCCCGACGTCTGCGTGGTCAACATCGACGATCCGGCCGGCCGCGTGCTCGCTGAGGCCTGCCGCCGTCGAGGGACGGTGATCACCTTCGGACTCGCGACCGATGCCGATATCCGCGCCACGGACCTCGCCCTCGATACGGGCGGCGCGGTCTTCACGGTCCGGCATGATGGCCGATCCGCCGTCTTCAAGTCGACGTTGCCCGGTGATTACAACGTCTCGAACGTCCTCTGCGCCCTCGCGATGGCCGCCGCCCTCGGCCGCGATCCGTTGGCCCTCGCTCCCGCGCTCGACTCTTTCCTGGGCGTCCCGGGACGCATGGAACGGGTCGAGGCCGGCCAGGCTTTCCCGGTCTTTGTCGACTACGCCCATACCGATGACGCGCTCCGCAATGCGCTGCGCATGCTCCGTGACATCACGCCGGGACGCGTGCTCTGCGTCTACGGCTGTGGCGGCGACCGCGATCGCGGCAAGCGCCCCGCGATGACCAAAGCCGTCGCCGACCTCGCGCACCTCGCTTGGGCCACCGCCGACAATCCGCGCAAGGAGAACCTCGAGCGGATTTTCGCCGACATGCGCGAAGGGCTCGGTCCGCTGCTGACCGTGGAGTTCGTGACCGACCGGCGGGACGCCATCGGCCGCGCCCTCGCCGCCGCCAAGTCCGGTGACTGCGTCGTCATCGCGGGCAAGGGCCATGAGACGACCCAGGAATTCGCCGATACCGTGGTGCCTTTCGACGACCGCCAGGTCGTGCGTGAAATCCTCGAGCTTAGGAGGGGCGCACAGTCGTGATGCCGACCTTCTCTTCAGCCGACCTTGCCACCTGGGCCGAAGGCCGCTGGACCGTCTCGCCTCGTGCTGCGGTCACGGGCTTCGGTACCGATACCCGCGCTCTGCGCCCGGGCGACGTTTTCGTGGCGGTGCGCACCGAGCGCCGCGACGGCCATGACTTCCTCGGCGCCGCCCGTTCGCAAGGCGCCGCCTGCGCCTTGGTCGGACGACCGGTAGCCGACGACCTGCCGCAGCTCGTCGTCGACGATCCGCTGGTCGCGCTCCGTCGCGTCGCCGCACGCTGGCGCGCCGACTTCCCGGGATGCGTCATCGGCGTGACCGGTAGCGTCGGCAAGACTTCCACGAAGGAGCTGCTCGCGGCCCTGCTCGGCACCGATGCTTTTGTCACGGAAGCTAACCTTAACAACCTCATCGGCGTCCCGCTGATGCTCCTGCGTGTCGAGCCGGGAATCCACCGCTTCGCGGTCATCGAGGCCGGCATGAGCGTCCCGGGCGAGCTCGGCGTCTCCGCCGCCGTCATCCGCCCTGACCTCGCGATCGTCACCAATGTCGCCCCGGTGCACCTTGAAGGCGTCGGTTCGCTCGCCGGGATCGCCCGCGAGAAAGCCTCGCTCGTCGCGCAGCTCGCCCCCGGCGGACGCGCGATCATTCCAGCCGCGTTACTTGCTTGGCCGGAATTCGCCGCTCATGCGGCTCGTTGCGTCGCCGTTCAGTTCGCCGGCGAAGCCGCTCCGGCCGTCGCGCCAGCCCGTCTCGTCTGTGCTTCGTTCCTGACCGACGCCCGTGGCCATCGGTCGCTCGTGCTTGACGGAGAGGTCTTCCCGCTCGCGCCCATTTCCGATGGGCTGGCCCGCAACGCGGCGCTTGCTCTCGTCGCCGCCCTCGAGGCTGGCCGCCCGTCGGCCGAGCTCGCCGGTGTCACGGCCAAATGGATGCCTCCCGCCGGTCGGGGCAGCGTCCACGTCGAAGGCGAACGCACTTTCTACGTCGACTGCTATAACTCCAGTCCGGCTTCGTTGCTGGATTCGGCCGGCGCCTTCGACCGTCTCAGCCGGCTCTCCGCGGCGCCTCGTCTTTTCGTGCTCGGCGGCATGGCCGAGCTCGGTCCCACCTCCGCGCAACTCCACCGCGACTGCGGCGCGCAGCTGCCTCTCCGCTCGGGCGACCATGTGGTCGTCTTCGGCGGCGAATCGGCTGCGTTGCTGCAGGGAGTTGCGCTCCCGGGGGTGCGGCTTTCCGTTGCGGCCTCCGTCGAGGAGGCCGCCGCCTCCGTCGCCGCCCACCGCGGCTTCGTCTTCTTGAAGGGCAGCCGCTCCTTCGCCCTCGAGCGCTGTCTGCCCGAATCCCAGCGCGCCGCGCTCTCTTTCCACTAGGATGCTTTACCGTCTCAGCGAACTTGCCCACACCTGGGGGCCTTTCCGTCTCTTCGAGTACATCTCCGTCCGCGCCATTCTGGCCGGCGTGACGGCCTTGCTGTTGGGCATGCTCTTTTCCGGCCGTCTCATCGCCGTGCTCGCGCGCCTGCGCCAGCCCGAGCGCTCGGCCAAGCTGATGGGCGACCTCGCCAAGGAAGGCGGCAAGGTCCCGACCATGGGCGGCCTCATCATCGCGGCGGCGATGATTCCGTCGGTGTTCCTCTGGGCCCGCCTCAATGTCCTGGTGCTGGCCTCGCTCTGGTGCCTGATCGGCATGGGACTCGTGGGTTTGTATGATGATTGGCTCAAGGTCCGCAACGGGAGTTCCGATGGTATTTCCGCGCGCATGAAACTGGCAGGGCAGGGGCTCGTCGCGCTCATCGCCCTGGGCATCGTGCTGCTCGATCCGGCCTACCGCGACAGCCTTTGCGAGATCTGGTTGCCCGTGCTCAACGGGCCTTTGTGGTCGGCTAAGTCCCTCGGCTGGCCGTTCCTCGCCTGCCTCGGTGTCGCCAGCGTGTTCTTCGTGCTCGTCTGTGTCGGTTGCTCCAATGCGGTGAACCTGACCGATGGCCTGGACGGCCTTGCCATCGGCTGCGTGCTCATCACCACCATGATCCTCGGCGCGGTCGCGTATCTCGCGGGTCACCATGAGTTCGCGACCTACCTGCGGATCAGCTACGTGCCGGGTGCGGGCGAGCTCGCGGTCTTCTGCGCGGCCCTCGTCGGCGGCAGCCTCGTCTTCCTCTGGCACAACGCCGCGCCGGCCGAGATTTACATGGGCGACGTCGGCGCGCTCGGCCTCGGCGGCGGCCTCGGCGCGGTGGCGTGCCTGATGCACCAGCCGTTCCTCCTCGCGATCGTCGGGGGCGTGTTCGTCGTCGAGGCGGCCTCCGTCATCCTGCAGGTGGCCTATTTCAAGCGTACGGGAGGCCAGCGGCTGTTCCTGATGACGCCGATCCACCACCATTTCCAGAAGAAGGGTTGGCCCGCGACCAAGGTCGTCGCCCGCTTCTGGATCCTCTCCCTTCTCTGCGGCCTTATCGGGCTGCTCTCCCTCAAGCTCCGATGAGCGAGTTCCCCGAATCCCTCCGCCGCCGGCTCACCCGGCCCGCCGCCATCTTCGGCGAGGGCGTGAGCGGGCGTTCCGTCGCGGAATCGCTCGCCACGGCTGGTTTTGCATCGGTTATCTACGACGAACGCGGGGAGAACCGGCAGTTCGGTCCCGAAGAGGCCGCCCGTCACGACCTCCTCGTTTATAGTCCCGGTTTCGCGCAGTCGCATCCGTGGATTCTCGCCGCGCGTCGCGTCGGGCTGCATTGCCTGACCGAGCTGGATTTCGGCGCGCTGCTCTGGACTGGCCCCGCCATCGCCATCACCGGCACCAACGGTAAGACGACCATCACCGAGTTCCTTTCCTTCGCCTTCAAGCGTTCCGGACTTGATGCCATAGCTTGCGGCAACGTCGGCCTTCCGCTGACGTCGCTTCATCGCACGGTCTCCAATGGCTCGTTCGTCGCGATCGTGGAGGTCAGTTCCTTTCAGGCGGAGGACCTTCGCCACTTCACGCCCGAGGCGGTGCTCTGGACGAACTTCGACGAGGACCACCTTGATCGCCACGGAGACCTGGAGAGCTATTTCCGGGCGAAGTTCCGGCTGATCGAACGCATGATGCCGGGCGGCATCCTTGTCGTCGGCGAATCCGTCGTCTCCGCCGCCCGTGACTTCGGCATCGAGCTGCCGGCCGAGGCCATCGTCGCCACGCGCGCGGAGGTCGCCGATACGGTGCCCGCCGGTTCGGTCTTTGATTCCTGGCCGCAACGCGAGAACTGGGCGATTCTCTGCAAGTATTGGCAGGCCCGTGGCATCCCGATGCGTCACCTCGAGGAGTCCGCCCGCCTCTTCCGCGTTCCGCCCCATCGGCTCCGCAAGGTCGCTGAGAATAAAGGCATCGAGTTCTGGAACGACTCCAAGGGGACTAATTTCCATGCCGTCCAGGCGGCCCTCTCGCAGTTCAGCATCCCGGTCCGCTGGATCGGGGGAGGGAAGTGGAAGGGCGGCGACCTCGCCCGCTTCGTCCGCAATATCGCTCCGCTCATCGATTCCGCCTACCTGATCGGCGAGACCGCCGACGAGCTGAAGCGCCATTTCGAGGAGCTGGGCAAGTCGGCCCGTTGCTACCCGTCGCTGCAGGACGCCGTCGTCGCTGCCGCCAAAGATGCGCCCGCTCCGTCCGTCATCCTCCTGAGCCCGGGCTTCTCGAGCTTCGACCAGTTTCGTGGCTATGCCGAGCGTGGCCTCGTCTTTGAGCGCGCCGCGAGCGCCCTCGCCAACCGTGTCTGATCTTTCCAACCCACCCACCCAACCCAGTCCCACCACCATGCGTCCCCTCATCACCGTCACTGCCGTCGTGCTCCTGCACCTCTGCGTCATCGCCGTTCTTGTCGGCGTCAACGGCTGCCGAAGCACGAGCGGCTTCGAGCAGTCCGGCGACCTCGCTGCCTACTCCGGCGGAGCGCGTCCTGCCACCGCCGTCCTGCCCGTCCCGGTATCCGGCCGTATTCCGACCCCTGCTCCTACCAAGCTCACGCCCGTGGGCCCGGTCGGTGCCGGCGGCAAGCGCACCGTGGTGAAGGGCGAGACGCTCATGAGCGTTGCCGCGAGCGAGAAAGTCGCCCGCCTCGATCTCGCCAAGGCCAATAACCTCAGCCTCAATGCCGATCTCAAGGCGGGTCAGGTTCTGACGATTCCTTCCGCCGTCGCTCCCAAGGCTCCCGTGAAGGCGGCCCCCAAGACGGCGACTAAGGCCGCCACGAAATCGACGCCCTCGGCGCCCTCGGCGCCTGCTCCGAACTTCGCACCGCTTAAGCTGGTGCCCCTTACCGGCACCAAGCCCGCCGCAGTCGCACCGGCGGACAAGAAGTAAGCGGACCGCACGCCCCGCATCATGGTCATCAAGGAGCAGCAGGAAGGTCCGGGAGCCCTGGGTGGGTACTCCTTGGGCATCCTACTGCTCGCCTTGTCCCTCGCGGTGTTCGGCTTGGTGGTACAGTACAGCGCCGGCATCTCGCTCTCGTCGAGCAACCGGACCGCCGCCTTCTACCGTCAGCTTGCCTACGTGCCGATCGCCTGCGTCGCCGGCTTCGCGTTCTTCCGCATCAACCTCGACAAGGCCCGCGAATGGCGCTGGTGGATTCTGGGCGGCGCTTGCGTGGCGATGCTCCTCGCCCGCGTCCCTTACGTCGGGGTCTCGGTCAACGGCTCTTGGCGCTGGATCGACTTCGGTTTCTTCCGCCTGCAGGCGTCGGACCTCGGCAAGCTCGCCCTGGTCGTCGTGCTTTCCGATTTCCTCGCGCGCATGCAGCGGCACACGCTGCCGAACAAGTTCACGATCTACCAGTTCAGCGCACGTGAGCCGTATATCTTCACGCGGCGAGGCTGGGTCGATTTCAAGGAAGGCTTCGCCAAGCCCGTCGGCATCTTGCTGTTGATCGCCGGTTTCATCGGGCTCGGTCCCGATCTCGGCACAATCCTCCTCTGCTTCGCGGTGGGTGGCACGATGATGCTCGTCTCGGGCGTACGTTGGGCCTACGTGATCCCGACCTTACTTTTCGGGCTGAGCGGGCTGACCATCCTCATCCTTAACTGGCCGAACCGCCTGCGCCGTTTCACCTCGTTCCTCGAGCCTTGGGAGAAGCGCGGCGACGAGGCCTATCAGCTCTTCGAAGGCATGGTCGCCTTCGGCGTCGGCGGGCTCACGGGCAAGGGGGCCGCCAATGGCATCCAAGGCCGTGCTTACCTTCCCGAGGCGCACACGGACTTCGTGTTCTCGGTCATCGGCGAGGAGTACGGACTCGTCGCGACCACGCTCGTGGCCTTGGTCTACCTCGGGATCTTCTGGTTCGCCTACCGCGCGATGCGCCACTCGTCGGACCTCTACCGTTTCAATGTCTGCCTCGGCGCCACGCTCTTCCTCGTCCTGCAGGCCCTGATCAACATGGGCGTGGTCACGGGCTTGCTCCCGACCAAAGGCATCTCTCTGCCGTTCATCAGCTACGGCGGCACCAATCTCGTCATCATGGGCTGCATGGTCGGCCTCGTCCTTAACTGCATCCGTGAATCGGCCCGGCCGGCTTTCGCGGCAAAGGAGGCGCGCGCATGAGTCGCGTGCTGCTCGCTTGCGGCGGAACCGGCGGCCATCTCGCTCCGGGGATCGCCCTCGCCCAGCGGCTCACGGAGGACGGACACGAGTGCCTGCTGATCGTCAGCAGCAAGGTGGTCGACGCGCGGATGACGTCTAACTACCCGCGCCTGAACTTCGTGCCCGGCAAGGGGCGTGGCTTCGGTCCGGGGCTCATCGCGAAGCTGCTTTTCTTTCCGGCGCTGCTCGGCGCGGTCTGGTCTTCCTGGCGCCTGCTCCGACGCTTCCGTCCTGACGCGTTGGTCTGCTTCGGAGGTTTCATGAGCCTCGGACCCTCGCTGGCCTGCCGCTTGTGCGGTGTGCCGGTGCTGGTGCATGAAGCCAACCGCAAGCCCGGCAAGGCTGTCCGCCTCATCGCCCGCTTCGCCGACTCGGTCCATCTGCCCGCCGGAGTGCGAATCCCCGGGCTCTCCGCGGAGCGCCAGCATGATTCGGGTTATCCCGTCCGCGCCGAGATTCGGCCGCAGGCGCGTGACGCCGCCCGCCGCGCGCTCGGCCTGCCGCCGACCGGCCGCCTGGTCCTCGTCACCGGCGGCAGCCAGGGCTCGACGGCGCTCAACCGCTGGGTGGAAGACAACCTTGAGGAGTTCGCCATCCGTGGCATCCATGTGCTCTGCCTCACCGGTCCGGGCGGCCGCGAGGATGAGGTCCGTTCGCCTGACTCGTTGGTGAAGTTCATCCCGTTCTGCCACCAGATGGCGATGGCCTATTCCGCGGCCGACCTTGCGGTCACGCGCGCCGGCGCCGGCACGCTCGCCGAGCTGGCCACCTGCCGCACGCCGGCGGTGCTCGTCCCTTATCCCCGTTCGGCTGACGATCATCAGACGGCCAACGCTCGCCAGTCCGAGGAGTCCGGTGCCGCCCTGCTGCTGCCTGAGTCGGAGCTCCGTCAGCTGTCGCCGATCGTTTTCGCCCGTCTGGCCGACGCCGCCGCGCTCTCGGTGATGCGCGACGCCCTGGCCCTGGCTGACGCCGCCAACCGTTGGGAAGAACTCGCCCACGAAACCATCACGCTCGCCGGCCGCCGCCGGCTCGCCCCCGCATGAGCGCCTCCGCCTGGATGCTCGGCGCCTGCGGTATGGGCGTGGGACCGCTCGCCATCTACCTGAAAGGGCAGGGCTGGGACGTCTCGGGCTGGGATGACTCGACGGGCAGCCCGATGGAACTGCAGCTGGCCAACGCCGACATCCCGCTGCTGCGCGATCCCTGGACCGCTGGCCGCCATCCCTCCGTCGTCGGCCGCTCCAGCGCGGTGAAGCCGGGACATGCCGCCCTCGCGCTCGCCCAACGCCATGAGGTCCGCACCCTTCGTCGCGGCGAGCTGCTCGCCGAAGCCGTCGCCGATCGGCGCTTTGTCGCGATCTGCGGCAGTCACGGCAAGACGACCACCTGCGGCCTGCTCGTCGCGGCGCTCGCCAGCGCGGAAGCCGATTTCGGCTATGTGCTCGGCGGCCTCTTCCGTGATCCGACTTTCCCGCCAGCCCGCGCCTCGTCTTCTTCTCCCTGGGTCGTGGCCGAAGTCGACGAGAGCGACGGCACGATCGGCGCGTTCTCGCCCGACGTCACGGTGGCGGTGAACCTCGACTGGGATCACCCTGACTATTATCGCGACGAAGCCGCGCTCGAGGGCGTGTTCCGCGCGCTCTTCGAACGCACGCGCACCGCGGTGGTCATTCCGGTCGGCAACGAGCGTCTCGAACGCCTGACGGCCGGGATCAAGGTGCCGGTCATCCGGGTGGGCGAGGGTGGCGACTATTCTTTTCGTCTCGTCCAAGGCGGCCATGCTTCCTCGGTCGTCTCGCTCGAAGGACGTTTCCCGGCCGGCCAATTCAACTTGCCGGTGGCCGGCACGTTCAACCGTTCCAACGCCTCGCTGGCGCTGGCGGTCACGCATTTCATCACCGGTGGCCTCGTTGCCGAGCCGCTCGCACGCTGGCGCGGCATTCGCCGCCGGCAAGACGTGCTCTTCGAGCGCACTGGATTGCGCGTGCTCGCCGACTACGCGCACCATCCGACGGAGATTGCCGCGCTACTCAAGTGGGTGCGTGAGACGCACGCGGGCCGGCTCATTGTCGTCTTTCAGCCGCATCGCCACACGCGCACGCGCCAGTATGCGCGCGAATTTCGCGACGCGCTGGCCGTCGCCGACCACGCTCTCGTCCTGCCGGTCTACTCCGCGGGCGAAGCCGCCGTCGAAGGCGGCGGCTCCGACGCCATCGTCAATGGTTCGTCGCACCGCCTTGTCGAGGATCGCCGCGCCTTGCCGGAAGTGCTCGACGCCCTCGCCCGGGGCGCGAATACCGTCGTCGCCTTCGTGGGCGCCGGCGACATCGAGCGGGACGCCGAAGGCTACGCCAAGGTGCTTCGTCGCCGGGGCGCCGACATCCTTTCGCTCGACCTGCCCGACCTCGTGTCAGGTCGCCTTTCTGCGGACTGCATCTTGCGTGCCAACGAGCCGCTCGCGCGCCGCACGACCCTCGGTCTCGGCGGCGCGGCCCGCTGGTACGCGGAGCCGGCGAACGTGGATGATATCGTCGCGCTCCTGCGCGCCGCCGCGGAGCTCGACCTGCGCTGGTTCGCGCTTGGCCGCGGTTCCAACCTGCTCGTGCCGGACGAAGGTTATGACGGGCTCATCCTGCATCTTGACGCTGCCCATTGGGGTTCCGTCACCGACCTCGGCGAAGGACGCTTCCGCGTCGGAGGAGGCGTGCGTCTCAAGGAAATTTGCGGTTTCGCCGCGCGCGAAGGCTGGCAGGGCTTCGAATTCCTGGAAGGCATTCCCGGTACCATCGGCGGCTCGCTGCGCATGAACGCCGGAGCGATGGGCGGCTGGATCTTCGATAGGGTCGAGTCCATCGAATGGCTTTCGCCGCAGGGCAGGGTGCGCGCCGCGCGTCGCGACAGCTTCGACGCCCTGTACCGCGATTGTCCGCAGCTCCACGGCTCGGTAGTGCTTTCCGCGGTGCTCCGTTCCGCCGGCCGCGACGAACCCGCCGCCATCCGTGCGCGCATGGACGACATGGCTGGCCGCCGTCGGGCCTCCCAGCCGCGCGAGGCGAGCGCGGGCTGCGTCTTCAAGAATCCGGAGGGCGACAAGGCGGGCCGGCTCATCGACCTCAGCGGGCTCAAGGGCCGCGCCGTCGGGCCGGTCTCCGTCTCGCCCACGCACGCGAATTTTCTCGTGAACTCCGGTGACGCCAAGGCCGCCGACTTCATCGCGCTCATGCGCGCCGTCCGCGCCGAGGTGAAATCCAGCCAAGGCGTCGAGCTCGAGCCGGAGATCGTCGCCCTTGGACGTGAATGGAAGGAACTCCTATGACTTTGAATCCCGAAATCGTCGTCCTCTGCGGCGGACTCTCCTCTGAGCGGGAAGTCTCTCTGCGCTCCGGCAAGGCCGTCTCGTCGGTGCTGCCGGGTTCCCGCCTCGTCGAGCTCGAGGTCGATGCCTTGCCCGAGTGGCTCGACGGTGCCAGGCACGTCGTCCTGCCCGTCCTGCACGGAGGCTGGGGCGAGGACGGTCGCGCCCAGGCGGAGATGGAAGCCCGTGGCATCGCCTTCGCCGGCTGCTCTTCCGCCGCCAACCGCCTCTGCATGGATAAGGTCGCGACCAAGGCCGCCATGCGTTCGGCTGGCGTCCCGGCCATTCCGGAGGTCGCCTTCGCCGGCGCCGCCAAGCCCACGGCCGCCGCCCTCGTGGCCGCCTTGGGCGAACAGATCGTCATCAAGCCCTCCGATCAGGGGAGCAGCGTCGGCCTTTACATGCTGGATGGGCTGGCCGACGTGGCCAAGGCCTTGGGCGAGATTCCCGCCTCCGGCCAATGGATGGCCGAGCGCCGCCTCCGCGGCCGCGAGATGTCCATCGGCCTTCTCGACGGACAACCGATGGGTCTCGTCGAGATCGTCGCGCTGACCGGCGTCTACGATTATAAGACCAAATATACCAAGGGCGCCTCGGAGTACCGTTTCCCCGCGCCCGTGGGCCCGGAGCTGACCGCCGCCATCGGCGCGTCGGCCGCCCGGCTCTTCGCCGCCTGCGGTTGCCGGGACTTCGCCCGGGCGGATGTCTTCCTTGAGCCTGACGGCCGGTTCTATTTCCTCGAGATCAACACGATGCCCGGCATGACCGAAACCAGCCTGATGCCCAAGAGCGCTTCCTGCGTCGGCCTCGACTTCCCCTTGCTGGTCCGCCGCATGGCCGCCCCGGCCCTCGCGCGTGCCGCCCAACCCGTCCGACTCTGAACATGGGCCTCTTCGATAACCTCTTCCGCAAACGACGCGACGCCTTCATGGGCCAGGCGGACCGCGACTGGCGGGCGCTCGTGCCGCAGGACATCAACCGCGTGCCCGAAGGCGAGATCGGCCGCAAGCGTGCGGTGCGTTCCAATCTGCCGACGTTCCTCGCGGTGGGCTTCTTCGTCGTCCTCCTCGGCGTGCTCTGGTGGGCTGTCGATGAATCAGTGGGTAGCGCCCCTTCTGCTGGCACGCTCCGCTATAAGACCGACGGCTTCCTGTCCGCCGACTTCGTGAAGAAGGTCGTCGCCAACGGCCCGGAAGGTTTCGGCCGCGACGTCCGTTCCATCAAGTCCGATCTCGAGGCCGACAACCAGGTCGTCGCCGCCGACGTCCGCCGCCGCTCCGACGGGACGCTCGACATCGTCCTGAGCGAACGCCTCGCCATCGCCAAGATCGCCTCTTTGCCGGGCAAGGGCACGCCGATGCTCGTGCGCCTGGTGGCCTCCGATGGTCAGACCTTCGCCGGTGCGGGCTACCCGGAGCAGGCCATCCGTAATCTCCCGGAGATCCAGGACTACCGCGCCACCGGCTCCGACGACAAGATGCTGATCGAAGGCATCGAGATCGCCGCCCCGTTCCTGCTGCTCGTGCGCACGACCTATCCCAACCTCTATAAGCAGTGGTCGGCGGTCTCGCTGCGCGACTGCTTCGGCGCTCAGGAGGATTCGCCCGGCTCCAACCTCCGCGTGTCCGTGCGCCCGGGTACGCAGCCGATGGACCGGCCCGCGCTGACCGAAATCGTTTTCTCCACCGCCAACTGGCGTAACGAGCTCGCATTGCTCTCGCGCATCAACGTCGACGAACTGCTGCGTCGCCCGGGCACGACCTCGCAGGCCTACGTGCTGAAGATGTCGATCCAGAATCGCACCAACGCCGCTTCGCCCATTCCCGAGCCCCGCCTCGTCCCCGCCCCTACCACCGTCCCTCTCCGATGACCCCCAAGCCGCTTCCTTCCCTTATCGCCGTCATCGACATCGGCACGCACAAGACCGCGAGCCTCCTCGGCCAGATCATCGACGGCAAGGCCCGCATGCTCAGTTTCAGCGAACGCCGCACCGATGGCGTCGTCAAAGGCACCGTCACCGACCTCGAGAAGCTCACCCAGTGCGTGCACGAAGTCGTCAACGACATCGAGCGCGGTTCCGGCCGCGCCGTCGAGCAGATCTACCTTTCGCTCTCCGGTCCCGCCGCCGAAGGCGAGCGCGTGAAGGGCTTCGTCGCCGTGCCGGCGCATGACGGCAAGGTCACCGCCAAGGATGTCGCCGACGCGATCGCCTCCGCCAAGCGCCTCGAGCCGCCCTCCGGTCGCACGACCATCCTCTACATGCGCCAGCCGACGATGCTGGACAACCGCCCCGTGAGCAATCCGGTGGGCATGGCGGGCAAGCGCCTCGAGGTGAACTTCTGGCGCGTGACGATGGAGGAGGGCAACATGCGCATGCGCGTGGGCATGGTGAACGGCATGAGCATCAAGGTCCGGGACTTCATCCTGGCCTCGCACGCCGCCGCCTGCGCGACCGCCAGCGACGCCGACAAGCAGGGCGTGCTGGTGATCGACATGGGCGCCGGCACGACCGACTGGATCCTCTACTACAAGGAGCATATCCTCTGCGCGGGCTCGATTCCCGTGGGCGGGGAGCACCTGACCAACGACCTGAGCGTGGCGCTCCGCATCAGCCGCGAGACGGCCGAGGACCTGAAGCTCCGCTTCGGTTCCGCGATGCACCGCGACAACGACGTCAACCAGACCATCTGGAAGGACGGCGACAAGGGCGTCGGTGATCAGCAGTTCAACCGTGGCACGATCACCCAGGTGCTTTCGCTCCGCTACCAGGAGACGATCGAGTTCGTGCGCAAGGATGTCCTCCGCCGGCTTGAGGCGATCTTCCCCGGCCATGCCGTGAAGCTGGACCAGAACATGATTCCCTCGGGCGTCATCCTGACCGGCGGTTCCGCCAGCCTGGCCGATGCGGCCGAGGCCGTGCAGCTCGTCACCGGCCTTTCCGCCCGAGTGGGCGTCCCGAACTTCGAGAATGAATCCTTACAGAAGCCTGAGTATGCGGGCGTCGTGGGTCTCATGACCGCCGCGATTACCGACGCGCCACCGCTGGTGCGTCGTCCCCGTGGCTTCCTCGACCAGCTCAAGGAACTCTTCCGCCTCTAAGATGTCTTCGCCCGCTTCCATCTTACTGGTCGGCCTTGGCGGAGCGGGCTGCTCGATGGTCACGCGCCTGTCGGCGCAATTGCCGTCTGAGGTCGCCGTGGCGTTGCTCGATACCGACGCTCGTTCTTTGCCCGCCGGCGCGGCCACCTTGCAACTCGGTCGCGCGCAGACCCGGGGGATGGGCACCGGCGGCGAAGCCGCCCTCGGCCTTGTTTCCGCTGAATCCGAAGAAGCCGCCCTGCGTCGCCTATTCGCCGGCGTCCCGGTCGTCGTGCTCGTCACCGGACTCGGTGGCGGCACCGGGAGCGGCGCCGCAGCGGTGGTCGCAGGCCTCGCGGCCGAATGCGGCGCGACGGTCCTTTCCTTCGCGACGATGCCGTTCTCGCACGAAGGCGAACGCCGTATGCGTCAGGCCAACGACGCCACGGTCAAGCTCGGTCAGAAGTGCCATGGGCTCGTCGTGGTCCATAACGATCTCCTGCTCCAGCAGGTCTCGCCCGACGCTCCGTTGTCCGAATCGTTCGCCGCGGCGGACAATTGGGTCGGCGGCGCGCTCCGTGGACTAGCCTCGGCCTTCGCGCCTGGCGCCCTCATCGCGGTCGATCCGGCGGCGCTCCGTTCGCTCCTATCCACGCCCGGTTCGCCCACGCTCTTCGCCTACGGCGTCGGCCAGGGTGAAGGCGCTGCCATGAAGGCTGCCCGCGCGGCCTGCGATTGTCCGCTGGCCCATGCGCCCGGCGCGGTCGCCAAGGTCGCTTCGCTTTTCGTCACCGTCGCCGGCGGCCCCGCGATGACCTCGACCGAGGCCTTCGAGGCGGTCGGTGCGGTCCGTACGCGTTTCGGCGGCGAGACTTCCACGGTCCTCTGCGCGCGCATCGACCCGTCGCTCGGTGACCGTATCGAAGTCTCGGTGCTCGGTGCGTCATTGCCTGCTCCGAAGGCGCCGACGAAACCGAAGAAGGGTGCCAAGGCCGACGACCCCGCCCAGCCGATCTTCGAGTTTGCGACGGAGGAATCGATGCGACGCGGTCTGTTCGGCGGTACGCCGATGACGTTCATCGACGGACAGGACGTGGACGTGCCGGCGTACATCCGGAAGGCCGTGCGTCTGCCGCCGGCGCCCTGATTCTCGCTTCCCGGTTGCGCCCGGCCCGGGTCCGCCTACGTTCGGCCTATGCCCGTGTTCGACGTCGCCGCTCTCCGTAAGGACTTCCCGATCCTGGGGCGTTCCGTGCGCGGCCGTCCGCTGGCGTACCTCGACAACGCGGCCACTTCCCAGAAGCCACTGGCGGTGATCAAGGCCCTTGAGCGCTATTACTCCGAGCAGAACGCCAACGTGCATCGCGGCGTCCATCTCCTGAGCGAGGAGGCCACGACGGCGTACGAGGCCGCCCGCGCCTCGGTCGCTAAGTTCCTCGGCCTCAAGGATACCCGGGGCTGCGTCTTCGTGCGCGGCGCCACCGAGGGCATCAACCTCGTGGCCGAGTGCTGGGGGCGCGCCAACCTGAAGGCCGGCGACGAGATCCTGCTCACGCACCTTGAGCACCATGCGAACATCGTGCCTTGGCAGGTGATCGCCGAGCGCACCGGCGCCAAGGTCGTCGTCACCCCCGTCACCCCGCGCGGCGAGGTCGACCTCGTGGCTTTCAAGGGGCTGCTTTCCGCCCGCACCAAGCTCGTCGCCTTCGCGCACGTCTCGAACGCCCTCGGCACGGTCAATCCCGCCGCCGAGATGACGCGCCTCGCCAAGGCCGTGGGCGCTATCGTCCTGATCGACGGCTGCCAGTCGGCCGCGCACTTCAAGCTCGATATCCCGGCGCTCGGTTGCGACTTCTACGCCTTCTCGGGCCACAAGACCTTCGGGCCGACCGGCATCGGCGTGTTGTGGGGACGCCCCGAGCTGCTCGACGCCATGCCGCCTTACCAGTTCGGCGGCGACATGATCCGCAAGGTCGACTTCGCCGGCACGACTTTCCGCGAGGCCCCTGAACGTTTCGAAGCCGGCACCCCGGATATTTCCGGAGCCATCGCCCTCGGCGTCGCGTTGGAATACGTCATGCCCATCCAGGTCGCCGCGCATGCCCATGAGCAGGCCTTGCTCGCGGCCGCGACCGAACGCCTCAAGGCCATCAAAGGACTTACCATCGTGGGCGAAGCGCCTGAGAAGGTCGCCGTCATCTCTTTCAATCTCGAGGGCGGCCACCCGCATGACGTCGGCACGCTGCTCGACGCGGACGGCATCGCCATCCGCACCGGCCACCACTGCTGCATGCCGCTCATGAAGCATTACGGCCTCAGCGGCACCGCCCGCGCCTCGTTCGCGTTCTACAACACCTTCGAGGAAGTCGACCGCCTGGCCGTCTCGCTCGAGAAGGCGCGGAAGATGATGGCCTAGGCCTGAGGCTTGAATCCAAAGAAAAGGCCCCGGTGACGGGGCCTTTTTCGTGGAGAAGTCGGCAGAGCTCAGTCGAGTTTCTGGCCTTCCTTGAGGAGGATTTTCCGCAGCTTCGCGTAGTCGACGTCCTGGACGGCGAGTGATCCGTCGATGGCGAGGGCGGCGGCGGCGCCGGCGCTCTGGCCGAGGATCATGAAGACCGGCTCCATGCGCGAAGACCCGAAGGCCGGGTGGGTGGAGGAGATGACCGTGGGGACGAGCAGGTTGACGCATTCGCTCTTCTTCGGCCGGATCGCCCGATAGCTGATACGGTAGGGCTTCGGTACCGCGTAGTCGAACTGGCCTTCGATGCCGACCATATCGCCCTGCCAATCGCGCTGAGCGGCGGTGATCTCCTCGGGCTTGGAGGTACGCAGGTGGGTGATGCTGGCGACCTTGGCCGACTTGTAGATGATTCGGCGCACGACGTGCGAATCCATGATGAAGCTGCCGAGCCCCACTGAATCCTCGACGGTGGTCTTTCCCAGACAATCGTGCTCGGTCAGCACGTAATCGCCACGGAGACGGCGACCTTCGCGCACGTAGAGTTCGTGCGGCCAGCCAGCCGTCTCGGGGAATTCCTTCTTCGGCAGGCCGAACTTCGTCACACGCGCGCGGAGCTCCGCCGGGATGCTCGGATCGTTGGCGAGGAAGTAGAGGTAGCCCTGCTGGTAGTTCACGTGGTCCTGGAAGATCTGCTCGCGTTCCTCGTAGCTACCTTCGGTCCAGCCGAAACTGCCGCCCACGTAATCGAGCGAGACCGGCCCGGCGCTATTACAGTCGCCCTCGTTGAGTTTCAACGGTCCGCGAGAGTAGACGAGGTTCCACCAGGTGGAATCAGGCGCCGCGTTCACGTAGCGCTTCAGGAGTTCGCAGCGTTCGGTCCGGTAGCCAGCCGGCTTGGGCCAAGGGAGGGGATCCTTCTGCGTGGCGAACACGCGGAAGCAGAACGGCTGGTAGCGCTTGTCGGCCTTGCCGTGGTCTTCGGCGGCGTACGGCGTGCCCTCGACGCCTTCGATGACGCCGCTGCGGGGGTCACCCGGGACGACATAAGGGTCCACTCGCCACTGGAAGTTGTGGGGCGCGGAGTGGCCGCCGATCTGGATGCCGTTGAGCTTCTCGCCGAAGTCGGCGTTGGCCTCGCGGCCGGCGACCTGTGAGACGCCGGCGCGGGCCATCAGGTCGCCTTCGTAGGTGGTATCGAGGAAGACCTTGCCGCGGGCGGCGTTTCCGTTCTCGAAGACGAGCTTCGTGAGGCGATCGCCCTGCTTCTCGACCTCAGCGAGGCGGTGCTCGAAGAAGACGGGGATATCAAGGTCGGCGAGCATCGTCAGGAAGAGTGTCTCGACCTCGGCCGGGCTCTGGACCTGCTTCTTGAAGAAATCGAGGAAGACCGTTTTCGCCATCCCGCCGATGGAATTCTTCTTGCCATAGTCCACGTCGCTCAGGCCGGAGGAGGACATCCCGCCGACGTGCCGGCGGAAGACGAAGACGCCGACCGACTTGCCCATCTTCTTCGCCTGGCAGGCGGCGGAGACGGCCGCCGGGCTCGCGCCGTAGATCACCACGTCGAAGTCATAGGTCCGGGGTTCGGCGGCTTTCGGCACAGGGTAATAATACTTCAGGCCGGGATTGGGCGTGGTCGGGCAGGAGAGTTCTTTCGCGGCTAGGACTGAGGCGAACGTGAGCAGGAGGAGGCTGAGAAACTTGGTCATGGCGTGCTTTGGGATATTCTGACCCTCAGAGTTGAGCAAGGTTTCCAACGGTCATCAAGGATTCGAGAGTCGGACTAGGCCGGCTTCGGTTCGGTTGACGCCATCGAACGGCGCAGGATATCGAGGATACCTTGGACTTCCCAGTTCCGGGCGGCGCCGGAGAGTCCGATGAGCGCACGGGCCTCATGGATATCATCGGGGTGGTGACCAGGCGGCCAATCGAGCCAGCTGCGGTCGAGGGTGTGTCGCGGATCCTGCAACAATGGCAGGAGCGCGTTGACGCATAAGGTGTCGGCCCTCCCGTCGGAAAGGAGGCAGGCGAAAAGGTCGTCGATCAGCCGACGCCGTGCGGAGACCAGCGGCGAGGAGGGCAGGGTGAGGGCCCAGTCGCGCAGGCTAGTTCGCCACTCTGGGCGGCGTCGGTAGAGCTCAAGGTATTGGGCGAGCCGCCGGTGCGGGTGGCCGGCTGGGCGTAGTCCGCGCAGGCGCCACCGTCCGCACTTCTCCATGTAGAGCGCATCGATGCCCAGGATGAGCATCTGTTCGGGCGAATGGCTGCGGGCCAGTTCCGACATCGGGGCGCGGTTGCCGCCGAGTCCGAGCGATTCCACGAAGAGTTCGTGGCAGGCCGCCTCCCAGCCGACTTCCTTGATGCGCGCGCGGGCGTGCTTGGTCTTGTTGCGGAAGCGTTCGAGCGCGCGGCGCTTCAGCCCTAGCGAAAGGTTGGGTTCCGCTTCGAGTACGCGCTTGGCGACTTCGCCCGAGCGTCCGCGGAGTTCAAGGAGCGCATCTTCCTCCGCGAGGTCTTCAAGGTCACGGGGTAAGTACGGGAGGAGCACCACCGTCTCCGGGCGGTGGCCGGCGAGCGTCGATACGTCCTTGGTGCCTGGGAGCAGGACAGCGTGGAGGATCACCCCTCCGAAATGCGGATCGCGGTCGTGGCCGTGCGCGTGCCAATCGGCGCAGCGCAGGTGGATTTCGATGTCGCCGCGGAGGCGCTTGCCGTCGACCAGGATCTCCGCGCCAAGGAAGTCGGGGCCCGCCCCACGGTTCCAATCGCCTGGGTGGACGATCTCGATCTTCGCTCCCGAGGTGGCGGCCATCGGGCCGCGGACCTCGCCCGAGGCCCAGAGACGTTGGATGGCGCGTTCGCCGATGGCGTAGGGGCCGTAGGGGCCGTCGATTTCCTCGACGCGGACGCAGGTGCTCATGCGCGCATCAAGGCCGATTCCCTTCCGCGAGGGAAATCAGGAGAAAGCCCAAGGGGAAGGCACCGAATCCGCTTGAGGGAAGACCCCAGCCGCCGTTGAATCCCGCTTACGGAGAGGTGGCAGAGTGGTCGATTGCAGCTGACTTGAAATCAGCCGAGCCGCAAGGCTCCGGGGGTTCGAATCCCTCCCTCTCCGCCCGCTGGGCGGGTTTGGAGGGATTCGAACCCTTGGGTTCGGCGAAGGCCGCAAGGCCGAGCAGGCGATGCCATTGGCATTGGGCCGTCAGGCCTGCAGCGAAGCGCAACCAACCCCTTCCTCTCCGCCCTTACTTCGGGCGATTCTGCGCGAGATGTTCTTCGGCTTCCTTGGCTAGCGTGACGCAGCGTGCCTTGGCGTCATCATACATCTTCTTGGTGAAAAGCGGGTTTCGGGCGATGATGTCGCGATCGCGAGCGGCTGCGGTTGGGATGCTTTTCTCGAAGTTATAGTCGCGGACGTTGAGGGGAACCAAGCCCGACTCCAATTCCTCTGGTCCGGGAGTCTTGGGGTCTTGGCGTGGAGGGAACGGGATTTCACTGCCAAGATTATTCCAAGCATAGGCTTCAATTAGATTAGAGGGGTCCTGCTTGATGATCGACGTGTACTTCGGGTTGCCGCTGAAGACCTCGTTGTAGAGCTGCCCCATCCACTTCTGGCTCTGCTTGCAGCCAAGCAGGGCTGCGCTCCGCCGCCACTGGACGGTGCTCTCCAGGTTCTTCTCCGTTCCAAAGCCGTTTTCATAAAGACGCCCCAATTGGTATTGCGCCATGCGATGGTTCTTCATCGATGCCTTGAGCATCCAATTGTAGGCTTCAAAGTAATCCAGCGGTACGGGCTTTTCGGGTTCCTGAAGGTAGAAGAGGGCGAGTTCATACTGTGCCTGACTGTTGCCTGCTTCCGCCTTGCCCTTGGTCATCTGGAAGCGCTGCATCGGGGTCAACGGGATTTCTGGTTCGTTTTGCCTATTCACCGCTGGAGGAGGCGTCGTAGCCGCTTTAGGTGCCTCCATTGCTTTGGGAGCTTCTGGCTTTGGAACGATTTTATCGAGGTCGAGCAATCCGCCTTGTGCCTTCATTTCTTTTGGAGCCGCTTCCTGATGTTCCGGGGCGGCGGGTTTTGCCTCAATGATGCCGATGTTGATGAAATCCTGTGCGCTTGGGCGTGTAGGGAGTGCGGCCGTGTTTGTCAGAGAAATGGTCTCGGTGTAAGCAAAGTGGCCTCGGCCATTGCACTTATCGCAAGTGACTTCCGAAATCTGTGTTCCCACGAGCCCGGTGCGCCTGCCTGAGCCCGAGCAGCTTGGACATGACTCGATACCGTCTATTGTGAGATTAGGGCGACCCTCGGCGACGTAGTGTTTGAATTCGTTACGGGTAAGGGTGTTCATTGGCGTGCGCGCATTAGGCGCGGGCACGAACCGCCCCTCTGGGTTGATCCGATGATTGCTCAGGAAGATGCCGAAGTATTGGTCGAACTTTCCCCTATAGAGCGGGCTATTCTCGTTACGCAGGTCGAACGATGTGACACGATTGACCGTGATCAGGCTGCCATAGTAGGCGATGTCGACCGGGGTTCCGTTCTGATAGATCTCCGACAATACTCCGTTCCGGTATACCTTCGTCACCATGCCGTTCTGGTAGGTCGTCGTGGTGGTGGTCCTGCCGGTGGATCCGTTCGTCTCGATAGTGCGAGTGGTGACTGTCGTCTGGGCTAATCCCGTCAAGCAGATCAAAGGCAGCAGCAAGGCAAGCAACAGGACTTTTCGCATTGGAATATAAATAAAATGTTAACGGTCTCAGTTATCAACTTTAAAGCCACGGGTCGGACGAACCCCCTGAAAACTAAGCCATTTTTCTTTTCGGCGCACCTCTCGGCTTCTTTGAAACGGCCGGCCGATGGGATCCTGGCGTCCTCCCAAGAGCAGCCAGCCCTGTGCTCAAGAATATAGGCACGAGGATCAAGGGTGACGGATCCGTAGATTATTTCCTATTCATGCGTTGGGCATACTGAGCGGCGGTCAGGGTGATCCAGCCGTCCTGCTTGAGGAGGGTGGCGATCTTGACGAAGTCGCGGAAGGAGTCGTCGTCCCACATGCCGCAGTGGCCCTGGAGGAGCATCATGGTCGTGGGCTTCCTGGCCGCGTAGTCTTGGGCGAACTGGGCGTAGCTGACCTTGCCGGTGGCGACTTCGATGTTGAGGGTGCGGCCGAGGGCCTTGCGCTTGGTCTCGTTCTTGGGCGGATACATCCAGATCGTGATCTCCGGCACGGCGTCCATGGCCGCGATGGTGGCATCGTCCGCCTGGTTGTAGGGCGCGCCGAAGGCATGGAACGTCAAGCCGGTGGTCTGCTTAAAGAGCTCGCTGGCATCCTTGAGGTGCTTGGCCTGCGTGGTGACGTCGGGTCCGCGGAATTCAGTCATCGGCTTGCCGGCTTCTTTCCAGCTGCGGTGATTCCAGCCGTGGTGCCAGAACTCGACCACGCCGCCGTTCTCGATGGCGTTGACCTTGATCCAGGCGATATCGTCGGCGTTGGGCTGGGCGAGCGAGTCGCAGATGACGCCCATCGTCACGACCGTCTTCTCGGCCTTGGCCCATTCAGCCACGCGCTTGAAGCCGGAGGCGAGGCGTTTCTTCTCTCCGGCGCGGACGTCGTCGAGCTTCCAGATGACGACCTTGTCTTCCGCGGCGGTCAGCGCGGAGAGGGCGAAAAGGCAGAGCAGGGCGAGGGGACGCATGGGTAAGGGGTGTTGCTACGGGGGTTGGCGCGACTATACTGGCACCATGTCCGCAGGCGAGCCTTTGCCAGCAATCCCCCAGCCCGCGACTTCGCTGGTGAGAATGCTCGTAGGTGACGTAAAGGTCATCGGGACTTTGCCCATGGGTCCGGTCCTGCTCTGCGGCAATCATGTCAGTTATCGAGATGTCTTCCTCTTCGGGATGGTTCGCTCGTCGGCGCGCCTGCTGGTGCATCCCTTAGTGTTCTCGTTCCCTTTCCTGAAGAAGTTCGCCCTGCGCTGGGGCTTTGTGCAGGTGTCGATTGACGACGCCGTCGCCTTACTCAAGCAGGGACAGACCGTGGCGATCTGCCCGACCGGGCTCGTCGAGGCGCTCGGCGAGTCCGAGCTTCCCTTTAAGACCGGAGCGGTGCGCATCGCGCAGCAAGCCGGCGTACCGATGGTCCCGGTCTATTTTCATTACGGCAATTATCCCGGTCGTTGGGTGACGCCCTTTTCGATCACCGTCCAGAACATGATCCTCTTCTGCCTCTGGCCGTTTTATCGTCGCGGCGTCACGATCATCGTCGGCGCACCGATGGATTCGTCCGGCGACATCAAGGCGAGGACGCGGGAATTGAAGGCGGCGGTCAGCGCGTTGAGGCCGAGCGCATAGCGAGAGGGCAGGCTCATTGGGGCCCGCTCCGCTCGAATCGTGCACATCGAGGGAACGCCTCCCCATGGCCCCCTTCCTTTGTCGCCAGTTTGTCACCAGATGCCGCTCTTAACGTATCGTCGCTGTCTTATCCTGTCCTTGTGTCGGCCCCCAAGCCATTGGACCTCTGTTGGCGTTTTGTCCGTATTGGCGGCTGGACGGCGCTGGCCGTCGTCCTGCTGCCGCTCGCCTTCTACGGTTTCCTTCATTCCAACTATAACCGCTATGAGGTCGAGCCGGGCCTGCTTTACCGCTCCGCCCAGCTGCCGGCAGAAGAGTTCGTGGGCTTGGCGAAGCGCGTCGGTCTCCGCACCGTGATCAATCTCCGCGGCGAAAACGCCGGCCGCGAATGGTATGACGCCCAATATCGCGCCGCGCAGAGCATGGGCATAGGCTTCATCAACTATCGCATGAGCGCCAAGCGGGAGCTGACCCTGGCGCAGATGACCGAGCTTGCTCAGATCCTGCGCGACGCCCCCAAGCCCGTGCTTGTCCACTGTGGTTCCGGTTCGGATCGGACCGGTCTGGCCTGCGCCCTGTATCTTTTTGAAGCCGGTCATTCGCCCGACTCCGTCGCGTATCAGCTCTCCCTTCGTTTCGGACACTTCCCCTACCTTTGGAGCGGTTCGTGGGCCATGGACAACAGTTTCAAGGCCTACACGGAGCATCTACGCAATACCCAGGGCGCCCTGGCCGCCGGCGGGAACTGACACGTGCGTCTGTTAGACCGGCATGTCATGAAGGAGTGTGCCGTCGCCAGCGCCTTGGCCACCGGGGCTTTCGTCTTCGTGCTACTGGCCGGCAATGTGGTCAAGATGGTGCTCGGAGCGATCTCTTCTGGACGCGTCACCTCATGGGAGGCCTGCGAACTGATCGCGCTGCTCTTCCCGACGGTGCTGCCTTATGCCTTGCCGATGGGAGCATTGACGGGCGTCCTGCTGACTTTCGGACGAATGGGAGCTGATGGCGAGATTACTGCCATGAAGGCTTCCGGGATCTCTCTTTGGCGCGTCGCCACTCCGGTGTGGATCGTCGCGGCTTTGCTGGCCATCACCTCTCTCTGGCTAAACCTCGAGGCTGGCCCGGCTTCGGAGGACGGTTTCCAGAAAATCCTGCTGGGCTCCGCCCAACTTACGCCGGCCGGCCTGATTCATCCCGGCAAGCTTAACCGTCAGTTCCAAGGCCTGCTGCTTCGTGCTGAGGCCAAGGACGGCGAAACTCTGAAGCGATTTCATCTCTGGCAGTTAGACGAAAGAGGCGTCGTGATAAAGGCCTTGCGGGCCGACGAGGCCCGGCTGACGAAGGTGACCGATGCCGCCGGGAACTCATCCCTCCGGGTCGAGATGCGCGAAGCCAAGATGACGAGCCGACTGAATGTTGCCGACGCGCTCGCCCATCCGGATGACTTCGTTGCCGCCCAGCAAACGGTCATGGAAGTCCCGCTGGGTCACCGGGCGGACGAGAAGGGCACCTATGTGAAGCGCCTGCGTATGATGACGGGCGGCGAACTGCTCACGGCGATGGAGACCGGCTGGCAGTTGCCAGCCCAGCCGACGCCCGAAGAGCGGGCGACGGACCGGATGAGGCTCGCCGTCCAGTTCATGTTCCGCGTCGCCACGGCTTTGTCCGTCCTGTCGCTGACGATGATCGCCGTCCCGTTGGCCGTCGCGGTCGGCCGCTCCGAGACCAGTGTGAACGCGGGCCTGGCCTTGGGTGTGGCTTTGACCTATTATCTGCTCACCTCGATGGCGATGTGGGTGAAGGATCCGAGCTGGCATCCGGAGTTCTGGGTGCTGGTGCCGAATCTGCTGGTCGCCGGCGCGGCCTGTCTGCTGATGTGGAAAGCCGCCAAGCATTGAGCGCCGTCGGTGGAGAGAGGGCGCCGGCATAGGGCGGGGGTGAGGGCGTGCCTGCCTTGTGACGAGTACGCCGCACGATTGCCATATTTGTGTGGGAAGATGGTCTCATGACGCTTCCCCTGAGGCACTCATTCTTCTTCAGGCTACTCTTGGCGACGGGTGCGTGCTTCCTGCTTGTGCTGCTGGCCCTCGGCGGCGCCTACGCTTACGTGCACGGTAGCGGCAATTTCCACGAGGTGGAGAAGGGGGTGGTCTATCGTTCTTCCTGGCTTGGTGCCGAAGGCTTGGAAAAAGCCATCGCCCGGCATGGCGTGAAGTCCGTGCTGAATCTCTGCGGAGAACAACCTGGCAAGGAATGGTATGAAGGAGAAGTCACGGTCTCCCGTCGGTTGGGCGTGAAATTTGTCAGCCTAGGTCTGTCGGCGAATACGGCTCTGGACGCCAACCAGGTGGCCCAGCTCGCCGATGCCTTGCGCGACGCTCCTAAGCCATTGCTGATCCATTGTCGTGCAGGCTCTGATCGCACCGGCCTCGCCTGTGCGCTCTACGTGGCATCGCATGGCGGCTCTTACCGTGATGCGCAGGATCAGCTGTCGTTGTTCTACGGGCACTTCCCTTATCTCGGTAGCAAGAGCGTGGCGATGGATGTCACGCTGGAACGTTTCTTCGAGAGCGTGGCTGGTCGTCGGGTCGCTGGTCAGGCTGGGTCGAGGTAGGGCTGAGCGCGGAGGTATCCGCTCAAAGGGAGACCGGAAACCGGAAATGATGCTTCGGTCATAAGATACCCCAGCCAATCATCCGGTCTCCGGCTTCCCTTTGAGAGACCCGTCGCGAACGGACGCCACGCAGTGGCGCCCCTACCTCTTTTCCCGCCCCGATAATGACCTATTCCGCTCAATAGATGCGAAAGGGTTGAAGAGTGTCGGGCGGTTCGGAACATCGGGGTCCCTTTCGCCGTCTTTGTTTTACCCCATGAGAACCCCACCCCTAGCCACCTTCGCGTTCGCGCTGCTGTCCGTCATCGGACTGTCCGCGCAGAGCAAGGAGCCGGTCGTCAAGATCGTCCTGCCACCGGAACCAGTCGCGCAGGCCGTCACCAAGAAGGTCAACGTCCTCGATCTTTTCCGCGAAGGAAAGGCCGAGATGCACATCAACCCCAAGGCTGATATCGTCGACGACCCTAAGAACGTCTTCAAGTTCGAGCCGGACGGGCTGTTTCACATCAGTGGTAACGGCTACGGCGGCATCACCACCCACGATAGCTTCAAGGACTACCACCTCGTCATCGAGTTCAAGTGGGGCGATAAGACCTGGGGCAAGCGTGCCAAGGCCACCCGCGACAACGGTATCCTCGTCCATTGCTACGGCCCGCAGGGCGCCGTGGGTGGCAGCTGGATGGCCAGCATCGAAGCCCAGATCATCGAGGGCGGCGTAGGCGATATCCTCGTGCTCGCGCCCAAGCTCGCAGATGGCACGGTCCTCGAGACTTCACTCAGCGCTGAGGTTGGCTTCGATCGCGACAAAGAGAAGGTCTGGACCCCGGGTGCTCCTCGTCAGACCATGAAGGGCGGCCGCCTGAATTGGCAGAAGCGCGACGTCGACTGGAAGGATACCATCGGCTTCCGCGGCAAGGACGACGTCGAGTCGCCGATGGGCCAGTGGACCCGTTTCGAGGTCATCGCCAAGGGCGACACGCTCCAGTACTTCGTCAACGGCGTGAAGGTGAACGAGGCTTTCGAGTGCAAGCCCAGCCAGGGCCGCATCCTCCTGCAGGTCGAAGCCGCGGAGATGTTCGTCCGCCGTTTCGAACTCCATCCGCTCGGCGAGTTCAAGGAGAAGTGGGGAGCCGCCAAGCCGGCCGGCCACGGTGACGGCGAAGAGTTTCCGGCCTACGCCTATCGTCCGCGCTTCCTCGATCACTCCCCGGAGCAGATCGCGCTGAACACCCCGAAGGCCAAGCTGCCACCGGGTTTTGAAATGGTCGTCGCCGCCACCTCTCCAATGGTAGCCAATCCCACCATGGGATGCGTCGATGACCAAGG
>Ga0209298_10000177_pt1 | contig 39478 bp, 36 predicted proteins | sample S_140806_EF_Meta_FD_187325 | JGI IMG/M metagenome (GOLD analysis project Ga0209298, IMG submission 187325) | Freshwater microbial communities from Lake Simoncouche, Canada to study carbon cycling - S_140806_EF_MetaG (SPAdes) (version 2) | ecosystem: Environmental > Aquatic > Freshwater > Lake ... | reverse complement strand
CATTTCCTACAGCCGTCTGATCTCTGGTCTGAAGAAGGCCAACATCACGATGGACCGTAAGAATCTGAGCGAACTGGCCATCCATGACGCCCCCGCTTTCGAAGCGATCGTCAAGAAGGCCCAGGCCGCTCTCGTCTAAGACGACTTAACGTCTCTTCACGAAGCCCCGGCCCTCCGGGGCTTCTTTGTTTTAAGGTGCTTTCGCTTGCCGATTATCTCCTCCAACGCACAAATCAACGTATGCAGCAGCAGCTCGCCCAACTCGTCGCCGCCGCCACCCAGGAAGCCTCCGCCGTCGCCACCCGCGCCGAGCTCGAAGCCTTCAAGGCGCGCGTCGTCGGCCCCAATGGCTCCCTGACCCAGGTGATGAAGGGGGTGGCTACCCTCTCGAAGGAAGAACGCCCGGTCGTGGGTAAGCTCATCAACGAGGCGAAGAAGTCCGTCGAGGAACTCCTCGCCGCTCTCCTCGTCAAGGTCGAGAACGCCGAGATCGCCGCCGCCCTCGGCGCCTCCATCGACCCGACCCTCCCGAGCCCCGACGCTCCGGCGGGCTCCCTCCATCCGCTCTCCCGTACCCGCGAACGCATCCTGGCTTCATTCCGTAAGCTGGGCTTCGTCGTTGCCGACGGCCCCGAGGTCGAGACGGAGTGGCATTGCTTCGACGCGCTCAACACGCCGGCCGATCACCCGGCCCGCGATATGCAGGACACGCTTTACATGCCGAAGGCGTTCCGCTCCGCCGACGCTCCGCGTAAGGCCGACGAGGCGATTCTTCTCCGGACGCACACGTCCAGCGTGCAGGTCCGCACGATGCTCTCGCGCAAGCCGCCGTTCCGCATCGTCGCTCCGGGCCGCTGCTTCCGCCGCGATGCGGTCGACGCGACGCACTCCGCCAACTTCCACCAGGTTGAAGGTCTCTGGATCGACCGCAACGTGACGCTCGCCGACCTCCGCGGCGTGCTCGACTTCTTCGTGAAGGAGACCTTCGGCGCCGACGCCGAAATCCGCCTGCGCCCGTCCTTCTTCCCGTTCACGGAACCGTCCTTCGAAATGGACCTCCGCTCGCCTAACCTGGGCCGCCTCTCCAATCGCTGGCTGGAAATCATGGGCTGCGGTCTCGTCGACCCGAAGGTGCTCGAGCTCTGCGGCCTCGATCCGAAGGAATGGTCGGGCCTCGCCTTCGGCCTCGGCCTCGAACGCATCGCGATGCTGGTCCACGGCATCGACGACATCCGCCACTTCTATAACAACGACACGCGCTTCCTGCGCCAGTTCGCCTAAGCCATGAAAGTCTCTTTCCAAGCCCTCTCCCGTCACCTCGACCTCGCCGGCGTCACCGCCGAGCGCGTCGCGGAAGTCCTCCCGATGCTCGGCCTCGAGGTGGAGTCGGTCACGACCTTCGGCCTCGCTCCGCTGCCCCTCGTGGTGGTCGGCGAGATCAAGTCCTTCGAGAAACATCCTAAGGCCGATCGTCTCAGCGTCTGCCAGGTCGACGTGGGCGATGGCGCGATCCGTCAGATCGTCTGCGGAGCGAAGAACTTCAAGGCCGGTGACCGCGTGCCGGTCGCTCTCCCGGGCACGGTGATGCCAAGCGGTTTCGCGATCTCGGTCTCGAAGCTCCGCGACGTCGATTCGGCGGGCATGATGTGCTCCTCCGAAGAACTCGGCCTCGGCAAGGGCGAGGACGGTCTGCTCATCCTGACCCCCCGCCAGCCAGCCCTCGGCACGCCGCTCAATTCCCTTTTCGGCGCGCCGGACACGGTGCTCGAGATCTCGGTCACTCCTAACCGCGGCGATTGCCTCGGCATCCGCGGCGTCGCGCGCGACCTCGCCGCCGCCCTGGGCCTCACGCTGAAGCCCCTCACGGTGAAGACGGCCGCCGGCCTCGCCGCCGCTCCGTCCGCCGCCGATGCGGTGAAGTTCGTCCGCTCGTCCTCCGAGTTCTGCCCTTACTACACGCTCCGCACGCTGAAGAACGTGAAGGTCGGACCGAGCCCGGAATGGCTCCGCCGTGACCTTGAGGCCGCTGGCCTCCGCCCGATCAATAACGTGGTCGATATCACGAACTGGGTGCTGCTCGAACTCGGCCAGCCGCTCCACGCGTTCGACGCGAAGAAGGTTTCCGAAGGCATCGAAGCCCGCCCGGCCCGCGAAGGCGAAGAGATCGTCCTCCTCGATGGCAAGAAGGTGAAGCTCGAGACCGGCGTCTGCGTCATCGCCGACGCCCAGCGCCCGCTCGTCGTCGCCGGCGTGATGGGTGGCGTCGACTCCGGCGTGACGGACTCCACGACCGACGTCCTCCTCGAAGCCGCGTGGTTCCGCCCCGGCGAGATCCGCCGCGTCGCCCGCCGCATCGGTGTGTCAACCGACTCTTCCCACCGCTTCGCCCGTGACGTGGATCCGGCCGGCGTCGAGCTCGCCTCGCGCCTCGCCACGGATCTCCTCATCGAACTCGCCGGAGCCCAGGTGGTCGGTCCCGCCGTCACCGTCGGTAAGCCCCCGCGCGCTGACGTGACCATCGAACTGCCTGCTGGCTTCGTTGCCGCGAAGCTCGGCACGCCGATTGCCGACGCCGATGTCTCCGCCGCTTTCGCTCGTCTCGGTTTCACGGTGAAGGCTTCCGCCACGGGTTTCTCGGTGCTGGTGCCTTCGTTCCGTTCCGACGTGACCCGTCCCATCGACCTGGTCGAAGAATTCATCCGCATCCACGGCACCGACAAGGTGCCCGCCGGCCGCCCGATCGCCCCGCTCCCTGGCGACGAAGACGCGCTGACCTCCGTCTTCACCCGCGAAGTTTCGGCCCGTCTCGTCGGCGCCGGTTTCACGGAGTGCTGTCATTACTCCCTTCGCGACGCCGCGGAACTCGAACGCACGCTCGGCGCCGACAAGGCCGCCTTGGTCGCGATGGATAATCCGCTGACCGCCGAACAGACGCACCTCCGCGCCTCGCTCGTCCCGGGTCTCGCCGGCGCCCTCGCCCTCAACCTCTCGGTGCACGCCGATCCGCATGGCCTCTTCGAAGTCGGTACAGTCTTCCGCCCCCAGGCCGACGGTACGGTACGCGAATTCGTTTCGGTCGCCTTCGCGATCGTCGCCGAACCAGTGACGCGTTCGTGGAAGTCCCGTGAAGCCTTCGACGCTCTCCGCGCCAAGCGCCTCCTGCAGGATGCCGCCGCGCTCGCTGGAGTTGCTTCGGTCCGCCTTTCCTTCGCCGCCGCCACGGGTGGTCTCTGGCAGGCTGATCACGCCGCCGCCCTCGTCGACCGTGGCCGTGCCGCGGAAGGCGCCTGTGGCGTCCTCGACCTCCGCTGGACGCGTTCGCTCGGCTTGAAGAGCTCGGTCATCGCCGGCGAAGTCTGCTTCCCGCGCTCCGCCTTTGCCGAAGCCCGCAAGATCCCGCGCTTCGAGGCCTTCTCCTCTTTCCCGCCCGTCACGAAGGACGTCGCGGTCATCGTCCCGGTCGGCGTCGCCGCCGCCGAAGTCGAAAGCCGCGTCCGCCAAGGTGCTTCCAAGGCCGCCGGCAAGGAGTTCGTGTTGGAGTCGGTCAACTGCTTCGACGTCTTCACCGGCCCGGGTCTCCCCGAAGGCCACCGCAGCCTCGCCTTTGAAATCCGCTGGCGCCACGCCGCGCGCACGCTCACCGACGAAGAAACCAACCAAGCCCTCGGCGTGGTCATCGCGACGCTCGAGAAGGGCGCCGGCTGGACCGTCCGCCGCTGATTCCCATGGCCGAAGGTTTCGACATCGATCACCTCGCGAAGCTCGCCCGCCTCAGCCTCACGGCCGAGGAGAAGGCGCTCTACTCGTCGCAGCTCAACCAGATCCTGGGCCACTTTCAGGCGCTGGCGGAGGCCGACCTGCCCGCGACGATCGATGACGCCCGCTTCGTCAACGAAGCCGCGCTCCGTTCCGATGAGCCGGGTCCCGTTCTCGGCGCCGATGCCGTCACCCGTATTGCTCCTGCTTCTCGCGACGGGCAGATTTCCGTCCCGCGCGTCGTGGACGACGAATCGTAAGCCATGGCCGACGCGCTCCATACGCTTTCCGCCGCCGAGCTCGGCCGCCGCCTCGCGGCCGGCACGCTCACGTCCCGCGCCCTCTGCGAAGCCCTCATCGCCCGCTATCAGACGGTGAACGACAAGGTCGGTGCCTTCACGCATCTCGACGTGGCCGACGTGCTCGCTCAGGCCGACGCCTCTGATGCCCGCCGTAAGGCCGGGCAGGGCAGGGGTCCGCTCGAAGGCATCCCGGTCGCGATCAAGGACAACATCGCGGTGAAAGGTCAGCCGCTCACCTGCTCGAGCAAGATGCTCGCGCCGCTGGTCTCGCCTTACGACTCGCACGTCGCCGAACGCCTCCGCGCCGCCGGCGCGATCCTCTACGGTCGCTTGAATATGGATGAGTTCGCGATGGGTTCCTCCACGGAGAACTCGGCGATCCGCAAGACCTTCAATCCTTGGGACCTCGCCCGTATCCCGGGCGGTTCTTCCGGCGGCAGCGCCGCGGCCCTCGCCGCCGGCCTGGTACCTCTCTCGCTCGGTTCCGATACCGGCGGCTCGATCCGTCAGCCTGCCTCGCATTGCGGCGTGGTCGGACTGAAGCCCTCCTACGGACTCATCTCCCGCTTCGGTCTCGTGGCCTTCGCGTCGTCGCTCGACCAGATTGGTCCGATGGCCCGGAGCATCGAAGACTGCGAACTCCTCCTCAACGCGCTGGCTTCGGCCGACGCGCGTGACATGACCTGTTTCGGCCCGTCCGATCGCGCGCTCACGCCGGCGGGTGACGCCAAGAAGCTCCGCATCGGCATCCCGAAAGGTTTCCTCGGCAAGGGCGTCGCTCCTGACGTCGCTGCCGCCGTCAACGCTGCGGTCGAATTCTACCGCGCCCAAGGTTGCGCGATCTCCGAGGTCGAGTTGCCCTCCGCCGACCTCGCGGTACCGACGTACTACGTCGTCGCGACAGCTGAGGCTTCCTCGAATCTCGGCCGCTATGACGGGGTCCGTTATGGCCATCGCTCCGCTTCCGCCGGCACGCCGGTCGAAATGATGACCGCCAGCCGCTCCGAAGGCTTCGGTCCTGAAGTGAAGCGCCGCATCCTGCTCGGTACGTTCGTGCTCAGCGCCGGTTACGCCGACGCGTATTACGTCCGCGCCCTCCGCGCCCGCGCTAAAATCCGCGCCGAATACCTCGCCGCCCTCGCCGGCGTCGACGTGCTCCTCACCCCGACGGTCCCGACGCCTGCCTTCAAGGTCGGTGAGAAGGCTTCGGATCCGTTGCAGCTCTATCTCGAGGACATCTTCACGATTCCCGCCAACCTCGCCGGCCTCCCGGCGATCTCGATACCCTGCGGTAAGTCCGGCCACCTGCCGGTCGGTTTCCATCTCGTCGGAGCGCCGCTCTCCGAAGCCAAACTCCTCGCCGCGGGTCGCCTCTTCGAAGCCGCCCACGGTTTCGCCCACCAGCAAGCCGTCCTATGAGCACCGCTCCTTCTGATTGGGAAGTCGTCATCGGCCTCGAGGTTCATGTGCAGCTGCACACCCGTGCCAAGGTGTTCGCTTCATCCCCTTGGGGCTTCGGCAAGGAACCCAACGAGCAGGTCGATCCCGTCGTCCTCGGTCTCCCTGGCACGCTGCCGGTGGTGAACCGGGAGGCGGTCGAGAAATCGATCCTCTTCGGCCTGGTCGTCGGCGCCTCGGTTCCGGAGCACTGCTCCTGGGACCGTAAGAACTATTTCTACCCGGATAATCCGAAGAACTACCAGCTCACCCAGAAGGATTTCCCGGTCGTCGTCGGCGGCCAGGTCGAGATCGAGCTCCCGGGCGCCTCGCGCAACGTGATGGGCGAGCACAAGTTCATCCGCATCCATCATGCGCACCTCGAAGAGGACGTGGGTAAGCTCAGCCACGCGGGCAGCGGTTCCCTCGTCGACTACAACCGAGCCGGCGTGCCGCTCCTCGAGATCGTCACCGAGCCGGACCTCCGTTCTTCCGCCGAAGCCGAGGCCTTCCTGCGCTCGCTCGTCGCGATGCTCACCCAGGCCGGCGTGGCCGATTGCGACATGGAGAAGGGTCAGCTGCGCTGCGATTGCAACGTGTCCGTCCGTCGCCGTGGCGCCGAGAAGCTCGGCACCCGTACCGAGACCAAGAACCTCAACTCGATCTCGAGCGTCCGCGATACGGTCATCTACGAGACCGCCCGCCAAATCCGCGAACTCGAAGCGGGCCGTTCGATCACGCAGGAGACCCGCGGCTGGAACGCCGAGCTCGCCCGTGGTTACGTCCTGCGCGACAAGGAAGACGCACACGATTACCGCTATTTCCCGGATCCGGATATCCCGACCCTGAAGATCTCGCGCGAGACCGTCGCCCGCCTTGCCAAGCAGGTCCCCGAGAACCTCTACGACCGCCAGCGCCGCTACGTCGAGAGACTCGGCCTGCCTTACACTGCCGCCTCGGTGCTCGTGAACGACCGCGCCCTCGCCGAATGGTTCGAGCTCGCCGTGGCCGCCCACCCGACCAACCCTTCGGGCATCGCCAACCTCGTCGCCAACGACCTCCTCCGCGACCTCGCCGCCTCGGCGGGTTCCGCCGGTGCCTTTGACGAAGCCGCCCCGGCCCCCGTCTCGCTCGCGTCTTGCCCGATCAAGCCCGCGCAGCTCGCCGGCCTAGTGAAGCTCACCGACGACGGCGTGATCTCCAAGCAGCAAGCCAAGGAAGTCTTCACCGAGATGTTCAAGTCTGGCCAGGACGCAGCCGCGATCGTCGACTCCAAGGGCCTTCGCCAGAACAGCGACACTGGCGAGCTCGAGAAGATCGTCCAAGAAGTCATCGCCGACCCCGCCGTAGCCAAATCCATCGCCGAATATCGCGCCGGCAACGAAAAGGCCATCAACGCGCTCAAGGGTCCGATCATGAAGCGCACGCAGGGTAAGGCCAACCCGGTCCTCATCGATCAGCTGCTCCGCAAGTTCCTCGGATGAGCGATTCATCCGCCTCCCCTTTGACCGCCGGCATCAAGGCTCTGCGCGACATCGCCCTACCGTTGGCGATCATCATGTTGGCCGCCGCCGGACTCGTCGTGGCGTATTATAACGTCCCGGAAGTCGCTGCCGCGCTTAATCGCATCGGTGCGCTCAATGGGGCCAACCCGATGGCTTTCGCAGCCATCTGCACCGCGATCACCTCGGGACTCATCCCTTGGTGTTTCCGCATGGTCTTCCCGGGACTGCGTCCGGCGCATCCGCTTGGCGACCTCGTCCATAGCATGGTCTGGTGGGGCTTGATGGGCATGGTCGTCGGTATCTTCTATGGTTTCCAAGCGGCGTGGTTCGGCGAAGAGGTGAACCTGCGTACCGTCCTCCTGAAGGTCCTCGTGGACATGGCCGGTTTCACGATCCTCATCGGGGCTCCGGGCAACGCCATCTCCCATCTCTGGAAGGATTGTGACTGGGACACCGCCCGCATGCGCGTGGCGATGCGCCCGGGTTGGTACCGCCGCGTCGTCCTGCCGAACCTCCTGACCAACTACTTCGTCTGGCTCCCCGGCACGCTCATTTTCTACAGCATGCCGACCGACCTCCAGCTGGTCGTCGCCAACTGTATCGGTTGCTTCTGGGCCTTGATGTGCGCCCGGATCGCGGCCCATTCGGGCGTCCCGACGACGGATATCCACGCCTGACCTTAATTTGGTCGGTGTCGGCAACCCTCGCTTGAATCCCCGCTTCGCTTCGGCGAACCTCCCCTTGTGCCCGATCTCTTCGGAGAAATAGAACCCGGCGTCGCCGAGGTGGTCCCGTTTGACGGCGGGGCTCGGGCCTACTCGTACTCCGTGCCGGCGGCCCTGAAGGATGTCCTGCAGGTCGGTCAGCTGGTGCGCGTGCCGCTCGGCGGCCGAACGAGCATCGGCGTGGTTTGGAAGTATCCGGCTGAGGCGCCCCCCTCCGCGAAACTCCGCAGCGTGATGTCGCTTGAGCACGAGCAACCGGTGATGACGCCGGACTGCTGTAAGCTGGCCGAATGGATGGCGAGCTACTACGGATGTGGGCTTAATTCGGTCTTGGAGACCGTCCTGCCCGCCGCGGTCCGCAAGGGTGTCCGCCCGGTTCTTCGTCGCCTGCTGACGCTCATCGCTCCGCCCGAAGCCGACGCCCTAGCGAAGCTCCGCAAGAAGGCCCCGCGTCAGGCGCAGGTCATTGATTATCTCGCCGGCCAGAAAGAGCCCGCAGACCGCGCTAAGATGGTGGAAGGCCTCGGCGTCGCCCAGCAGGCCGTCGACGCCCTCATCAAGGCCGGCACGGTCAAGGAAGACGCCAGCGTGCTCTGGCGCGTGGCCTATAACGACCCTTACGCCGAAGGGGAGACCATCGCCTCAGCTGGCCATACCCTGAACCCAGAGCAGGTCGCGGCCGTCGCCTCGGTCACGCAGACGCTCGACTCGAAGGCCTTCCGCGCCCACCTGCTGCATGGCGTCACCGGCTCAGGAAAGACCGAGGTCTATGTCGCCTTGATCCGTAAGGTCGTGGCCGAAGGCGGCTCGGCGATCTTCCTCGTGCCCGAAGTCGCGCTCACGCCCCAGACGGTCGGACGGCTCCGCTCCCGTCTCGCCGACCTCGGTGCCAAGGTGGTCGTCTGGCATAGTCACCTTTCCGCCGGCGAGCGTTTCGACGCCTGGATGGCCATGTCGCTCGGGCAGGCGAGGGTGGTGGTCGGTGCCCGTTCCGCGGTTTTCGCCCCGCTCCCGAATCTCCGACTCATCGTCGTCGACGAGGAGCATGAGCCTTCGTTCAAGCAGGGTGAGACGCCGATGTACCACGGCCGCGACGTCGCGGTGATGCGTGCTTCGATTCTCGGCGCGGCCTGCGTGCTGGGGTCGGCCACGCCTTCTTTGGAGACGTGGAAAAACGCCACCGCCGGCCGTTATGCCTTGGATGTCATGACCAAGCGTGTCGACGACCGGCCGATGCCGGCCTTTCGTATCGTGGACATGCGTCGCGAGGTGCTGCATTCCAAAGGGCAGCATATATTGTCGCGTGAGCTCACCGATGGCATCCGCGCTCGCCTTGAGCGTCGCGAGCAGACGATTCTCTTCCTGAACCGCCGCGGACACTCGCGCTCCTTGGTCTGTCCGGATTGCGGGGAGGCCGTCCAGTGCAAGCGCTGCAGCGTCTCGCTGACGCTCCACCGGACCGACGACACCGCCCGCTGCCATCTGTGCAACCATCAGGAGCGTGCCCCGGTGCTCTGTCCGAGCTGCCGCTCCCCGAAGGTCCGCTGGAAGGGCTACGGTACCCAGAAGGTCGAAGAGACCATCGCCCAGCTCTTCCCTCGCGCCCGCGTGGCTCGCATCGACGCCGACACGATGGGCAAGAAGGACCTCTTCCGCAAAGTTTTGTCAGACTTCCGTGCCGGCAAATATGACATGCTCCTCGGCACGCAGATGATCGCCAAAGGCCTCGATTTCCCCCGCGTGACACTGGTGGGCATCATCGACGCCGACCTCTCGCTGCAGCTGCCGGACTTCCGTGCCGCTGAGCGCACGTTCCAATTGCTCACCCAGGTCGCCGGTCGCGCGGGTCGCGGTGACCTCGAGGGCGTGGTCGTCGTGCAGAGTTTCCAGCCGGCCTCCGATCCCATCCAGTTCGCCAAGCGGCTCGACTTCCATGGCTTCGCGGCTGCCGAGCTCGAGAAGCGCGCCGAGTTCGGCTACCCGCCGGATAGGCACCTCGTCCGCCACGTCTTCCGCGGTCGCAATGCCGAGAAAGTGAACTTCGTGGCCGATGCCTGGGTCAAGGAACTCGAGCGCCTGCATCCTGGACTCTGCGAGATCCGTGGTCCGGCCCCGTGTCCGTTCGAGAAGGTCCAGGACCAGCACCGCGTGCATATCTGGTATCTCGTCAGCGGCGTGAAATCGCTCCTCGCGGCGCTGTTGCCTCTCCGCGCCAAGATCCTCGGTGACGTCGACGTCATCGACGTCATCGACGTCGACGCGCAGGATTGTGCCTAAGTGGAGATGACTGAATCGAGGGCAGAGGACAGATCCCTGAGTCGATGGCTGAATCGATGACAGATTGCAGATGACAGAGAGGAAAGCAGAGCGGAATGAAAAGCGGGCGTAGAAAACGCCTATCTCATTAATCCATCCTCCTCCTGGCCCTTGAACCTCAGCCATCCATCATCGACTCCGTCCTCAGTCATCGATCCAGCACTCGACTCAGCCCTCTATTAAGGCGCTTCGCGCCCTCAGAACCACCGCTTGCGCTTCATCCAGAGGATGATGCCGATCGTGAGGGCCACCATCGAGCCGAGCGCGAAGAAGTAACCGTATTTGTGGCCCCACTCCGTGTGAATTTCCGGCATGAACTGGAAGTTCATGCCCCAGAGGCCTACCAAGAAAGTCAGCGGGATGAACACCGAGCTCATCACGGTAAGCACGCGGATGACTTCGTTGGTCTTACGCTCCTGCTGGGTATGGTGGTATTCCTGCAGGTCCTGGAGGATCATGCGGGCATGTTCGATGCGGTCGGCCGCGCGGATCGCATGGTCGTACAGGTCGCGCAGGAACATGTCCAAGGTCGTCGGCAGCAAGGGGTGTTCGTAGTGCTCCAGGACGCTGACCATGTCTTTGAGCGGTTGGGCGAGACGGCTCAGGCGCACGACGATACGCTTGAGGCGGTAGACCTCGTTGAGGTCCCAGTCGTCGGTGCCCTTGAGGATCGAATCTTCGAGTTCGGTGGTCGCATCCTCGATTTCTTCCGTCTGGTAGAGCAGTCGGTCGACCAGGGTGTCGAGGAGCGAGTAGATGAGGTAGCCCGCATGCCATTTGCGGATGTTGCCTTTGTTGTCGGCGATGCGCTTCTCGACGGCTTCGAAGACCTTTTCGTCGTTCTCGTGGAAGGAGATGACCCAGTTCTGGGCGGCGACGATGGAGATCTGCTGGCCTCGCGGGGTGTCTTCCTCGACGCCGATGCGGACGGCCCTGGCGATGGCTAGGAGCTTGTCGCCGTGTTCCTCGAACTTGGGGCGGGAAGTCGCCGTCAGGACGTCTTCCTGCGCCAGCATCGGGATGTCGAAGAAGGCGCCGACAATGTGGACGATCTGGGGGTCGGTGATGCCGAGGACCTGGATCCACACCATCCCTGGTTTGCCGGCGTAGCGGCCGACGGAGTCCAAGTCGGAGAACTCGTCTACCTTGCAGCTATTCTCGTCGTAGGAGATGACCCGGAACTTGGTCGGAGCGGTCGACTCGAAGGGCGATGCGGCCGGCAGCTGGCCCGGGGCGCGGCCGATTTCGGTGTCCTCGTAGGCGGCTTCCCCGGGCAGGGGGGCGGCGTCAGCCTTAAGTCCGAGGCGGGCACGCAGGTCGTGCATGCGTCGTTCCAGGAAGGAACGGGCGCGGGCCACTTCTTGCTGACGCCTTTGCTGATGCCGGCTCATGCCGCCATCATCCTAAGCCCGGGGTCGATGTCAACGGGTTCGGTGGGGCCGTCACCGCTAAGTCACATTTCTGACCCTAGGTCAGGACTTCCGCTGCCCCTTGGCGTTGCGGCGGCCGTTCTTGCCGATGCCCATGGTGACGAGTTTGCCTTGGTTCACCTTCTGGAAGAGGTTGTTGGAGTTGGTCACCCCTAGGCAATAGAGCACCGCGGCGACGTCCTGGGCCTTATCCTTGTGCACGAGCCCGGCGTTGGCCAGCCAGGTGGCGAGCGCATGGTGGAAGTTGGGCGGGCTGATGTCCAGGTTCTCGCCGCCGTTGCGCAACCAGAGCTCGGCGCGATCTTTCATGGTGCAGTTGCCGCGCTTCTCCTGACGTTCGTGGAGATGGGCGAGAAGGTCGGAGAGGTTGTCGGGAAGTTTCGAGGACTCGGACATCTGGGTGGGAAGGTGGGCAGGAAAAGTGGGTGGATCGGCGGACACGGCCCCGCAGGGAGGCGTCATCGATGAGCCCAAGGGATAATTAAGCGACAGTTTGCTGGGAACACCTAATTACAATCCGATGTGTAATATTATAAACTAATAGAAAGGACTCTACGGTGGGTGGCCGTGGCGGGATCCCGGGTGGTGGTCGCGACAGGACTTGAACCTGTGACTTCAGCAATGTGAATGCTGCGCTCTAACCAACTGAGCTACGCGACCGTTACCCGGGAAGTCATCATATCCCTTCGGGGAGGGTAGCGGGCAAGCCTGTTTTCCTGAAGGGTCGGCCTCTTCCTTGCGTGGTGGCTTGTCTTTGGGCCGGTTGGCCACATTGCTGTGTAAAGATGGACACCACCGCACCAGCCGCCGGTCCGCGCGTCGCCGACGAGCGTCTGATCCGCCTGACGGCCCCGGCGGGGTTGAAGGTGAGTGCCTTGGCCGCACGCGAGGCCCAAGGAAGTTTCCTGCGGGTCGCGATCTCGGGCGGAGGGTGCAATGGCCTTTCCTATAAGATGCGTTTTGTGGGCGAGTCCAAGCCGGCTGACATCCTGGTCCGCTCCGAGGGGGTCGAGGTTCTGGTCGACCCGAAATCCGCCCTCTACCTTCGCGGGACGCAGTTGGATTATTCGGACAAGATGATCGGCGGAGGCTTCAAGTTCTCCAATCCCAACGCCAAGGCCAGTTGTTCGTGCGGCGAGAGTTTCTCGCTTTAGCGCGAAGGCGCAGCCTTCGCGAGGGGGCACGTTGACACGCTGGCACGTGGGCAAGGGGGTGTCGTGTTTGTCTCGAGGTAGGGGCAGCACCGCGTGCTGCCCTAGTCTGTTGCCTTGGGTAGGGCTGATCCATTTTCAGGTCTCGGGTCTCGGCCGTCAGGCATCAGGTTCGGCTGTTCAGGTTCAGGTCCAGGACCTGGGTCTGACGCCCGTACCTGAAGACCTTAACCTGGAACCCGAGGCCCGTGACCCGAGACCCTAGAATGACGCATCGGCCTACCTTCAGTCCGCGGGAATCTCGTCCTTCGCGCCGGCTTCGTAGCGCTCGCACCAGGCTTTGGACCAGGAGGCGAAGTCGCCCGCGGCGATGTGCACGTGGGCCTGGGCCATGAGGTCTTGCAGGAAGTGGATGTTGTGCAACGCGAGCAACGTGCCGCCGAGCTGTTCGCCGGCGTGGTGCAGGTGGCGCAGGTAAGCCCGGGAGAAATGACGGCAGGTGTAGTTGTCCATGCCTTCGACTAGCGGACGGTGATCTTCGCGGTAGCGCAGGTGCTTGACGCTGATCGGACCATCGGGAGTGAACGCGCCGCCATGGCGGCCGATGCGGGTGGGCATCGTGCAGTCGAACATATCGGCGCCGAGCGCGACCATGCGGAGGAGCTGGGGTGGCGTGCCGACGCCCATGACGTAGCGCGGCTTGTTCTTCGGGAGCAGCGGTGCGACCAGGCCGACCTGGTGGAGCATATGTTCCTCGGGTTCACCGACGCTCACGCCGCCGATCGCATGGCCCGGGAAGTCGAGGCCGCCGAGTTCCTCGGCGCAGCGGATGCGCAGGTCGTCGTAGACCGAGCCCTGGTTGATGCAGAAGAGATGTCGGCCCGAAGCGAGGAAGCCGCTGTCTTTGGCCAGCTGGAGCATCTCCTTGGCCCACCGGATCGAGCGGTTCACTGCCACTTCGCAGGCGGCTCGCTCGCAGGGGTAGGGCGGACACTCGTCGAGCACCATCGCGATGTCGGAGCCAAGGGCATCCTGGATGTCGAAGCAGTCCTTCACGTCGAGGAACAGCTTGTTGCCGTCGAGGTGGGAGCTGAAATGGATGCCCTCGTCGGTGATCGTGCGGAGCTTCGCCAGGGAGAAGACCTGGAAGCCGCCGCTGTCGGTCAGGATCGGCTTGTCCCAGTGCATGAACTTATGGAGACCGCCGGCGGCCCGTACGATCTCGCGACCCGGGCGGAGGTTCAGGTGATAGGTATTGCTGAGCAGGATCTGGGCGCCCGTCTCGGCCACCTGTTGCGGAGAGAGGCCCTTCACCGTGGCTTGGGTACCGACCGGCATGAAGACCGGCGTGCGGACCTCCCCGTGGGGGGTCTTCAGGACGCCGAGGCGTGCGGCCGTCGTCGTATCGGTCTTAAGCAGGGTGAACACGGCGGACTAATAGGGGGAGGCGGGGAGGGGTGGCAAGGACAGTAGGAGTAGAGTCGAGCGGTTGGCGGTTAGCGGTTGGCGGTTAGGATGCGCGATTCAGCAGGTCGCAGCAGGGCGGTTGAGGGTAGGACTGCAGCTTAGCCATACTCTCCGTATCGGAGTGCACGATGAATCGCGCCCCTACCTTGGTTCGCCCTGCGGCGAACTGTTTTCCTAACCGCCTACCGCTAACCGCTAACCGCTAACCGCTTCTACCTAACGTTGCCGTCGAAACTCAGCCTCATCCCCTTCGGGGCGTCGGCTCGGACCTTGCCGTCTTGGTAGACGCAGATACCGTTGACGAAGGTGCGTTCGATGGTGCTGCTGAAGGTATGGCCCTCAAGTGGCGACCAGCCGCACTGGTAAAGTAGCCCGGCCTTGGTCACTGGCTGTGGCTTGTTCGCGTCCACGACCACGAGGTCGGCCCAATAACCTTCGCGGATGAAGCCACGTTGCTCGACGCCGAAGAGCACGGCAGGGGCGTGGCAGGCGCGTTCGACGGCGGTCTCGAGCGTGAAGGCGCCTTGTTTGACGAGGTCGAGGAGCACCTGGAGCGAATGTTGCACGAGCGGGAGTCCGGACGGGGCCTTGAAGTAGGTCTGGGATTTCTCCTCCCACGTGTGGGGGGCGTGGTCGGTTGCGATGACGTCGATGACGCCGGACGCCACGGCCGCCCGCACGGCGGCACGGTCGGCGGACGACTTGATCGCCGGGTTGCATTTGATCTGGTGCCCGAGGCGGGCGTAGTCCTCTTCGGCGAACCAGAGATGGTGCACGCAGGCTTCGGCGGTCAGAAGCTTGCCCTTGAGCGGCGCGGCGCTGAAGAGCGAGAGCTCCTTGGCGGTGGTGATGTGCAGGATGTGCAGGCGTGCGTCGTGACGCTTGGCGAGTTCGGCAGCCATCGACGAAGAAGCGTAGCAGGCCTCTGCGTCACGGATGCGCGGGTGCTCGCTCGCCGGGACGTCGTCGCCCCACTTGGCTTTGGCGGCGGCTTCGGCGATCTTGATACGTGGGGTGTCCTCGCAGTGGGTCGCGATCAGGGTGGGGGAGTGGCGGAAGATGCCCTCGAGCGTGGCGGCGGCGTCGACAAGCATGTCGCCGGTCGAGGAACCCATGAAGACCTTCACGCCGCAGACCTTGCGCGGGTCGGTCGCCTTGACGGCGTCGAGGTTGGTGTTGGTCGCGCCGAAGAAGAAGGAGTAGTTGGCGACCGAGGTGGCCGCACCGATGGCATATTTCTTCTCGAGTTCCTCATGCGTGGTCGCCGGAGGGTTCGTGTTCGGCATCTCCATGAACGACGTCACGCCGCCGGTCACGGAGGCTCGGGCCTCGCTGGCGATGCAGGCCTTATGCGTCAGACCAGGCTCGCGGAAGTGCACCTGGTCGTCGATTAGTCCAGGCAGCAGGAGTTTGCCGGTCAGGTCGTATTCCTGGTCGGCCTTGGTGCCGGCGGGGATCGTGCCGATACGCTCGATGCGTCCGGCGCGAATAAGGACGTCGGCCCGGAGGCGACGGCCTTCGTTGATGATCTCGGCGTTGCGGAGGACGACGGTAGGCATGGGCAGGTTTATTCAGCCCAAAACCTCGGCCACCGCAAACGGGAAACGGCGAATCAGCCCGTGACCTTCACCATGTCCGAAAGGTCGGCCTTCTTCACGCCTTCCGGGTTGATGTTGACGGCGGAGACGCGGAACTGGGCGCCGCGCTTGTGGCTGAACTTCAGGATGAAATTGGTGACCACCAGCTTTTCCTCGGGGTAAAGCTCGGTCTTGCGGGCGACCATGGTGGTGACGAGTTCTTCCACCTGTTCGGCGGAGGCGCCGGGGAGCTTGGCGAGGGTGACCTTGGCTTCCTTGATCTTGGCTTCGCCTTCGATGCAGGCGTTCCAAATCAGGATGGCGACGTTCATGGCGCCCTTGGCCGCGGTATGGTTGCCGCCGGCCTGTTCCAGGATCGGCTGCGCGAAGGTGATTAGCTTGTCCGCGAAGCTTGGCTCACGCGGGGTCGTGTCGACCGGGGCGGGCTCGGGGCGGGTAAAATCGCGCACGATCTCGCGAGGCTTGTTGTTGCCGAAGGCACCGGTGGTTTTGCGGCGGGAATGGGGGGAGGCCATTGGAAATAGGTTTCCCCCAAGGGAAGCCCGAGCGGTCCCTTCGGCAAGCCCTTTCCCCCGCGGGCGTCCCTTGACACCCTGCCTAGGGTAGGCCAGCCTGCCTCCAAAGCCACCCACCGTGTCCGATTACAGCGACGTCATCCGCGCCCACCGCCGCGACCATCTCGCGAAACCGAATTCGTTGCCCACGGGTGTCCACCGTTACTTCGAAAGCACGCTCCTGCCGCTGCCGATCGAACAGGTCTTCGATTTTTTCTCCAAAGCCGAGAACCTGCAGGCGATCACCCCGCCGGAACTCAGTTTCCGCATCAAGACCCCGCTGCCGATCGTCATGCGCCAGGGCGCGTTGATCGATTATAACTTGAAGATGAACGGACTTCCGTTCGGCTGGCGCACCCGCATCACGCATTGGGAGCCGCCTTACGCTTTCGCGGACGAGCAGATCAAGGGGCCTTACGCCGTCTGGTTCCATACGCACACGTTCGCCGACGAAGGCGGCAAGACGCGCATGGACGATGAGGTCCTCTACAAGCTGCCGCTCTGGCCGCTAGGCGAGGTCGCCTACCCGTTCGTGAAGTCGAAGGTCCAACGTATCTTCCGCTATCGCCGCGCGAAGATCCGCGAGATCCTCGGTTGCTAGCCTTACTTGGTCTTTTCGGGCGGAGGCGGCGGACAGATGGGGAGCATCGCTCGAGCTTCGAAAGAGGCCAGGTCGCTCCGTCGGCCGGCCCAGCCGATACCGCGGATCAGCAGGCTCTTTACGTCGGGTCGGCTGAAATTGACGTAGCTATGGCCGGGAATGAAGACGAAGGCGCGCTGAGCGCCCGGCTTCTCGTACGTCCAGAGCTGGGTCTGCTCCTCGAAGCCCTCGCCTTTTTTCTTCGGCGTCGGCGCAGTCGCGAGCGGGTGGATGTCCGCGCGCAAATCCATGTCGTAATAGATTTCATCCTTCATGCCGAAGTCGGCGATGCCGTTCGTGATGCCGTGTTCTTTGTCGACGAACTTAAGCTCCATCGGGCCTTCGCGCCACTTGGTGACCTTCTGGCGCCAGGAGCCGCCGACAAGGTCCTTGTAGAAATCCGCGGAACTGTCGTTACCGGCGACGGCCCCGGCATGGATGACCACGAAGCTGCCGCCGCGAGCCGCGAATTTCTCGACGCGCGCCTTTTCATCCGGCTTGAAGTCGCCGCCGCCCTGGCGGTGGATGATGAGGACGTCGGTCTGCGCGAGTTGTTCGTCGGAAGGGAAGGTCTGCACGCCCTTGGCGTCGGCGTCGCCTAGGGAAACCTTCATGCCTGCGGCGTTCAGCAAGGGACGCCAGTCGCGCGCAAAGGCAGGGTGGTCATGGTCGCCAGGACCATGGGTCTTGGGTCCGCAGCGGATGAAGACGCGGAGAGGCGCCGGGGCTTCGGCCGCGAAGATCGAAGCGAAAGCCAGCAGGGGGAGGAGGCAGCGCATGGGGGAAGAATGAGTGCAAAAGTGCAAAAGTGCAAAGGTGTAGAAAGGGGAAGGGGTGGGGGTAGGACGGGTTGAATAGATGACTGTATCGATGACAGAGGACAGAGGGCCGAATGCCGCTTCCCGGGACCTGCACCCGTACCTGAAATCCCGAACCGGATACCCGAGGGCTGAGACCTGAGACCCGAAATTTCATCCCCCTTCCACCCGAAATGATTGCCTCTCACCTTTGCACTTTTGCACAGGCGCCCAAAGCGCCGATTTGCACCTTTGCACCTGCATCTGCTGCCGGGTTCAGATCACGCCCGGTAACTGATCCAGCGACGTGATAAACGCGTCCGCGCCCGCCTTCACCTTGGCGCGGACGGCGTAGCGGCCGAAGCCGATGACCTTATCGGCGTCACCCTTGACCTCGAGGTCGCTGGCTCCGTCGCCGACCATGACGACGTACGTGGCTTGATGCTCGGCGCGCAGGCGGCGGGCAACGACGTTCTTGCCCTTGGACCGGCTGGTAGGGCAGGACTCGTCGAAGCCAGCGTACGAGCCGTCGGCGTGGAAACGGAGGATCACCGCTTCGACGCGGTCGATGCCGAGGAAGGCGGCGAGCGGGAGGATGGCCTGGGTGAAACCGCCGCTGACGATGGCGATCTTCCAGCCGGCGGCGCGGAGCTGATCCAGCGTGGCCTTGGCGGTGGGCTCGACCGTCGCGATATACTTTGCGCCGATCGCTTCGAGTTCGGCCTTGGTCGGCTTGATGATGTCGAGGCGCTTGGCGAAGATGGCTTCCATCGGCGTGCCGCCATCCATGGCCGCGTTGGTCATGTCCTCGACGGCTTTGAAGGTCTCCGGCCCGCGCAGGCGGCCCAGTTCGTCGATCCCTTCGATGGACGAGAGGGTCGAATCACAGTCGAGGAGCAGGAGCTTCGTGGCCACGGGGGAGTTCAAAGGAATATGGGTCAGGGATGCAAGGGTAAGGGGATGGTTTCAGCGGTTAGCGGTTGGCGGTAAGCGGTTAGGATCAGTGCAGGCGTAGCATCCCTCGGGGCTTTGTACTCTATGTCTTTTCCCAACCGCTAACCGCCAACCGCTGTCCGCTCTTGCCCTTATTCCTCGTCTCCTAATCCTCTTCCCTATTATGGCCTGCACCCCTCCTGCCACTGCTTCCGAAGTCTTTTGCCGCGCCGCCAAGTGCAACCGCCTCATGGGCCGGTTGCTCTTCGCCTTCGCGATCGTCCTGACGGTCATCCTCGTGAACAGCGGTAAGGAGTTCATCTACCTCCTCGCGCCGAACGCCGTCATCGGCCACCTGACATCCGTCGTCGGCCAGCTGACCCTGCTTCTCTCTGTCCTGTTCCTCTCCCGTCGTCGTTGCTCCGCCGCCCATCACGCCATGGTGAAGTCGAACAACCTCAAGGCCCTCGAGCTCCTCGCCGCCTCCGCGCCCGACGAAGCCACGAAGAAGGACCTCCTCGCCCGCTCCGCCGACCTCGTCGCCGGCAAGCCGGGTTGCTGTAAGTAAGCGCACGCTGAGCGTGCGCGGGGATCTGCTGGCAGGGTGAACTGCTGCGAAGCAGATTACCCCAGGTAGGGACAGCACCATGTGCTGTCCTTTTTTGTGCCCGCGTTCGCCGCATGGTGAACGCCTAGGTAGGGGCGGGACTATGTCACGCCCGCGGGCACGTCGTAGCCGTGCCCTTACCATTCGGCCACCGTGCGGCGGCCACTAGGGCAGCACGCGGTGCTGTCCCTACCTCAGGTCCTTCGAAACCACCCGACTAACTTGCTGAACCAACGGGTGGGTTTAGCGGCGTTGTCGCGACGCGACTGAAGAAGGGCGAGGATCTCGGACTTGCCGGCGAGGGTGGCGAAGTCGGCCGGCGTCGAGCCGCCTTGGTCCGCCACCGGGTCGGCGCCGGCGTCGAGGAGGAGGGTGGCGATCTCGAAGTAGCCCTTGAAGGCCACGCCACCGAGGGGAGTCTGGCCCTTGTCATTGCGGAGGTCTACCGTAGCGCCCGACTTCAACAGCAGCTTCACGACCTCGGTCCGTCCGTGGTACCCAGCCAGCATCAGCAGCGTGTTTCCCTTAGGGTCCTGCGCGTCCACCGCCAAGCCGTCCTTGATCATGGCCGCTAACCCCGCCGCTTCACCCTTGCGGGCGAGCTCTGCGGCGGCTTCAGGAAGAGGTTGGCTGGTGGTGGGCATCGTTAGTGCAAGGAAATGGCTGAAGGGGTCAGGCTACTACATAGTAGCCTGACCCTTTCATCTCATCGCGACGTCACTTCGCGGAAGCGCTTCTCGTAGTCGGGATGATTCGTGCCCATCCAGCGGTCCCAGAAGTTGAAGTAGAGGCCGAAGTTGCCTTTGAAGCTGTCGTGGTGCTGGATGTGGTTCGTGGGGGTGTTCAAGAACTTGCCGAGCCAGGAATCCATCAGCCACTTGGCGTGGAACTCGTAGCCGGTGTGTCCGGCGATATTGAAAGTGATCTGCCAGAGCATGAAGATGCCGAACGCGCCTAGGTGGATCGGCATGGTCAGCGCGACGAGCGGGAAGATGCCGGCCTGGATGACGGCCTCTCCCGGGCTGAAGCAATACGCGGCCCAAGGGCTGGGATTATGGCTCTCGTGGTGCACGCCATGGAAGAAGCGGAAGAGTTTCGGGTGATGGATCAGCCGGTGCGTCCAGTAGAAATAGGCATCGTGCACGAAGATCACGACGACGATGCTGCCCCAGAACCAACCCCAGCCGAAGTCGTCGACCTTGGTGTAGATCTGCGTCCAGCCGAGCTTCTTCAGCGCGAGGGTTCCTCCGCCGACGAGTCCGTAGATGACGACCGTGAGGGCTGACCACATCGCCTCGCGTCGCATGTCCGCGCCGGTAGGCATCTCCTGGATGATTTTCCGGCTATGCCACCAGCCGCGGAAGAGGACGTAGCCGAGCAGCCACGCGATGCCGGCGAAGAGGACGTAATGCGTGAGGTCGTTGAGCGAGATGAAGAGCGCGGTCTTCCCGAAGCTGGGAATCTCTTTCGGGAAGGCGAGGGCGATCATGAAATTAGCTGCCGAGCAGCGCGCGTAGGCCGGCTTCGTCGAGGATGGCGACGCCGAGTTCCTGGGCCTTGGTGAGCTTCGAGCCGGCTTCGTCGCCGGCGACGACGTAGTGCGTGTTCTTGCTGACGCTGCCGGATACCTTGCCCCCGGCCTTTTCGATCAGGTCGCGGGCTTCGTCGCGTCCGAGCGAGGGTAGGGTGCCGGTGAGGACGAAGGTCTTGCCGGATACGCCTTCCACGGAGCCCACCGCGGCAGCTTCGACGAGGTTTAGCCCGGCCGTGCGCATGGCTTTCACCCAGTCGCGATGATTGGGGTCGCTGAAGAAAGAGAGGATGGATTCGGAGACCTCGACGCCGACGCCGGAGATGACGGACCCATACGAGACTCCGCCTTTTTTGCCGACCTTGGTGACGAGGAGATCGCCAGGCTGCGCCGATTCCAGTGCGTCCATGGATTTGAAATGGCGGGAGAGGTCCTTGGCTGTCTGCATGCCGACGTTGGGGATGCCGAGGGCGTGGATCGCGCGCCAGAGCTCGCGCTGCTTGGCCTGTTCGAGGCCGTCCATCATGTTATCGACGGACTTTTCCTTGAAGCCTTCGAGCATGCGCCATTGGGCAGGCGTGATACTGAGGGCGTCGACGGGGACATCGACGAGTTTGCTGTCCACGAGCTGTTCGGCGACGGCGTCGCCGAGTCCGTCGATGTCGAGGCACTGCTTGCTGGCGAAATGCACGAGGCGACGGACCTTCATGTCGCGCGACGGAGTGCGGAGCTTGTAGGCGGCTTCTTCGCCGTCCCGGGCGGCGTCAAGGCCGAGCTCTTTGAGGCGGGCTTCGAAGTCGAACGGCCGGGCGTCGGAGGGACGTTTTTCCATTACCACGCCAAGCACCTGCGGGATGATTTCGCCGGCCTTCTGGATGCGGACGGTGTCGCCTTCGCGGATATCTTTGCGGGCGATCTCGTCGGCGTTGTGCAACGTCGCGCGGGCGACGGTCGAGCCGGCCAGCAGGACGGGGTCGAGTTCGGCGACGGGCGTGATGGCGCCGGTGCGGCCGACCTGCATGCTGATAGAGCGGAGGATAGTCGAAGCCTGGTCGGGCGGGAACTTAAACGCCACGGCCCAGTGCGGGAACTTACTCGTCGTGCCGGCGCGGCGCTGGTCGTCGAGGCGGTTGACCTTCACCACGGCGCCGTCGGTCGGGAAGGGCAGGTCGCGGCGGAGGACGTCGAGCTGCTGGATGGCCCTCCAAGCGGAATCGACGCCTTGCTGGACATCGATGTCGTCGCGGATGGGGAAGCCCCAGGCCTTGAGCTTATTCTTGAACTCCTTGAGCGAAGCGAAAGCGGAAGCCGGTTCACAGGCGCCGAGGCCGTAGCAGACGATGCTCAGGCGACGTTTGCGGGCTTCCTCGCCATCAAGGAGCTTGACCGTGCCGGCCGCCAGGTTGCGGGGGTTGGCGTAAAGCGGTTCGCCCTCGGCTTCGCGGAGCTGGTTGAGACGCTGGAACTCGGCGAGTGCCATGTAGATCTCACCGCGCACCTCGAGGAGGTCGGGCGCGCCCTTGAGCGTGCGGGGGATCTCGCGGATCAGGCTGACGTTGGCCGTGACGTCGTCGCCCCGGGCACCGTTGCCGCGGGTGACCGCGCGCACGAACTTGCCTTTCTCGAAAGTGAGCGAGACCGCCACGCCGTCGACCTTCGGTTCGACGATGAACTCGAGGCCCGTGCCGCCGAGGGCCTTGTAGAGGCGGTCGCCGAAGGCGCGGAAGTCGGCCTCGTCGTAGGTGTTGTCGAGCGACAGCATCGGGGCCTTGTGGTCGGCCTGCTGGAAGCCCTCGGACTTGTCGTCGCCGATGCCGAGGTCGGGTCCGGCGAACATCGGGAACTCCCTTTCCAGGTCGGCCAGCTTGTCGACGAGCTTGTCGAATTCGAAGTCCGAGATCTCCGGCGCGTGCTTCTTGCGATACAGTTCCTCGTGACGCTGGATGGCGGCGCGAAGGCGGAGGATCTGGTCTCGGGGGGATTCCGACATGGACGTCCGCGGAGGATAAAGGAGGCAGGGTGGGGAGGGGAAGGGTATTGATGCGGGAGCGCCGTCCGCATCAGGGGTGGTAGCGGTTTGCGGTTGGCGGTTGGCGGTTGGCGGTTGGGAGATGCATTTTCTGGTCTCGGGTTTCGGCTATCGGGTATCAGGTTCGGGTGTTCGGGTTCGGGTGCAGGTCCCGGGATGAGCACCTGCAACCCGCAACCTGGGGCTGCCACCCGCCACCCGAAAGTTATACTAACCGCCTACCGCCAACCGCTAACCGCCAATACCCCTCTCTTGCACCTCCGCACCATTACCCTATCAACCTAGGTATGGCCTTACCCCCTCTGCCTGCCAACCTCCGTGCCCGCCGTGATTTCCTGCGTCAGGTCGCCTTGGGGGCCGCGCTGTTCGCGGTGCCGGGCGTCTTCGCCGAGGCGCTGACGCGCACGCCGAAGCAGACCGAGGGTCCGTTCTATCCTGACAAGCTGCCGCTCGATACCGACAACGACCTCATCATCTTGAACAACGGCGTCACTCCAGCCGTCGGGGAGATTGCCTGGTTGTCCGGCCGCATCCTCGACGAGCACGGTGACCCGGTGCGCAATGCGTTGGTCGAGATCTGGCAGGCCGATAACAACGGCGCCTATATCCATACCAAGACTGGTAACGCCGCCAAGCGGGACGGGAACTTCCAGGGTTTCGGACGTTTCCTCACCGGCTCCAATGGCGAGTATGTCTTCCGTACCATCAAGCCCGTGCCGTATAAGCCACGCACCCCGCACATCCACCTCGCCGTGCGCATCAAGGGAAAGAAGGAGCTCATCACCCAGTGTTACGTCAAGGGACATGAGATGAACGCCAACGACATGGTCTACAAAGGCATCAAGGATGTCGCGCAGCGCGAGAGCGTGTCGTTATCGTTCGATCCGCTCAAGGGATCCAAGGCTGGCGAGCTTTCTGCACGATGGGATGTGGTGCTCGGGTTTACGCCAGAAGGGTTAAGCGAAGGGTAGGGGCAGCACCACGTGCTGTCCTTGTTCGCCGCAGGGCGAACCAAGGTAGGGGCGCGATTTATCGTGCACTCCGCATTAGGTATTAGCGGTTAGCGGTTGGCGGTTGGGAACACATCGAGACAGGAGGGCGCGGCGGAGCCACGCCCCTACCTTCAGCCGCCCTGCGGCGGCTTGATGCAGCCTATGTCGTCACGCGGTGCTGCCCCTACCTCGAGGCAACTACCCCTACCCCTTTCCCCACTTTTGCACTTTTGCACCTTCGCACTTTTGCACACTATATTTGGATGTCCTCCGCTACCCCCCGCCGAGAATTCCTCAAGCACTCCGCCTGGCTATCCCTCGCCGCGCTCGGCTTATCCGCCCGTGCCGCCGAGACCGCGCCTGCCGCCAAGGTGTCGCGCCTCCGCACCTCCCTCAACGCGTACTCTTTCTACGTCGAGCTGAATCTCGGCCTTAAGGAGCCGAACAACCCCAAGGCGATGAACCTACACCAGCTGCTGAATTTCACCGCGGAAGCGGGTTTCGACGCGATCGACCTTACGGGCTATTTCTTCGCCAGCTATCCCAAGGTCCCGACCGACGCCGAGATCTTCGCGATCAAGCACGAGGCCTTCCGCCTTGGTCTCGAGATCAGCGGCAGCGGCGTGAAGAACGACTTCACCACCGCCGATAAGGCCATCCGTGCCGAGGGCGTCCAGCGCGTGAAGGATTGGGTCGAGGTCTGTGTGAAGCTCGGCGCCCCCGTGCTCCGCGTTTTCGCCGACACCAATATCCCGGGCAAGAAGTGGGCTGACGTCGCCGGCGGCGCCACCCGCGACCAGGTCGAAGGCTGGATGGCCGACGATTACCGCGAGTGTGCCGAGTTCGCCGCCAAGCATGGCATCTTTATCGGCGTCCAGAACCACGGCGATTTCCTGACCACCGGCGCCGAGCACGTCAGCCTGCTCAAGCGCGTGAACCATCCGAACTGCCGCGCCATCGTGGATACCGGCAAATACCTGACCGAAGATCCGTATGTCGATATCGCCCTCTCTGCGCCGCTCGCCGTGAACTGGCAGGTCAAGGAGACCCCGTTCGGCAAGCCGAACAAGCCTCTCACCGACATGCGCAAGATCGTGAAGATCGCCCGCGACGCCGGCTACAACGGCTACCTGCCGATCGAATCGCTGCCCATGGGCCGGAAGGATTACGATACTCCCGGCGAGCTGCGTCGCATGCTCAAGGAACTCAAGGCCGCGATCGCGGAGTGATTCGTGTCTCGAGGTAGGGGCAGCACCGCGTGCTGCCCTAGGATGATTCTTGCCTCATCGGCCACTCCGCCGAGTACGGCCAATCCTCGGCTCTGCCTATCAATCCCGCTCTCGCCGGATTGGCTCGGATGTAGTCCCGAATCTCCAAGTAATGCGGATAACTCCTTATTCGATGATCGAAGGCGTCCCTCTGCCAGGCTGTGGGAAATGTGTAGCCGATGTCTCGCTTGAAGGAGCCGAGGGTTAGCTGGATGCGCTGATTGTGAGGAATCAGCACGATGCCGTGAAGATGGTCCGGCATGGCCAGCATCATCAGGGGAGTCCACTTTCCGCGGGTAGTCAGGTGATGGGTGGCAGCGACGACCGCCTCCCATGCGGCGGGATTATCGAAGTGGCGGACGTTCCTTTCTTGATGGCACAAGGTTATGAACAGCGGGTCACGCTCGTGAACCCAAGGAGGCCTTTGGTGGGGAAGGTATTCACGGATTCTGAAATCCATCGGAATACGTTGAGCCGTCCGAATAGCAGTTCGATGCAGGAGAGGCCCTAGGGCAGCACGCGGTGCTGCCCCTACCTCGAGGCATCGGGCACAAAAAAGCCCCCGGGAAATCGGGGGCTGTATTTGACGCGCGGGAAGCGCGGCTTACTTCGCGCGGGCTTTGACGAAGTCGATGTTGTGCTTCACCTGCTGGACGCTGTCCTTCCAGTCGGCTTCGTGCTCGATGGAGATATGGCCGTCGAACTTCTGGCGGATGAGCTCCTTGATGCACCCATCGACGTCCACGACGCCCTTGCCGGCGACGACGACCTCGGACTTGCCGAAGGCGGCCTTATCCTTGAGGTGTACGCTGATGATACGGCCTTCGAGGACCTTGAGGCACTCGACGGAGTTCAGGTTCGAGGTAGCCCAGTGGCCGATGTCGGCGCAGGCGCCCACGCGCGTGTCGCGGCTTTCGACGACGCCGAGAATGTAGAAGGGATCCCAGACCTTGTACTTCGGATCGAGTTTGCCGTCCTTGGTGGTACGCTTGCCGTGCTCATGGAAGGCGACCTTCATGTCGAACTCCTTGGCGGCTGATTCCCAGTGGGCGATCTGTTCGGTGGCTTCGGTGCAGACGGCGTAGAGGCCCATCTTCTTGGCGAAGGCCATGATCTCATAGACCTCTTCCTTGGACTTGGCGGCGACAACACCGTAGTTGACGGCGCGTACGCCCTGACGGTCGAGCTCGGCCTTGATCTCAGCCATGGTCTCGGCGGACATCGAGTGGTGGGTCTTCTCCTTCGAGCCCGGCTTCACGGCCTGTCCTGGGAAGAGCTCGATCAGGTTGCCGCCGGCTTCCTTGGTCTTGGCGATGGCTTCGAAGAAGGAGAACTCCTTGAAGGTGTAGGCTTGGGAGCCGATGAACCAGCCGTTCTGGCGGTAGGACTCGGGGATCGGATCGGCGCTGACGCAGGCGGCGGCGGCGAGGGCGAGGAGGGTGAGGAAACGCATGGGTGTGGGGTGTAAGGACAGAGTAAAGCCCCCCAAGGTTCCCTAGGTCAAGAACCCCTCGTTCACGGTATGGCGGTAAAGCCGCCTTTTAGGTGCCATGAGCCATGTTTTTCTCCGAACTGTGGTCGGCGTTCCTGGCTTGGTGGCGAGGGCGGCCTATGCCGGCCGATCTCGGCGCCCGGGGCGAGCGTCTCGCCGAGGAGCACTATCGTCGGCAAGGCGGTCGCTGTCTCGCGGCGAACTGGCGACACGGCCGCGACGAACTCGACCTCGTCTTCCTCGAGGGCGAGGTGCTTGTCTTCGTCGAGGTTAAGACACGGACGGCGGAAATCGGCGGGGAAGGGTATTGGTCGGTGAATCGGCGGAAAAAGAGGGCTTTGCGGCGGGCTGCGGCCGGCTGGATGCGGCAAATCGGGGGCAAGTGTCATACGCGCTTCGACGTCGTGGAAGTTCTGGTTTGCAAGAAAGGCACCGTCCGCCTCCTTCAACACCGTGGCGAAGTCCTCTTCGGACGGCGCCGCTTCTAGACTCCGATGTCCGACACCGACCGTCATCCGTTCCTCTCCGGCCTGAGCAAGCACCGGGGCGCCCAGCCCACCTGCGTGGTCATCTTTGGCGCCTCCGGCGACCTGGCTGCCCGCAAGCTCCTGCCCGCCCTCTACAACCTAGCGGTCGATAGCCTCCTGCCGGCCGACTTCCACTTGATCGGCTTCGGTCGCAAGCCGATTCCGGACGCCGAGTTCCGCACCCAGGCTGCGGCCGACCTCAAGAAGTTCTCCCGCCGCGAATTCCGCCCCGACATCTGGAAGCGCATCGAGGATAATACCACCTACCAGTCCGGAGGTTATGACGACCCCGCCGCCTTCGCCGCCCTGAAGGAACAGATCGCCGCCGCCGAGAAGCGCGCCGGTCGCCCCCTGCAGCTGGTCTTCTACGTCTCGACCCCGCCTTCGGTCTTCGAGCCGATCCTCGAGAACCTCGGCCAGTCCGGCCTCGCCGGCCGCGGCGTCGGCACCGACCTCGAGAGCAAGGTCATTATCGAGAAGCCGTTCGGCAAGGACCTGGCCTCGGCCGTCCACCTCAACGCTGTAGCCGCGCGCAATTTCCGCGAGTCGCAGATCTTCCGCATCGACCACTACCTCGGCAAGGAGACCGTCCAGGATCTCCTCGTCCTGCGTTTCGCCAACCCGATCCTCGAGCCACTCTGGAATCGTCGCCACGTCGACCACGTCCAGATTACCGTCGCCGAAGAGCTTGGCGTCGGCACCCGCGGCGGTTATTACGATGGCAGCGGCGCCACGCGCGACATGTTGCAGAACCACACGATGCAGCTCCTCGCGCTCGTCGCGATGGAACAGCCCCGTTCGCTTTCCGCCGAACATATCCGCGACGAGAAGGTCAAGCTCCTCGAATCCATCCAGCCGCTGCGCCTCGGCGCCAATGCGGATGCCGTCCGTGCGCAGTACGCCGAAGGTCTTTCCGCGGGCGAGAAGGTGCCTGGTTACCTGACCGAGAAGGATATCCCGAAGGACTCCGCGACCGAGACCTTCTGCGCGCTGCGTTTCTCGATCGAGAACAGCCGCTGGTCCGGCGTGCCGTTCTACATGCGTTCCGGCAAGCGCCTCGCTCGCCGCGTCTCCGAGATCGCCATCCAGTTCAAGCAGCCCGAGTCCGGCCTCTTCGCCGGCGACGCCCGCTACGATCTCGCGCCGAACCGGCTCGTCATCCAGATCCAGCCCGACGAAGGCACGACGCTCGTCCTTAATTCCAAGGTGCCCGGCCTCGAGCCGCGCACCCAGCCGGTGCGCCTGAGCTTCCGCTACGCCACCACCTACGGCTCCAATACGCCCGAAGCATACGAGCGCCTGATCCTCGACGGCATCGTCGGCGATCGCACGCTCTTCATCCGCGGCGACGAGACCGAGGCCTCCTGGCGCCTCTTCACGCCGCTCCTCCAGAGCTGGCAGCAGCAGGGCCAAGTAGGCATGGAAACCTACGCCGCCGGTTCCTGGGGTCCCGCGGGCGGCGACGCCCTCCTGGCCGCCCACGGCCACGCCTGGCGCAACGCCGGCCGCTGATCATGGCCCATCCGCTGATCGACGCGCTCCCGGGTTTCCCGGTCAAGATCTCCGCCGTCCTCCCGTCGCTCGACAAGGCCTGGGCCGACGAAGGCGAGGAGGCCGCGCGCGCTTCGCAGATGAACCTCGTGCTGATGTTCGGCGCAGGCGTCTCGCCCGAGGATGCGCAGGCCCGTTTCGACGAAGCCATCCGTTTCGCCCAGCGTTATCCGTGCCGGCTCGTGATCCTGGCGGCCCGCCCGGTCGCCGAGGCCGCCGCCGCGCTCGAGGCCAAGGTCAACGTCCTCTGCTTCTTTGATCCGTCGCGCCGCGGCAAGCGTTGCTGCGAGGCGCTCATGCTCGCGCACGGTGCGCCCACCGCCGAACTCGAATCGCTTGTCTCCACTTGGCTCGAAGGCGATCTCCCGGTCAATGTCTGGGCCCACGGCGTCACCGTCGACGAGTTCAAGCCGTGGCTCGGTTGGACTTCCCGTTGCCGTCGCGTCGTCGCCGACCGTTCCCTCGTGGGCGACGCATTCTTCAAGCTAGCGTTCCCTAATCCTAAGTCCGTCCGCGACCTCGCCGTCGCGCGCTGCCTCCCGGTGCGTCAGGCCCTCGGCCAGTATCTCGCTGCGCACGCCCCGGCCGAACTCGTCCGTGGCCTGCGTTCGGTCACCGTCAATCACGGCGCCGGTCTCCGCGGCGAAGCCGCCGGCTTGCTTGAGTGGATGCGCGGCTGCCTGACGCACTGCGCCGGCCTTTCCCGTTCGCACCTCGCGGCCGAATTCTCGACCACCTCGCAGCCCCCGCCCGGCGATAATCTCGATGCCGAATGGATGTACGCCGATGGCGCCCGTTTCTCGTGGGAGCATGCCGACAAGGGCACGCGTGCGATCATCACCTTCACGCGCAGCCGTCAGTCAGCTCCGGTCACCCAGCGCGTCGCGCTCATGGCCGCCCCTGAAGCCCTGTCCGAAGCGGTGTTCTTTTAACAGGTAGGGACAGCACCACGTGCTGTCCTAATCTTCGAATACTTCTCTGACGTCGTCTGGTCGTTGATACCCCTTGGTGTCCCACCATGCGGAGTAGGGCCAGTCCGTCGTTTTCGACACAAGTCCGGCTCTGACTGGATTCATCAGGACGTAGTCACGCTTCTCCAGATAGTGTTCATACGATCTAATTCGATGGTCGAACCCGCCTTTCTGCCACTCGGTGGGTAGGCGATGGGAATAGTCACGTTTAAGTTCGCCTAGTGTGCTGGTGATGTCGGATTTTCGCGGGATTTTCGCGATGATGTGAAGGTGGTCCGGCATCGCCAGGAATAGCATCGGCCGCCATCGTCCCATGTACTTGGCGTGTTTCGCCGACGCCAGCAGGGCACACCATGCTTTGGGATTATCGAAGTGATGCAGACCTCTCCGCTTGTGGCAGAGAGTTATGAGCAGTGGGTCGTTTTCATCGACCCAATCTGGCCGTCGGTTGCGAAGGGAGTCCCGGTCATAGAAGGGCATAGCCCAGTTTTACATATGCGAGGAAGTCTCGCATAGAGCGGACATACCTTAGGACAGCACGTGGTGCTGTCCCTACCTCAATACATCATTACCCTTACGCGATTCCATTCTCCCTCATCCAGGCGGCCATGAGCTGGAAGGCTTTGGCGCGGTGGCTGATGGTATCTTTCTTCGCGGCGCTGAGCTCGCCAAAGGTGCGATCTTCGTTGGCCGGCACGAAGAGCGAATCGTAGCCGAAGCCTTCGGTGCCGACCTCGGCCTCGAGGATCTTGCCCCAGCACTGGCCGACAAACTTACCGACCTCCTGATTTGGTCCGAGGAGCACGAGGTGACATTCGAAACGGGCGCCACGCTTGTGGGGTGGGGCCTTCTTCATGGCCTCGAGCAGCTTTGCGCGGTTCTGCGCATCGGTCGCACCGGCGCCGGCATAGACGGCGGAGTCGACGCCGGGTCCGCCCTGCAGCGCATCGCAGCAAAGGCCGCTGTCATCGGCGAGCACCCAGGCTTTGCGCGGCGCGATCGCCCGCAGGGCCTCGCCCTTGAGGCGACAGTTGCCGTTGAAGGTGCCGGTGATCTCTTCGACGTAGGGCATGCCGCCGAGTTCCTTCGCGGAACGGACGCGGACGTCGAGGCGAGCCTTGGCGAACATGCGGCCGAATTCCTCGGCCTTGTGCGCATTGCCCGTCGCCAGAAAGATGTCCATGGCGGGAATGTGAGTGGGCGGGAGGGAGAATGCAAGGGATTGGGTTTGGGGTAGGGGCAGCACCGCGTGCTGCCCTAGGTGCAAATCCGAGAGTATTGAGTATGGAGTATCGAGTATAGGGAGAGGCAGTCGTTCCGGGTGGCAGATGGCGGGGATGCATTTTCAGGTCTCAGGTCTCGGCCGTCGGGTATCAGGTTCGGGTCTTCAGGTTCAGGTGCGGGTGCAGGGATTATTTCCTGCCACCCGCCACCTGGGGCTGCCACCCGCCACCCGAATCTTTAACTACCTCTTCTACCCCCACCCCTATCCCTACCCCTTCTCTATTGTTTCCGCCCCCTTCCTCCGCCAAGGTATCACCCTTGGCAGCCATCGGCCTTATCGGTCATCTGCCATCCTTCATCTGCCATCTTCAGCCCACTTTGTCCCTCCGCTGCCTCATCACCGCCGGCCCTACGCGCGAGTTCTTCGACCCGGTTCGCTTCATCAGCAACCCGTCGACGGGCAAGATGGGCTTCGCCTTGGCGGCCGCCGCGAAGGATGCCGGCTGGTCGGTCGACCTCGTCGCCGGTCCGGTCTCTTTGCCTGAGCCCGCCGGTGTGATGGTCTACCCGGTCGTCACCGCCGCCGAGATGCTGCGTCAGACCGACGCCTTGTTCGGGCCGTGCGACGTGCTGATCATGACGGCCGCGGTCAGCGACTGGCGTCCGAAGTCGACTGCGCTGCAGAAGATGAAGAAGGATGGCGAGGGACTGGCCATCGAGCTCGAGCCCGTACCGGATATCGTCTCGGCCCTCGCCGAAGAGCGCCGTACCGACCAGTTCCTCGTAGGCTTCGCCGCCGAGACCGAGAATGTCGAACCTAACGCCCTCGATAAGCTCGAACGCAAGGGACTCGATCTTATCGCTGCCAATTCCGTCGCCGGATCCGAAGGAGCGTTTGGTTCTGACCATAACAAGCTTATCGTCCTCGGCCGAAACGGTTTCCGCGAAGTCCTCGGTCCGGCCTCCAAGGCCGCTGTCGCCCGTCAGCTCATCGATCTCATCGCCCGCCTCGTCGCGGCGCGCGCTTCCTGATATGGCCCGCCGTCGTTTCAGTCCCCTGGATCGCGTGCTGGGTCGCATCGACGACCTCGATGCGCAGAACCTAGCGATCCTTGCCCGCCGTCTTGAGCGTGAGCGTGACCTCATGGAGACGGTCTTGGATACCCTCCGTGAAGGTGTGCTCGTCCTCTCGCATGACGGCGCCATCGAATACGCCAACGCTTCCGCGGTCCGCCTCCTCGGTGTGAGCCAGGAAGACGTCAACGGCGCCGAGTTGCGCCGCCTTTCGCCGGATATCGCCCAGGCGCTCGAACTGCCCGAGGCCGTCGGCGCCCTTACTCGTGAGCTGGAGGTGCGTTACCCCGAGCCGCGGCTCCTTAATCTCCACCTGACCCGCGTCGGCGAGCAGCACGGCGCCGAACGCAGCCGCCGCGTGGCCGTGCTCAGCGACGTCACCAAGGAACGCGTCCAAACCGAAGACCGCGTCGAGAGCGAGCGTATCGACTCCATCGTCTCGCTCGCCGCCGGCGTCGCCCATGAGGTCGGCAATCCTTTGAATGCGATCGGTATCCACCTTCAGCTTCTCCAGCGCGAGGCCGCCAAGCTGGGGGACTCGCCCGCAGCCATCAAGGTGCGTAAGGCCGCCGAGGTCTGCCAGAGCGAGATCAACCGTCTCGACGGCATCGTCCGCGATTTCCTCGGGGCCGTACGCCAGACCCCGCCCCATCTCACCGACACCGATCTCGTCGCCGTCGTCGCGGAAGCCACCGGCCTGCTGCGCGAGCAGATGGAGCAGCTGGGAGTCCGTGTTTCGCTTGATGTGCCTGGCGAACTCCCGCTGATCCTTGGCGATCGCAACCAGATTAAGCAGGCAATCTTCAATGTGATGAAGAACGCGCTCGAGGCGATGGATCGGGGTGGTGATATCCACGTCAAGTTGACCGACGACGATGAGTGGGTCGTGCTTTCCATTCGCGACACCGGGGTGGGCATCCCCGCCGACAAACTGACCCGTATTTTCGACGCTTATTACACCACCAAGGCCTCCGGCGGCGGTATCGGCATGCTGATCCTTCTCCGTATCCTGCGGGCCCATGGCGGCACGGTCGATATCCAGAGCACCCCGGATGTCGGCACGACCGTCATACTGCGTTTCCCGCTCAAGCACCGCCGGGTCCGTACGCTCGAAGCCCCGAAGGCTTGAAACCTGGGCCAGCTTCGTTTGTCTCAATCCCATCCCCTTACCATGAAGCACCTCGCTCTCAGCCTCCTCGTCCTGCCGCTCGGCCTCTTTGCCCAAGATAAGGAGCTACCGCTCGACCTGCCTAAGTCCGTGGCCCTTGGTACGCCGCGTCCGATGAAGATCAATAACCTCGAGCCAGTCTCTTCTGCGCCGCGTAAGCTCCCCAAGGTGCCTGCGGCCGCCGTGAATCTCGCGAAAGGTTGCAACGTTACTTCCTCCGCTCGCGAAGCCGCTGCCGGCGATTTCTCCTACCTGACCGACGGCGACAAGGGTGGAGAAGAAGGTTTCGAGGTCGAACTCCCGCGCGGCGCTCACTGGGTGCAGATCGACCTGGCCAAGCAGGCCGAGATCAGCGCCATCGCCCTCTGGCATTTCCACCGCGAGCGCCGGGTCTATTTCAATGTCATCGTCCAGATCTCCGACGACTCGACCTTCAAGAAGGACGTCACCACGGTCTATAACAACGATTCCGAGAACGAGCTCGGCCTGGGCAAGGGCAAGGACTATTGCTACTACGAGTCCAACGAAGGCCGCGTGATGGCCGTCAGTCCCGCCGCCAAGGGCCGCTACGTCCGCTTCTACACCAAGGGTAACTCCGCCGGACCTTCGAACGATTACATCGAAGCCGAAGTCTGGGGCGTCCCGGCCAAGTAAGGCCGGACTTTGCTTGAATCGGGCGGTCTTGCCCGCACTTTGAAGTCGTGAAGGTCATCCGAGCCAAGTCCGCGGGTTTTTGTTGGGGCGTCGAACGCGCCATCGATATCGCCCGCGAATACGCGCAGAAGGGCCGCCACCCCGTCTACACTGACGGCCCCCTCATCCATAACCGCCAGATGATGGAAGTCCTCACGGGCGAGGGTATTCGCGAAGTGGGCGATTATCGCAGCGAGGCCAAGCTCGAGGTCTCCAAGTCCACCGATGCCAATGCGGTGATGGTGGTGCGTGCGCACGGCATCTCGCCGGAGCGCCGCGATTACCTGAAGTCACTTGGGATGGAATTCCGCGACGCCACTTGTCCGGATGTCGGCATCATCGCCGGCAAGGTGCGCATGCATGCCCGCAAGGGCTATGCTACCGTCATCTTCGGTGACCCCAAGCACCCCGAGGTCATCGGCTTGCTCGGCTACGCGGAGGGTATGGGACATGTCATCACTTCGGAGCAGGAGATCGCCACGCTGCCGGATCTCGGCGCTAAGGTCTGCATGGTCTCCCAGTCGACGATGTTCACCGACGAGTTCGAAAAACTCGCTGCTTTGCTGAAGGCACGCTTCCCGTCCACGCTGGTCTTCGACACCATCTGCGGCGCCACCAAGGACCGCCAGGCCGACATCCGCGAGCTCCAGAAGCAGGGTTGCCAGGCCATCGTCGTCATCGGCGGCCGCCACTCGGCGAACACCGTCAAGCTCGCCAAGCTCGTCGAGATCCAGGGCCTGCCTTGTTTCCATGTCGAGACCGCGGCCGAACTGGACTTCGCCGCGCTGGCTCGTTTCGGCACCGTCGGCGTGACCGCCGGGGCGTCGACCCCCGCGTTCCTGATCGATGAAGTCTGCGTCCGCCTAGAAAAGGCCGCCTAAGGCCTATGGGGCGGGGCAGGGCGTTCCAATTGACGCATAAAATTATCAAAACACCCCCTCGTGCCGACTTGCAGGCTCGGGCGACTCGGGTAACTTCAAGGGCATCATGAATAATCTCGGTCCTATTATCGGAATCGTCGCTCTCGTCATCGTTGGCGCCCTCATCATCTCCGCCATCTGGGGCGTGGGCATCTACAACAGCCTGGTCGGCCTGCGTAACGCCTGTAAGAACGCTTTCGCCCAGGTGGATGTGCAGCTCAAGCGTCGCTACGACCTGATTCCTAACCTCGTCGAGACCGCCAAGGGATACATGGCCCATGAAAGCGGCACGCTCACCGCCGTGGTGGAGGCCCGCGCCAAGGCCACCCAGGCCAACGTCCGCTTCGCCGGCAACCCCAACGACCCGGCCGCCATGCGCGACCTCAGCCAGGCCGAAGCTGGCCTCAGCGGCGCCCTCGGCCGCCTGATGGTCGTCTCGGAGCAGTATCCGCAGCTCAAGGCCGACGCCACCATGCGCAGCCTGATGGAAGAGCTCGCCTCGACCGAGAACCGCATCGCCTTCTCCCGCCAGGCCTTCAACGACGCCGTCCTGTTCTACAACAACGGCCGCGAAGTCTTTCCTCAGGTCTTCATCGCCAACGCCTTCGGTTTCGCCGCCGCCGAGTTCTTCAAGATCGAAGACCCCGCCGAGAAAGCCGCCCCGAAGGTCTCTTTCTAAGCGCTGACCTCGGCCCATGGCCGGCACGATGAATTTCTTCCGGGCCCAAGATGAGGCCCGCGGACGCACGACCAAGCTGGTCGTGCTTCTCGTATTGGCGATCATCGTCCTCGCCGGTTCGCTCTACGGGGTCGCGCTGCTCCTCCAGCAGAAGCTGGTGGGCCATGGCGAACTCGAATGGTTCCAGCCCAAGCTCTTCTTCGCGACCTCCGGGATCGCGCTCGCGGTGATCATCGGCGGCAGCCTGCTGCGTATCGCCGAGCTCTCCAAGGGTGGGGGCGCCATCGCCGAGCGCCTCGGCGGAAGATTGGTCGGCGCCAATACCAAGGATCTCGCCGAACGCCGCTACCTCAACGTCGTCCAGGAGATGGCCCTCGCGGCCGGCCTGCCGGTGCCGCTGTGCTACGTGATCGACGGTGACGCCACCATCAACGCCTTTGCCGCCGGCAACGATCCGCAGGATGCCGCCATCGGCGTGACGCGAGGGGCGCTGGTCCACCTGACCCGTGATGAACTCCAAGGCGTGATCGCCCATGAATTCAGCCACATCGGTAATGGCGACGTGAAGCTCAGTCTTCGTATCATCGGCGCGGTGGCCGGACTGACCGCGCTCGCTCAGCTGGGTTATATTTTCATCCGCATGAGCGGTTCGGTGCGGGGTAAGAACGCCGCCCCGGCCGCCTTGGCCCTGATTCTGGCCGGCGTGGTGGTGCTGCTCATCGGCTCCGGGGGTATCTTCTTCGCCAAGGTCATCCAGGCCGCGGTCTCCCGCGAGCGCGAGTACCTTGCCGATGCCTCGTCGGTCCAGTTCACCCGTAATCCGGTTGGGCTCGCCTCGGCCCTTAAGAAAATCGCTGGAATGGCGGGCGCCAAGCGCGTGGTTTCCGAGTCCGAACTCGAATCGCAGCATCTCTTCTTTGCTTCTTCGGGAGGCTTCATGGAGTTCTTGTTCTCGACGCACCCGCCCATCAACGAACGTATCCGTCGGGTCGACCCAGCGTTCGACGGTATCATTCCCGACGTCGTCCCGCTGCAGGTCATCGCGAACGAGCCAGCGTCCGTCTCGCGTGCGGCCGCGGTCGCCGCTCCTCCTCCTTTACCTGCTGCCAGCCGGCCGTTCCCGAGCGACGTCCAGATTCAGGACTCCGTGGGCTTTCGTGGAGCCATCCCGGTCGAGCTGCGTATCGCATCGGATGACACTGTCAGCGCCATGGGTCTGGTCCTTGGCCTGATCCTACGTCGGGACCCCGCCTTGCGTAAGACCCAGCTGGACGGCGCCCGCAATCTGGCTGGTGGCGAAGTCGCTCGTGAGGCCGAACGTTTTGAGGCGATATTACGCGCCTTGCCGGCCGGTGCGCGCGTCCCCCTGCTGGATCTCTCCATGCCGGCCTTGCGTCAGCTTTCGTCGGACCAGGAGTCCAGGTTCCGGGACGCCATCACGAGGGTAGGGTATGATGCCGAAGACGGACTCATCGTGCTTCTCATCCAGGCTTCGATGCGGCGGTATCTTTCGAAAGACACGCATCCCGTGTCCCGCGTCGGTAATCTGCCAGCTGCCTGTGGGCTCGTCCTCTCGGCCGTCGTCCGGACTTCGAGCGAAACGCCCGAAGCTCAGGCTCGTGCCTATCAGCTGGGTGCCGGCGCCCTGAGTCTGCTCGGGCTGAGCTCATCGCTCCTGCCTGCTGAGCAGATCGACCTGCAGAAGGTCGATGAAGCGTTGGCCGTCATCGCCGGCCAGAGTGTCTATGATCGTCGCAAGTTCGTGCGTGCCTGCGGTGTCGCGATGCTCAACGACGGCAAGGCCGAGCCCGCCGAGATCGAGATCGTGCGTGCCGTCGCCGATTCGCTGGGCATCAGTTTCGCGACAGGAATCAAATAGGTAGGGACAGCACCACGTGCTGTCCTGAGAAGTCGTTTCAGGTGGCTGGTTGCGGGTTGATGCGAAAAGAAAACCCCCGAACTTATGTCCGGAGGTTTTAGCCTGCCACCCGTCACCCGGGGCTGCCACCTGCAACCCGAAGTGGGTTTGCGGTTACCCCGCGATCAGCGACTCGCCGGTCATCTCGGCCGGCTTCGGCAGGCCCATGAGGGCGAGCAGGGTCGGGGCGACGTCGGCGAGGCGACCCGACGGGCGGGTCTTGAGATCTTTGCAGCCGGCTCCGTAGAGGACGACCTCGACGGGGCTGAGCGTGTGGCGGGTGTGGGCGCAGTTCTCTTCGGGCTCCCACATCTGGTCGGCGTTGCCGTGGTCGGCCGTGACGAGGGCCTTGCCCCCGACCTGGTCGATGGCGGCGAGGAGGATGCCGAGGCCGGAGTCGACCGCTTCGCAGGCCTTGCAGACCGCGGCGAGGTCGCCGGTGTGGCCGACCATGTCGGGGTTGGCGTAGTTGACGACGATGAGGCCGAACTTGCCGGAGAGGATCGCGGCCTTGGCCATCTCGGTGACGTGCGAGGCCGACATCTCGGGCTTCTGGTTATACGTGGAGACTTCCTTCGGGCTCTGCGCCATGCCGCGCTCTTCGCCGGCGAAGGCTTCTTCGCGGTAGTCGTTGAAGAAGAAGGTCACGTGCGGGAACTTCTCGGTCTCGGCCGTGCGGAACTGCGCGATGCCTTGCTTGGCGACCCACTCGCCGAGGATGTTCACCATTTTGGCGGGCTTATCGAAGACGACGTTCGGGCAGAGGCCCTTCTCGTAGTTGGTGAGGGTGGCGTAGAAGATCCTGAGCAGCTTCGCGCGGGGGAAACCCTTGAATTCCGGGTCGATGAAGGCACGGGTGATCTCGCGCGGGCGGTCGCCGCGGAAGTTGAAGAACAGCACCGAGTCGCCGTCCTGGATGAACGCCGTGCCCTTGATGCGGGTGGCCGGGACGAACTCGTCACCGGTCGTATTGGAGTCGGTCGGCTTGTCGTAATAGGCCTGCACGGCCTCGGCAGCCGAAGCGGCTTCCGGGGCGGGAGATCCGGTAAGAGCGTCGTAGGCGGTCTTCACACGTTCCCAGCGGTTGTCGCGGTCCATGGCCCAGAAGCGGCCGGCGACGCTGGCGACCTTGCCGATGCCGATTTTTACCAGTTCGGCTTCGAGCTGCTTGAGGTAACCGAGGCCGGAAGTAGGCGGGCTGTCGCGGCCGTCCATGAAGGCGTGAATGTAGACCTTCGAGAGGCCTTCTTCCTTCAGCAGACGGAGGAGGGCATAGAGGTGGGGCAGGGTGGAGTGGACGCCGGCTTCGGAGCAGAGGCCCATCAGGTGGACGGCACCGCCGGTGGTCTTGACGTTCTCGACCAAGCCGCGGAAGGCCTTGATCTGGCGCATGGCGGCCGGATCGGTGAGGCCCTTGTCGATGCGGACGATCTCCTGGTCGACGATACGACCGGCACCGATGTTCTGGTGGCCGACTTCGGAGTTACCCATGATGCCGACCGGCAGGCCGACATCGAGTCCGTGGGCCATGATTTCGGTGCGGGGCCAATCTTTGGTCAGGCCGCGCGAGACCGGGAGGTTCGCCAGCTTCACGGCGTTGAACTTGTCGTGCTTAGGATTGTGGTTTTCACCCCAACCGTCGCGGATCACCAGAAGTACGGGTTTCATAAGTGGATAGGAGATAGAGATAGGGCGGACTTGCCCCCGCTGGCAAGAAGCAGGTGCGCGAGCACAGGTGCAAAGGTGCAAATCGGGGCCAAGGCCCCTGTGCAAAAGTGCAAAAGTTAAGGCATCTGGCTCTGTCGCCAAATTTGCACCTTTGCACGTTTGCACCTTTGCACTTACGGATTGGCTATGCCCCGTATTCTCCTCGCTCTGCTCGGAATGGCGTTTTGCGCCGTCGCTTCGGCCGCTACGGTCGAAAAACTCACCCTCGACGGCAAGGCCGTGACGGTGAAGGTTCCGACGCAGGCCGCGCCGGGTAAGCCCTGGCTTTGGGTCGGCGAGTTCGGTGGCCACCTGAAGTCGCTCGAGGACGGACTCGTCGAAAAGGGCTGGCACGTCGTCTACGTCGGCGTGAGCAATCAGTTCGGCTCCGCCCGCTCGATGGCGACCTGGGAAAAGGCCTACGACGAATTCCACGGCAAGCGTGGCTTCTCCGCCAAGCCGGCTCTCATCGGCATCTCGCGCGGTGGACTTTACGTGAACGCCTGGACGCGTCTG
>Ga0209298_10000176_pt1 | contig 39612 bp, 34 predicted proteins | sample S_140806_EF_Meta_FD_187325 | JGI IMG/M metagenome (GOLD analysis project Ga0209298, IMG submission 187325) | Freshwater microbial communities from Lake Simoncouche, Canada to study carbon cycling - S_140806_EF_MetaG (SPAdes) (version 2) | ecosystem: Environmental > Aquatic > Freshwater > Lake ... | reverse complement strand
GGCTGGGAATGAGCCCATAGAGCCTCCAGACATGGTCTCAGAGGCAGATCAGGGCCAAAAGCAGCTTTGCTGATCTCAGCGGCTGTTCAAATCCCTATTGCCCAGAGATTCCCTAGCCATGGCTGCTGCCATCACCTCGGAAAGCACGCCCGGGACCCATTCCCCCGACAGAGGGGCTTAGCAGCTACGCAGCTCACAGCCATCGGCCTTCCCTGGATGGAAGGACCTCGATCTCGAGGGCCATGGCCTGCACCTGGCCCTCGAGGCTGCGCAGGTAGGCGCCGAGGTCGGTGTGCTCCTGGTCGCGGGGGAAGGGCGTGACCCCGATCAGGCGGAAATCGCCATTGCCAGGGCTCACGGACATGGTGCGATATCGAAGAATCAGGACACCGGCCAAGTATGGCCAAGTTGCTCAATCCGGGCCTCAACGGTCTCCGCACAACGGCTCGGCGGGCACCTGAATCCGCTCCAGACCCAGCACCGCCGGCACCGGGAAAGCGCCGTGGCGGGGCGCCAGCCGCAAGGGCGGATTGTCCGGTAGGGCCAGCCACACCGCCCAGCCCTGACCGCTGTCCACCTCCCGGAAGTCGCCGTAGCCCGAGGCGCCCGGCTGCCAGCTGGCGTCGGAGCCACCGATGCGCACATAGAGCCGGCCGCGGCTGCCATCGATGCGGGCGGCATAGACACCGTTGGCGGTGGCGTTGTTCTGGGGGTAGACGGGGCTGCCGGCATGCACGCCGGCCAGCTTGCGGGCGTTGATCAAGGCGCGAATCTTGGCCTGCAGGTCGGGACCCCAGTCGAAATAGTGCTTCCAATAAACGGTGGGCACGCCCGGGTGGGTGAGGATCTGGGCGTAGGCCTGCTCCACGGCGGCGCCCTTGGCGAAGCTGTCGAAGCGGTGACCGCTCTGGGGGGTGCCGTCCTCGTTCGTGCGGTAGCCGGTGTCGTGGTTCTCCACGAAGGTCACGGCGCGGCTTCGCCAGGGCAGGCCATCGGTGTGGTCGCCCACCAAGCCGATGCCGTGGCCGAAGCCCCGCAAACTGGCCGGCTGGCCGCCGTTGATGGCGCTCTTCAGGCTGAAGAAGCTGGTGAAATCAAACACGCTGCTGGCGCTGGCCAGATGGGCGGGGCCCCGCAGGGCTTGCTGGCGGGAGGTGGCCCAGACCCAGCCGCGCTGCTCGGCGTGAGCGCCCCAGTCGTACTCCCCCACCGAGAAGGTGGGCTTGGTGGCGGCGTTGTAGCAGGCGATCCACTTCGCGCCGTAGCCATGCACCATGTCGTAGCGCCAGCCGCGATAGCCGATCGAGCGCAACTGCAACAGGTAGCGGATGATGTCGGCGCGCACGCGCGGATCGGTGTGGGCGATGTCGCGGAAATCGCCGTAGTTGAAGGTGGCGCTGCTGCGGTAGGCCTCCGGCTCCTCGCAGTTGCCCCGCTGGCTGATGGGGGTGCCGACCACGCCGGATTCGGGGCGGCTGAAGGCTTCATCGCTGCGGCAGATCGACCAGAGCCCCCAGCTCGGGTTGCGGAAATCGGCCCAGCCGGCGCTGCCATCGCGGTGGTTGATCACGATGTCGGCCACCGGCTCGACACCGGCCTGCAGCAACGCCACCAGCAGGGCCCGCTGCTGCAGGGCATCGCCGTAGCTGTTGCTGAGCTTGAAATACTGCTTGGGGTTGTAGCCGGCGCTGCGCTCACCGGCCCAGGAGGGGGGCGGCAGCCAGATCAGATCAAAGCCGGCCTCGGCGATGGCGCCAGCCTTCTGGCGCACGATCTCGTACCAGCGATGCTGGCCATAGCCCGGCACCAGCCCATGGCGATACGACTCCCAGTAGAAGCCCTGCAGCATCACGCGGCCGTCGGCCAGGGGCGGCTGCGGAGCGGCGGCCACGATCGAGGCGGTCTGGCTTGCAGCGGACTGCTGGCCTGCGGCTGTCTGTCCTGCGGCGTTGAGGGTTGAGGTGGTTTGAGCCGCGGCGATCGTGGCCCCGGCCGGCAGGGCCACGCCCAGGGTGAGCAGCAGCACCAGGACCCGCAGAAGGCAGGCGCGGGATCGCGGCAGGGGCACAGCGGGCCAAGCGATGGCGCACCCAGCATGGCGAGAGCCGCCGCCGCGGGAATCGCGCCCCCAGGAGCCTCGTACCTCGAGCACTGCCGGGTTCCGTCGAGCCTGGCGCCACGGACGCCTTTCAACGTCAGGACTTTCTTGCGTTGTGGACCGGCCCGCTAGCAGCCCGCCGCACGGACGCTGCAGGCCACTCCCTAACCTCGTAGGAGCCAGCGGCCGTCCTGTCGCTTGCCCCCAGCATGCCGCCGACCCGTTGAGCCGTACCGAACTTTTGCCGCAGCGTCCCCCAGCGGCCTCCGCCGCAGCGCCGCAGCCCTACCCCAGCAAGGCCCAGCTGCTGGCTTGCCTCCCCGCCGACCTGCTGCAGCACAAGCCCGCCAAGGCCTGGGGCAGCCTGGCCCTCTCCCTCGGTCTCTCGCTGCTGGCCTTCGGCCTCGGCACCCAGATCCCGCTCACGGCGGCGGCCACTCCGCTCTGGTTGCTCTATGGAGTGGTGACGGGCACGGTGGCCATGGGCTGCTGGGTGCTCGCCCATGAATGCGGCCACGGCGCCTTCCATCCCAACCGCCGGCTGGAGGCTGCGGTGGGCTTCACCCTGCACAGCTTGCTGCTGGTGCCCTACTTCAGCTGGCAACGCAGCCATGCGGTGCACCACGCCAACTGCAACCAGCTCGAGGGCGGGGAAACCCATGTGCCGCCCCGGGCTGAGTCCGCATTCGGCCAGAGGGTGGAAGCGACGGTCCAACGGCTCGGGCCCGGCCTGTTCGGAATCCAGGCGCTGTTCACCCACTTGGTGCTCGGCTGGCCGCTCTACCTGCTGACCGGCGTGGCCGGTGGCGAGGACTACGGCGCCCCCACCTCCCACTTCTGGAACGGCACGCCCTTCCACAACGGCCGGCGGCCCCTGTTCCCTGCCGGCTTCCGGCCCCGGATGCTGCAGTCGAACCTCGGTCTGATCGCGATGCTGCTGGCCCTGGCCCTGGCCGCCGCCCACTTCTCCCTGGCGCGGGTGCTGTGCGTCTACGGCATGCCACTCCTGGTGATCAATGCCTGGCTGGTGATCTACACCTGGCTGCAGCACACCGACACCAACATCCCCCACTTCGCCGCCGACCAGTGGACCTGGGCCAAGGGCGCCCTGCAGACCGTGGATCGCCCCTACGGCCCCCTGCTGAACCTGCTCCACCACGGCATCGGCTCCACCCACGTGTGCCACCACGTGAATTCCGCCATCCCGCACTACAACGCCTGGCGCGGTTCGGCCCTGCTCCAGCGGCAGTTCCCCGATCTGGTGCGCTACGACCCCACCCCCATCCACCGGGCCCTCTGGCGCGTCGCCACGCGCTGCTCGGTGGTGCGGCAGGAGGCTGGGGGGGGAGGGTTTTTCTATGAGCCGCAGCTGACGGCGCCCCCCATCCGGCCCGAACAGTCCGCTTGACCTTGAGCACACCCTGGAGCGGTCCACGATCGGGGTGGCATACCATCCATTTCTGGTTGTCTGTGCATAATCATTATGAAAACCGTGATTCAGACCTACAAGCCATTGCCGCAATGGCGCTCAAGCCCCCCGGGAATTGGAGATTTTATCCGTGGAGCCTGTCATCTTCACGAAGCATTGACCCCACTCTCAATAGCAGTAAAGATGGATGTCAGCAATACTGGATTTGCTGAGTTGATCGATCAGGATCCTGATCACTTCCACTCAGGCCCACTAGAAGAGACAAGCTGTTCGGGTGAATTCTTTTCAAACAACAATCAAGAGCTCTGGGACGCACTAAACACATTCAAGTCTTCTGACGCTGATCACATCTACCTAACCAGCAATCTCGGAGACTGGAACAGACATTCGCTTCCGGAAGCATGCCGCATATTTGGCGGTGCATTCTTTCAATTCAACAAGACTGTAACTAACCATAGCGATCCATATACAGAAAATGGACCTTTCGAAGTGGTCCACATCCGAACAGGCGATATCTACATGTCCAGAGGTGATCAGCACCCCAAGGGCATCATTGATGTCAGCGCGGCAAATAAAAAACTACAACGGATCATCGAAGACTCGATTCTCATCGAATCTAAATCACCAATCATCATCATGTCAGACAGCGTGGAGCTGAAACAGCATCTTGCCCAACGCTACGGCTTCAAGGTGCTTCCACACGCCGCCGAACATGCCGCCTATGGTGGAACGCTTGAAACCTGCATCGATCTGCAGATACTGAAACGCTCAAGCCATAATTATGGAATCAATATTCGTCATATCTGGTGGTCTGGCTTCACTCACTACACATCTCTTATCTTCAATATACCAAGCACCTATTACAGACTGCCTTACCTCTACAAAGAATCCATTTCCAGCTCAGGCGAATTCTCGATTCCGTTCTACCAACGCTTAAAATGGAAGACCAAAAGGATGATGAACCGTCCAGGCTACTCTCCCTAGGGAATTCTTCTGGATCACAATTCCCCAGTCTGCTTTGCGGCAACGCTATACCCATAAAACTAAAGACGCTTCAGGAGTGAGGGCATCGGAAGAGCCTTCTTCAAATCGTTTCGCATTGTTCTCGCCAGGATGGCTTTGGACGCATGATCGGGTTGCGGGCAAGGAGCCCCAGGGCGGCCCCCCACACCAGTGCCACCCCTGGCACCAACGTTGCGGCCGGAGCTCAGAGCCCCTGGGCGACACGGCGACGCAGGTCTGTCGCCATGACGCCAGGCACCGATGGAACTCCTGGGCCTCAACCCAGCTCCGCCAGCCGCCCCCTCGCCAGCACCGCCTGGGCCTCGGCCTCGGCCAGATTCGCCTTGCACTCGGCCACCACCTCAGGCGGCGCCTTCCCGGCGAAGTTGGGGTTGGCGAGGCGGCCGGCCAGCCCCTGGATCTCCTTCTCGGCCTTGGCGATGTCCTTCTGGAGGCGACCGCGCAGGGCATCGAGGTCCACCAGGCCCTCGATCGGCAACAGCACCTGCAGCTCCCCACTCACCCCGGCCAGGGCCCGCTGGGGGCCGGTGGCGGCACGGGCGGCCTCGGCCTCTGCGGGGCTAAGCACGCTCACGCTGGCGGCGCGGGTGAGGGCGGTGATGTCCGGCGTGGCGAGGCGCAGCAGCGCCGCCAGGGGCTCGCGGCCGCTGATGAACTGGACCGGCGCCGGCTGGGCCGGCTTGAGCCCCGCCACCGCCCGCAGGTTGCGCACCACCCGAATCGCCTCGATCAGCGCCGCAAACGACTCCTCCAGGTCGCCATCGAGGGCCGCTTCGTCGAGGGCGGGCCAGGGTTGCAGGGCGAGGAAGGCTGAGGGGTTAGCGGAGCCTCCTTCACCCGCGGCAGCTGGGCCAGCAGGAGCAGCAGTCGCCGTGTCGTCGTCTGTGGTTCCGGCAGAGCCTTCGGAGCCAGCCGCCGAGGGAGCTCCAATCACTCCATGCCACAACTCCTCCGTGAGATGGGGCATGAGCGGATGCAACATCACCAGCAGCTCACTGAGCACCTTGGCCAGCACCTGCCGCGCCGTGCGCTGATCTGCCAGGGCTGCCGCGCGGGCCTCGCCCTCCAGATCGGCCGGCACCTGCAGGCGGCGCTTGATCAGCTCCACGTACCAATCGCACACCTCATTCCAGGCGAACTCGTAGAGACCCTTGGCGGCTTCACCGAGGCCATAACAGCCATAGCGCTCGGCGGTTTCCCGATTGACCCGGGCCAGGCGCGCCAGGATCCAGCGGTCGGCGAGCTGCAGGGGCCGGCCTTCGCGCTCGAGGTCCGCCGCGATCGGCTCACCCAGGGAAGCCGGCGTTTCGCCGCCCAGGTTCATCAGCGCAAACCGGGTAGCGTTCCAGAGCTTATTGGCGAAATTGCGGGAGGCCTCCACCGTGGCGGAGGTGTCGGACTTGCGGTCGTAGTCGAGGCGGATGTCCTGGCCGGCTCCGGCCACCTCGCGCACCAGGGCGAAGCGCAGGGCATCGGCGCCGTAGCGCTCAATCAGCAGCAGCGGGTCGATGCCGTTGCCCGCCGATTTGCTCATCTTGCGATTGTTCTCATCGCGCACCAGACCGTGAATGTAGACATCGCGGAAGGGCATCCAGCTGTCGTGGCCGCCCACCGGGCGCTCCCGGGCCGGCGCATCGGGATAGGCAGGATCAGCGGAATCGGGCTGATCGGGGGCAGGTTCCTGCAGGAAGGCACCGGCCAGCATCGTCATCCGGGCCACCCAGAAAAAGATGATGTCGAAGCCGGTCACCAGCACGCTGGTGGGATACCAGGTGGCCAGATCGGCGGGCTCCGGGCCTCCCTCACCCGGCCAGCCGAGGGTGGAGAAGGGCCAGAGACCGCTGGAGAACCAGGTGTCGAGCACGTCGGGGTCCTGCTCGAGTTGCAGCGCCCGCCCTGCCGCTGCATGGGCCGACCCGTACTGCGCCACGGCCTTCGCCCAGGCCTCGGCCTCATGGCGGGCCACCACATACGGAGTGGCTTCGCTGATCACCCCCCCCGTTTCACTCACCACAAACCAGGCGGGGATGCGATGGCCCCACCAGAGCTGGCGGCTGATGCACCAGTCGCGGATGTCGGTGAGCCAGTCGCGATAGACCTTGCTCCAGCGCTCCGGCACGAAGCGGGGCTCGGGGCCGGCGGGGCTGTCCAGGGCAGTGCGGCAGCGCTCGGCCAGGGGCTCGGTGCGCACGAACCACTGGGTGGAGAGCAGCGGCTCCACCGGCACCTTGCCCCGATCCGAATAGGGCACGCTGTGGCGGTGGGGTTCGGTCTTCACCAGCAGGCCCTCGGCCTCCATCGCCTCCACCACCGCCTTGCGGGCCTCGAAGCGATCCAGGCCGGCAAAGCGGCCGGCGGCTTCGTTCATGGTGCCGTCCTTGGCCATCACCGTGATCTGGGGCAAGCCGTGGCGCTGGCCGATCGCGAAGTCGTTGGGGTCGTGGGCGGGGGTGACCTTCACGCAACCGGTGCCGAAGGCGGGATCCACATGGGGATCGGCCACGATCGGGATCCGGCGACCCACCAGGGGCAGCTCGATCGTGCGGCCCACCAGGTGGGCGTAGCGGGGATCACTGGGGTTCACCGCCACGGCGGTGTCGCCGAGCATCGTCTCGGGGCGGGTGGTCGCCACCACCAGGTGGTCGATGGGATGCAGGCCACCGGGACCCTCCCTTAAACTGCCTTCGGCAGCGTCCGGGGCAGCCCCTGCGGCAAACGCCTCCCCCGCCAGCGGCGTGAGCGGATAGCGCAGGTGCCAAAGCGACCCCTCCACCTCCTTCATCTCCACCTCGAGATCGCTCACCGCCGAACCGGAGGCTGGGCACCAATTCACCAGGTATTCGCCCCGGTAGATCAGCCCCTGCTCATGCAGGCGCAGGAAGGCCTCCACCACCGCCTTGTTGAGGCCCGGATCAAGGGTGAAGCGCTCCCGCTGCCAGTCCACCGAGTAGCCGAGGCGCCGCAGCTGGCCCACGATCGTGCCGCCGCTCTGGGCCTTCCAGGCCCAGGCGCGCTCGAAGAAGGCATCGCGGCCGAGGTCGTCCTTGCTGGCCCCCTCCGCCTTGATCTGCTTCTCAAGGATCGTCTGCACCGCGATCGAGGCGTGGTCGGTGCCAGGCAGACAGAGCACGTTCTTGCCCTGCAGGCGCTGGAAGCGCACGATCGTGTCGATCAGGGCGGTGTTGAAGGCGTGGCCCATGTGCAGGCTGCCGGTCACGTTCGGGGGCGGGATCACCACGCTGAACGGTTCGCCGGGGGCCGCCGGATCGGGGTGGAAGGCGCCGCTGCTCTCCCAGGCCTGCTGCCAGCGGGCTTCGGTGCCGGCCGGGTCGTAGGTCTTGGGCAGGGCTGCCTCAGGCGAGGCGGCTGCCTCACAGGAGGTCGCAGCGGAGGAGTCCGTAGAGAACGAAGCGGAGCTGGCGGCCTCAGGCACGGCGGGGGAACGGGAGTGGCCCCATCGTCTCAAAGGCAGGGACCCGGCTCCAGACCCCCTGATCGCGGCTCAGAGTTCGACAAGCCCCGCCGACCGCAATCCCTTCAGCGCCGCTTCTGCCAGCAGCCCATGGAAAGCGGTGGTGAGGTGGGCCCAGCTGTCCCACCAGAGGTAGCCGGCCGGGGCCACAACAGAAGCCGGCAAGGCAGGGCCGGTGGCGGCAGCCGGCGCTGTCGGGATGGCCGCACCCTCTCCATCCAGCTCCAGCACCGGCCGCCCGATCTCCGTAAAGCCGTAGGCCGCCGGATCGGCCCGCACCGCCAGAAACAGGCCGTGGAAATCCGGCTGCACCACCACCAGCCCCCGCCGCGCCGCCAGGTCCTGCAGGGCCTCCTGCAGAGCGGCGTTCTGGCGGGCGATCAGGGCGTTGAGGCCCCGGCGCTCCACCTCCCCCAGCCCCGGCAGCTGGATCGGGCTGAACCCCCAGGGCAGCTCGCTGGGCACCAGGAACCGCCGCAGACCGGACGCCGCCAGGCGCTCCACGGCGCCAAGCAGGTGCCGGTTCACCCCATCCCCGACGGCGGGGGAAGGCCGTGCATCGAGGTAGTCGTTGGCGCCGGCCCGCAGCACCACCAAGGCCTCGGGATCGGGCGGGGAGCCCTGGCCAGCCAGCTCCATGGAAGGGGCCAGATCAGCCACCTGCTCCAGCAGGTTGGGCATGCCCTTCGGAGACAGACCCGCCCCGGAACGGGCGCCGCCATAGGCATGGTTGGTGCCGCCGGCCAGGGAGTGAACCAGGGGCGGCAAGCTGAGCCGCTCAGCCAACTGCTCCACCCACACCGGGCCATCGCAGCGGCGGCCGCGCCAGTGGGGCGGGCAGGGGAAGGCGGCATCTCCCCGGAGCGCATGGGCGTTGCCCCCATCGCAGAGGCTGTCGCCGAACACGATCAGGGAGACCATGGCAGGCTCGTCACAGCGGGGCGCTCAGAACAAGGTGATCTGAGCCCATCCTGATGGCGACTCGGAAGGCTCTGATAAAGGGTCTGGATGCGGCGGCAGGCGTCCCGCAGCACTCGCAGGCTCACGAATTCGGTCGAATTGGGATCGGCAAAACTGAAGGGATTGTCGATATCGAGGATCAGGCGCAGCAGAAAGATCAGGTTGAAGGCGATCACCGCCAGGAAGAACACCGCCTCATGGAGGGCGGCGGCGCGGGTGATGATCAGACCCCCGCACAACAGGGCGCTGCCGATGCTGGCCAGCCAATACACCAACGGAACGAAGGAGGTCTGGCGGATCGCTTCAATACGATTAACGATCAGGAGCACATCGCCCATGTGACCCATCAGCCGCCCCTGCAGGGTGGACGAGGTCACGAGCACCGCGGCACGCACCGCCGAGCCATGCACCTCGCGATGGAGCGCCATCAGCCGAGGCGTGGCCAGCCCTCCCAGCAGCCAGGTGTGAATGCCATAGGCGAGCCTCAGCACCGCCGCCACCTCGCCGCGCATATCGGCGTCGGGATTGTGCTGCGGCACGGCCGCGATCTCCAGGGCGAGGCTCTCCAGAACGCCGGCGAGCTGGGCGGGCAATTTCTCGCTCTCCTTGAAATCACTGAGCACGCCATGCAGCAGAAACCCCTGCAGGAACACGGTGGCCGCCACCAAGGCCGAGAAGAGGGGGTTGAGACTGATGAACTCCAAGCCGAGCCCATGCACCAGCAGCTTGAGCATCACCAGGGCCAGCACCGCCAGCGCCACCTTCAACACCAGGCGTAGACGACGGCGATGGCTGCCGCGGAACGGGGCGAGAAACGGTTTCAGCCAACGCAGGGAACGCGGAGGGAGCACCGGGAAGGGGGCACGGACCCCAGGCTTCGCTCCAATCAACGAGGACCCATCAGCGCTGCAGCACCTTATCCAGCCCCCCGACTCACCTCGCCTCCGCTACAGCGACAGGTGTTGCACAACACATGGCCGCTGGGTTCTTGGGGGGTGAGCGCGCCCCTTCAGCTCACCGGAGCGCCTGGATGCACGCAGAGCCGATTGCGGCCGGCCGCCTTGGCCGCGTACAGCATCGAGTCGGCGGCGGCCACCACCTCCTTCGCGGCCCTGCCGGGTTGCGCCACGCACGAGGCGAGCCCACCGCTGAGGGTGACCACCCCCTCGCTGCCGCCGAGCCCGTGGGGAATCGCCAGCGTGGTCACGGCGCTGCGGAGGCTCTCGGCCAGCTCGGCCGCCGCATCTTCCGCCAGGCCACTGAGCACCAGCACGAATTCTTCACCGCCGTAGCGGGCGATGCGGTGACGCTCAGCGGGGCTGAGGCCGGCGGCGAGGCTACGGGCCACCCGCCGTAGCACCCGATCTCCGGCCGGGTGGCCGTAGTGGTCGTTGTAGGCCTTGAAGTGGTCCACATCGAAGACCACCACGGTGAACGAATGCCCCGCCTGCCGGGCCTGGGCCCACTCCCGCTGGAACACCTGCTCGAAACGCCGGCGGTTGGCGATCCCCGTGAGGGCGTCGCGGTGACTGAGGCGTTCCAGGCGGGTATTGGCCGCCATCAATTCCCGGGTGCGCTCCTCCACCTGGCGTTCCAGCAGCAGGGCCTGGGCCTCCAGGCCGGCAACCAGGTGGCGGCGTTCCTGATTCACCACCAGCACAAACAGGGTGATGAAATCGGAATAGATCACCAGCCGCTGCATGGTCCGCATGCCGACCCCGTTGAAGGGCTCGGCACCCCAAGCGCCCAACAGGAAGGGAATCCAGAGCTCGACAAGCGCCACCACGAGGAGAATCACCGTGACGCCAAGGGGCTGGAAACGGAAGGCAGCCATCACCATGAGCGGCAGGATCGGCACCATCGGCGTGGTCCGCAGCAGAGGGGTCACCCCCCCCTGGACCAGGGACCAGCCCAGGAGCACACCAGCCACGATCAGCCACCAGTCCCAACGGCGGAAGTCCTGGACGTGCTCTGCACGCTTGGCATCAAGAACGGCCAGCAGCAGCGGGGCCATGGTGAGTTGCCCGGCCAGACGACTATTCAGGGGGGGAATGGCGTCGGCTAAGCCGTCCGGCAGCACCCCGGCCAGCAAGGTGGCCACCATCCCCCCCAGCCAGCAGGCGAGCACGAACAGCAGCAGCTTCGGAATGGCATGGAAGACCTCGCGCTGGCCCCGCCAGCGGGCAGCCAACAGCAGAACCATCAAAGGCTCCACACTCAACACACTGCCCAAGGCGAGCGCACCGGGCATCGCCTGAACCTGCATCGCCCCCAGAACAGAGCCCAGCCAGAGGCCCGGCATCACGCTCCAACCCCAACGAAAGGCAAGGGCGCAGACCAGGCCCGAGGGCAGCCAAATCGGCGGCACTCCGTCCACCCGGGCGACCTGACAGATCCAGACCAGAAGCACCACCGCGACCGCAGCCGCTCCATTCCGCAACAACGGCAGGTGGCGGAGCATCAGGATTCGGGGCCGCATCGCACCAGGCGTAGTCTGGGCCCAGAGCCTGGCTGATTGGTCGAGGGTATCACAAAACAGCTATCAAGAAGCGGGAGGAATTGCTATCGCTTCCTGAGTGCAAAATGCCGCATGAGCAGCCTCCTCGTCTGGAGCGAAGCAACCCAGAGATTTCGGACGCGGGGAACGCAACAACATCTGCAGATGAACCCTAGCGGCAGCCATCGAGTGGTCGTGCAGGCAGCGTCTGGTGCGCCCTGCCGCCGTTTGCCAACCTGAGCCCAACGCCACTCACCCCAGCGATCCGCCCCCGCCGATGCCCAACGCCGCCTCCCTGGAGTTCATCCCGCCCCAGCTGAACGGCCGCGTGCTGGCCGGCGCCCGCCGGCTGCTGCCGCTGTGGCTGCGCCGGGCCGGCCTGCGCGGCGTGCGGGTGGAGGGAATGGAGCGGCTGCAGGTGGCGATGGAGGCGTTCCAGGGCGGCCGCAGCCGGCTGCTGCTGGCCTTCCGTCACCCCAGCCTCGATGATCCGGCCGTGATGGCCCACCTGCTCTGGATCGACCTGGCCCGGGCCGGCCGACCCGGCAGCGAGGGGGAGCGCCGACGCCGCTTCCGCCCCCGCCCCCACGCCCAGTTCCTCTACGACCGCGGCATCCCGCTCTGGGCCGGCACGCCGGTGGGCTGGCTGCTCTCCCACCTGGGGGGCTGCTCAATCCAGCGCAGCAAGCTCGACCTGCCGGCCCTGCGCACCGCCCGCGCCCTGCTCCTGGATGGCCCCTATCCCTTTGCGGTGGCGCCGGAGGGGTCCACCAATGGCCACAACGAGGTGATCAGTCCGCTGGAGCCGGGGGTGGCCCAGCTGGCCCTGTGGACCGCCGACGACCTGGCCCGTGCCGGCCGGGCCGAAGCCACCACCCTGCTGCCGATCGGCCTGCAATACAGCTTCACCGCTCCGGTGTGGCCGGCCATCGAAAGGCTCCTGCGCGAGCTGGAAACGGAGGTGGGGCTGCCCCCTGCCGCCGACCGTTCCCTGGATCCGCAGCGGCTCTATGGGCGGCTGTTCGCCCTGGCCAGGGTGATCCTCACCCGGATGGAGCGGTTCTACCGCGACGCCTACCACCAGCCCCTGCCCAAGGCCCCGGACGGGGCGACCGCGGCCAGCGGCAACGCCAGCCTGGAGCCGGGCGGCCCCGCCCCGCAACCCTCGGAAGCCCCAGGCAACAACAACAGCGATCTCGGTGCGCGGCTCAGCCGGCTGATGGAGGCGGCCCTGCAGGTGGCTGAGCGCGCCTTGGCGGTGGAGGGGCGCGGTGATGTGAACGAACGCTGCCGGCGGCTGGAGCAGGCCGGCTGGGACCGCCTTTACCCCGCAAGCGGCACCGCCGCGTCCCCCGCCAGCGCCCTGGAGCGGAGCCTGGCCAGCCGGCTAGCGGAGCAGACCGCCCAGCAGCTGTGGCACATGCGGCTGGTGGAGTCGTTTGTGGCGGTAAGTGGGAGCTACGTGAAGGACGACCCCAGCCAGGAGCGCTTCGCTGACACCCTGCTGATCCTCTGGGACACCCTCTGCCGCATCCGCGGCGGCAACCCGGAACGGCGCCCCCGCCTCGGGAACCGCCGGGCCCAGATCCACATCGGCGAGGCCATCGCAGTGGCCCCCCGGCTGGCCGCCTACCGCGCCGATCGCCGCAGCGCCGTGGCCGCCCTCACCGCCGACCTGCAGCGGGAGATGGAGGGGCTGATTGTGCCCTCCGGTGACGGTGGGGATCGCGGAGAAAGCGGCGATAGGAACCGGACCCCAGCTCAGCCAGCCGCCAACCGGGCCAGATAGGCCTCGCGGCTGCCGGCATTGATGGGGCCGCTCCTCGAGCCAGCGGGTCAGGCCGGCCGTCACACCGCGCAGGACCAGCTCGGCCAGGGGCAATTTAGCCTCAGTTACGGTATGTGCTGGTCGCAACGACAAGTTAGAATAATCTAGCCTTTCAGACGCTCTTGAGCGGCCACAGGCAAATGCTTAAGGAAGAAATTAGCGAGAGGCGCTGGATTACTCTTGCTAAAATGCGAGGCTTCGTCAGAATAGAGAATTTGACCATCAAGAGTAGGATAGCAGCCATCCTTAGCACACAGCTCGTGGAACGGATCAAGATAAAGCAAGAGAGGCATGTCCTTGCTTGCTTCCTTGAGCAATTGAGTCAGCGAGGATCTATAGGCAAGTGCAACTTGCTTGTCCGTTCGACAGCCGCGGCCACCAGTCCACAAAAAACTTCTCTTGAAATCCTCGGCCTTGCAGGTGCGTGGAATGGCATTAACAAGAATAAGCCTTGACCCAACAGCCTGAACATCGCCGATTAGCCTTGAAAGCTGACCACGCAGATCAGACAGTGGCACATCTTCGGGTATAGCGGAGTGAGAAAATACGACAATGTCATCACGCCTAAGTTGGCCAATAAAACGAGCATAATCGACACTTCCATTCCAAAATTTTGAAGCAGGTGCTGTCTCCTTGGTATGATATGGATGCTTGATTGCGTTGGTTAGATAACGAACGTCTCCATAGCCAAGGCGTTGGGATGCAGACTTTAGGCTGGGCACAAGATTACTGGCATGGCTATTGCCGAGTACGAAGATATGGGGAGCCTCACTTGTGCGCTGCAGACATGTTCGCCAACCACGATGGTCAGCATTGGTGCTCATCAACTCGCATGCCATTCCATCCTGGACATAAACAAAATCCCGTCGGTGAAACCTGCCAAGATAAAGGTCTTGCCCCCAGGCGCGGCCCAGGAAAAGCAGCAAAAAGAATGCCGCAATCAATCCTCCAATACCAATCTCCACAGTTCCAAGGTTGCCTGGAAACCACTGAATCTTACGCAGCGGCGTCTCAACATAACGAAAAGAGACATAGGCCAGCCCAACGATAACTAACATCTGAAATGGCACGGTCCACCAGTGAATGCCGACCGAAAGATGACTCAAAGAAATGATCGGCCAATGCCACAAATAAAGAGAGTAAGAGGCCAGGCCAATAGGAACAAGTGTTTTCAACGTTAACAGCTTATAAGCCGCCGACCCTTGCTTCACTGACAACATCAGAACAAACGTGGCCACTACGGCCAACAATGTGGCTGGCACAGCCAAGTCAAGAGGCATCATAAAAGTGATGCCCAACGAAACCAAGCTCAACAACGAAATTGGCCCGGAAAAGCTAGACAAAAAATGCTGTGCCTGAAATCTTGCGAAGAGAAGATACAAAAGACATCCTGAACCCATTTCCCAAAATCGGAATGGAACAAGAAAATAAGCAGCTGGTTGATTTTTCGGATATACAACAATAAATGCAAGCAGTGATAACGCCGACAAGACGCCAATCATGAATCCCAAATTTCTGGATCCACGAGTATCAGAACGAGCGAAGCCACTCAGACCAACCAAGACTGGCAAAACGAGATAAAATTGCTCTTCAACACCCAGAGACCAAGTGTGCATAAACGGATTGAGCGCCACAGAATCGCCAAAATATTGCACAGAATCGGCGAAAAGCTGGAAGTTAGATACGCCAAATAGAGCCCTGCGAGCAGTTCCCAGTGCCAAGCTAGGGTCTGGGGTCAACAAACACAGCAAAAATGCGGTGACCAGCACGCAGAAAGTCAATGCCGGCAATAAACGCTTAACCCTTCTTGAGTAAAAACCAATTAACATATCGACAAACGATTCATCAGGCCTCGACGCCAGCGATGTCAAAATAACAAAACCGGATATAACAAAAAATACATCAACTCCCAGGTAGCCGCTTGGCAAAAGCCTATCGTTAAAATGATTGACAATCACGGCCAGCACGGCTATAGCTCGCAATCCATCGATATCCTTTCGGTAGCCATGCTTGGCCTGGTTCTTAGAGCTCGCAACACGATCATGCCCGCTCATCAGACAACAACAATGTTATTGGAGGCATAAGGCTACTTGGTTACCATGTCGCCCAGTGCCATCCAATTTCAGAAAGGCCACTCCCTGCCTCAGGTCCAGGAGCTGTACGGCACCGTGAACGGCTTCAGCTCAAAAGCGATCTCTGACTGGGTCAAACGCCAGCTCGCGCCCGGCAGCCATGCCCTTAACCTGCTGAGCAACCTCAAGACCAGCTTCAGCGGTACCTTCAAGGTTGACAAGTACGCCAGGCGCCACCTGGGCAACGACTGCTTCCGCGGAGCTTTGTGGGTAAGGCTACCAAGGGCAGACAGTGACACCTTGAGAATGACCTCCGTCTGTTTAACCTGCCGCCAACCGGGCCAGATAGGCCTCGCGGCTGCCGGCGTTGATCCAGCCGGTGGCGATCGTCTTGGTGTGGGTGTGGCACACCCGGCCGCGGTGGATGTGGGAGAGACCCGCCGGGAAGATCGCCAGCTTGCCCCGCTCGGCCGGTTCATGGTGCTCCTGCCAGTGGAACTCGGTGCCTCCCTCATCCACGTCGTTGCAGTAGAGGATCCAGGCCAGCACGCGGCGGATCGGCTCGGTGGCCTCATCGCTGGTGGTCCAGTCGCAGTGCCAACGGTGGAAGCCCTCGCCGGGGGCATAGCGCTGCAGGTTGAAGATCGGATTCACGAACAGCTCCTGCTCCGGGCAACAGTCGCGGAACAGGGGCCGCTCCTCGAGCCAGCGGTTCAGGCCGGCTGTCACACCGCGCAGGATCACCTCGGCCAGGGCGAAGGCCTCCGGATCGCTGCGATCGATCGCCACCAGGCTGATGTCGGTGGACACCTTGGCGGGATCGCCGCCGCCGCCGGGCCCGAAGGCCACGCCGGGCCGCTGCAGATCGCCGCGACGATCAAAGAAGGCCATCACCCCATCGGCCAGGGCGGCGTAGCCGGCGTTGCGATAGGTGCCGATCAGCTGCATGGGGGGAAAGGGCGCAAGACGCACCTTCGCATCACCCAGTTCGGGGTGGCCGGCGAGCACCCGGCGCTCCGTCTCCAACCGGTCCGCCACAGCGGTGGGCTGGAGATCGCCCAGGCCGAGGCTGAGTGGCAGACCGGGGCAGAAGCGATGGTTGGCCAGCACCGAGGAGGGCACTTGGGAGGTGGGAATGGAGAGCACCGTGCCGTCGTCAACGGAACGGAATCACCAGCCCCCCATCGCGGCGCTGCCAGCGCTGCCGGTCGGGAACCACCAGGGCGGTGAGACCCACGGCATCGAGGGCGGCGGACACCGGCTCCAGATCGGACTCGGATCCATCCCCTGCAGCGAACAAAGCCCCCTCCACCAGCACCTGCCCTTCAGCCGGATCCGCCAGTAGCCGCAGACCGGTGGCCTCGAACTCCCGGCTGAAGAACAGGCGCCGCAGATGGCCGGAGCGCTCCGGGCCCAGGGAGGCGGCAAAGGCCTCCAGGGAGGCCGTATCCCCCGCGCAGCCGCTGTTGAGGGCCAACCAGATCAGCAGCTTGGCCCAGCTCTCGATGGTCCAGGGCGGCGCAAAGCTGGTGCGGTGCTGCCGCACCAGCTCCGCCAGGGCGAAATCGGCCAGGTTGGCCCGGAGGGTGTCCCGGGAGGGCAGGGCATCGGCCGAGGCCCCTGCAAGGCCGCCCGGCTGGGCCGGCAACGCTTCCGGAGCCTTCCCGGCTGGGTGTGGCGGCGCTGATCGAAACTCATCCATGCCGCCATCCTCCCCGGCGGGGGGCAAACTGCAGAGGCATGCAACCTGCAGGAGAAGCTCGATGGCCCTCGATCTGAACGATCCGGAACTCGAGTTCAGCGACCTGGTGACCTCCTACCAGAGCTGGGTGATGGCCGTGATCAATGACGAAAAACTCGGCGGCGAGAAGCTACTCACCGATGAGATCGCCGACGACGCGATCAATGCCATGCGCTTCCTGCCCGATGTGGTGACCAGCGCCATCGAAACCACCCTGGCCCGGGTCTACGACGTGGATCCGGAGGAACTCTCCGACCTGCTCTATCCGGAGGACTGAGGATCAGGCCGAAGAACGGGCCGCCGGACTCACCGGCGCGCCCGGGAAGGAAGCGGCTGCTCGTTCTGCTCGTCCACCATCCACTCCTTGGGAAACACGGAGTTTTCGGGAGACCCCTGATCGAAGGAACCGCGGAGGTGCATCGACGAAGTCAGGTCGCTGATCAGATCCTGACCGAAGTATTCGCCCACCTTGTGGCCCGAAACCCGAATGGCGGCCAGGTTCTGCCGGCGGAGACCCGCCAGCCCGGCGACCGCCACCAGGGCCACGAAGGTGGAAGCGATGGTGCGTTGGAACAAGCCCTCCAGCCGGCTGCGCCGCTGGTCATCCAGCCGGGTCACGAGTCGGGCTTCGCCGTTGCTGAGGGCCTTGGCGAGCTTGGCCTTCACCTGGCTCGCCGTTTCGGTGGGGTCCACCGCCATGGAGATGCTCGGATAGCGCTGCACCACCCGGGCCACGGCCAGGGGCGTGGTGAGCGGGGCCACCTGATCAAGCAGTTGTCGGGTGCCGTTGCGGTAGAGCTTCAGCTGGCCAGAGATTTCCGACTGCACGGCCCTATCAAAGCCAATCGCATCGCGAATCATCAACGGCACCAGCAGCAGGTAACCCACGAGCAGGGGGAGCAGCAGGCGATGGAGAAGCTGCACCGGCAACTGCTCATGGCTACGCCGAGCCCCGTTCCCCTGCAGGAAGATCAGGGCAAGAGAAAGCAGCAGCCATGGCACAAAGGCAATCAGACCATTGGCGATCGAAAGCCGGCCAACAACGTTTTTGAGCATGTCGGGCGACAGGGAGCCCCGGAACAAAAAATTGATCGCACCGATCGTTAAGAGGCCATAGCCGGCCAGGCGCAATGAGAAAGAGTTCATCCTTGCGTCGAGAGAAATCCCGGGCGAAGTATGGAGGAATCTATGGATAAATCCCGGCTAATTCCGGGTTCGCGGCGGATGTGCGCAAGCCTGCACCGCAACAGCGCCATTGCCGCTCACGGCGCGCACCAGCCGCCCGGGAGAGCGGCCTTCGCGGCGCCGTTCGGCGATCCGCCCGGACAGGGGCGCCGGAACGCTGTAGGTTTTCTTCGATCTGGAGTGGACCGAGGCCGACCCTCGAAAGCTGTCCCTCCAGACCAGCCCAGAATCACCATCAGGGCCCGCGCTCCCGAACCGCGACCAGCCTCGATCTCCCGTCTGCGCTTCAGCAGGGCCCGAGCCATCCCCGAGAAACCCGGGATCGGCGATCGCCCAACCAACCCCACCCCATCCAGTCCCGGCGACCAGCCCCACGCCATGGGCAAGCCGCCCGGAGACCTTTGGGACCCACAGCCCCCCTTTGAGGGCATTCACCGCATCAGCATGACCCAATCGACCATGACGACACCAAACCCAGCCATCCCCATGGCCCGGGCCCACCCCTTCCGGGGAGCGAGCCCCTGGCCCAAGCAGCCCCGTACCGGACAGGGGACGCGTGCCATGCCAGTGGCCCCCTCCTGTCCCCTGCCGCGCCGCACCGCCGGCGGCCCGGGCCGGCCAGCCCCCACCTGGGAGGAACTCCTGGGTCAGCGCTGAGGGGCCCCAAGCCCCCGCCCAGGCTGCGGGGCAGATGCCAAGGGCGGCGTGAGCGGCCCCGGTGGCCCGCCTTGCCAGGGCAGGGGAGCCTCAAGGCTGAGGGGCTCACCGGTGCGGGGATGCACCAGGTCGAGTCGCCAGGCATGCAGCCGCAGCCGGCCATCGGCGCCGCGACTGCGGGCATGGCCATAGAGAGGATCCCCCAGGATCGGGTGACCCAGCCAGGCCAGATGGACCCGCAGCTGGTGTGAACGACCGGTGTGGGGCTCCAACCGCAGCCGGCACCAGCCAGCCCCCCGCTCCAGGCACCACCAGTCGGTGCGACTGGGCCGACCGGCGGGATGCACCCGATAGAGAGGTGGCCGGTGGCGGGCCTTGGCCAGGGCCGCCTCCACCCGCCCGGCCGGGGCAGACGGCCACCCGGCCACATCGGCCAGGTAGGTGCGTCGCACCCGCCGCGCCTCCAGGGCCATCGAAAGGCTCCGGTGGGTCTGCGGATCGCGGGCGAGCAGCAACAGGCCAGAGGTGTCGCGATCGAGGCGATGGGGCAACTGCAGCGGCCCCCAGGCCGGCTCCAGCCTGGCCGGCACCGCGTCGGCCAGGGCTGGCCCGCGGCCGCTCTGGCTGAGCAACCCCGAGGGTTTGTCGATCACCAGCAACCAGGGATCGGCATGAACCACCACGGGATCCGCCGGGGCAGGACTCGGCACGGCAGGCAGCTACAGATCTCCATGCTGCAGCCCGGCCCACACGGCAGCCCGGGCAGCTTCCGGCCGCCTGTCTTTCGCACGTGAATCGAGCCACGCAGCGTCCAGCGGCCGCAGGCTCTGGAGACCAGCGGCGGCGCCATCAACCTCTCCTCTCCCCCTTACATCCCGCCCCAGCTGTTGCGTGATCTGCACCTGCTCGACGTGCTCGAGCTCACCGGCACCACCCACCTGACGGGACAGTGGCTGGCAGTGTCCCAGCCCACCGTGAGTCGCCGCTACCGGCGCCTGGCGGCCGACTTCGGCCTGAAGCCCTCCCGGCGGGGCACGAAGGTCTGCCGTTTTGGCAGCAGTGTGAGCCTGCGCCACCTACGCCACGGCTTCCGCTGGCACCGCTTCGAGGCGGGGGTGGTGGGGCTGGCGAGCGATCCGCTCCACCAGGGCCTGCTGGAGGGCCTGCCGGGCCGGCTGTCGATGCCGATGCGGTTCCGCCCCGCGAGCCAGTGGGGGCACCTGGTGCGCGAAGCCGTGGTGGACGCGGCCCTGGTGAGCTCCCTGGAGCTGGAGGGCTCACCCGCGCAACTCCAGCCCCCCGGGGAGCGCAACGGCGATGGCGAGTGGGAAGGCGCCGATGCGCCGCCATCGGATCGGGTGCACCTGGGGCACTGGCCCCTGGCCCTCGCCCTGGCCCGGGCGACCCACCGCCCGGAGGTGCTGGCGCCCGCCGCGGCCCTGGCGCCGGGACTGCGCACCCTGCTCGAGAACCGGGGCCTGCCGCTGACCACCACCACCGGCGCCGAGACCCACGACCCGATGGCCTGGCTGGCCCGCATGGCCTCCTGTGGGCTGGCCGCCCCCGTGCCCGCCCACCTGCTCGATCAGCAGCTGGGTCCCTTCGGGCAGCTGGAACGGCTGGAGCCCCATCCCCGCCTGCGGGAACACCTGTGGCTGGTGCTCCCCGGCGACTGGCGCCGTATGCCGGTGCTGCAGCGCACCGTGGCGGCCCTGCTTGAGCTGGCGCAGGAGGCGGGCGCCCGGCCCGGCGCGCCCGCCTCCCCGCAGGCTGAGGAGGCCATGCTGCGGTGGGTTGGCTGAGGGCTCAGGCCGGATCGCCCCCTGCCGGCTCTGGCAACGGGCAGGTGGTTTCGATCCGCTCCGCCAGGGCCAGGCAGCGATCCATCTCCTGCCACAGCAGCTCGCGACGCTGGGCATCAACGGCGTAGGAGCGGTGATGCAGATCGCGCCCCACATAGCGGAGGGCATCCCGAAGACGCAGCCAGTCGTCGGGGCTGAAGGCTGGAAGCGGAGACTCCATGGGACCAGGGGCGGAGAAAAAAGGGCGGCGGATCGGGGTGGAAGGGCAGATCGCCCCGCTCAACCGGAGGGGCGGCAGCGGGCCTTCAGGGCAGCGCGGAGGCGAGCCACCGCGTCATCCTGACCCTGCAGGGCAAAGGCCTCCTGCTCCAGCAGCCGGCTGCCGTGGTGATAGCTCGTGGTGAGAATGCCGCCGATCTCTTGGCGCACCACCGGATCGAGGCGCAGCCTCCAGCCGATCGGGGTGAGCTGTCCGCTGGGGCAGCTCTGCACGGCATGCACCGCCTCATGCAGGAAGGTCTGGGAGCCGATGCCCAGATCGAAGGCGATCGGCGCCACCCAGAGGGTGCGGCTGGCGGGCACGTACTGGCCGTAGGCCCGCGCCGCGGGGGGTGGGGCCCAACGCAGCCGGAACCCATGCCGCTCCAGATCCCGGGCCAGGGAGCGCAGCTCCGGCGGCAGTTGCGCCGACAGCTGGGGGTCAGCAGACCCCTGGGCTCCCCCGGGGACCGACCGGGAGGCCGGCCGCGATCCCGAAGGTGATCCCGGCGAGGCGGAAGCCTGGGCCCGCAGGCTGCCGGTCCCGGGCGGCACTGGAAAAGAGCTCAGAAAGGGCGGCACTGGAAAAGAGCTCAGAAAGGATCGAGACACCGTGGGTCGTGACGCAGTGGAGCGTGACGCTGAGGGTCGTGACGCAGCGGGTCGAACCGGGGCCGATGGAGCACCGGTGGATCGCGGAGCAGACAGGCCAACCGCTGCCAGCGGCAACGGCGCAGGAACGGAGAGAGGGGCGATCCAGGCCACGTAGAAGGGGCGGGGGGTTCCTCAGGCTCCCATCAGATTGATGCGATAGAGCACCTCCTCCAGGGCCTCGGCGGCCCGCACCCCAGCCCAGCGCTGGGGATGGGCGGCGGTGCAGCAGGAGGGCACCGGCGCCAGGATCGTGCTGGGGCGGGCATGGCAGAACTGCACCACGCTGTGGCGCTCGCCACTGGCGCCCGGGGGGGCCACCACCCGGTGCCAGCCGGCCGGAATGGTGCCGTTGCTGAGGCGCTCCAGCATCAGGCCGGTGTTGAGGATCACCCGACCCTCCGGCGGTGCGGCCGCCTGCCAGCGGCCATTCACCTCCACCTCAAGGCCGGCGGCGGTGGCGCGGGGCAGGGCAGTGATCAGATTGATGTCGGCATGGGGGGCGGCCCAGAGGTGCCCGGCGGCCGGAGCGGCGGCCATGGGGGGATAGCGGATCGCGCGGGTGAGGGTGGGGGCCTCGTGCACCATCTCCTCGAAGAAGGTTTCGGCGCAGCCCATCCCGAGGGCGATCACCCGCAGGAAGCGCCGCTGCAGGTCGGCGAGGGCGGCATGGAAGCGCTCGAGCACCGCCGTGATCCCCGGCACCGCCGCCTCGGGGAGCAGGGGCTCCGGATAGAGCACGGGATAGCGGCGCCGCAGCGGATGGCCGCCGGGCAGCGGCGCCGACCAGTTGAGCATTTCCTTCCAGTCGGCCCGGTCGTTGCCGGCCGCGGTTTCCACCAGCAGGCCGGTGTAGCCGCTCTGACCATGGCTCAGGGGTGCGTGGAAGCGGGCCTTACTGGCCGGATCGAGGGCAAAGAAGCGCTGCAGCAGGCCGTAGGCGGTGTCGAGCAGATCCACGGGGAGATCACTGCTGGTGTAAACGAAGCCGGTGGCCAGGCTGCGGCGCACCCCATCCACCACCGCGGCCCGGGCCGCTCCATCGCCCCGCTCGAAGGCCAACAGATCCACATCGAGGATGGCCGGTTCAGCCATGGGCCGGGCAGCGGGGAAGCCTCCGATCCTGGGCGACCGCCGGTGCCGCGGCCACACCCCCGAGCAGCCAGCGGGGCGCCGGAACGGAGCCGGGGCCCCGCTGGCTCAGAAGCGCCAGTGGGGGGGTACCCACCCCGATCTCAAGGCGGCGCAGCGGCCGCGGCGTCGCGTCCCTCCACCGAGGGTGCCCCGCCGGTGTCGATCAGCTGCAACAACACCTCCCGGTGGCGCGGTCCATCGAGCTCCACCAGCAGCACCGACTGCCAGCGGCCGATGCCAAGCCGGCCGTCCACCACCGGCAGGCTGAGCTGGTTGCCAAGCAGCATCGCGATCAGGTGGGCGTGGGCATTGCGCGGTTCATCGGCCGGAATGCCCTGGCGCAGGTGCAGGTCGTTGTGGAGCCAGGGGCGATCCGGCGGCGCCAGACCGAGGAAGAAGGCCTCGATATCACTCAGGAGACGCTCCTCGTTTTCATTGAGCACCAGGGCCGTGGTGGTGTGCTGCCCCACCGCCACCAGCAACCCCTGCCGCACCCCGCTGCGCTCCACCAGCGCCTGCAGGTCCGCGGTGATGCCGTGGCAATGGAACGATCCTCCGGTCTCGATCTGGAGGCGCTCAACGAAGGAGGGGATGATCACCGGCCGGGGGAGGGGATGAGGGATCGCGAGGGCCATCGCAGGTTCCTAGCGCGGGTGTTGCCAATTTAGAAAGAAATGCAAACAAGGCTGCAAATAGGGCGCATCTCAATACGGTTTGCCACAAAGACTGGCGCGGATGCGAGACAGATGGCACAGCTTGCAGCACTTGGGGGCGCCAATGATTCATGGGCTATAGGCGTTGCCAATACTTCCTACGAGCTACTGATTTGAGGCCATTCAATTCTCTGTAGGGTTGCGAGGGCAGCTTCTGCTGGTCTGTTTTGTTCCCACGCAATGGTTCTTGCACTGGAAGCAGGTTTGCTCTAGATATTTTCTCCTTACCCCCCTGATTAGGCCTTCATAGCCATGCTCAAAACCAACCGCAAAGGGCGAGCCGCCTCGCTCTTCCAGACCCTCTTTACCGCCATCCTGCTGGGTGGCGCCGCCCTGAATTCGGGATCAGCGCAAGCTGCTGGCTGGAGCTCGAATGGACCCCCCATAACCGGTTACATGTGCAATTTAAATGACCTACTTTGCTTTAACCCCGCTACTCCTGTGGACTCGCCGCTAGTGGACAATACGTATGTCACGTTGCTTGAGCGATCGACCACTGTGGGCGTCAATACAGACGTGGTGGAATTCACCCAGGATCCAGGAGATCCCGACACCCCCTGGCATTTAACCCTTGATTTCAATCCAAACCGCGGCATCGATTTAAACGACTTCGGCTTTTTGAAGTACAAGATTACTATCACAGATCCAAGCAAGTACTTTGATCAAGTTAAACTCGGAAATACCTCCACCATCACCAATGGCTTATATATACTTACCGCAACATTCTGGGATTCGACATTTACCTCGCAAGTGCCAACCTCGTCCCTTAATAATCCCCCCACTCCCAAGGGCATCTCGGTAATCAGCCTACAGGCCCAAACCCTATACGTTAAGGATGAATGGAATGTGCAAACCGGATCCGATGGGACTGTCGACAACTTCCAAAATAGCTTTGGTCAAACGGACATCCCCCCCGCCCCCGCGCCGCTGCCCCTTGTTGGTATCGGTGCCGCCTTCGGCTTCAGCCGCCGGCTCCGCAGCCGGATCAAGAGGACCCGCCTGGATGGCAGATAACACGCGGGCCCGGGCCTTCTTGCCTCCAGGCACTGGCGTTCGCTCCTGCCTATGGCGCTGCAGGTGGAAGCAGAGGATCACCTTCACCTCCCTGATGCTGCCATGAGAGCTCGGCCAGGGTCGCCTCCAGGGCAATGCCCTCGCCGCTGCTGATGCGTTGGCAGACCCGATCCGCATTGGCGTCCAGGTCAGCCTCGAACATGTTCCAGCGCACGTCATGGCTCCAGTTGCCGTCGGGCTCGGCCGGGAAGCGGTGCAGGAGCTGGAGGATCACCCAGTCATCGCCCATCGCCAAGGGCGGGTGGATCGCCCCCACCGCCATCCCCGCCAGCACCTGCCTCAGCGGGTCGGCCACCTGGCTGACACGTAGAGGACCAACCACCCCCCGGGTCCAGCGCTCCTTGCCGATCCCGTGGCGGTCGCTCAGCACCGCCAGGTCGGCGCCGTCATCGGTGAGTTGCAGATAGAGCTCCGCTGCCAGACCCTCCTCCGGAACCCGCAGGCAACTGAAGATCCAGGTCTCCAGCTCCTGACGGTGCTTCAGGAACCATCGATCCATGAAGTCGCTGTAAGTGGTTTCGACCCAAAAACGCAGCCGCAGGTCCTCCATCTGATCCTGCAGGGTCCCCTCGTCCATTGGCGCGTCCGACTGCTGGTGCAACGCAGCCCGCTCACGCAGCATCGCCTGATGGTCCTCCTCATCCAGGCTGACGGTACGGATCAAGCTTTCCACCAGCCTTCGCTTCACCAGCTCGTGAAGCACACCGTGGCGCATCAGCACACGCACGTCGTCGGGCCGTAGCGACGGAGCCGGCTGGTCAGACTTCAACGAGGGGAGGGATGCTTCCGGCGCCTCCCTGATCCTGAACCGCTTCTCCGGCTGCGAAGCCGGCTGCGAAAACTGAGTGCCTTGCTGCCTCTGCTCTAGGAACGATGAGGCAAGGTCATCCAGTGAATCGATCGGGTCGAATTCGGCCCCGCCAAGACTGGCCCTCAGCTGGCGCAGCACCTCCAGTCTCTGCGCAACCGGGAGGCTGAGGAACAGCGAGCCATGCGAAGGCCCCGGTTGTGGCTCGAGCGGCTGGCTGTCATGAAGCACATAGTCAGTGCGATCCATGCCGTTCCATGCCCAGCACTCCTGGTATTGATCGATCGGTTGACGTGATTGTAGCCGGAAAGCTTATGATCTGAAGGCTCGCCAATATTCAAAATACAATGTCCACTCAAAGTGGCTCTTCTTCTGGCGGATCGACAACGACCGGATCGACGCCTAATGAGGCCAAATCTAATGGCTTCACCTCTAATGAGTCCACGACATCGTCGCCAGAGCTGCTGGAATCGCCAGTGCTTCAGGAATTCACTGAGCTTACATATAAATTGGCTGAGGCTATTGAGTCTTCCAAGCGAATGCTCCATCTGAGCAACAACGAGATCGGGGCCCTGCGCGAGAGCGTGCGCACCCTTGACCTCAGGCTCTCGACCGTGGCTGATGGGTTTGATGCCTCGTCCAAGCAGAATCTTGAGGCGACCAGTGTGGAGATCGGGGTGCTGCGAGAGAGTCTTAGCGGCCTTGACTTCAGGCTCTCGAGCATCGCCCAGCAGTTTGATGGCGCATCCAAGAAGCCTCAGCAGGCGACGAGCGAGGAGGTGGCTGGGCTGAGGGAGAGCGTGGCGAGCCTGAACGACCGGCTGTCGGCGCTGGCTGAGCAGTCACTCGAGGAGCGGCAGGCCCGCATCGATGCTGAGGCCAGAATCGCTTGCCTGGAGGAAGAGATCGCTTCAGGCAGTCAGCTCGCCGAACTTGATCTCGCGGGCCTCCAGCAGACACTTGCCGCAACCCGCAGCCAATGCCTAATGCTGGAGACCCAGCAACAGGCAATGGCCATCAAAGTGGAAGGGCTGATCAAACGGGCTGACAAGACATCTTTACCCACCAAACCAGCTTTACCCACTAAAACAGCTCTACCCACCCCTTCTCCTAACGTCACCGGGGTTGCCATCGCGACCCCCCACGAAGGTGCGGCTGCACCGAGGGGCAATTCCGCGAGCTCGGAGCTCCTGTCCCGGGTGAATAAACCGCAGGATCAGAACAACGAAGGCGTGAACCCGCCGCCCTCACCCTCAGCAAGACCAGCCCCACCCCCGCAGGTTGCCGCCACAAAACAGCGGAGCCGTTCCGTGAAAATTTTACCCCTGCTTGTTGGTGGTGTTGCCGCCAGCACCCTGCTGGGAAGTAGCCTTATTTATGTTATCCCGAGCCTGTTCAGTCAGCCCGAACCTGGCACGCCTACCAAGACGGTTTCGCTGCCGCAAAAACCCCTTCCTGCCAGCTCCGAAGCATCACCTGCTCCTGCAGTGGCAGCCAGCAAGCCGGCCCCTGCTGCACAAGACAAGCTGAAGATCTACTGCCCAGCCGACTGTTGGGTTGAGGTGCGCAGTGTCGTTGATGGCAAAACACTTTATGACGGCCTTCTCAAGGGCTCTGTTCAGTTTCCGATCGGCAAGGGACTGAATGTTTCCTCAGGCCGATCCGACATCCTCAAGCTCAAGATCAATGATGGTGCCCCGTTTGTGCTCAACACACGCCAGATGCTCAGCTCAAGGCTGGTCAAACCCCCTTCCTGACAGGCCCCGGTGAGTGCCGTTTCACCCCTCAACCCACTCGCACCCTGAACCGCCGGGCACTCCTGGAACTCATTAGAGCCACCCTGCCACGCAGGAGATTCAGAGCATGGCCATCGGCTTGGCACCGGGCAGCCCTCCACTTCTCGCCGGCCGGGTCCCGAAAACCTTTGCCATAACTGGCTCAGGCGCTGGCGCTTCAGGGATGCCCGATGCCGGTTTCGAACCAGCGACATCCTGCTTGTAAGGCAGGCGCTCTACCGCTGAGCTAATCGGGCGCTGTTCTCATTCTGCCGTGTCACCTGATTCTGCGATGTCAATGGCTTGCGCACCGCACCGGAAGCGGTCCTGGGGTCCGAGAATCGGTAGCCATCGCCCCGCCCGCCCCCTTCCGATGGCCAGTGGCCGCTCCCACGACCGCGCCACCGGCATGCTGGCCCTCCCCTTCGGTCTGCTCTGGTGGCCCCTGCTGGGCGCGATGGGCACCGTGGTGGCCGCCGCCGCCTTTCTGATCGGCGGGCTGTGGCTGTCGCCCGACCTCGACACCCGCTCCAATGCCACCCGGCGCTGGGGTCCGCTGCGGCTGCTGTGGTGGCCCTACCGACGCCTGCTGCCCCACCGCTCAATCCTGTCCCACAGCCCCGTGCTGGGCAGCGCGGGGCGGTTGCTCTACATGGGCGTGCTGGTGATGTTCCTCTCCCTGCTGCTCATGCCCTACGGCAGCCCCGGCCCGGACAAGCTCGTCAACGCCTTGCAGCAGAACTGGTTGAACCAAAGGCCCCTGATGGTGGCGGCCCTAGCGGGCCTGGAGATAAGCAGCTGGCTCCATCTGCTCCAGGACGGCGATCCCCTGCCCAGGTTCCGGTTCAAACCGCTGGCGCTGTCGAAGCGGATGCGGCGGCGACGGCGCAATCGGCCCGGCAAGAGCCCCCAGCCCCCGCCCGGCACAGTGCGGGTCCGGCGGCGGCGGCGCTGAAGCCGGAAACCGGCGGGAGTCCTGCCCCGGGAGGTGGCAGGGTATCCACCGATCGTGGACCGCCCCGGCGGACCCTGGCGCCATGCCCCCTTCCCCTAACGAGGCCGTACCCCCCCCAGCCCCGGCCGATCCCGGCCCCACGCCCGACGGGGCGGCCGCCGCCCTGGCGGAGTTGCTGGCCGTGGTGGATCGCCTGCGAGATCCGGTGCACGGCTGTCCCTGGGACCTGGAGCAAACGCACGGCTCCCTGATCCCCTATGTGCTGGAGGAGGCCCACGAGGTGGCCGATGCGATCCGCCACGGCGACGACAACCACCTGGCGGAGGAGCTGGGGGATCTGCTGCTGCAGGTGGTGCTCCATGCCCGGATCGCCAGCGAGAGCGGCCGTTTCGACTTCGCCGCCGTGGCCCGGGGCATCAGCGCCAAGCTGGTGCGCCGCCATCCCCACGTCTTCGGCACGGCGGAAGCCCGCGACACCGCCGCGGTGCGCGTCCACTGGGAAGCGATCAAACTCCGGGAACAGGCCGAACGGGACCAATCCCGGGCCGCAAAAGCCCCGGCGGCGAACCCGGCCAGCGGCGCCGAGCCGCTGCAGGCCGGCGCCGACCCGGACTCCCCCGCGGCCGCCGCTGGCCCCAGCCCCCTGAGCGACCGGCTGGCCGGCAAGGTGCGGGGTTTGCCGGCCCTGGCCGGCGCCATGACCATCTCCAGGAAGGCGGCCGCCGCAGGCTTCGAATGGGACACCATCGACGGCGTGTGGGCCAAGGTGGAGGAGGAGCTCGGCGAGCTCCGGGAGGCCGTGGACAGCGGTGATCGCGGCCATGCCCAGGAGGAGCTGGGGGATGTGCTCTTCACGCTGGTGAATGTGGCGCGCTGGGGCGGCCTCGATCCGGAGGAGGGGCTAGCCGGCACCAACCGCCGCTTCCTCGATCGCTTCCGCCGGGTGGAGGCGGCCCTCGGCGGGGACCTCGGCGGCCGCTCGATCGGTGAACTGGAAACCCACTGGCGAGCCGCCAAGGCCGCCATTCGCGCCGAAAGCGACACCAACCTGGCCAGCCCCGAACCGGCCGGTCCTGCCGCTGCGCCCGCTTCCCTCAGTCCTCCTCCGGCCTGATCCCGCCGCGGCGCTGGGCCTTGCGGCCCGCCCGTTGACGCTTGGCCACCAACCTGCGCTCCACCGAACCCCGGCTGGGGCGGGTGGCACGACGCGGCGGCGGCGGCGGCGCGATGGCCTGCCGTAGCAGCTCCCGCAGGCGCTCCAGGGCAGCCTGACGGTTGCGCCACTGGGAGCGATGCTCCTCCGCCACCACCACCAGCTCGCCCTCCACCATGCGGGAAGCAAGACGCCCCAGGGCCCTGGCCCGCAGCACGGCAGGCAGGGCCGCTGTGGTGGCCAGGGGAAAACGCAGTTCCACCCGCGAATCGGTCTTGTTCACGTTCTGGCCACCGGGGCCCGAGGCGCGCGAAAACCGCCAGCGCAGCTCGGAGCGCACCAGAGCCAGCCCCGGGCCGAGCGCCAGGGCGGGATCGGCATCCGGAGCGGCCCGGACTCCGGGTGCCGCCTCCTCGGACCCGCTTTCCCTGCCAGCTTCCATGGAGCCCAGCTTGGCCCATGGCAGCACGGCAGAACCGGCGTCCTTACGATCCGGGAGGGAGGAGTGAGCCGTTCGATGCCCTGCGATGACTGCCGAACTCTGGATAGGGCCCTCCCCTCCCTGGGATGCCGCCGGGGCGGCCATCCTCTCCAGGCACCAGGGATGAATGCCTCTGGGCTGCCACCGGCGGCCCACCCATGACATCCGCTCCCCGGCTGGGTTGGCTGCGGCGGAATCCCAGCCAGCTCTCGATCACCCGTCGCCTCACCTTCACCTTTCTGGGGGTGGGGCTGGTGCCTCTGCTCACCAGCCAATGGATGGCCCTGGAGCAGTTCAAGCGCACCTTGATGCTCAACCACCTCCAGCAAACCGGCCAGATCGCCGAGGCCAAACGGGATGAGCTCGAATCCTTGCTCGCCGGCAGCCGACGCGTCCTGGAACAGGTCGCGCAGTCGCCGACCCTGCGTGAGGAGCTGGAACGGAACCAAAATTCCGAGCGGGCGGCAACGGTGCTGGCTGATGCCCTGCGCTCCAACCGCGGCCCCGGGGGCGCCGATTGGCCCTTCGAGAGCCTCCATCTGGTGGACCCCCAGGGCAGGGTGGTGGCTTCAAGCCTGGATTCGGCCACCCGCAGGGACCCAGCGTCGGCAGGACGCAGCAGGGCCCTCCGCCAGCAACTCACCACGGCGGCGTCGAAATGGGCCAGCCCGGAAGAGGGGCTTGCGCTCCTGGCCCAGGATCCCAGCACCAACAGACTCCTGACCGATCTAGCGGTCCCCGTCCGGGGAGCGGCCGGAAAAACCCTGGGATTGGTGGCGGGCACCATCGATGGCGGCAGCTTCCGTCGCCTGATGAACACCCGGCTGCTCGGCCTGGGCCGGAGTGCCCGAACGGAACTGGTGACGCTCCAGGCCAACGGGAAGACGCTCAGCCTGGCCCCCCTCAGCCCGGAAGCGGGATCAACCACGGCAGCCAGCACGCAGCGGGACCTCCGCTTCGAGCCCCTCAATCCCGGCGCCCTCAGGACCGGCAAGCCGCTCCAGGCCGACGCCTTGGACGGCCGCTTCCGGGGTAGCGATGGCCTGGAGCGGGTGGGCTCCTGGCGCCGCCTGTCCCAGGGGAAGGTGGGCTTGCTGGTGTCGATGGAGCGGCGGGAGGTGCTGGAATCGGCAGCTTCCCTGCGCGCCCGGCTCCTGGGCCTGATGCTGCTGGCCACCGGCCTGGTGGGAGCGGCGGGAGTGCTGCTGGGGCGCAGCCTCACGCGCCCCCTGCTCGATCTGCACACGGCAGTGCGCGACTTCGACATCAGCAACGATGGCCAAATCCGGCCGGTGGCAGTCAAGGGCCACGACGAGATCGCGGAACTGGCCAACACAATCAACCGCATGATCCTGGGGATTCAGGAGCGCAGCGCCAGCCTGAACCGCACCAACAACCGCATCCAGACCTACATCCAGACCGTGCAGACCGCCCTGCTGGCCATCGGCAACGGCGGCGAGATCACCCTGCTCAACGAGGCTGGCTGTCACCTGCTGGGCTTCCCGCCGGCCGGCTGGCTCGGCCGCAACTGGATCGCAGACTTCGTGGTGGACGAAGAGGCTCGGCGACAGCTGAGCGCGGCCCTGGCCCAGGGCCTGCCTTCCGGCCCTGGCAGCGCCGGGATCGACGCAGCAGCCATGCTCGAATATCACGTGCGCAGCCAGGATGGCCGCGTCTTGCTGATGCGCTGGCACAACTGCCTGCTGCGGGGTGAAGGCGGTCAGGTGATGGGCATGCTCTGCTCCGGGGAAGACATCACCCGCAGCCGCAGCCAGGAACTCGAATTGATCGAGGCCCGCAGGGTGGCGGAACAGGCCAATGCGGCCAAGAGCGAGTTCCTCTCGCGGATGAGCCACGAACTGCGCACCCCGATGAACGCCATCATTGGCCTCTCCCACCTGGCCCTGCGCGCAGACCCTGAGCCGCGATTACAGGATTACATCAGCAAGATCAATGGTGCCGGCCAGAAACTCCTGGCGATCATCAATGACATCCTCGATTTCTCCAAGATCGAGGCCGGCAGGATGAGCCTCGAGCGCACAGATTTCCTGCTCGACACGGTGCTGTCGGACCTCACCGGCATGATCGCCCAGAAAATCTTCGACAAGGGCCTGGAGCTGTTGTTCCTGGTCGATGAGACTGTGCCCCGCCACCTCAATGGCGATCCCCTTCGCCTCGGGCAGGTGTTGCTGAACCTGCTCTCCAATGCCTCCAAATTCACCCAGCTCGGCCAGATCCTTCTCCACATCCGTTGCCTCGAACGCCAGGGCCAGCGCGTCAGGCTCGGCTTTGAGGTGAGCGACACCGGAATCGGCATCAGCGCGAGCCAGCTGGCCAACCTCTTCCAACCCTTCGAGCAGGCGGAGCTCTCCACCGCCCGCCATTACGGCGGCACGGGCCTCGGCCTCGCCATCTGCCGCCACCTGCTTGGATTGATGGAGGGCACCATCGAAGCCAGCAGCGAGGTCGGAGCGGGCACCACCTTCCGGGCCACCGCCTGGTTCGGCCTCGCGGCCGCGCCAATCTCACCGGTGCTGCCCCAGCGGCTCAACGGCCTCTCGGTGCTGCTGGTGGATGACAACCCGATCGCGATCAGCGTGCTGGAGGCGAACCTTGCCCATCTGCCGATCCGGATGAGCTCCTGCGGCAGTGGCCAGGAGACCCTGCAACGGGTCAAGCAGGCGGCTGCCTCCGGCCAACCCATCGATCTGATCCTGCTCGACTGGCAGCTCCCGGACATCGATGGCCTCGAGACCTTGCGCCAGCTCCAGGCCATCGAGGGTCTCCGGCCCCCCGAAGTGGTGATGGTCACCGCCTACGGCGCCGCCGAGATCCGCAGGGCCGCGGCCGCGCTCGGCGTGGAGGGCTTCCTCACCAAACCCATCTGCCAGTCCGACCTGCTGGACACCCTGATCGAACTGATGGAGCCCTCCACCGACTCGGAGCGGCCGGACCCGCTGATGGCGGAGGCCCGGCTGAGCCAGGGGCTGGCCGGCCTGCGGGTGCTGCTGGTGGAGGACAACGAGGTGAACCAGCAGATCTGCGTTGAACTGCTCGGCAGCGTGGCCGTGCGGGTCACCGTGGCCGAAAACGGCGCGGAGGCCCTGCGGCTGCTGGAGGGGCCGGGGGAGGAGGCTGGTGGGAGCGACGGCAGCCTCCCCTTCGACCTGGTGCTGATGGACCTCAACATGCCGGTGCTGGATGGCTGGGAGACCACCCGGCGTGTGCGCCTCAACCCCCGCTTCAACGACCTGCCGGTGCTGGCCATGACGGCCCACGCCCTGGTGGAGGAGCGGGATCGTTGCCTGGCGCTCGGAATGCAGGAACACCTCACCAAACCGATCGAACCGGCCAGGCTCTACGCCGCCCTGGCCCACTGGGGACAACGGACGGTGGGGGCCGCGGACAGCCCTCCGGCCGGGGCCCGACCCGGCCCTGGAGCGGAAACCACTCCCCCCCCGAGCGGCCTGGACCTGGACGGCGGACTGCGGCGCACGGCGGGCAACGTGGGGCTCTACCACCGGCTTCTCTCCAGCCTCGCGAACACCCAGGCCGATGCCGCCGAACGGGTGGCCGCAGCCCTGAGGGAGCGGGATGACCCGGCGGCCAGGCAGATCGCCCACACCGTGAAGGGGGTGGCCGCCAACCTCGGGGCGACCGCCCTGGCGGAAGCGGCCAGCCGGCTCGAAAACACACTCCAGGCCGGCCAGCCCAGCGGCGATGACCTAGACCTATTCCGCCAGACCCTGGCGGAGACCGTGGTCCTGATCCGCGCCCTGCCAACGACGGGGAGGCCCCTCGCGGCGGCTCCCAGCGCGGGCGAAGCGAACCGCGGGCCGACTGTCCCCATGGAGACGGCCGGCCCAAGCTCCGCAGAGCTGGTGGAGCGGCTGCGGTCCCTGCTGCAGGCCGGCGATGGCGAGGCCATCGATCTCGTGCAGGCCCACCGGGACAGCCTGGGCCGGCTGCTCGGCGCTGCCACCTTCCGGGCGATGGAGAGCGAGTTGGAACGTTTCGCCTTCGAGGCTGCCGCCGCGGTGCTGGAGGCCGCCACCCCGGCGGCGCCCGCCCTGGCCAGCGGAGAGTCCCCATGACTGCCCCTGCAGGCCAGGAGCGCCCGCGGGTGCTCGTGGTGGATGACACCCCGGAAAATCTGCAGCTGATGCACGCGCTGCTCAGGGAGCGCTACAGGGTGCTGCTGGCCAACGGCGGCGTGGCCGCCTTGCGCTTGGCCCGGCTCGAACCCAGGCCCGATCTCATCCTGCTCGACATCATGATGCCGGAGCTCGATGGCTACGCGGTGTGCGAAGCCCTGAAGGCGGATCCAAAAACGGCCCCGATCCCCGTGATCTTTCTCACCGCGCGCAGCCAGGTGGCGGACGAAGAACGGGGCTTCCGCAGCGGCTGCGTGGACTACATCACCAAACCCATCTCTCCACCCACCCTGTTGGCACGGGTGGCCAATCACCTGGCCCTCAAGGCCGCCTCTGATCTCCTGGCCCACAACAACCGCTACCTGATCGAGGAGGTGGAACGCCGCACCCGGGAGGTTCAGATGGCGCAGGACGTCACCATCATGGCGATGGCGTCGCTGGCGGAAACCCGCGACATCGAAACGGGCATGCACATCCGCCGCACCCAATACTATGTGCGCACCCTGGCGGAACGGCTGCGCAGGATGAGGGAGGAGGAGAGCAGGGATAACGCATCAATGCCAGCTGAATTGAGCGACGAAATGATCGAGATCATGTACAAATCAGCCCCGCTGCATGACATCGGCAAGGTGGGAATCCCCGATGCCATCCTGCTCAAACCCGGACCCCTCGATGCGGCCGAATTCGAGATCATGAAAAGCCACACCACCCTCGGCCTCGAAACCATCGCCGCCGCCGAGAAACTGCTCGATGCGCCCAGCAGCTTTCTGAGCGTCGCCCGTCAGATCGCCTTTTGCCATCACGAAAAGTGGGATGGCAGTGGCTACCCGCACGGCCTGGCGGGGGAAGCGATCCCGCTGCCGGCCCGGCTGATGGCGGTGGCCGATGTCTACGACGCCCTGATCAGCCGCAGGATCTACAAGGAACCCTTTTCACACGAACGGGCGGTGGCCATGATCGAAGCCGGCAGCGGCGGCCATTTCGACCCCACCGTGGTGCACGCCTTCCTCAGCGAGGCGGAAACCTTCCGCGCCATCGCGCAGCGCTTCCGGGATAGCTGAACCCGGCCTGTCCGCGCCGCGGCCGGCCCCACCGCCTGCCGCGGCCGACACCCCCGGGCCTGCTCCCCAGCACCGACGGGGGGGACCCCGGGACGCTTAGCTGGATCAGCACTATCCGGCCCCAGGCGCGTGAGCACCCCCCTTGTCCCCGCTTCCAGCGAATCCAGTGCCCCGTGGGTGGATGAGATCTTCGATGGCGTGCGCTACGGCCTGGCCGGTCGGGTGATCGCCGAGGAGCAATCCCCCTTCCAGAAGGTCACGATCATCGAGAGCGAGCGCTATGGCAAGGGCCTGTTGCTCGACGGCTGCTGGATGACCGCCGAACGCCAGGAACGGCACTACCACGAGACGATCGTGCACCCGGCTCTCTGCGGCGCCGAACGGATCGAGCGGGTGCTGGTGATCGGCGGCGGCGACGGCGGCACCGCCCGTGAATGCCTGCGCCATGCCGGCGTGCAACACCTCGACATGGTGGAGATCGATGGCCTGGTGGTGGAGTGGAGCCAGGAGCATCTGCCCTCGATCGGCGGAGGCTGCTGGAGCGACCCCCGCTTCCACCTCACGGTGGGCGATGGCATCGCCTGGGTGCGCGACGCCGAGGCCGCCAGCTACGACGTGGTGATCGTGGACGGCTCCGATCCGGCTGGTCCTGCCGAGGGCCTGTTCAACCGCGCCTTCTTCGAGCACTGCCGCCGCATCCTGCGGCCCGGCGGAGTGTTCGCCACCCAGAGCGAATCGCCCGAAGCCTTCCGCGAGGTTCATATCGCCACGGTGCGGCTCCTGCGCGAGGTATTCGGCCACGCCGACCCGCTCTACGGCTGGGTGCCGATGTACCCGAGCGGCTGGTGGAGCTGGACCTTCGCCGCCGTCGATGGCCCGCGCTACCGCGACCCCCAGGCGGATCGGGCCAGCGCCGTGGCGCCGGGCTGTGAGATCTGGAGCCCCCGCTGGCAGAGCGGCGCGTTCGAGGCGGTGCCAGCCTTCGTGGAGCGGGCCCTGGCCGATGGGAGCTGAGGCCCTCGAGCCATCCCCGCCTGCGCAAGCCTCCCCGCGATCCCACAGCCGAGCAGATCGCTGATCGGGCCCCAGAGCGAAAGGTAAGCCCAGCCAGCCGCCGCTCAGACTCAGGCTGAATCGCTGGGGGAGCCCCCCATCAAGCGATGCATCCACCCAAGCCCACCCCTGCGCCGACCGTTCTCCAGAGGCGCTCCCCAATCGCGCCCTTGCCCTCCCCACCGTGACCAGCCCCATCCCGAGTCCTGCCCCCACCACGCTCAGTGGTTCCAGTGCATCCGGCGATCGGGCAACCCTCGGCGCCCCCGCCGACCGGAGCGACCTGTTCGACACCGAAGGGGCGATCTACATGGCTAGCCGCCGCGATCCAGCCGGCTGCAACGTGGGAATCTTCGGCGTTCCCTACGACGGCACCACCTCCTTCCGGCCCGGCACCCGCTTCGGCCCGGCCGCGATCCGGGAGGTGAGCAGCGGGTTGGAGACCTACTGCCCCCAGCTGGATAGCGATCTTGAAACGATCGCCTTCGCCGATCTGGGTGCGGTGGCCATCTCCCACGGTGCCCCCGAGCCGGTGGTGGCTGCGGTGGAACAGGCCGCCGAGGCCGTGCTGGATCTCGGCCTAGCTCCCCTGATGCTCGGTGGTGAGCACTCGATCAGTAGTGGCGCGGTGGCGGCGGTGGCCCGGCGCCATCCCGACCTGGTGCTGGTGCAGCTCGATGCCCACGCCGACCTGCGCGAGGAATGGCTCGGCGCACGCCACAGCCACGCCTGCGCCATGCGGCGCTGCCTGGAGGTGCTGCCCAGCGGCACCCTGCGCCAGATCGCCATCCGCAGCGGCACCCGCGAGGAGTTCAGCGAACTGCGCGGCAGCGATCGGCTGGTGCCGATCGAGCAGATGGCGGCGGCCCTGGCCCTCCTACGGGGACGGCCGCTCTATCTCACCGTGGATCTCGACTGGTTCGATCCCGCCGTGCTGCCGGGCACCGGCACCCCGGAACCCGGGGGCTTCCACTGGGGCGACTTCGCAGCGCTCGTGGAGGAACTGCGTCACCACCGGCTGGTGGCCGCCGATGTGGTGGAGCTGGCCCCCCAGCTCGACCCCAGTGGAGTGAGCGCTGTGCTGGCCGCCAAGGTGGTGCGCAGCCTGGTCATGCTCCTCAACGGGCACTGAGTCGATCTGCCGATCGATCAGCAGATCGATCGGCAGATCGAATACCAGCGAAAAGCCTCGCTCTGAGGCTGAAGATTCCGAAGGCTTCAGTAGACGCAGGTGCCGCTGGTGCGCTGTTCCCGCAACCGATCATGCTGCTGAGCGATCAGGAGCACCGCCAAGGTGGGATGGTTGTGGAGCAGGTTGAGGAACCGCAGCCGATCAAGCCGGAGGATCTCCACCGGCGTGCGGGCCACGGCGTCGCTGCGATGCAGACCCTGGCGCCACACGATGTCCTGGTAGCTGAACAGCTCACCAGGGCGATAGCAGATGCGCTCCGCATTGGGAACCTCCAACTCCACCATGCCGCGCTTCACCGCATAGATAGCATTTGCGGTGGAGCCACGGGAGAACACGTGGGCGCCGGTGGGGAGAGAAAACAGTTCGCAATCCACCTGGGCGGCGAGAAGCTCCAGGGGAGTGGTGCTGGTGGGCGTGGCGACCAACGTGGTTCACCTCCAAGGGTGAGGGATTACTTGGATGAGTAAAAAATAGGACCAAATCGGTCTGCACATGTGTGTCCTGATGCACTAAGCGGCAGAAAACACGCTTGGCTGGACAAAGACAGAATCCGGAACCCACCCCTGATCTTAAGCTTTTCTTCAGCCGAAGTGGAGCTTGGGATGAACCCTTCAGGCCTCGGACAGCATCGGCGTCAGGCTGAGTTGCTGGTTGGGCTGCACCGGAGCGCTGGCCCCGCCAGGAGCCAACACCGGCAACCGGGGAGGCCGCGCGGTCCAGTGATGGCACCACAGGTCACCCACCAGATCGGGATGGATCGGCAACTGGCGCAGCTGGCAGCGGCCCAGGGCGATCCCCTGGGGTGGGATGCAATGGCGGCAGCTGCGGCAGCAGGGGCGATGACCCATGGAGCGGGGCGTGCAAGCACGGGATCGGGTGACTCAACCTAGACAGTTCAGAACGGGATGAACAGGGAGAAAAACCGTATCCCTGCCTCTCTCCATAGGATCCGCGTAGGTGTCCCTCTCCCCATGGCCGCAGCCCACCAGCCCGATCCGGCCGCCAGCCCCGACCTGCGGCGCACCCCCCTCCATGGCGCGGCGACGGCGGCCGGGGGCAGGCTGGTGCCCTTCGCCGGCTGGGAGATGGCGGTGCAGTTCGCCGGCCTAGTGGCCGAACACACGGCGGTGCGCCAGGCCTGCGGGGTCTTCGACATCTCCCACATGGGGGTGCTCGTGCTGCGGGGCGACGGCGTCAAGGACGCCCTACAGCGCCTGGTGCCCTCCGACCTGTTCCGCATCGGCCCCGGCGAGGCCTGCTACTCGGTGCTGCTCAACGACGCCGGCGGCATTCGCGACGACCTGATCGTGTACGACCGGGGCCGCCGGCCGGGCCCCGAAGGCGAGCGCGATGAGCTGGTGCTGGTGATCAACGCCGCCTGCGCCGAGGCCGACACCGCCTGGATCCGCAGCCAGCTGGAGCCCGCCGGCATCACCATCGCCGACCGCAAGGGACCCGAGGGCATCCTGCTGGCCCTGCAGGGACCGGAGGCCCCCGCGCGGCTCGAAGCGCTGGTGGGCGAGAGCCTGGCGGGCCTGCCCCGCTTCGGCCACCGCGATCTGGTGCTGCAAGGCGCCAGCGGCGCCGCCGCCGGGGCACCGGTGTTCGCGGCCCGCACCGGCTACACCGGCGAGGACGGCTTTGAGCTGCTGCTGGAGCGCGACGCGGGCCTGGCCCTCTGGGAGCAGCTCCTGGCGGAGGGGGTCACCCCCTGCGGCCTCGGCGCCCGCGACACCCTGCGCCTGGAGGCGGCCATGCACCTCTACGGCAACGACATGGATGCGGCCACCACACCACTGGAGGCCTCCCTGGGCTGGCTGGTGCACCTGGAGATGCCCGCCGACTTCATCGGCCGCGCCGCCCTGGAGCACCAGAGCGCCGGCGGCGTGACACGGCGACTGGTGGGGCTGCGCCTGGAGGGCCGCGCCATCGCCCGCCACGCCTACCCGGTGCTGCAGAACGGCGCCGTGGTCGGGGAGGTCACCAGCGGCACCTGGTCCCCCACCCTGGGCCAGGCCATCGCCCTGGCCTACGTGCCCACCGCCGCCGCCAAGCTGGGCACGGCCCTGGCCGTCGAGATCCGCGGCAAGGCCGAGCCGGCCGTGGTGGTGAAGCGGCCCTTCTACCGGCGGGGCTGAGCCCGGCACTGCAGGCCAGTACGATCCGCAAAATGTCGGTGCGCGAGCCGGCTCGCATCGCAGATCGCAGTCATGACCAGCACCAAGCCCGACCTCGATGCGATCGAGATCTCCGGCATCCGCTGCTACGGCTACACGGGTTATTTCCCGGAGGAGCAGGTGCTCGGCCAGTGGTTTGAGGTGGACCTCACCATCTGGATGGATCTCTCGGTCACCGGCTCCGACGACCAGCTCGAGAACACCCTCAA
>Ga0209298_10000175_pt1 | contig 39808 bp, 16 predicted proteins | sample S_140806_EF_Meta_FD_187325 | JGI IMG/M metagenome (GOLD analysis project Ga0209298, IMG submission 187325) | Freshwater microbial communities from Lake Simoncouche, Canada to study carbon cycling - S_140806_EF_MetaG (SPAdes) (version 2) | ecosystem: Environmental > Aquatic > Freshwater > Lake ... | reverse complement strand
CGTCCTTGGCCGCCTTGGCGACCCTGACGCATAGCGGGGCCGGCGTGGTAAACATCAACTCGTCCTTGGCCGCCTTGGCGACCCTGACGCATAGCGGGGCCGGCGTGGTGAACATCAACTCGTCCTTGGCCGCCTTGGCCACCATCACGCAGAGCGGCGGGGGGACGGCGAACGTCAATGCCTCCTTGGCGGCCGTGACGGCGCTGACCATGAACGGTACGGTCAAGCTGGGCGTTGACAGTCCTTTCACGACCGGAACGGGCGGAGCGGCCGTCACGATGAATCCGGCCGTGGGCGTCACGTCCACGTTCAACCTCAACGGCTACGCGCAGAATTTCAACGCCCTCACCGCGACCACCGCCGGTATCTCGATCCTAGATGCCAATTCCGCTTCGGCCCGGACGGTGACCTTCGGTCTTGGTGATGCGAACGTCAGCCTGGGAAATCTCACCGCCAGCACCCCTGTCGCCGGAACCTTCACTTTCCGTAACAGCGCCGCCGGTACCTTGTCGCTGACCAAAGCCGGTAACGGTACGATGACGGTTAATAACGGTGCGGCTTTGGAGCACTCCGGGTTGACGACCGTTAGCGCCGGTACCCTTAACCTCCAGTCTCCGCTCATCTTCAAGAACTCCGCGAACTTCGTGGTCGCCGGCGGTGCCACCCTCAATTTGTTCAACGCCGCAGGGCAGACGTGGAGGCTTTCCGGACTCGACCTCGGCGCCGGCAGCGGCACCTCGACCCTGGGCATGGAACTGGGCTCCGTCGCCAGCTCGGACAAGTTCGTCCTGAACGGTGCCGCCACCCTCGCGAACACCGTCAATTTCCAGCTCCGCCCGATTGGTAACTTCGGCGCGGGTACCTACGACCTGGTCACCGCTACTTCCGGCCTGAGCGGCGGAACCAAGACGATGGCCCTCTCGGCGATCACTTCGCAGGCAGGGCAGGGCAGCACCTATGCGCTGTCTACCACCGACACGGCCGTGACGCTGACGGTCGCCGCCCTTTCGGGTGACGCCTATTGGAAGGGCGGGGTGAATAATAATTGGTTCGGTTTCAATGGCAGCGGCAGCAACTTCACGTCCGACTCGGCCGGCCTGAACGTCATCTCCGGCCTTCCCGGCATCGCGAACAAGGTCATCTTCAACGCCGACGGGCAGACAGTGACCGCCCAGACGGTCTCCATCGACGGGCCCGTCTTCACAGGCGGCTTGGTCTTCAATAACGCCGTCGGCAGTGGTCCGCTTGCTTCAATCGCCCTGAATGCCGCCGCAAACGCGACTACCGGCATCTATGGCACCATCACCCTGGAGCCATCCAGTTCGACCGATGGCATCAATGTCCAGACCGGGGCTCCGGCGTCGATCGCCATCACTTCCTCCATCATCTTGGGCGCCAACCAGACCTGGAATGTGACGGACTTGGGTACGACGCTCACTGCGTATGGCCAAATGCAAGGTTTGTTCGGTGTGACCAAAAAAGGCGCCGGTACGTTGGTCCTAGGCGGGGTGATCGTCAGCCCGGTTACGGGTATTGCCACGACCACCTCTACTAGCTTCACCGTCGGCGACGCGACCGGCGTGTTGCCCGGCATGGTCGTCATGACTGCCACCGCGGGCTTGACCGCGGGCGACATAGTGACGGCCGTCAGCGGTAATACCATTACGATCAACAACGCCCGCTCGGTCACCGCGACGACCGGTGTCACCTTCGGTTACAATCGCATCAGCACGTATACAGGAGCCACGGTGATCCAGGCCGGTACGCTCAAGGCCGGCTTCACCAGCCAGACTTCATGGCTCTCAGCGCTTGAAATCCAGTCCGGCGCGACCTTCTCGACCAACGGATTCAGCACCCATTATATCGCCGCGCTGAGCGGAGCCGGCACGCTGAACAATAATACGGCGACGAACACGACGGTATACCCCGGACTGAACAGTGCCAACACCACCTTCAGCGGCTTGCTCGCCAACGGCAGCACCGGCACCCTCGGCGTGACCAAGGCGGGGTCCGGCGTACTGACACTGGCTCCCACCTCCGTCGCGAACACTGCGACCGGCACGATCACGGTCACGGGTGGTTCCATCCTCTTCGACCAGACCGCCTCTAGCCTGGCTTCGATCTGGACAGGCCTGTCTGGAGCGACGGGAACCGTCACCCTCAACGGCGGAGGGCTGACCTGGAAGGCCAATCCCTTGGTGGCGTTGAATGCGACGATCGGAAACTTAACCAGCTCCGCAGGGGCCAACTTCCTGACCATCGACCCTAACGGCGCCTCGAATCTACCTACCGTGACGGTTGGTACAGTGACGGCGACCGCGCCCGGTATGAGCCTGCTTGTGACCGCACCCGCCAGCACGGTGCTCAGTTTGAACCAAAATTTTAGTGCCGTTTCCGGCAGCGCCCCTCGCGGTAAGATCGTCTTTACGCTCGGCGACGGAAATATCGACTTCATCAAGAACGGAGGCGCCACGACGGCGAGCGCCGCCTTTACCGATTACGCGCTTAATCCGGGTTCACCGAGCGGGACGGATACGCTGACTCCCTGGATCACGCAGGACTTCAACGTTGGGGGTAACTGGACGACGGACAAGATGAAGATTCAGCCGAGCGGGGCCGGGCAAATCCTCACCATCGGAACTGGTAACACGCTTTCGCTCACCGCTGGAGGCTTTATCTTCCAAAGCAACGACGCTTTCACGATCACCGGCGGCAGCATTCAGGGCAACACGGCGACGAACTCCGACCTGGTCGCCCATGTCTATGGTTCCGGGGTCCTGACCCTCGCCTCGAATATTTCCAACGGCCAAGGAGCGAGCGTCTTCACGAAGACGGGCCCCGGTACGCTCACTCTCACCGGCCTGATCAATTCGACCGGTGCGACCTTCGTCAGCCAAGGTACCCTTAACATCAATGCCGCCCAGACGATCACCGGTAGCCTGACCGTCCTCGGGGGCATCCTTAACGTCAATGCGGTCGTCACCGGCATCCCGGCTTCCACGAAGCTGGATATGGCCGCGACGGGTTCGGGCGGCAAGTCGGTGACCAATGTCTCGGCCAACATGACGCTTTTTGGGACGACGCAAGGTAACATCGCCGGTTCCGCCAATGCGTATAACCAGACCGCGGGTGTCGTGACCGTCACGCCAGGCACTGGTAGCAACCAATACGTCGCTGGGGGTTATGGTTATGGTTATTTCAATCTTACCGGAGGTACTTATAACGCTTCTGCTAGCGGCAATCGTTTCTATGGTTCGACGAGCGGCAACGGCGTCGCCGTGGTCAATGTCGGAGGTGCCGGGTTCCTTGATCATACCAACGGAGATTGGTTCCTCAACTACGGCAACGCGTCCTTCAACGTCACAGATAGCGGCCTGATCGATCACACGGGTTCAACCCAGCCTTTCGGCCTCCTCCTTAATAGCGCCACCCCGGGCGTGATGACTTCGTTGAATCTCGCAGGGGGTACGGTCAAGACGGGGAATCAGTCCATTCGTCTCGGGAATTCGACTACGGCCGGCCAAAATCCCGGCAGCCAGCTCTTCATCAATCTCGCCAAGGGAGTTCTCAGCACGGGCGCCAATCTGTCGACCAACCTGCCTACCTCCGGCGATGCCTTCATCTACGTTGCCGGCTCCGGTGGCACGCTCAAGGCCAGCAACAACCTGACGAGTTTCCTCCCCGCGACCATCCAAGGCGCGACCATCAACGCCGTGCTCTATGGTGCCGTCGATAATCAGACGGGCGACAACGCCCGCGGCACTACGGCGGCCTTCCGTGCGGCCGCCCCTAATTTCGTCGGCGGCATTACCGTCGACACCGCCGGCTTCGACGTCGCCTTCCATGCGCCGCTCCGTGCGGCCGCCGGCGTCGGCATCACTCAGGCGGACATGACCTTGACCGCCGGCTCTGGTTATATCGGAGCGCCCTTGGTCCGGTTCAGCACCACCGGCATGATCCCCGGCGGCACGCCCGCCCAAGGCTATGCCATCATCGACCCCCTCTTGGCTACGGTCACCGGCATCGTCATCACCAATCCGGGAACCTATGTCTCCGGCACCGTCCCTAAGGTCGACCTCATCGGCGGCGGCGGCTCCGGCGCTGCGGTGGCCTTCACCGGACTTTCGACGGCCAACGCCGCGGCGGGACTCACCAAGGTCGGTAATGGCAAGCTCACGCTCGGCGCCGCCAACACCTACGCGGGCGGCACCAATGTCAACGCCGGCACCCTCGCCCTCGGCGGCACCGAAGTGCTCGCCGATACCGGCGCGGTGACGCTCGGTGGCGGCACCCTCGACCTTGCCACCTTCGCCGAGACGGTCGGCGTGGTCACCTTGGATTCCGGCACCATCACCGGCACCACCGGAACCCTTTCGTCTTCCTCCGACTTCCTGCTGCGCTCCGGCACGGTCTCCGGCATCCTCGCCGGTACCGGCGGCATCGCCAAGAGCACTTCCGGTACCGTCGTCCTCTCCGCGGCCAACACGTTCAGCGGTACCGTCTCGGTCATCGCGGGCAAGCTGCAGTTCTCCGCCGACGCCAATCTCGGCAACGCCAGCGCCACCAATATCGTCTCGGTCAACGGCGGCACGCTCGCCTATACGCCGGCGAGCGCGCTGACCCTGTCGGCCAACCACGCAGTCGAGTTCGGTCCGAGCGGCGCGACGATCGAGGTCGCCGATGCGGCCGGTATCCTCACGTTGCCTTCCGTACGCGCCAGCAGCACCGGCGACCTGATTAAGACCGGCGTCGGCAAGCTCGTCCTGACAGGTTCCACCTCCTGGAACTCCGGACTGAACGCCGTGACCGTCAATGCCGGCACCCTGCAGGCCGGTTTCGGCACGAGCGGCGTGTCCGCCATCAACGTCGGCGCCGCCGGCACCCTGCAATTCGTCAACTCTGCCGCCGAGGTCCTGACCTTGGGCGGATCGACCGGCGCCCTGACGTTGGCCAGTGGTGCGACCCTCGGCTTCGAACTCGGCGCCACCGGCGTCAGCGATAAGATCGTCGTGGCCCCGGGCGGCACCGTCGTCGCCGCGGGTACGTTGACGATCAACCTGCTTACGCTCACCGGCTTCAGTTCGGGCAGCTTCGAACTGCTCTCCGCTCCGAGCGGCTTGAGCGGTGTCACCTATAACCTGGGCTCCGCTCCGAGCGGTTATAACTTCAACATCACCAGCACAGACACGCTGGTCAGCCTCGACGTGCTCGCTTACACGCCCCGTTATTGGAGCAACACCCAGACGACGAACTCGTGGGCGACGTTGGCACCTGGCTCCAATTGGTCGACCACGGCCGACGGCCTGACCGACTACGCTGCTACGCCCGTCGCCACCGACACGGTCATCTTCAGTGCCACCAGCCTCGCCGGCGGGGCGCTGACCTCCAACTTAGATGGCAGCTACACGATCGAAGGGCTGCAGTTCATCAACGCCACCTCGACCCCGACGACCTCCTTCCTGCTCGCGCAGGGCACCGGCAGCGGCACGTTGACCATCGCGCCCATCAGCACTTCCGGCGGCATCGTCGTCGCCGCCAACGCCGGCGCCGTCACGATCTCCGCTCCGCTCGTCACCTCCACGTCCGGCGCCGCCAGTCAGACCTGGTCGGTCGACGGCACCGGTACTTCCTCGCTGAACGTCAGCGGGAACATCACTTTCACCGCTCCGGTGCGCAAGACGGGAGCCGGCGTGCTCACCCTTTCCGGAACGAACACCGGCAGCGGCGGCCTGACGATCGGCGCCGGCACGCTGCGTCTCGGTTCGTCGACGGCCCTGGGTTCCGGCGCGCTCACCGTGGGCGCCCTGACCACTTTCGACAACTCCTCCGGCTCGGCGCTGACCTTGGCGAACAATGCCGCGAACTGGAACGGCACCTTCACCTTCACGGGGACCAATGACCTGAGCTTCGGCACGGGTGCGTCGACCTTGGGTCAGTCTCTGACCGCGACCATTACGACCGCTTCACGCGTCCTCACGGTCGGCTCGCTCACGGACGGCGCCGGTAGCTACGGCTTCACCAAGGCGGGCGCCGGCACGTTGACCATCACCGGTGCTGTCACCATCGACGGAACCCTGGCCTTGACCGCGGGCGCCCTGAATATCGGCACCGGCGGTACCATGGGCGACGTCACGGCCGCCTCGGGTACAACCTTGACGGTGACCGGTACCAATACCCTCACGTCGCTCACGGGTACTTCGGCCACAATTAATCTGTCCGGAGCGAATACCCTCAGCGGCGGCGTGACGCTCACCGGCGGCACCCTGACGGCTTCCGGCAACAATCCGTCCATCGGCGGTGCGGTCACGATCAACTCCGGTACGGCCAGCTTCACTGGCGACAACGGCTTCGCCTCGGCTTCCTTGGTCACCGGCACGCTCACCCTCTCCGGCACCAACACCTTCGTGACCGGCCTGTCGATGGCCGGCGGCACGCTGAATCTGAACTCCGTCGGCGCGCTGGGCGGCGGTACCCTCGCCCTCTCCGGCGGCACGCTGAACAATTCCTCCGGCAGCGCGAAGGTGCTGACCGGCGCGGGCGCGGGTTCGGTCACGGGTTCCTTCGCCTTCACCGGCTCGAGCAGCCTCACCATCGGGACGTCGTCGCTCGATCTCGTTAATAATCCGACCATCACCGCTACGGCCAACACCTTGGCCTTCAACGGCGATGTCACCGGCACTTCCAACCTCACCAAAGCGGGTGCCGGTATCCTTTCCGTCGGGGCGCTCAAGCACGTCGGCGGCGTCACGGTCACCGCCGGCACCTTGACGGTCACATCTGCTTCTTCTTACAACGGAGCGACCTCGATCCAAGGCTCGGGCATTCTCGTCCTCGGCGGCGCCACCAATAATCTCTCCAGCCTGACGATGGGCACCTCAGGAGGCACCGGTGGCTCCAAACTCGACCTGAGCAACGCCAGCGCGGGCTTCAATTCGCTGACCGTCCAGACCAGCAGCGCGACCGCCAACACCATCGTCATCGGAAGTGGACGGGAGCTGAATATCGCCGGCGGCGTTGTGGTGGGTGTCAATGGTACTGGCAACACCACGACCAGACTTACCCTCTCGGGCGCAGGCACTTTCTCGGTTGGCTCGCCTAGCGATGGAACCAACGCTAATTTCCAGCTGGGTGCCCACACCACGGATGCTTTCAGCAACGACGCCATCCTGACGATGTCGGGGCTGACGACCTTTTATGCCAACCTCGGACTAGGTACGTTCAGGGTCGGCGATCCGACCAACGCCAGCGGCACCGCCACATTGAGTTCCAAGGCTTATCTGGCCAAGACATCGACGATCATCGCCGCTGACATCGTCACGGACACCGTCAACGCTGGTGTCACGAACTACATCTATCTCGGAGACACGGCTAACGTCTTTAATGCGAATAACGTATATCTTTCGGGACAGGTCAGTCGCTCGAGCAGCCAGCTAGCGTGGGATACCGGCGTCGCGACAGGTACCTTCAAATTGCGCGGCCTAGACGGCGGCGATACCACCCGTGCCACGAACTTATTCCTGGCCTATGGAGCTGCGAGCACCAGTGTGGCCGCAGGCGTCGGCGTGGCCAATTTCGCCGGCCACGACGCTAACATCCTTGTCACGACGCTCGGTATCGGCGGCGCATCCGCCGGCACGGTCGCGAAGACGGGCACGTTCACTTTCGATACCGGAACGCTTGATGCCACGACCGTATTCCTCGGGACACGCACCGGCTCGACTCAGATCACCAACAGCAACACCGGCACGCTCAACCTGAACGTGGCCGCGGGCGCCACCGGTTCGGTCACCATCGGTAGCATGACGATGGCCCAGAATACGAGCACCGCCTCCGGGACCAACGGTGCGGCGATCGCGACCCTCAACATCGGAGGAGGCACAGTCAATGTCACCGGCACCATGACGATGGGAAGCAACTCCATCACCAACACCGGGGTGGTGGCGCAGACGGTCGCGCCGGTCCAGGCGACCACCAACATCAGCGGCGGCACGGTCACGGTCGGCACGCTGAACATGAACACTAACAGCTCGGCCAACACCGGCGCGGGCAACGCCAGCCTCGCGACCCTCAATATCTCGGGCGGCACGGTCGGCATCACGACCCTGCTCCTGGCCAACACTTCTAACGCCGCTGCCACCGCGACGAGCGTGCTTTCGATCACGGGCGGCACGCTGACCTTGGGCAACAACCTGGTCTATACCAAGACCTTAGGGACGGTGAACAGCACCGTGACGCTGAACGGTGGCACCTTGGACATGTCCGACAAGACGATCGGTTCGTCGACCGCCCTCATCGGCACGCTCAACCTGCAGTCCGGTACGCTCAAGAACGTCAACCAGATCAATAACGCAGGCGGCTTCACCAAGACCGCCGGTGCCGGTACGAACACCCTCATCATCGACGGCACGAATTCCTTCTCGGGCATCTTCACGATTTCCTCTGGCACGGTCCAGGTCGGTGCGGGCTCGACCACGGGAACGCTTGGCACGGTCTCGGTCACCAATAACGCCGCGCTGACGTTCAATCGCAGCGATTCGGCCACCTTCTCAAACGTCATCACGGGGTCGGGTACGGTCACCCAGGCCGGATCTGGCACGATCACCCTCTCGGGCGGGAACGGATACGACGGAACGACGTCGGTCAACGCTGGCATCCTGTCGATCTCCCACGCGACCGCGCTGGGCACCGTTACCGGTGGCACCACGGTTGGCGCGAACGCCTCGCTCGAGCTCCAGAACGGCATCACCGTCGGCGCCGAAGCCCTCGGCATCACCGGCACGGGCTCGGCCTCCAACGGCGCCCTCCGGAATCTCTCCGGCAGCAATTCCTTCGGCGGCACGGTGACCTTGAACGGCGCCGCGACGATCCAGTCGGATCTCGGCACGCTCACCCTCGGCAACGCCACGGCGATTGCCGCCGGCACGCGGGCGCTGACCGTCACGGGCTCGGGAGACGTCTCCGTCACGGGTGCCATGACAGGCACCTCCGCCTCTTTGACCAAGACCGGGAACGGCACGCTCATCCTGTCGGGCGACAGCTCTTCCTTTGACGGCGCGATCGCCGTCAACGGCGGCACGCTCCGGGTAAGCCATGCCTCGGCCCTTGGTTCCACCGTCGGTGGCACCACCGTCGCCTCAGGCGCTTCCGTGGAGTTCGCGGGCGGCACCACCGTCGCCGCAGAGCCGATTTCGGTCAGCGGTACAGGCTTTGGCGGCGCAGGCGCAATCCGTAATCTTTCGAATACCAACGCGATGAACGGGACGGTCACGCTTCTCGCGGACGCCTTGATTCAGTCCGATTCCGGCACGCTCAGTTTCGGTGGAACGACCGCGATCGCCGCCGGCACGCGTGCGCTCACGTTCGGTGGCGCCAGCAATATCGCGGTCTCCGGAGCCATCACCGGTACCGGGGCGAGCGTCACAAAGGTAGGTCCTGGCTCCCTGACAATTTCCGGCACGGTCAATATCGGCAGCAGCGGAGCCATTACGGTCTCTGAAGGCACCCTGACGAAGGGCTTCACCTCCGGCGACGTCGTCGGCACGGTCAACGTTGCCAACGCGGCGACGCTCAGCTTGGCAAACGGCTCCACCGTTTCGCTGGCCTCCAAGGTCTTCAATCTTGCCGATGGTTCCACACTCGGCCTCGACATCGGCACGCTCGGCGTCAACGACTCGCTTGCTTTGGCGGCTGGGTCGACGTTGGGAGCTTCGGTGACGATTAATCTTAGTGCACTGGGTAGCATCGCTCTCGGTAATCAAGGCTACACGCTGCTCACCGCCGTCGGCGGCCTTGATTTCACTGGGACTAACTGGCAGATCGGCGCCTTGAGCGGCGTCTCGCAACCTTCTGGACGTACTTATCAGCTCGAGTCAGTCTTTTCGGGCGGCAATTCCACCCTTTATCTTACGGTCAGTGAAGAAGTGTTCCGCTACTTCAAGGGGGGCGCGACCGGTGCTTCCTGGAATGTCGCCAGTAACTGGGCACAGGATTCAGCGGGCAACACAGACGCGACTTCAGCGCCGTCGGCCTTGGAAAGTCTCATCTTCAGCGCCAGCAACACGACGGGAACGAACTTCGCCACGACGCTGGATGCAGCCCTGACGGTCAATAGCCTCACCTTCACTTCCACCCCGTCGGGCGTCAGGACTTTCGCCATCGCACCGGGTTTGGGCGGAAGTCTGACCATTTCGTCGGGTAATCCCAATGCGGGCATCAGCGTCCAAGACAACGCCGGGGTGGTGACGATTTCCGCCCCCTTGACGGCCGATTCCATTCAGACGTGGTCGGTGGTAGGCACCGGGGCCAACGGCTCCGCGCTTACGATCGATGGTGACACGACGTTCACGGCCCGAGTTACCAAGTCCGGCTCCGGCGTGCTGACTCTCAATGGCTCCGGCATCGGTTCCGGCGGCTTTAGCCTCAACGCAGGATCGGTCAACATCGGCAACGCCTCCGCCTTCGGCACGGGCCTTCTGAAGTTCGCCTCGGGAGTCACCTTCAATAACACCACCGGCGCGACCCTGATCAATTCGGGCGTCAATGCCCAGGAGTGGAACAGCGGCTTCACCTTCACCGGCACCAACTCCTATGACCTCGGCGCTGGCGCGGTGACGCTAAAGGCCAACTCGTCTGTTACCGTTTCCGCCAACACCCTCACCGTCGGTGGAGACATCGACGACGCCTACGCTGGTTATACGCTGACCAAGCTGGGTTCCGGCGAGCTGGTGCTCAATGGCACCAATTCGTTCGGCGGGGCAGGGAAGACTGTCACGATCTCGGCCGGTCGCCTCACCTTTGACTCCGATGCCGCCCTCGGCGACGCCCTCAACTCGCTGACCAATACGTCCAGCGGTGCCACGTCAGCCACCGGCTTCGGCGTCACGGATACCTTTGCCACGTCGCGCACGATCAACCTCAACGCAGCGATTAACTCCATCGACGTTCTCGTCGGTGAAACCCTGACCCTGAACAGTGTCTTCGGCTTCTCGTCGCTGGCCAACTCCTTGGTCAAGAACGGCTCCGGCAGGCTTACGCTCGCTGCCAATAATAACGCCAACTGGAACGGTGGCCTTACCTTCGATAATGGCAGCGTGCGCCTGAGCGCCGCGACTGCGGCGGGCTCTGGAGTCATCTCCGTGTCTCCCGTCACTGCGGCCGTAGGCACCGCCCTCGAACTCGCGGGCGGGGTCACCATCTCGAATGCCCTTTCCCTGCAAGGTGCCGGCAATGTCTTCTACGGCGGCGTCGATTTCGGCGGCCAGCTGGCCAACGTTTCTGGCACCAACACCTACGCCGGACGGATCACGCTCGATTACGATGCGGCGATCGGGGCGGCTGCCACCACGACCTTGAACCTCACCGGCGGTATCAACGCCACGGCGAATCGTCAGCTGAGCTTCAATGCCGTCGGTAATATCAACCTGTCGAGTCCGCTGACCTCCTCTGGTGCGGCCACTGGATTCTACGCCGTGAACAAGTACGGCTCCGGCACGCTCACCATCAGCACGCCCCAGGCGTTCGCGCTTTCGACCAGTCAGTACTTCAGCATCCGCGAAGGCACCGTCGTCCTGAACGGCGGCACCAAGATCAGTTCGACGACCACCACGCCCACCGATCCTTCGGGCAGCACGGTCATCACGCTGGGCGGTTCAGACACCATTTCCAGCCTGGGTCTGAAGGTGGGGCAATACGTCGTTACTTCAGCTTTCCCCTCGACGATTCCGGTGCGCACCGTGATTACGGCGGTCGGTACCAACAGTTTCACCATTTCAGCCGCGACGACGGGCGTACTTGGGCAGTTGAGCTTCCTTTCCGCTGGTACTATGCCCGTTCAGGTCTCGCTTGAAGTCGGCACCACCTTGCACCTGGACGATTCTAATGTGACCTTGAGCGGCACGGATCATATCTCAGCCAACGGTCGCCTCGGTGCGAGCGCGCTCAGTGACAACAATTTCCGTTTCCGCGGCGGCGAACTGATCTTCAGCGGAAGCAATACCGTCAATGACTCCATCGTCGAGTACATCGCCAAGCCCGAGTTCCGTCGCGGTGCCTCGATTATCACGCTGGACAAGAATCTCGCGGGTAAGATGACCTTGGTCTTCAATAACGCCCCCGACAATATCGCCCCAATCCAGAGCTCCTCCCCGCAGGGTGCCTCGGTTCTCTTCCGTGGTGACGATCTCTTCGGCGTTTCGAACGACCCGGGTCGCAGTAACGTCGTCTTCGCCGGTGGCGTGACCCTCAACGGCGCGAATGGCGGTATCGGTGTGGCGACCAAGGGCATCCTGCCTTGGGCCGTCATCGGCCGATCGGGTATCACGGCTCAGCCGGATGGTTTCTCGTTTGCGACCGTCGACAACGCAGGCGGTGGTGGCACTTCGCTTTCTGCCGACCGAATCATCCGTGACCTCAGCCCTTCCGAGTACGAGTCCGATTTCAGTGCCAGCGTTACCGACAAGAATCTCCTTTTCACCTCGCTAAGCGCCACGACGACGTTCTCGACGAACGTGGCCCCGAATTCGCTCACGATCGAGGGCGGCGCCGACCTCAGCCTTTCCTCCGGAGCGCGCCTCAGTCTAGCCTCGGGCGGCATCCTGGTTCGTAACGGCAGCGTCACCTCGATTGACGGTGGCGTACTCAGTCAGCCCAGCACCCTCGCCCCGCTCAATCTCTGGACGATCGGGACGGCTCAGCTGACCATCACTTCCGCGATGAGTGGCGGCAATGGTGTCGGCAACGCCGCCATCTCCACCGTCAAGGCCGGCGCCGGCACGTTGGTGATCGCGCCGCCGACCTCTCAGGTCAATGGTCTCGCCGGTATCGGCATGAATTCGTTGAGCGGACAGTTCGTGCTCAACCAAGGGACGGTGATGCTCGGCGCCGGCATCAAGAACGCCCTCCAGGCGGGCAACCAGTTCGCCCTGATCTCCGGCGTGCTCGACCTCAACGGCAACACCCAGCAGCTCGGCGCCTTGTTCTCCGACCAGAACTACGCCACGTCCGTCGTCAGCAGCATCATCACCTCGACCGGTGGCATCGCCGGACTCGTCGTCAACCAGGACAACACCGCCCGCGACTGGGCAGGCGCGATCACGGGAGATGTCCGCTTCACGAAGCAGGGTCAGAACGTGCTCAGCCTTTACAGCAGCCAGAGCTACGCGCAGGACACCTTGGTCAATGGCGGCACCCTGACGCTCACCGATGAGGCAGCTTTGACGGGTACGACTGGCCTGACGGTGCGCTTCGGTTCCCTGACGCTCGACAGCGCCAATAAGGCGAAAAATAGCAATGACCGCCTTCGCGATGCCGCGGCGATCACTCTGACCGGCGGCACGTTCACGCTCTTGGGCAGGGCCCAGACCAATACCTCCGAGACCATTGGCGCCGTCACCGTTTCCGGTGGCGCCAGTTCCTTCGTCGTCACGGCCGGCGGTACCGGCGTCAACTCGGCGGTGCTCAGCGCGGCTTCCCTGGTTCGCACAGCGGGCGGCACCTTGACTTTCTCGGGCCCGAACGGCCAGGCCGGCAACACCGCCCGCATGACCTTCGGCTTGATCGGGGGCGTCTCGACGGCTTCCGTCGGAGGCGGTCTTCAGAATAACGTCATCGGTGGCTGGGCCGTCACGAGCACCGGCGACTTCGCCTCTTACCTGCCCGGCCTCGGCGTCGGCGGCCTCGGCCAGACCGGCTTCCAGGCCTATTCGTCCACCGTCCTTTCCAACAGCAGCACTTCGTCGCAGAACATCAAGATCACGACCGCGGCTTCGACCGTCAGCACTGACGTCACCGTCAATGCGCTGGCGACCTCCGCTGTCGCCGTGGGCACGGTCAACATCTCGGCCACGAAGACCCTGACGATCGGCTCTGGCGGCATCCTCAGCAACGCCACGAGCACCTGGTACATCGGTTCTGCGGTCGGCACGGGAACCCTGACTTCCGGCGGAGACGAATTGTTCCTCTACTCTGGCGGCTCAGGCGCCTTGAACGTCCGTTCGGTGATCGCGGACGGCACAGGCCGGGTCGGTCTCGTCAAGTTCGGTACCGGCACGGTCGTTCTGTCCGGCGTCAATACGTACACCGGTGGAACGACCATCAACGAAGGCACGCTTACGGTGAGCGCCACTTCGTTGATTCCTGCCGCGAACGACCCGGTCAAGGGCCTTGTTCTCAATAACGCCACCTTCACCCAGACGTTCGCGGGAGCGGTCGCCACGGCCAACATCGTCACGCTCAACGGCGGCGCCGTCATCACTTATTACGGCGACAACATCCAGACCGGCTTGGTCTTTAATAACCTGGGTGGCACGGCCACCCCGACGGTGCGGACCTTCAACACGACCAACACCGCGGGCATGGCTGGCAAGTTGACTATCGGTTCGTCGGGCATCGTGGTGACCTCGGCTAACGTGGGCACGACCAGCCTTATCGAAGGTCGCGTCGATTTTGGTGCCAGCATGAAGACGATCGATGTCGGTACGATCGATATCAATGGCTCGAGCGACGTGGCTCCCTTGCAGGCCTCCTTGGTCCTGCAGGCGGTCGTCGGTACGACCGGTGGTATCAGCAAGATTGGCGACGGCGTCCTGCAGTTCAACACCCAGTCGGGCTTCAGCGGCCAGGTCGACGTCGCCGGCGGCGGCATCAAGACCGGTTACACCAACGCCGGTTCCCGCTTCGCGAACCTGAATCTCGGACTGAACACCAGCTTCGACCTCAATGGCTATTCCACCTCGTGGGGCTCCCTGTCCGGAACCGGAGACGTCTTCAGCTCATCCGGCACGCCTACCCTCACGGTCGGCTTCGACGGAACCTCCACCACCTTCTCAGGACGACTGATCCGCTTCAATGACGCGGCGTATAGCCTGTTGACCAAGATGGGCGCAGGCACGATGACGTTTGATACCGCTCAAGATGGACAAGGCTCCTTTGGCGCGATCAGCGTCAGCGGCGGATCTCTCAAATACTCCGTCAATGGACGGGCTCTGGTTTCCTCGTCGGCCGAGAACACCGTCTTCAACGTCCAATCCGGCGGAACGCTCGCATTGGATAACGTCGGAACCAACGTCGCTAACCGTCTCGGTGCGGCCATCGACGGCACGGTCAATATTCTCGGCGGAACGTTAACGTTTAACGGCAACTCCACTGCCGACAGCTCCGAAGACGTAGCCAATCTCGGATTGGCCACCGGTGCCGGTCGCATCGAGTTCACGCCTGATGCCGTTCGTCAGCTGACCCTTTCCGTCACGAACCTCGCTGCGCCCAACGCCGGCTCACTCGTGATCGCAGGGTTGGCTGGCACCGCCCAGCTTGTCGTGACCAACGCCAATCTGGTCGCAGGGCAGGGAACTGCCGGGACCGCCTTGGCTGTCCGTGGTGACATCCTGGTCTCCGCTTCCGTCAGCGGTCTGGGCGACGGTTTCCTCGCTAACGCTGCCGGCACCTGGCGCGCCTTGGCATCGATCGACCTCAATTCCTCTGCCGCCACCTGGGAGTCTCAGCAGAATGCGGGTCTTTCGGGTACTGCGTCGATCGGCGTTTCCTCCTCGGTCAATACGCTGACCATCGGTTCCGCCTCCTCGCTCAGTACGAGTCTGCCGGCCGGCTTCGGTCGCTACGGCGTCGACGGTACGGATGTCACCCTGACGCTCGCCAACGCCTCCGCCGTGCTCGTCAAGACCGGCACCGCCGACATCAACGTCGGTCTGCGCGGTTCTTCCGCCCAGGCTCCGCAGTTCCACGTCCTGACCGGCGCGACCCTTAACCTTAATTCCGCCTTCGGTCTCGGCAGCTCCGTCGGCTTCGTGAAATCCGGTGGCGGCACGCTGAACCTGAACGCCCTCGCTGGCTTCAACGGCGTCGTCACCGTCAACGACGGCTTCCTCAATCTTGGCACCGTCGGCTCCGGACTGGATAATACGATCAGTGTCGGCGCGTCTGTCGGCTCTGCCCGGGTGAGCGACCTCCAGCTCAATGGCCTGACTGCGGTAGTCGACCTCCTCGGCCACTCGCAGGCCGTCGGCTCGCTCTCGAGCGTCAACTCGACCGCCGGCATGGGCGGCACGATCAAGAACAGCTTGCTCACCCTTGCCACCCTCACCTCGACCGGTGGTGGCGCCTTCGGTGGTTCGATTTCTGGCAACGTCAACTTTGTCCGTTCGGGTAACAACACCACGACGCTTACCGCCGTTTCCGACTACAGTGGTGAAACGGTTATCCGTGGCGGCACCCTGCGCCTCGTCGACTCCGGCGCTCTCTCCGCCACGTCTGCGGTCAAGGTCAACTTCGGCGCCTTGGTCTGGGATAACTTCGGCCAGAATCCGGACGACGTTTCCGTGCCGACCCGCTTCGCTCAGACGGTCCCCGTCTCGTTGCTTGGCGGAACCATCCGCGTCATCGGCGCTGGCTCGGTCGACACAGCCGTTTCTCTCGGCGTAGTCCCCCTGCTCGGCAGAGTCACCCTGCTCGGCGGCGCCAATGTGCTCGATACCCAGCCCGCCCTTGGTTCCGCCGCCACGGTGCGCGTGGATATCGGTAATCTTATCCGTCCGGTCGGTTCGCCGGCCACGATGCTCTTCGCCGGTCGGAGCACGCTCGGCGTCGCCGCTGCTAATACCTTGGGCCAGGTCAGCCTTTCCGGCTCCAGCCTCGTCACCCTTTCAAAGGTGAATGGCGCAAGCTACTCCGCCGCGAGCATGGTGAACGGCATCATCGGCGGTTGGGCGGTCGCTTCGGGCGACACCTACGCCTTCGCGACCTACTCTGACACCACCGGCGTCGGTCAGATGGCGACGTTCACTGCCACCTCCCTCCCGGCGACGGCCGCCAGCAGCTCCGCGACGGCGAATTACGCCAACGCCGCGAATCTCACTCTCGCGACGGGTTCTAATCTGGCCAACTCATGGCGCCTCGGAGCCACTGCCCACACCGTCACCTTTGCGTCAGGGGCCACTCTGACGCTTGGTGCCGGCCTAGTGGCGAGCGGTAACGTCGCCTATACCTTGGCCGCCACGAATGCCACGAACACCATTTCGGGCAACGGAACCGGCTCGGATGGTAACCTCTACCTCTTCGCATCGCAGAACACCACGTCGATCCAACCCAAGATCACCGGCTCCTCCGCCCTCGTGTCCTTTGGTAACGGCACGCTTCAGCTGGCACCTAAGTATGCTGACAACGACTTCACGGGCGGAGCGTTTGTGAACGCCGGCACCCTCAATCTGAGTGGCAGCGCTAAGGCCGTCTTCGCCACGGCCTCAATCGCACCGTTGACTAGCACCATCACCATGACGGACACCACCGGTTTCACGGTGGGCATGGTGATCGCTAACGCCAATTTCCCGGCCGGCACCAAGATCGTCACGGTGAACGCCAACAGCTCCTTGGTGGTCAATACGACCAGTACGAACAGTCTGCTTCAGAGCAGTCAGACCGTCACTTCCCGCGACTCGTGGGCAGCGCTCTCCGTCGGAGGCGCCCTGACCATCGGTAATGCGACTGTCAGCATGTCGAACACGCAGGCAGGACAGGTCGGTGCTGGCACCAGCGTCACGATCAACGGGGGTGGACGACTCGTCTTCGGCAACTACGCCTCTCGTGCGGACGCAGACCTCACCCAGTCCCTCACCAGCGTCACCTTCGTCAACGAAGGCGGCACGGTGAATCCGGAACTCAATCTCGGCACCCCGACCGGCACCGGTTTCGTCAGTCGTTTCATCCTTACTGCTGCCAACGCCATCACGGCCACCAACGAATCCCTGTCCACGGTCCCGACCATTCGTACGGGCTCGAGCGCCCTGACGTCGCTGGAATTCTCTAACGCCAGCCCGACCGTCACGGTTAACGCCGGCGCGGGCGTCATCGGGCTCAATATCTCTGCTCCGATCGGCCAGAATATCAGCATGACGGGTCCGCTGCAGAAGGCCGGACTCGGCACTTTGGCGCTGACCAGCTCCGACAGCACCTTTACCACGGGCGTCAACCTAGATGCCGGTAGCCTGATGATCGGTGAGAGCTCCGATAGCCTTACTCCGACCAAGGGTCCTCTCGGTACGGGTACGCTGACCATCGCCGCCGGAACCTCGCTGTTTGCTGACAATGCCGCCCGCACCTTGCATAACGCGGTGGAAGTGACGGGTGACTTCACAATCGCTGGCAGTGGCAATGCCGCGCTTACCTTGGCGGGTTCCATCCACCTCGGCTCGTTCGCGGACAAGATCACCTTCGCCACGGCGGGACTCACTACGACCTTCAATGGGGTCCTGACGACCGACATCACGTCGGGTACGGGCCTCACGAAGTCGGGTAATGGCATCCTGCAGCTGGGTAGCTCCTCGATGCTCAACCTCGGCAACGCAGGCCTCACGGTGGAAGCGGGTGTCATCAAGGCCGGAACGACCGACAACCTCTCGGCTAACTCGCTGCTGACGGTCAATTCCGGCGCAGGCTACGACCTGAACGGCAATAGCCAGACCAGCAACGCCATCGCGGGAGACGGTTTCATCACCAACTCCTTCAATGGGACCTCCACCCTGACCCTTAATGTGTCGGCAGGAAAACAGACCTTCAATGGATTGCTCGTCGATAACCACAGCGCCGCCAATCCGTTGAGCTACCTCGTGCTCGACAAGCAGGGTGCTGATATCCTGGAGCTCACCAACAGGAATACATATGCGGGGGGCACCACGGTTTCGGCTGGAACGCTGCTCATTACGGGCGACGGAGCCATCGGGCCGGGAGATGTCAATGTCGTCGGAGGCGCGACCCTCGAATACAAGGTAGACGGAACGTCCACGTCCACGAAGACCTACGAGCTCGACAACTCCTTTGCCGGAAGTGGCGACCTGAAGTTCAACGGGGATTATGCGCTTGCCAAGATCGTCGGTGACTCGGTCGAAGCCGGTGGCCTTAACGTCAGCGTCCTGAAGGGCACCCTGCAGATCGGTAACGGCGATACGGCCGGGTGGCTTGATGCCCTGACTTCAATGACGATCAGCTCTGGCGCGACGCTGCGCTTTGATCGGTCGGATAATGTGGAGTTCATCAGCAATATCTTCAGTGATCCGCTGACTCCCAATGACGGCCTTATTATCAAGTCAGGAGTCGGTACCACCAAGTTGTCGGGAGATAACAGCGGTTTCTGGGGAGACGTGCATGTGGAAGCGGGCATCCTAGATGCGGCTGCATCGCAGACGCTCGAAAAGGTTAGGGAAATCATCATTAGCTCGGGCGCCGAACTCCAGTTATCCCAGGATTACGTCACAGGCTTCACCGGACTCGGTCCTGACGTCACGATCAAGGGTACCGGCATCCTTAGCTTGCTGGCTTCCACTAGTGGCTTGGAGACGTTTGGTATCGTGAATGACCTTACGCTCGAGGGCGGCACTGTCGCCAGCGGCATCGGTTCATCGGGGAGCGTAAACTCCCTCCTGCTCACTGGTTCCTTGAAAGTCGATGATGACGCCACGATTTCCGCCCGGAACGTCGGCTTAGTCAGGATTGATCCGCAGGCTTACATTGGTTCGGTCACCGATATCAATGTCGCGACCAACAAGACGCTGACTTTCTCGGGTACCATCTCCGATCCGGATCAAAGCGCCTACTCCAGTGTCTCGTCGTTCAACAAGAAGGGCGCAGGCACCATGATCCTGAGCGGCGACAACTCCGCGATGAGCGGTTCCGTGACCGTTTCGGCCGGCGCCTTGGTGGTGAATCATGAGAATGCCTTGGGTACGGGCTCTGCCCTCACCAATACCGTCACGGTCAACTCTGGTGCGTTCATCTTCAGCAACCAGAACCACTTCGCCACGCCGGCTCCGATTGTTAACAACATCATCGTGGACACCGGCGCCACCCTCGGCGTCGGCACGACGATCGGCAGCTTCAGCTCGACCAGCCTGACGCTTAACGGCGGAAGCAGGATCGAGTTCAAGATCCACGATGCTGGCCTACCCGCCGGCATTGGTTTCGATAACTTCGACTTTGGAGCAGTTAATTTCTCGGGCGCTAACCCCTCCAGTCGCATCACGATCATGATTAAGTCCATCGATCTCGCTGGCGGGTTTGCGAACGCCCTCAATCTAGCCAAGCCCCTGCCCGGCGGTCATGTCGACTTCGCCATCGGTACCTATTCTTCCGCTTACGTCGGTAATATCAGCGACCTGTTTACCTTCGACACATCGCAGTTCCGCTACACCGGTGGAGACAGCTCCAGCGCGGGTCTTTGGTCGATCGATTTCAATGCGGGCGCGATCACCTTGAGCACCTTCACTACCGCCGTGCCGGAGCCCTCGACCTATGGCTTCGGTCTTGGTGCGCTCGCCCTCGCGGCCGCCGCCATCCGCCGTCGGAAGCGCCAGGAGAAGAAGGCCTGAGAGCATGAGGACCCGAGGACCTGAGGAATCGAGGTCCTGAGGAAGACAAGGGAAGGGCGGCTTCGGCCGCCCTTTTTTGTGCCTGTATTCGAACTAGGTATTAGCGGTTAGCGGTTGGCGGTAAGCGGTTGGGTGAGACATTTTTCAGGTCCCAGGTCTCGGCTGCAGGTGCGGGTAAGGGAACGGGTGCGGGTATCAGGCTCGGGACCTGTACCTGAACCTGGAAACCCGGACCAGGCACCCGATGGCCGAGACCCGAGACCCGAGACCTGAAAAGTTTTCCTGCCTCGGGTAGGGGCGCCGCTGCGCGGCCTCCGTGGGGCCGTGCGGACGGCTCGGAGAGCCGTCCCTGCCCAAGACAGGTGGTAGCGGTTGGGAACTCAGACGAAACTCAAAGGGAAACCGGAGACCGGATAATGGGCGGGGGCTCGCATTTTTTAGGTCTCGGTGATCGGGAACCGGGTACGGGAGAGCAGATGCAGTTTCGGGGCCCGGGACTGATTCCCGAACCTGATCCTGTCCCCGTGCCTGCAGCCGACACCTGAGACCAGAAAATACCAACCGGTTTCCGGTCCCCCTTTGGTGCGCTGTCTTTCTCCAACCGCCAACCGCTAACCGCCAACCGCCGACACCAAATTAATTCAGTCCTCACTTCCCGCTTCGCCACACCTTCTTGTCCGGGGTGACGAGGGTGACGTCGAGCTGCTCGCGCAAGGCGATCTGCTTCGCCTGCTCGAACCCAGCCGCCATCAGCGCGGTCGACCAGCCGTCGGCTTGGAGGCAGCTTTCGTGAGTGACCACGGCCATCTCGAGCGTGGGCTCGACGGGGCGTCCGGTCTTCGGCGAGAGGATGTGCGAGACGGGTTTGCCAGCGGCGAGCTTCTTGGCGCGGTAAAGCCCGGAGGTGCTGAGGGCGCGGTCGGTGAGCAGCATCGTCTGCAGCATCAGCCGGGGATTGAACGGATCCTCGATGCCCACGCGCCACGAGCCAACGGCGAGGATCTCGCCTCCCACCTCGATGAGGAAGTCGTGCTGCCCTTGGGCGCGGAGGATCGCCGCGGCGCGATCGGCGGCGAAGCCCTGCAAGACCGAGCCGAGGTCGAGGTTCAAGCCTTCATGGCTCTTGGCCAAGGTGAGGTTCTCCTTGTCGAGTTTCAGCTTCGACCAGCCGACCTTCGCGAGCGCGGCCTTGAGTTGTTCCGCCGTGGGGTCAGGCAGCTTGCCCGCTGGTCCATAGCCCCAGAGGTTTGTCAGGGGGGCGACGGTGATGTCGTACATGCCGTCGGACGCCGCGCTGAGCTTCAAGGCGAACTCGACCGTCTCGGCGAGTTCCTGGGAGATGCCGAAGGGCTGGGTGGATTCGAGGTGGTTGAAGTCGGCGGTCGCCGAGGATTCACGCCAGTGCGAGAGCGAGAATTCCACGCGGTTGATCTCGGCCTCGAGCTCGCGCTTCAGGATCTCGGCGTCGACATCGCTACCGCGTACCTTGACGGTCCATGTCGTGCCAAAGGCGGCGCCGTGCAGTTCGGTGATGGCTTGGCGGGCCGAAGTCTCCGGCGATGCTTCCTCGGCGAAGTCAGGGCGAGGGATGAACGCCACCACGGCGCCAACGGCCAAGATGCCGGCCGCCCACGTGTCGCGCCGGCCCCAGGTCTCGGCTTGGTTGGCGGACCGGACGAACTTGAAGAGGGCGCCGGTGGGGCAGCCATACTTGCAATAAGCCTGCGGTACGGCGACCGAGGCGAGCAGCCCGACCACGGCCAAGGTCAGGGGAATCGCGACCCCGATCCCGAGGATCCAGGCATCGAAGGGTTCGATTTGTCCGATATTCCAGCGGGGCCACAGGAGGGCGGCCAAAAAGGCCCCGGCAAGGGCGATGGCAGGCAGTTTGCCCAGCCAAGCATGCCAGCGGGTGGGGACGGCCACATGAAGCCGCTTAAAGCCACCTAGGAGCTCTTGGGCGGCCCCATGGGGGCAAACATGGTGGCAGTAGAGCTGGCGGCGGGCCCCCCAAGGGACGAGCAAGGCGACGGCCCCCAGGAAGAGTAAGGCGGGAGCCTGGGCCCAAGGGATGCCATGACGGGCCCAGCCAGCGAAGAGTGACAGCGAAAGCAGCTGGCCGAGCCAGAGGCCGAGCCCGCCGACGAGCAGGATCTGCCAGACCGTGCGGACGATCGGACGGCCATGCCATGAAGTGAAGGTCATCAGCAAGGCGCCGACGAGGAAGCACCAAAGCGCGCCGGTCCGGAGTTTCTGCCAGGCATCCTGCTTCTCGCGGCGGCCGCCATGAGCGTCGTCGCCGAAGCGGGTCTGCAGTCCCTTGGCGATCGCGTAGCTGGTGAGCGTGGCGCCGGCGACGGTATCGAGTTCGCCTTTCCGGAAATCAAACTCGGCCCATTCGCGCGTACTCCATCTTGTCAGGTCCTTGAAGAACGTACGTCCCTGCGGATCGGGTTCCTGGTCCTTGATGCGACTCACGTATTCCTCGGTGTCGTAGGTCGTACGAAGGAGGACCTGGCGAAGGCGGAGTCCGTCGGACTCGACGGCGATGAGCGTCTCGCTCGGGCCGGCGTAGCCGATGACCTCATCCGCCGAAGGGGAGGAGCGCACGACGTAGCCGAGGTGGGCGCGATTAGGCCCGCGCACGAGGTTCCAGCCCAAGCGCGGGACGTTCGGCTCGAAGCTGGTGGCGTCGGGGAAGCCGACCGACTGGACTTCCTTCAGCGAGAGGGGCGTGGCGAAGCGCAGCGACACGTAATTACCGGAGAGCCGCTTCTGGATGGATTCGGCGATCGCGTAGGCCGTCAGCGTCGAGCCCGCATAGGCCTCGAGCTTCGGGGTCGGCTGGGTGGTCGGTCGCCACTCCTTGAATGATTTCTCGAACGCAGGTTGTTTGCGCAGCGCGTCGACGTGCTCAGGCGTGTCTTCGCTCGAAAGGATGCGAGTACCGATAATCTTCTCGTGGATATCGAGCGCCACGAGCACGTTGCTCGGGCCGGCGTAGCCGAGGATGCTGTCGGCGTCGGGCGCCGTCGTCACCAGGCGACCAAGCCGGTTGCCGTGTTCGTCTTGGACAAGGAGGGTCTGGTTCGGGCCGGACTTCAGCCGCTTGGCGTCCGGGAAGAAAGCCTTGGCGTCATCAAGCCCGAGACGCGTCAGCGCCGACTCCGTGAGGGGAGTCGTGCGCTGCAAGAGCAGGGCGGCGAGGAGTAAAGCCGCGAGACGCCAGCCTTTGACCAGCCAGGCGCTGACGCGGGGCGACGCCATCGCTTAGTCGGCGAGGATCAGCTGGAAGGCGTCGGCGTGGACGTTGCCCTTGGCGCCGTCGGTCGAGAGCACCAGCGTGTGGGAGCCGGCGGCAAACTGGAACTTGCCGAGCTTATTGGCCTGCTCGATTTCGCCGACCTTCTGGTTGAGGCGGAGGGTGACGGGCTTTTCGCCTTTGCGATTGATCGTCAGCAATGAGTTGCCCGAGCGGTTCTCGTGGCCCTGCCAGAAGCCGCGGAGCTCATACTTGCCGGCATCCTTGACCTCGAAGGTGTAAGTGGCGCGGTTGCCGGCGCCCGACGCGTAGTGGTAGCCAGCGCCGAGGTGGGCGAGTCCGTGTCCTTGGGTCCACTTGCCTTCGAGTTTCGCCTGAGCGTCGTCGACGACGATGCCGCCCAGCTTGGCCAGTTCCTTGACGTCATCAGGGGAGAGCTTCGTGGGCGTGCCCTTGGTGAGGTCCAGGTTCATCTTGCCGACGGGCAGTTCTTTGAAATCCGCGATCGAGGTGTCGAGGAAAAGTTCCGAACGCAGGTCCGTGCGGCGCATGCGGCCGGGCTGTTCCATGAGCTTGATGAGGTCCGGGAGGTGCTTCTGGTAGACGCCGCGCGGGTCGGTGTTCTCGCGGACGGCGAGGTAAGCGGCCTTGCCGACGACTTCGCCCATCATGCCGATGGTGCGCATCACGCGGATGGTGCCGAGGGCCTCGTGGGTGACGGAGATGTGGCGTCCGGCCATGAACAGGTTGCCGATATTCTGCGAGTAGAACAGGCGGTAGGGCAGCGGGTAGCCGTTGCGACGGTCGACGGCGGAGACGTGCTTGCCGTCCGGGCCGACGTAGCCGAAGGCCGCACGCGAGATGAAGGGGTTCTCGGGGAACTTCTTGGCGTACTGCTCGCGGGCGTAATGGAGGTCGATATCCCAGGTCGTGGGCACGCAGCCGTCGTCGAATTCCTTGCGCGTGACGATGTCGTCCTTGTTCAGGATGATGTCACCGGTGAGCAGGCGCGATTCACGGGGGCCGCCGACATGCGAGGCCCACTTGAGGTCGGAGTTCGCATACTTGTCCTTCTCGGCGCCGTTCTTGAGGGCGGAGAAGGCGCCGTAGATCGCGCGGAAATTCCAGTCGCGGATGTATTCGAGGTCCTTGATCGGATCCTTGTCGAAGCCCGATTCCCAGAACCATTCGGCCTTCATGAAGGGCTTGTCGTCGATCTTGGCCTTGGACTTCTGCAGCGGCGGGAAGTCGCCGAGTTCGAGCGGCAGCGCCCAAGGGGTCGCGGGCCAGCTGACGGCCTGGGCTTCATCCTGATAGAACCACATATTCGACATGCCCATGCGCTTGTCGGGTTCGATCTGGAATTTTGCGCCGGCGTAGGCGCCGACCCAGCCGTGACCGGTGGTGTCCGCCACGAACTTCGCGCGGAAGGTCTTTTCGCGGCCGGTCTTGACATCGATGGCCTTGACGGCGGCGATGCGGTTGCCGTCCATGACGACACCCGTGGCGTAATGGCCCAGGAAGAGGGAGATGTTCTTCTCGTTGCGGACGACCTTTTCCTTCAGGTCGTCACCGAAGCTGTCGACGCGGCCAGGGCTATCGGTCGAGCGGTCGCCGATCTCCTCGATGATCTCGCCGAGGTGCGGGTACTTGCCGCGGGTCGTGCCGCCCATCGCCCAGACGCCGATCTCGGAGCTGCCGTTGCCGCCGAGCACGAAACGGTCTTGGATGAAGGCGACCTTGAGGGACTGACGGGAGGCGGAGAGCGCCGCGCCCATGCCGCCGTAGCCACCGCCGACGACGACGAGGTCGAACTCGCCTTGGTCTTCGGAGCCCTTGGGGCTGTTCCACTTAGAGCGGGCGGCGACAAGCGCTTCGCCTTCGGGCGGGGTGAAGGAGGCGTCCTTGCTGAAGAGGATAGCGTCGGCACGGCCGGCGAAGCCGGTGAGGTCATGGAGCGCGATCTTCACATCGCCCGCGGGCAACGTGACTTTGCCGCCTTCTTGCCAATGCCACTCGGCTCCCTTGGTGCCGAATTCGGAGGCGACCGGCTGACCGTTGACGACCAGTTGGAAGCGGCCGGGAGTGCCGGGGGCGTTCCAGTGGGCGACCCAATCCTTGGTGCGCACCCAGACGCGGTATTCGCCAGCGGCGGCGATGTGGACCGAGCCGGTGGCGTCGGCGACCGGCTTGCCGAGGCCGTGGGCCAGAAGGTAGGGTGACCCGACGATGTTCGTGAAAGAGGTGTCTAACTTCCAGCCCCCATGGGCGGCGAGCGACTCGGCTTCGATGAAGATCGTGTCAGCGGACTGGGCGCGGCCGACGACGGCAGCCAGCAGGGACATTCCAATGAGGGGGAGAATGCGAGGGGACATGAGGGTATTAGATGGCATTAGGGCAGGAGAGTTCCAGTCAGAATGGTGGGGTGGAAGCCTTATGGGGAGGGGAGGGGGTCTAAAAAGAGAACTGAGTCGATGGCGGATGATAGAGGGCAGAATGCTGAGAGTATCGAGTATCGGGGGAGTGCGTGTCTTGGGTAGGGGCAGCACCGCGTGCTGCCCTAGTTTGCCATGGGTAGGGTCGGGACCGCGTCACGACATAGCGGTAACTCGGGCTAAATGGAGGGCTGAATCGATGACGGAGGGCAGATGACAGAGGACTGAATGGATAATTCCCGCCACCTGCCGACCGGGGCTGCCACCCGTCACCTGAAATGGGTATTAGCGGTTAGCGGTTGGGGTCTCAGGTAGGGGCGCCACTGCGTCGCGTCCGTGGGGTGAGGATGTCGGTTGGGTCCTAAGACTATGCCCGGTGATTCGCACGTGCCACGGCGAACGGACGCGACGCCGTCGCGCCCCTACCCGAAGACACGGCTGACCAAGGTTGGTCAGCCCTACCCATACCCCGATGCCTTAAATCGATTCAGTCCTCTGTCATCGACCCAGCGCTCTTCTCCGCCCAGCGCCTTACTTCTTCTTACCGTTCTGCTGGAACTGCTGCATGCGCTGCTTCATGCGCTCTTCGACGGCGTCCAGGACCTTGTCGGCGACATCGTCCGTGATATCAGCGTCGGCCGCCAGGATCGCGGCCTTGGTCGCCTTGCGGACATCCAGCATGGCATCTTCGAATTGCGTGCGCAGGTTCTTCTTCTCGTCGTCGGAAGCATACTCGGCTTCCTTGCGAAGCTCGGCCAGCTTGTCGCGGGCGGCTTTGACGCCTTCGTCCTGGTAAGTCTTAAACATGGCCGCCTTGCACTTGTTGAGCTGCTCGGGCGTGACGCCGTCGATCTCTTCGGGAAGGAAGCCGCCTTTGCCCGCGAACTTCGAACCGCCGGATTTGCGAGGGCTCTCGGCGGCGGGAGCGTCAGCGCTCGGGGCCGTGGACTTACCAGCGAACTTGCTGGCTGACTTTGGGGCATCGATCTTCTCGGCCGGAGCCTGGGCGGCGGTGGAATGCTTGGCGTCCATGACGAAATAGGTCGCGGCAGAACCGATGGCGGCGGCGAAGAGGAGGGGGAGGATCTTGTTCATAAGGGTGGGGTGGGGGTTATAAAGTTAACCCCAAGGATGGGGGGAAGTTAATACGAAACAAGAGGGCTGAATGGATGTTTGATGAGAGGCAGGGGCAGGGACAGGTTTCGATGCCTAGGGGCAGATCCAGACGCAGGGCCAGAGTAGCCTTTAGCTGTCCCCGAGACTTGTCTAATGCTTGGCTCCTGTCCGTGCCCCTGCCCCTGCCCCTCGCGGCGCCCTTGGCGCCGCGTCTCACTTCTTCTCCCCAAACGGGAAGGGCTTGAGTGGGGTCTTGGTGGGCTTAGCCGAGTTTTTCTTCGAGAAGGCGGCTTTCGCACGACTCTCGACTGCTTCCATGATCTTCTCGAGGGTCTCCTTGGCGAGCGTGGGGGCGGCTTTCGCGACGGCGGCGAGATTGGCCTTACGCATCTCCTCGGTGAGCGCTTCGAATTCGCCGCGCATGCCGCGTTTTTCGTCATCCGAGGCGAACTCGGCCTGCTTGCGCATCTCGTTCTGCTTCGCCTTCAGTTCTTTCACCTTCGAATCCTTCTGGGCGATGAACGCCGCGACACGAAATTTCTTCATGTCTTCAGATGAGACGCCTTCGACATCGGCCAGCAGATCGGCTGGCGTCATCGGCTTGGCCTCTTCGGCCTTAGTGACTTCGTTCTCGGGCTTGGTTTGTGGGGCGTCCTTCTGGCGCGCCTTGGCTTCTTCGGCTTCTTTCTCGCGAGCCCGCTGCGTCGCTTCCTGTCCGCGCTTCTTGGTGGCTTCCTCGAGCGCGTTGAGCGTGAGGACGACGGCGTCTTTGCTGATCGAAGGGTCCAGTTTCAGCACGGCTTCAAGGGTGGCCTTGACCATCGCGTCGCGGGCTTTCTCGAAGTCGACGCGCAGGTCTTCGGCTTCATTGCGACCGGTGGTGAAACGCGTACGCTCCTTGAGTTCCAACAGGCGTTTGCGGGCATCGACGATGGCTTCGTCGGCGAAGGTCATCATCAGGGCGCGCCGGACCTTGGCGTACTCCTCGTCAGGGACCCCGACGACGGATTCCGGGAGGTTCAGCGGGTTCTTGGACTGGCGGGCGTTCTTCTTGGCCGCGGGGGCGCCGGCGGGAGCGTCAGCCGCAAAGCCGGCGAGAGCGAGCAGGGTGGCGAATAGGTAGAGGGCGGGGCGCATGGGGTCTGCCTTTATAACAGCAGACTCCCCAGGAAGTTGCATGATTTCACTGTGGATAAGTGCATTCCATCACGCCCCCGCAGTTGACTTTCTCTTTTCCTCCGGCCCACGGGCCCGCGGGCCCTCGTGTCCTCTCTTATTTCGCCTTCTTCTTCATCCCATCTTTCGCCTTCTGGTGGAAGGCTTCGAGGAAGGTGCGGACGAGTTCGGGCTTAAGGGACGGGTCGGCCTTGATCATCGCCTTGGCGAGGGCTTCGTCCTTCGCGGACAGCGCGTTCTTAGGTCCCTTCGCTTCGCCTTTCTTTTTCTTGCCGCTGTCCTTGGGCTTTTCGTCGCCATCTTTTGAGTTGGAGCTCGCGGCTTGGTAGGCTTCGTCGTTCTGCGCCTTGGCCCAGGCGGATTGGAGCTTCACGCCGTCTTCGATCGAGACGCCATCGGGGATCTCAGGGATACCCATCAGTTTCTTGGCCTTAGGCGCGGCTTTCTCAGCGGGCTTGGCGACAGGGGCGTCGGGCTTGGGTTCATCGGCGGCCTGGAGGCCGGCGGCGAAGAGGAGTGCGAGGAGTAGGGTAGGGGTGCGCATGCTTAGATAACACCAGAAGTAGGAAAAGGTTCAGGCGGTTAGCGGTTAGCGGGTGGGAGATTCCGATGGAGGGCTGAATCGATGACAGATGACGGAGGACAGATTTCCCGCCACCTGCCAACCGGGGCTGCCACCCGCCACCTGAGAAGATGACTGTATCGATGGCCGATTTCCTGAACCTGCACCCGAACCTGAACACCCGAACCAGGCACCTGATTGCCGAGACCCGAGACCTGAAAACGGGTTCCCCGCTAATCATCCGGTCTCCGGTTTCCCTTTGCTCGACTGTGTTCCCAACCGCCAACCGCCATCCGCTAACCGCCATCACCTCGTTTTCGTCCCCAAACAAAAGACCCCGGCGAACCGGGGTCTTGTTCAGGCCTGTAATCCGAAGATTACTTGGCTTCCTTCTTCTTGCCGCCCTTGTCGCCCTTGCCCTTGGCGCGACCTTCTTCGATGGCCTTGAAGACGGACTCAAGGGAGGCGTCAGCCTTCAGGACGGCAGCCTTGGTGGCTTCCATGACAGCCTTGCCGGCGGCCTTCTTTTCTTCGTCGGTCTTGGCGTCAGCGGCTTTGGCCTTGGCGGCCTTCACGGCGTCGTCGTTCTGGGCAGCCTTGGAGGCGTCCAGGAACTTCTTCCAGGTGGCTTCGTCGACGGACTCAGGCTTCTGGGGAGCGCCCTTCTTGCCCTTGTCGCCCTTCTTGGCGTCGCCCTTAGGGGCGCCAGCCGGAGCGTCGGCAGCGATGAGGCCGGCCGAGGAGATCAGGGCCAGGAGGAATGCGAGTTTGAGTTTCATATGTTGTATGGATTGGGGGTGCAGGAGTGAAACCCCACATTTTCCGCTCAGTTGCAAGATTCGAAATCAATTTATGACACTCTCTATCAATGCTTTAGGGTGATTTATGGGTATAACTACCTGAAATGACCCCCCTATTGACCCACCTCCCCCATGATTCCGTGGCGATTCCGTCCGCCGACCAGGCCGATTTCATGATCACCGCGGCCGACCTCCTTCGGGAGCAGCTCCGGCTGACGGACTGGCACACGGGCGCCTTGTATGCGGAAGGCGTCGCCACCGATGATATCCTGAGGGCGGAAGTGTCGCGTCTCGTCGTCGATGTCGAACGCTTCGCCGACGACCGGCTGGAGCGCTGTTCCCTCGTGGGCATGGGCGCGACGTATGTGAAGACCACTGACGGCCGGCCATTGCGCGCGCTGTCGTCGGCGCGTCGCGCGGAGCTCCTCGACCGCTACTACTGGCCGCACCATCGCGCGCTCGACGAAGCCGCGGCGGCCCGGCTTGACCGTTTCGGCCGGTGCGTGATCCTGGATGCGCATTCGTTCCCGACCGGACGGTTGCCGACGCAGGTCGCTTTCTCGGCGCCGCTGGAAATCGGAATCGGATCGCAGCCGGGGCACACGTCACCGGAACTCCAGGCTTTGGCCGAAGCATTTTTCCGCGCGCGCGGCTTCGTCGTGGGCGTCGACATCCCGTTCAGCGGCGCGATCGTACCGAACCGTTTCTTCGGCCGGGACCCCCGCGTGCAGTCGGTGATGATCGAAGTGCGCCGCGACCTCTACATGGATGAAGCCACGGCCGAGCGGCATGCTGGCTTCGGCCGCATGCAGGGCTTATTGAAGGAGTTTCGCGCCGAGCTCGGCCGTTTCGCGGCTACTTGACGCCGGCTTCGGCTTCGCGGGCGGATTTCTCGACCTCCTCGCGGAGCAGGCCGAGCGCTTCCTTCCACATCGCTTCCATTTGCGGCACCACCGCAGCCTTGGCGTCGTCATCCTGCGTCTTCCAGGCGGCTTCGGTCGCCTGCCATTGGGCGATGATTTCTTTCACACGCGGCTGCGCGTTCCAGCGCTTGGCCGCGTCGTCGAAGACTGCTAGGTTCATTTGCTTCATCTCCTGCAATTCACCAATGCCCGTGCGGACGATACTTTCACGGCGGGCGTTCGGGGGCCGTCCGTCCGCAGAGATATCCTGTTTATCGTCCACCGTAAGCCCTTGGATGCTGCGGGGCGCGCTGGCGGCAGGACGAGAGCCAGTGGTAACCTTATTGGTGCCGCTCGTGGTGGGGCTGCGGCCGGAGGCTTTGCCTTCGGGCGTTTCGGAGGCGAGCCAGGTGAACCCCGCCCACACCAGCCCAAACAGCAAGCAGCCGATGAGCAAGGGGCGGCGGGAGAGAACAGCGATCATGAGGAGCGGACAGCCATCAGGCCGTCGTCGACCTTACTCGAAGACGACCGGAGGAGCCGGGGCAGGCGCCGGCGCGGCTGGAGCGGCGGCGGGGGCGGCACCGTTGGTCGGATTCACTACGCCGGCACCGGTAATCGTGACGGCAGGCGTGGCGTTGGATGGCGCGCCTGTGCCGGCCTGCTTGAGCATCCCCAGGCCGCGGTTACGGACATCGGCAAGCTCGTCCATGATGGCCTGCTTCTTGTCGTCGGTGGCCGAACGATACTGAGATTCGAGTTCGCGCATGCGGCCGTAGTTGGCCTTGAATTCATCGTTCTGCATCGCGGCGCGGAAAGCGTCGCCGATCTTCTGGCGGTCGCCACCGAACATGTCTTCGACGGCCTTGCGGCCATCGTCGCGCCAGGTGGCGAACTTCGCATCGAGTTCGGCGACAGGCTTGGATTGCTTCGCGAGATCCTTCTCTTCGACGTCCGCTCCGACATCATCCTTGCGGCTGAGGTGGAGATTCTTGGCGCTGCGCACGGTGCCTTTCTCCATCGTCAGCTTGCTGACCGGCGAGCCGGTCTTCTTGGCGGTGCTCCGGACGAAGGCGGTTTCTTCGGGCTTCACCCACTGGTAGATGGCGTAACCTAAACCCGCCACGAGGGTCAGGCTGAGGATCGCGAAGAGGCGGTTCGAGTTCATGGGGTCTTTATATGGAATATAACTCCGCGACCAAGGCGAAGTTTCTGCCGGGTTGGTTTCAGGTCCGGGGCGTCCGTTCGGCCTGGGTTTTGATGTGTTCCAGCACCCGGCGGTGGACGCTATGGACGATTTCCTTGGTCCAGAGGTTCCAATAGGAGGCCGGGGCGATATTCAGGAGATAGCGGCTTTCGCCGACGAGCCGGGTGCGACCGCCTGGCAGGGACTCGAGCTTGAAGCCGCCTTCGAGGCTCGCGTAGGCGCTGTGGAGGTGGGCGGAATCGATCGTGCGGCCGAAGAAGCCTAGCTCGCGCATCGAAGGCGGGGTCGAGAGCACCTTGAAGCGGAGTTCCTGTCCGGGCTTCCAGACCGTGATGATCTCCGGCATGTCGCCGGTGCTGAGCTGGCAGAGGCGAGCGGCCCCGACGCCTTGTCCGTGCGTCACCGTGCCTATCGGATGGGCGACGCCGAACTGGAAAAGAAGGTTTTTCGTCGCCGGCAAGTCGCGGATGTCGTGCAGCTCAGCCCAGACGCGCGCAGCGGGAGCGTCGATGACGATCTCGGTCGTGGTGCTATCTTCGAGCGCTGCCGGCGGATTCCAGCCTTCGAGCGCGACGAGCGCGACGATGCCCAGCCAAGCGGCGGACTGCAGGGTGCCGTCAGCGGCCTTGGTGCGCGCGAGCAAGAAGCCCGCGGTCGCGCCGAGGAAGGCGAGGGTCGCCCCGATCGGCGCGGCCATGACGACGCAGACGATGCCTTCCATCAAGCAGGCGCAGAGGATGAGGACCACCGTACCGATGAGCGTCATGGAAGCGCCGATCGCCTGGCCGAACGTGCCGCCGGCTCGGCGGAGGGTCACGCCGCTGCTCACGCCCGTCGCGAAGGGGAGGCCGGCGAAGATCGCCAAGCCAAAGTAGCCGCCGGTCTGTTTCAGTCCGAGGGGAATCCCGCTGGTTTTCTCCAGGGTGTCGAAACCCCACGTGATGGCGAGGCAGGCAAGGAATCCTAGGATAAAAGGCACCACGAGACGTCCCGCGACGGTCGTAGGCGAGGCGGGCTCGCTTTCTTGTTCGTCTCCCGTCGCGGTAATCCAGAGCGCCAGTCCCGCTCCCACGAATGGCATGTGGATGAGTAGCCCAAGAAGCCGCGGCGTCTTCCAGCCGAGGGCGGATGCCCGTCGGGCGGTGATGAAGGAGGCGAAGGCCGCGGCGATCGCCGTCAGGATTATAAGAGGAATGAAGGGCGCGACGGCGTCAGGATTCAGTGCTCCCCTGGCCGGAGTCGGGAGTATCTTGAAAATCAGCACCGCGTGGGCGAATCCCCATGTCGGGAGCATCAGGAGGGCGGTCTGGAGGCGGCTGGGCTTGGAGAGCATGACGTCTGGCCTGATGTTGGATAGAGATGTAAGGCTGGGAAGCCGTAAACCGCCGCTCACGTCGGCATTAGGCCGCCGCTTGCGGGACGAAAGCCGTCCTGCTCAGGAAAACAGCAGCCGAAGCCACGTTTTCGAATAGGGCAGCGCCATGTGGTCCAGTCGCGCGGCCAGGAAAGCCGCTTCGATTTCTTTTTCCGGATGACCGTCCAGCAGCTTGGCTCCATCCAGCTCTCGGCGCCCCCGGCGGGCGGCATCCTGGACGTGGGTGTGCTTGAGGAGGTGTCCGATGGCGATGGCGCTGGCGAGCAGGGCGAAGGCGATCAGCGCCCAGGGCCTGCCTTTGCTCGCGATGATCGAGATCGGTAGCAGGATCGGCCAGGCGTTGCCCCAGAGGATCATGAACGAATCCCATGAGGCGAGCCCGCCGAGTTTGCGGTCGCGGTGCTGCAAGGCGTGGCCGGCGAGGCGCGCGGCGCGCGCGACATCGAAGAGCCGCTTGCCGGAGTACACGCCGCTGGAGAGTTTGATGGCCGGTTCGAAGGCCGAATAGAAATCCGTCACCGCGAGGTCGCTCTCGTCGACGTCGACCTGCGGGACTTCGCCGCGCAAAAGCACGATGCGGGCGGCCTGCGCGCCGGTCACGCCGCGCACCAGGAGGATCCGGCCATACTTCTTCTCCAGGCTGCGCACACGCCGCCAAGCCAACCACGGTAGGCCCAAGGCGAAGACGCCGGCCAAGCAGAAAAGCAGGAGGAGCTTGAATTCCGGGTTCATGGCTTGGTCAGACCCTGCCGATTTGCGGGTTCCCATCAAGGTCTACCTAGAAGTTGCCGCATAAGGCCGATAAGAGGACGTGGAATCGTGCCGGTCGGATGAGGCTTCGTTGACCCGCCCCGCAGGCTCGTATTGGATACCGTCACCATGAACCCCGACCTCGTCAGAAATTACCTGACCAGCCTGCAGGACCGCCTCTGCGCGACCCTCGAGGAAGTGGATGGGCAGGCCAAGTTCATCACCGATGAATGGAAGCGCGCCGAAGGTGGCGGCGGTCGTACCCGCGTCATTTCCGGTGGGCTGGTGATCGAAAAGGGCGGGGTGGCCTTCTCGGACGTCCGCGGCCACGCACTCCCTCCGTCCGCCACCATCGCCCGGCCGGATCTCGCCGGCAAGGGCTTCCGCGCGATGGGTGTTTCGGTCGTCCAGCATCCGCTCAATCCTTATTGCCCGACGTCGCACATGAACGTGCGCTTCTTCTGCACCGATGGCCCTGATCCTGTCTGGTGGTTCGGCGGCGGCTTCGACCTGACGCCTTATTACGGTTTCGATGAGGATGCGATCTCTTGGCACCGCGCCGCCGAGAAGGCCACCGGAGCCCATTTTCCGAAGTTCAAGTCTTGGTGCGATGACTACTTCCTCCTGAAGCACCGTCAGGAACAACGCGGTATCGGCGGCGTGTTCTTCGACGACTTCACCGAGGGCGGTTTCGAATCGGCCTTCGCGATGATGCAGAAGGTGGGCGACGCCTACGGCCCGGCCTACGCCGAGATCCTGCGCCGCCGTAAGGACACCCCCTATGGCGAGCGCGAGCGCAACTGGCAGGAGGTCCGCCGCGGCCGTTACGTCGAGTTCAACCTGGTCTTCGACCGTGGGACGATCTTCGGGCTCCAGTCCGGCGGTCGGACCGAGTCCATCCTGATGTCCCTCCCTCCCCGGGTGCAGTGGCACTATGGACACCAGCCCGTCGCCGGCACCCCGGAAGAACGTCTGCTCTCGCATTATCTGAAACCACAGGATTGGCTCAAGGGGTCCTGATGAACTCCCGCGACCGCTTCCTCGCCGCCCTCCGCCGACAGCCCCATGACCGGGCTCCGGTCTGGATCATGCGTCAGGCCGGTCGTTATCTCCCGGAATACCGCGCCCTCAAGGCGAAGTCGGACTTCGTCACGATGGTCCGCACGCCCGAGCTCGCGGTCGAGGTCACGCTGCAGCCCCTCCGTCGTTTTCCGCAGCTCGATGCGGCAATTTTGTTCTCGGATATCCTGGTGATTCCCGAGGCCCTGGGCGTCGGTTATCGTTTCCGCGACGAAGGCGGCATCGCCATGGAGCGTGCGCTGGCTTCGCCGGCCGACGTCGCCACGCTGAAGCTCGAAGGCGCCGCCGATCGCCTGCAATACGTTTACGATGCTCTAGCGATCCTTCGCAAGGAGCTCGGTCTGAATAAGACGCTGCTCGGTTTCGCTGGTTCGCCTTGGACCCTCGCCTGCTACCTCGTCGAAGGTGGCGGCTCAGAGGATTTTCCGAAGACCAAGGCGCTCATCAAGGCCGACCCGAAGATGATGCACCGCATCCTCGAGATCTTGACTGGCGCTGTCGCCCAATACCTCACTCGACAGTTCGCGGCCGGCGCCGACGCCATCCAGATCTTCGACAGCTGGGCCGGCGCGCTCACTGGCGCCGATTACGAAGAGTTCTCGTTGCGGTATATCCGCGCGGTGCTTGAACGCCTACCCGCCGGCGCACCGGTGATCCTTTACGCCAAGGGCAAGTCCCCGCAGGCCGGTGCGCTCGCGCAGACGGGCGTCCCTTGTCTCGGCGTCGACTGGACCATGCCGCTCTCGCAGGTCCGCCAGCTGGCTGGCCGGCCGATCTGTCTGCAGGGCAACCTCGACCCCGAGTTCATGACCGGCGAGCCTACCGCGGCCGCGGCCGCGACCCAGGCGGTGCTGGCCGACAACGCCGGCGACCCCGGGCATATCTTCAATCTGGGCCACGGCATCACGCCCCAGGCCCGCATCGAGACCTTCCAGGCCGTGGTCGACACCGTGGTTGCCTCCGGCGTTTGACATCGTCCGCCGTCCCGCCTCTTTTGCTCCCATGTCCCGTAAAGGTATCCTGCTGCTGAATCTTGGTTCCCCGAAGAGCACTTCCGTGCCCGACGTGCGCAACTACCTGCGTGAATTCCTGAACGATGACCGCGTCATCGACTATCCGGCACCGCTGCGCTGGCTGCTCCTGGAAGGCATCATCCTCCGGACTCGCCCGAAGAAGAGCGCCGCCGCCTACGCCAGCGTCTGGACCCCCGAGGGTTCGCCTTTGGTCGTCACCACCGACAAGCTCCGCGCCAAACTCGAGAAGGCGACGGGCCTGCCGGTGATCATGGGCATGCGTTATGGCACGCCGTCCTGCGCCGAAGCGGTCGAGAAGGTGATCGCCGCCGGCATCGACGACCTGTTCGTGATGCCCCAGTATCCGCACTACGCGATGTCTTCCTACGAGACCGTCGTCGTCAAGGTGCAGGAAGAACTCAAGCGTCTCGCCCCTGGCCTGAAGTATCACGTCTTGCAGCCCTTCTACAACGACCCGGCTTACATCGACGCCTTGGTCGAATCCGCCCAGCCTTGGCTGAGCAAACCTTTCGACAAACTGCTCTTCTCGTACCACGGCCTGCCGGAGCGTCACCTGCGCAAGGGCGACCCTTCTAAGGCGCATTGCATGAAGATGAAGGATTGCTGTTCCCATTACAGCCCCTGTCAGGCGACCTGCTATCGCCACCAGTGCGTCGAGATGACCCGCCTCTTCGTGGCCGCCGCCGGCCTCAAGGAGTCCCAATATGAGCTCTCCTTCCAGTCCCGTCTGGCTGGTGAGAAGTGGGTTTCGCCTTATACCGACAAACGTCTCGAAGCCCTCCCGGAAGAAGGCACCAAGAATCTCCTCGTCATGTGCCCGGCCTTCACGTCTGACTGCCTCGAGACCCTCGAGGAAATCCGCGAAGAAGGCAAGGAGACGTTCATCCATGCCGGTGGCGAGAGCTTCGCCCAGATCCCTTGCCTGAATGATTCGGATATCTACGTGAAGTATCTCGTGAACCGCGTGAATCACTGGAAGCCGGACCATCGCTGAGGCGGCTGATCAGCTTGAGGTAGGGGCAGTAACGCGTGCTGCCCTAGGTGCAAAGGTGCAAGCGTTAGGTATTGGCGGTTAGCGGTTGGCGGTTGGGTGCACAGAACTGATCTCAAAGGGAAACCGGAGACCGGATGATTGGCTGGGGAGTCGTTTCAGGTGGCGGGTGGCGGGCTCGGATGGCTGGTGGCGGGAACTCTGCCCTCTCTCATCCGTCATCGATTCAGTCCTCCATTCTTCCCATCCGCCAACCGCTAACCGCCAACCGCTTCCACCTATTACCTCAGAACAACCCAGCGATCGCCTTACCGCCGTCGGTGATCGGTACGGGGCGCCCACCGGCCATGAGATCTTTCGAGGTATCGACCTGCATCGCCGCGAGGATCGTGGCGTGGAAATCCGGGATGCTGACGGGGTCCTTGACCACGGTCTTCGCGAAATCGTCGGTCTGTCCGTAGGCGCCGCAGTGCTTGAGGCCGCCACCGGCGAGGATCATCGAGAAAGCCGTACCTTGGTGGCCGCGTCCGCCCTTGGCGTCGAACTCCGGCGGGCGGCCGAACTCGGTCGCGATGACGACGAGGGTCTTGTCGAGCATCCCGGTGCGCTTGAGGTCTTCGATGAGGCCGGCGAGGGCGTTGTCGAGCTCCCGGATGAGGATGTGCTGGTTGTTGATGCCTTCGTTATGCACGTCCCAGCCGGCGCCGTTGATGAAGTTGAGGTTATGCGAGACTTCGACGAAGCGCACGCCGCCTTGAATGAGGCGACGGGCCAGGAGGCAGCGCTGACCGAATTCGCCGCCGTAGGATTGGCGCGTGTCTGCGGCCTCCTTCTTCAGGTCGAAGTGGCGCATGAACGACGGCCCGGCGAGGCGGAAGGCCTCTTGCTGGGCTTGCGCGTATTCCTCGAGGGCCGAGCCTTCGGGGGCCGTGCCGCCGAGCGAGCCGAGGAGCTCCTGCCGGCGGATCTTTTGGGCCGGGTCGACGTCGCCCGGCGTGGTGAAGCCGTTCGGGCCGGTCTCGGTGTCGACGAGGTAGATGTAGCCGTCCTTGATGCCGAGGAAGCCTGGTCCGCGGCTCACGTTCGGATAGCCGATGAGCATGTAGGCAGGCACGCTCGGATCGGCGGCGCCGCGACGGTGGGCGACCATGGAGCCGATCGAAGGATAGATGGCGTTGCCGCTGATCATGCGGCCCGTGTGGACGAGGTTCGTGGCGAAGGCGTGCTCGTCGATGACCTTATGGTTCACCGAACGGACGGCGGTGACGTGCTCCATGAGCTTGGCCGTGCGCGGCAGGTGTTCGCAGAGACGTACGCCGGAGACGGAGGTCTCGATGGAAGGGTAGAGGGACCCGCGCTTCTTGGTCGTGGCTTTATTGTCACCAAGCGCCTTGGGGTCGAAAGTGTCGACCTGGCCCATGCCGCCGCCGAGCCAGATGAAGATGCAGTGCTCGGCCTTGCCTTTCACGCCGGCTGCGGAGGAGGCTAGGAGCGGCGAGGCGGCGAAGGGAGCAAGCCCGAGGGCGGTGAGGAAGGAGCGGCGATCCATGGCGTTAGTTGTAAAGGAATTCGGGAGAGTTGACGAGGGCCCAGACGACATCCTCGGCGCGTCGGCGCCATTCCGTCGACAGGCGTTCGGACGCCGGGTCGCCTCGACGGGCGGCGGCTTCCTCCTGCATGCGCACGGTGGTGGCCAGGTCGTTGAGGTGGTTGGACCAAGAGACGTAATATTCCGGCTTACGGGGGAAGACGACGGGCTTGGCTGCTGGAGTCAGGACGCGGCCGGCGAAGCCTTCGCTGAGGTAGGCGGAATATTTGGCCTTCTCCGCGGTGGTCGGACGGCGGGACAGCAGGCGCAGGAAGAGCGAGTCGGTCAGCTCGTCGGCGTTCTTGGCTTCGAGGGCCATCGCGGTCACGCCATGGTCGTCGCTGAGGCGCGTCACCCAGGTGCCCATGGTGCCGTTGCTGAGGATCGCAGGCTGCAGGGAATTCGCCGAGCTCTCGCGGTCGGTCACCGGATCCGGACGGCTGGCGCGCCAGCCGAAGGCCGCCATGACGTCGCAGACGGCTTGGATGCGAGGCAGGGCGAGCGCGGGGCGGTCACGCTCGTTGGAGGTCGAGGTGAGCATCCAGGCGCGGCGCGGCTGACCGAGCGTCACGGAGTTCGCCTGTTCGCGGATGCTGTCGATGTCGAGGCTGGCTTCTTCCGTGCGGAAGGGCTTGCCGGTCGTGGCGAACATCGAGTCGACGACTTGTTCAGCGGAAAGGCGACGCGGGGCCGGAGAGGCGAACAGCGGGCTGGTCTGCTTCTGCGAGGCGTCCGTGGCGCGCTGGTAGGCGTGTGAGTTCAGGATGAGGCGCAGGACGTGGTCGGCGTCATAGCCGCTGCGTACGAGTTCGCGGCCGAGCCAGCGGAGCAGCTCAGGGTGCGAATTCTTGGAGCGCTCCCAATCCCAGGGCTGTTCCACGAGGCCCCGACCCATGAGGCGGGCCCAAAGGCGATTGGCCATCACCTGAGCGAAGCGTTCGTTCTGCGGGGCGGTGACGAGGGTGGCCAGCCGGTCACGCGGATCATTCGGGTCGAGCGCCAGATCGTCGGCGACGCTTTCCTGGGAAAGTTCAGGGAAGGGCCAGTGCGGTTCGACGGACGCGCCGGGCTCGAGCGTGACCTCGATGAGGGGCTTGCGGCCGCCTTCGCGGAGCTTGGCCATTGAGACGCTGCTGGTAGCGGGTACCTTGACCGCCTTGG
>Ga0209298_10000174_pt1 | contig 39868 bp, 42 predicted proteins | sample S_140806_EF_Meta_FD_187325 | JGI IMG/M metagenome (GOLD analysis project Ga0209298, IMG submission 187325) | Freshwater microbial communities from Lake Simoncouche, Canada to study carbon cycling - S_140806_EF_MetaG (SPAdes) (version 2) | ecosystem: Environmental > Aquatic > Freshwater > Lake ... | reverse complement strand
CGTCCTTCGCCGCCACCAGCTTGAACTCGTCTTTGACGGCCTTCAGGAGACGCGCGATATCCTTGGCCTTCGGGTCGATCTCGTCCTCGCAGAGGTAGTCCGAGCTCTTCATCTGCCACACGAGCTTTCGCTCGCCGAAGTCGTCCCACTCGTCCCGGACTTCGCAGAAGGGCTCATATTCCCAGATCTCGAAGTGACCGGAGGCCTCAGGGCACGCGACGCGCTCACTGAGCCAAGACTTGAACTTCACCACATCCGACCTCATTACCTTACCCATAGCAAACTCTCCGTGTGTGTCTCGCGGGGGGAGCGCGGCCACCACACTGGTCGCCTCCGCCTCCCCCCGCCTCTTCTCTGTAACAAGCGGGGGCTCCGCTGTAAATCCCATGGATATAAAAGAACGGGCCGGTGATTTAACCACCAGCCCGTTCCCACACAGGAGACCGACTTGAAGCCCTGAGGAAAGCCCTCAGGGCGTGTTTTATTCTCCCGCCAGAATCTTGGCGCACTCTGGCCCGATTCCGGTATCGAGAGATTCGGGATTGGTCAAGACCCGCTTGCAACGGCTGCAGTGCCCATTGTGGCGGATCTTGTAGCCCTCAGGCAGGCTTCCGTTCGTCCAGATTTTGTCCAACGCCCAGCGAACCACCTTGGTTTGGGTTTGGTCTTCGGTGAATTTCGAAGCTCTGGTCATCTTTACTTTGCCGTATTCAGCATCGAGGAGTCCGAGGTAAGCGTAGTGCTCGGTGTTATCTGTCCCGACCATGGCTCGGACGAACCAAGCGTCCGGATAGTTCTTCTCCGCCTTCTTCTTTTCGACCTTGAAGGTGAAGTGCTCACCCTTGTTGTTTTCGACGGTGAAGATCGCGTTACCAGCTGTAATGAAATCTTTGCTCAACATTCTTACTCTCCTAAAAAGTGTGTTTCGAACCCAAAATCCTGTAGCAGAGTGTAACGATTTTGTCAATATTAAAAAGAGAGGGCGGAGCAATCTCCTCACCCTCTCCCACACAGGAGACCGATCACCTGAAATCTAGTTGCGTGGAGGGTCCACGCAGAGTCCAGCCATAAAGGCGGTCACGATTTGTCCAGCTGTGGCCAAGAAGGAGATGAAAAAGGCGAGGCTTATGTCGATCTGGCTTGCATTGATAGCAGCGACATAGCCAGCACAGCCCAATAATACCGAAACGCCAAACATTGCAAACATCATCATTTCGTCTCTCCTAAAAAGTGTGTTTAAAACCCAAAAGCCTGTAACAAACGGGGGGTCACCCAGCAACCCCACTTTCCTCGCAGGAAACCGATACCCTACGCAGCCCGATCCCTCTTCCGAGCAGCAGCCCGTTTCGAGATCCGCCCACGCCCAGAAACCATCACCGGAGCAAGCTCCAAATCATAAGCCGCCTCAAGCGACGGCGAGCAATCATCACAAAAAACCCCAGCCACAACACCCTCATCATCAAACAAAATCCGAGCTTCAACATCCCGACAACATGAATCACACATAATAAAAACCTCCAGTGTAAGAAATAAAAACCAAAACCACAAAAAACTGTAACAAACACCCACTCCAAACGCAACGCCTAATAAGGCTTAGAATTAATCAGCGTAACAACCGCACCATAAGTCACAGCCACCAAACCACACCACAAGTACAACTCAACCATTATAAGACCCTCCCAAAAAAAAGAAGAAAAGAGGCCCCAAGCCACCAAGGCTCAGGGCCAGAGGCCCGCTTAGTCCTTGAACCGCACCCGAAGCTGGCGATCCAGCTCCTCCAGCCGATCTACAAGACCCAGCTCATCCACAGCCTTGATCTTGATCGTCCAATTGTAGCCCTTCGTGTTCTTGGTGACCTCGATGCCCACAGGCAAATCAGCCTCGCTACGCAAGTCACCTGTAACAGAAGAAGCGGAAGAAGAATCGCTCATAATCAGAACCTCCAGTGTGTGTCGCAAGGGCATCAGGACCGAACCAGCCGAGCGGCCGGACCACCGGTCCCTACCACCCTCGCCTCTCCCTGTAGCAGAGCGGGTGGTCAGCTGCAATAATTGCAGGCTGGGCTATGGTCTGTTACAGTAGGGTAGAAAGGAAGGTGCTCAAATGACATACTGACGACCCACGAGACATATACTATTGACACGAGATATCCCCCCTGTTACATATATGTATGGGGAATATACTAAGTATTGGCGGAAGGGTATATGGGGGGACCCGGGTAGGGTCCCCAGGTCGCTCTCCCGATCGAATATACCCTTCCGCACGTTGGTTCAATTTACTTTCAGTTTAATGCACCGTTCGTTCTTTTTTGAGGTATACATATGGTTTTTCTTTTTCGTCGGGAATATAGTCCCATATTGACAAGACCTCGAATTGTCCGATTTCTTTTTTTGTCTAATTTTCCGTACGTTGGTCTCATTTGGTCTAAGTGGTCAAAGTCGCGTGTGCTCGGGCGGGGAATTTGGTCTAAATTGGTCTAAATTGGTCTAGCTTTTTTAAGCGGTTTCAGTCGGACCGGACGCTTTACGATTGTGGTTTCGTTTTATGACTTATTCATAAAAAAGGTTGTACAAAAGGGTTAACATGTTTTTTATTAAATATAATTGGGTGTTTCGCCGCGCGATTTTGATATAGTATTAATTAATGTATTATAACTTGTGCTTTTTCCTTCTGGAGGGCTTTAAAGTGGACATTATTAGGATTATTTCTGAGCAGATTACTAGCGATCCGATGGTTTTTAATGAGTCTGGTTATAGTCGGGTGCGTCGTATTCTCTTGGGTGATGTGCCTAATGTTAAAACGGTTGGGATTTTTACTGCTCAGAATCCGCAGGGTAAGCCCCCGGTTTCTAAGGATCCTGCGGCGGGCCGTGCTACGAATAATATGCTTAATAAGGATTTATTCAATGATCTTAAGAGTAGTCATTTTGGCCCGATTATGGTCCGCGGGCGTTTTGGTAATATTAATGAGGAGTCATTTCTGGTTCCGAATATTACGCGGAGTGAGGTGGTGATGTATGCTAAGCAGTATAATCAGGAGTCGGCTATTTTTGGTACTAAGAAGTTCAGGAATGATGTAAATGACGATGGCGAAGCAGTGTTGGTGCCTTATTTCGAGTTCGAATATGTCCAAGATGGAGAAACGATTGATCGTCGTTCGATTCATTTAGGTGGCAAGGAGATTCAAGATTTAAAAAATAATTATACTGAGGTGAAGGGTCGGAAGTTCTTAATCCCGTTTTTTGATGAATCTGGTGCTGGTGAGGTTAAAGAGGAGCTTTTGAAAGGGCTAAAGCTTTTGGAGTCGTTTTCTATCCCGTTTTTTGATGATCCGACTGCTGAGCTTACCTTCTATGGCCGTGATTTGCCTTATTATTCCCATGAGTTACCGCATTCTCGTGAGGTTTTGGCGTTGGTGGAAGAGATTAAATTACGCGGAAGTAAGTGTATTGCTGAGGGTATGATTGGGCGATATTATTATGAGCAGCGTGGTATGCTTGGTGTTCGGCTTAGGCAGCTTAAGAAGCTTGCTGGTCTTGGTTAGGTTTTAATTCTTTTATCATTGAGGTGAGGTTCCGATGGGTATTTCTATCGTTTGTGCGGTGATGAACAGGGCTCCGATGTTGAGCTTAAGCTTGGTGTCGTGGCTTCGCTGTAAGGAGGTGGAGCGGTTTATTATTGTGGATTGGTCGTCTAGTGATTTGTCTGATGAGTTCGTGGCTTATCTTTGTTCTCTGGATGAGCGGGTTTCGTTTGTGCGGGTGGCTGGGAAGGATTTATTTCATTTGTCTGGTGCGTTTAATTTTGGGGTGGCGCATGTTAGGTCTGAGTTCGTGCTGAAGCTTGATGTTGACCATATTTTTAATCCTTATTATAATTTTTTTGATTATCATAAGTTGGGGGCTGGGGAGTTTATTACTGGTGATTGGCAGTGTTATGTGTTGGATAATGATTTTGGGTTTCTTAAGTTACTGAATGGGCTTTTGTTTGTCCGAGTTGCGGATTTTCGGGCTGTTGGTGGGTATAATGAGGATTTGGTTGGTTATGGTTATGATGATAATGATTTATATCATCGTCTTAAGGCTTTTGGTCTTTCGCAAAGGTTTTTAGATGTGCGGAAGTTGACGGTTTACCACAATCCTCATGGTAATGAGGAGAGGGTGGTGAATTATGCTGTGAAGGATATTAATAGGTCTATTTTGTCTAATCTGAAAATCGCTGGTGGTTCTGAGCCTGTATAGTCATTTTTACTGAGGTGTTTTAGTCGAATATATTTTATAGAATACTATTATTCGGAGTTATGATGTCTAAATATAATGTTAATGATATTGCGCGACTGATTACTGAGGACCCAAATGTTTTCGTTGAGAGTGGCGTTGACGCGCCTGATATGGATGCTGGTAGGCCATTACCCGCTAAGGTTCAGAGTGGTAGCACTATTCAGGGTTATCGCCAGTTTTCTAAGGATGCGTTAGGGTCGCCGGAAGGCCGAAACACTTTGGCCGCATTAAGAAGATTAATGAATGATTTAATCCTTGATGTTGAGCACGCACAAATGAGTGATAAAATCGCAGATACTGAAAAGTCTGTTTTTAGACCATTTGAAGAGATGGTTCCTGGTGCCAAAAAGTCTGCTAATGCTGTACAGGCTGCGTGGAATCAGATTTTAAAAGACAGCGAATCGCACGAAGGGTCGGTGGTTCCTGTGAATGGCGCTATAATGCTTTTCTATGAGATGGACAAAAACCCAATGGCTCTAAGATGTTTTAGCGGTTATATGCGTACGAATCTAGAAGAGAATTATACAAAGCTTAAGAGAGACCTGACGCGCACTATGAAGCCTGGACAGTAATCGCGCAAGGATTTACATGTCATATATTGATACACTAAATTTACTACTTGAAGCCGAAGGCCCTTCTAGAAGAGACTTTAATAAGTCTGTAGCTGCTGCGGCAGTAAGCGGTAATGTTATGCCTAGCGCTGATTTGATGTCTGGCGCTGTTTCTGCTGGGGCTAAGGTGGCTGGTGAAACCATGCCTAAATTGGCTGCAGTGCTAAATGCGGCTTTTTCAAAGACCAGCCCTTATTATAGACTATTAAATAGCGTTGGTGCTAAAAAGATAAAAGAAGTCTATGATCTTTTAATTAAAAATAAAGACCTTTCTGTGTCGCAATTAGCCAAAAGCGAGCCGGCGGCTAAATTATTTAAGAAAACGATGGGTCATAGTTCTGGGCACGTATATTTTGACTCTAATGTCGCCAAACACCTTGACGATAATACTGGTTATTGGGGTGGACGTGATATTGGCCAAGCATGGTCTTTTTGTGTAAACAATGGTTTGCCCAAGGGCTTGCTCGGCATGTTCGATAATGAAAATCTTGACACAGAAATTTATAGCCAGATTGATAACATGTTAGGCTCAAAACCCGCATTAATGAAGGAAATTTCGCAAAGCTTTGGCGGGTTTGATAAATATCTTAAATATATATTTGATAATTATGCGGAGTCTGAAGTTAAATGTATGGATATTAACAACATATTGGTTATGGCCAAGGAGAATCAGCCGGCGCTGTATGATACTCTTGGACTTAGTGTCGATCCAGGCCAAGTTTGGAGATGGCTAAAGAATTCCAGCGGTAATTCTAAATTTAATGCTGAACATGCGGCTAAGGCATTTAGTGCTCAACTTGATTCTTTAACAGAATTGCGCGATAAGGGCATACTTAACATAAAATATGATAAATCGATAGCCGAAATAACTGATGTTGTATCTAAATATCGGCGTTTAGCTAATTACAAGGCTGGCCAAGAATTTAATAGAGAAAATCGTAAACGTGTTAAGAATTTTGATGATGATGCGATTGGTCGCTGGGAGGATGAAGGCGGAGCACTTGGGCCGCTTGATGAAGCGATCAGGAGGCTTTTGAATGTCATATATTGATGAACTTGATTTTTTGCTTGAAGCTGAAGGTCCTTCTAGAAGAGACTTCAATAAGTCTGTAGCCGCTGCTATGACAGGTGGCAATTTAATTCCTAATGTAGGCATGGCTGGCGCTGCGAACATCACTTCTGCAGGGATTGGCGCTGTGTCTTCATCGAAAGATAAGCTGCTTGCAGCCTTAAATTCTTTTTTCATAAACAACAGCAAGAATTATGCGTTTTTTGCTAAAATCGGAGGTCAAAAATTAGGCCAAGTACATAATTTCTTGCACGCTAATCCTCACATGACTATGGAAGAGGCGACGGCGGTCGAACCTCTTGCAAAATATTTTTATTACGAAACTGATCGCAGATGGGCAAGTGAAAAAGGCTTTGCTTACACCTGCTTCGACAGTGGCAATATATTTAGTTCGGAATTAGAAAATATTACATTCAATAACATCTACTACCCAAGCGAAAATCCCCACTATGAAACACTTACCAATGCCATACTGCATGATCAGGAAGGGCGCCTTTTTGCTAATGGTGGAGAACTTGTCAAGCACTTGGCTAGTCAAATAGGTAGTTTTAAGGATTATTTTAAGACATTCGCAGATTGTGTTGTCGAACATAGATATTCGGCTTCGGCCCAAAGATCTGGCTATGATTCGCAGTACGTAGAGGATGATCTACTTAGCTTCCTATTAAGTGCTAAAAAAGAAGCGCCACTACTATTTAAATCATTAGGTTTAAAAATCGATGTGGAAGAATACAATAAACAAAGAAAAAGATTTTATTATGAGACGCGACATAACGATGAGAATAAAAGGGTTTATGAAGGTAAAATGCTAAAACACGACTTTATAGGCCAATTGAAGAAAGACGGTTTATTGAGCGATAAATTTGATAAGCATATCGAAATGCAGAAAAAATCTATAGTAGAATTAAAATCGGAAATCGACGAACGAAAAGAGATAGAAAAACAGGAAAGAATCACTAAGTTTAAAAATAAAACAGAACGTTATTTATTAAATAAGAAAAAAGAAAAAGATTTCGATACTGACGCGATCGGCCGCTGGGAAGATGAAGGCGGAGCACTTGGGCCGCTTGATGAAGCGATTAGGAGGCTTTTGAATGTTATATATTAATGATTCTTTATATATCAACGCGCATCTGTATAGCTGATTTATGTAGCCCACATTTTTTATAATATGTCTTTAATTCTTTGGTGCAGTTTAATATTAATTTATAACATTTTTGTTTTTTTGCTTCTTTGATGCAGTGTTCTATTAGTGCCGCGCCGATGCCTTGTCTTCTATATTGGCTAGAGACGACTAGGTCTTCTAGATGTGCTACTTTTCCGCAGTTGTGGATGAATTTCTTTTCGATTACTAATGTTACGGTTCCGATTATTTGTTTTTCGCTTATAACGACGTATGTCTTTATATTTTTGGGTCTGGTTTCAAATGTTTTTACTAATTGTTTGAGTCCTACGGTATGTATGGTCGGACTTAGGGCCGATAGTACAGTTATTAGCTCTTGGGTTATATGCTCTTTTTTTAGGCTGGTTATTTTGTATTTCATCCTAGGTCTTCATACATCATGATTTTTCCGCAAGTTTCCTTTATTAATTTTGCTACGGTTTCTATTGTGTCTTTTTGGGGTCCGATTAGGTACATGCCGGATGTTTTGATGTTTAAGATCTTAGATATGTAATTAGTTATTTCTTTTAGTCCCGTATGATCGGTTTTGAATGCACGAATATAATTTGGTTTGGTATTTGAACGTATGAAATATATAGTAGAGACAGCAGTTATTTCTTTTTTTGAATTCTCCATAAATTTATTTACATTTGGAGCAAGGTATGGATGATGAACTTAATGTGCTCAGAAAGAGATTGATTAGAATAGGTAATAAATATGAAGTTTATGAAAAGCTTATTAAATCTAAATACGGCAAGGAAGCTACTGTAGAGCAACGTGTTAGAGAGGCAAGATTAGTGACAAATACATTGTTACAAGATATTGATTCTTTACTGCCTAATTTATCGAAATAGCTTATGGGTAAACATAATTTAGTCATTATAACAGGGGCTATACTATGAGTTACGCATATAGTAAAGATTACCAAGATTTAATAAATTCTATTAATGAAGGTAAAGACGAAAAATCACACGGTAGCGGTGTGAAGAAATCCTTACAGGCTAAAGACGGTGGCCTTAACGAAAAGGGCCGTAAACACTTTAAGAAGCATGGCGGGCATGACTTAAAGCCTCCAGTAAGCAAGGAAGCCGCTAAAAAATCCCCCAAAAAAGCTGGGCGTCGTAAGTCTTTTTGTGCTAGGATGGGCGGTCAGAAGAAGATGCACAATATAGACTGTTCGAAGACACCAGATAAGGACATTTGTAAGGCTCTTCGTAAGTGGGATTGCTAAAAAAAGAACGATCAGCAGGCTGTTAGACATGCTCGATCCCCGAGCCTAGAATCGATTTGTTTGGCGTCTACGGTGAAGGTATAGGCAGTCGGTACCTTGTTGGTCCGTTTAACACACAAGTCTCTACTTGGCATGAGTTCTTATCCAATCACACCGTGATGTGTTGGTGCCGACTATTTCAAGTAGCAGGTCTGCTGATCGTATAGTACTTTTGATTATGGTATATATCATTTTGGTTTAAGGTCAGTCAGATGCCTAATATGTTTTGGCAAATTCATAATGCCGGTTTAATAAATCAAGTTATGTCTGTTGAATTAGGCTGCTGCATTTCCTTTTTAGAGAAGCAACAAATACATTTTTTTGATTATGCTAAGAAGAGCTATGGTAACATATTCGTTCCATCGGTTAAAACGATGACAACCCCTGAGATGCGTTCGTCTAGAAAACCAAATGTCTTCGATTTATTAGATATACCTAGTGAAATCGATTTTAGATTAATTGATGCTGTTCCCCACTCTAATTATATCAAGCATGAGAATATTATACAATCTTATTATAAATATGGCAATAACAGCCATAATGAGCAGTCATTTTCTGAGGGTAGATCAAGATTACATATCGACAAGCATGCCGATAATCATTTTCAAACAAATTGCTTTTCTTTTTACAGTAGATTTATTTTTAATCGTCCTAGAGAGTTAGATTTGGTTTTAAATAAATTAAGGTTTAAAAGGCAATATGTTGAGTTCGCAAAGAAGATTTCGTCACAGCTTAGTAATTTTTCGGCCATGCATATTAGATTAACCGACCATGCTAAGAATTATCATTCGACAAGTGAAAACAGATATAAGCATTTTAATAGGGCCAAGGAAAGGCACAATAAGATAATATTTTCTACTGATGATGTTGACCTTATTAGAAGTGAATTAAAGAATGATTGCATTTTTGTAGATGAAATAATTCTGAACCATTTTAAAGAAGAATTTCTTAGTTTAGAATTTCATGATGAAGTTGTGTTGGGCCTTATATCTTTATTAGTACTATCTGACTCTGGTTATTTTATTGGAACACCGGGAAGTACATTTTCTTCATATATTCATAGACTTAGACTTTTAAATAATAAAAGCGAATGTTTTTTGTTTATGGATTCATCCCATAATGAACATTTTACCCAAAATGGGCCATATTCTTGGAATGGGTTTAATTGCCATGTGGCTGCGAAGAATTGGTGGAGAGAATGGCCGGAGTGCAGACTGGATATATAGAATATATTTTTAAACATATTTCTGAATGAATTATAAATCATATCATAGACATGGTTATAAAAACTTTAAGTAGAGCCATTGGGAAGTATTCTCAAGAACCATTTTCTATGTTAATCGAAATTTTTAAAAGAAATAAGATTTTGATTTGTTTAACATATGTTGCTTTGGCGATAGAAGAAACATTTATATCATTAATTCCTTTTTTCCTTGGCTTAGCCATTGATACATTACTAGGGAATGATTTTTATCATTTTTGGATTTATATTTCGATCGTGGCTTTTTGCGTTGGTTTATCTGTGCTTAGAAGACTGTGGGATACTAGGTTATATGCTAGAATTTGGTCTGGTCTAGCTAGTGACCGGATCAAGACATTAATTAATAAGGGCGTGGAAAGGTCTAGGATTTTATCGCGGACTCATATGCTCATAGAATATACTAGATTTTATGAATATGCCTTACCGAATGGGATATCGGCATTTATCGATATTTTGATATCTTGTGTCATGCTTTTTTATTTTATGCCAAAGGTTAGCCTTGTGGTTCTTGTGTTATTAGGATTCGCTTTCTACGTGCAGTATTATATTGCTATTGCTCAGCAGCAGATTGAAGATAACCGTCAAAAGGTCAAAGAGATCCTAAATGAGACTATTATGCATTCTGAGCACCCTGATGTCTCTATTCATCTTGTTTCGCAGAGTAAACAAATGATTAAGTTTTCAGATTGGGATGCTTATGGGTATGGTGTGCACGAATTTATCGCTAATATCGCTGAGGTTATAGTTATCTTTACGTTAGTTTATGGTGCCTTCAGCACCGGAGCGATTATGACTAACTTGACGTATGTTTACAAGATATTTTCTAGAGTGGGAGCGCTTGGTTCTTCCTTGCTCCACTTCAAGATCTTAGAGAATTATAATAGTTATCTAAAATAACTAAAGCCGTGATAGCATGGTCTTTATTAGCGGGTGTCTGAGAGACTCTTCCTTTGAAAAATCGATCACAGCTACCTCAGGCAAGTTCCCAAGTCGTTTTGCGACTGAAAGTATGTCACACGATAATTTATCAGGATTTTTGGGTTTTACATCTGTTTGGTCAGGGTCACCTGATATGATGACTTTAGAATTCGAGCCCATTCTAGTTAAAAACATTTTTAATTGTGAATAGCTAGCATTTTGGGCTTCGTCGAGGAATAATACTGTATTTTCAAAAGTATCTCCGCGCATGTATGCTAATGGCTGAAATAACAGGGCTTCTTCTGGGAATTTGAAGACCATTCTTTTTAGTAATCTTTTGATTGGTGAAAAGTAAGGGTCCATTTTCTCTTCGACACTACCTGGTAGGTGCCCGAGTGTTTCGCCGCCTGTTTCAATCGCTGGTCTAACCACCAAGATAGTCTCTTTATTACCAGCCAAACAGTCTTTTATAGCACATGCCAAGGCGCAATGTGTTTTACCATTTCCAGCAGGCCCTATTAGGAATAATAGGTCTTTGCTAGCATAGTTTTTCATTACTTCGTGTTGTGATTGGTTTTTAGGTTCGAAATGGAAAATTGTTTCGGTTGAGGAATTGTTGGAATTAGATACGTTTTTCTTTTTCCTACCCATGTTGCCCCCTATTTTTGGGTGTAGCTATTCTATATTTTAATCTATTCGACAGATGATAATTTAGGTATTGATGCGATATTCTTAGACAGTTAGAGCTAGATCAATTATTAGCTTTAAGAATGTGATTTGGCTCCATGGGTCTGCTTCAGCTATCGATTCCGGCAGAATGTATTTATAGCCTTTGCTGTGCAGCCATGAGATAAGTGTACCGTCGTCTTTATCTTTCTTATTATATAGTGCCATGCCAGATATTACTTTATCCCCAGTAATCTCTTTTTTCTTGGTTACAGGCATATTTGAGGCTTTAAAGATCTTGTTTAATTTATTTTTTATACTTGGCATGTTAGTATAAACAAAAGCCCCATCATTTTCATGAAATTCATGCAGGTCTACACATATAGTAGGGTTGAATTCTAATATAGCCTTCAACAATTTATCATATGTTTTAGAGTCTTTATTAAAGCTTCGATTTGGATCGCTGTTTGTTTTATCTCTACGATGAGCGCCGATGAAACCATCAGGATTCATGACCGGTATGACCATTACGGCGGTATCGGAAGGTATTTTCTTTAAGCTTAAGAACATCGATGAGACTTTTGGGCCTATGCTTTCATTCCCATGCAAGCCAGAAGTCAAGAGAAGCCTTTTGTTAGTACCTTTGCCAGCCTTAAAAACGTAAATCTGACCACCTTCAGTATTTATCTTAGAATATTTTGCACTATCTGAGCCTATACAAGATTTTAGAACTTCCTTGTATCTTCCCTTGCCGTCCTTGGCATCATATATCTCAGATAGATAATCTGGTTTATTATATTTAGGATTATCAGATTTTAGTAGCTGTTTAATGCGCATATTTTTATATTTTCCACAAACATGTTTTACTCGGCAAAAGCTGCTTGGATGTTATTACTTTATTTATTTAACGATACATATACATTAAGGATCAAGACAAATATAAATTAATAGAGGAGATGAAAATGAAAAATTGGTCTATATGCAATATCTCTGAGGGCATGGAATCAGAAGTTAAATTATCGCCTGACGATATTATAGATTCTTTTCTTAATGAAAATGGCATTTATGCTGGTAGCCCGTTACTAGAATTCATCGATATTAAAAAATTAAGACGAAGTCTGTTGAATGAGATGGATGCTGATGTTCCTAGGACCGTTGAGCGACCCGCGATGGTGCAGTCTGCAACTGCGCCTGCCTCATTAAAGAGCACCAATATCAACCAAGCTCGTCATGATGAAAATGGTGGAATTTCAATAACTTGGGTGGTAGATGTTCCTAATTTTAATGAAAATAGTCCAAAAGCAAAAAGTGACGTTGAAAGTAAAGTCAGATCTCGGATGGACGAAGCCAAACGGCAAAGCATTTATAAATTCTGTCAGCTTTACGATATAGGAAGGCCTAACCAATCATATTTTCAGGCTGTAAGCAACCAAATTACTTTTAATATTGGCGGTGCTCCTATAGAGAAGAATGAAAAAGGTATTCTAGATCTATCGTCTATCACTCCAGGCAGTCAGTTAACGTTCACCGTAGATTTTATGCCTACGCACCCAGTTTTTAAGCAAGCTTGGGTCGGTTTACAAAGGATAAATGCTCAAAATGTGCGCGACCAAGTGAACATTAAAAAATTCAATGCTGAGACTGTGGCTGCTGCGCAGCCACAAGCACAGCCGCAAGCAAAACCGCCAGGCGGCCCTTCTTTTTCGCCTAACGGAATGCCTACTTACGGACCTACTGGCAATTAGTGGCTTTAAGCTGGTGTGTCTTCTTGGGTTTTTCTGGGTTTTCCGTAATTGCTATTGTTAACGCTTTTGATTACACCGCTTTTATTTCTATCGCCTTTTATAATGATACTAGCAACATTAGCGTCATGTGTGATAAATATACCTTCACTACATGAGAAGGTGACTTGGTCGATCACTTCACCAGGGTCTTCAAATATGTCCGGTATTCCTAGATCAGAATAATAGTCATCGTCGAGATAGTGGCCATCAGTATAAATAATATCATTATCAAGCACAATTCTGTCGAAATGAAAGTTTTTAGCTCCGTGTCCTTTCCTTGGGAAACGATCTAAGTGAATAGTTCTTACGCACCAAGGATGCGAAAGATAAAGCGAACCGTGGTGAAAGAAAGCTATCGTCATGTGTCCGAAAGGTTTCGGAATGTTGTGAAGTTCAAAATCACCCTTCCTAGCCTCCATAATTTGTATTTTGTCATACGATTGGCCGTTTGATAATGATATCAATTCAGCATTGAACATTGTATGCTCCTATGCGTTTAGATAGTATATATTTAATATTTGGGAGAATATCTATGTCTTATGATTATATAATAGATGATATTAATTATAAAAATGTCGATTTTGACAGGATTCTATCGATTAGCCATTTATTTGGTTTTAAAGCGACTTTTGATAATTTAAAAATATTAGAAGTAGGTTGCGGCGATGGCTTAAGGCTATTGGCGGCCGCAGAGCAAAATCCTAATAATGTTTATGTTGGTATAAGCGACTGTTCAGATATAGTTCAGAAGAATCAACACCTGATAGAGAATCTCGGTTTGGTAAATGTTAATTTATATGATATATCTTTAGAATCTTTTTTAGAAGCCAACAGCATACTTTTCGATCTAATAATTATTAATAATGTGTACTCTTGGGTAGACCAGTCTAGCCAAATTGTTATACTCAATATCTTAGATAAGTATCTGGCGGCAAGTGGTCTTGCTTTCATCGATTTTAATACGATGCCTGGCTGGCATTTGCAAAACGCTCTGCGTGGTATGATTCAACACCATGTGCAATCATATGCGGACAAGCTAGAGAAGATTAAACAAGCGAAGTCATTTCTTCTCTTTCTAAAAGCTAATTCTACTAGCGGTAAAGAAGAAAAAGATTTACTAAATCTTGAAATTACGGCTATCGAGCGATTGTCTGATGCCATTCTTTATCGTGAGTTTATTTCAGAAAACAATTGGCCGGTTTATTTTAGCAACATGGTCGGAAAATTAAATTCGTTTAATCTAGTATATATCGCTGATTATGATTTAAAGACTATGTCCTCACAAGATTTGCCTAAGGAAGCCCAAGATGCTCTTATACTATCTCCAAATCTTGTCGAGAGCGAACAATACATGGATTTCTTTAGGAACAGACGTGGTCGAAAGTCGATCATTTGTAGGGCTGATGCTGCCGTATGTTCTCAAAGCGGTTTAGACCCCACAAAACTATATGATATGTATTTGTCTGCAAATAACCTTTTAATATCTAGCAACGTTAATGATTTATGTAATTCAGAGCCAATAAATCTAACTATTGGTGGCGAATTTAGCCTCACCGTTACTGATCCGCTCGTTAAGGTCGCATTGAAGATGCTTACTGATCATTCGCCAGGGCAGTTAAGTTTTAATAACTTATTAACCTCATCAGCTGAATGTTTAAACATCGCTGGCTGTGGCGGTAGAATTGAAGAGCAAAAGGAAATACTTGCCTATCAGTTATTATTGTTATTTTCTTGCCTTACAGCTAGAACTATTGAAGTTGCCGCTAATAAGAGAAACATCGCTTCTTATGTTCACCACTCTCCTAAAGCCACCAAGCTGGCTAGGTCTTTGGCTAGCTCGTCTGGGTCGATCATCAATTTGAATTTATGCTCTGTAGATTTAGATGAAAATGAGCGTCTAATTCTTGGCCTCTTAGATGGTTCATTGTCATATTCTGAGATAGTAGACGCTTTTGGCGGCTATTTTGGAGGAGAATCAGTGGACAAATCGGGCTATGTGCTAGCAACGCTTAATAAATTTTTGAATAATGCTCTATTGATGAATTAGCTTAGGAGGAATAGATGGAAAATGCTTTTATATTACTATCGAAGAATAATGTCAACAGGCATCAGATCACAGAATGTTTAACATCACTACATAATAACTATAATAAACATTATAATAATAAGATAGTTATATTCCATGAAGAAGGGTTTGACAATGATATCGCTTTTATAAATAGCTTAAATGTGCCAAATATCATTTATTATAAAGTTACGTTACAGGAGCCTGTTGAACTATTAGATGAATCATATGATGTAAAATGGCCAAGAGCCGAGAATTCAAAATATTGGAGTTTAAAATATTCGAATATGTGTTCATTTTTTGCCCACGACGTTTTTCAGCATTGCATAAACTTAGGCATTAAAACTTATTGTCGGCTCGATACAGATTCGATAATAACCAGTAAAATCAATTATAGCATTTTCGATGATTTAAATAATAATGACTTGGTTTATGGTTATGTTATCGAGCAAAGGGAATTTTGGCATGTTGTGTTAGAGCTTAATAATTTTGTGAGCAATCACATTAAAACACACAATATAAAGCCTAAGTTCTACAATAGATTGTTAGACCAATTTGGATATTATAACTACAGATGCTTTTATAATAATTTCGAACTATTAAACATCGATAAATTTTATACGCACGAAGTTAAGCAGTTTCTTGGTGCTATAAAACAGTCTAAAAACATTTACCATTATCGTTGGGGTGACGCGCCAATTAGGACGATGCTTTGTTCTTTATTTTTTGAAGAAAGCAAAATAAAGAAGTATGTCGATATAGATTATACTCATTTACCGTTTGAGCACAAAAACGGCCAATGCAATATGACTTTTAATTTTCCTGGCATATTGGGTAGGATATAATCAGAAATGCCTTCAGATAGTATTTCTTTGATATTAAATGAGAAAGGCTGTTTTTGGTCTCTACTTTCGCCTTAGCGCAAGAACGAGACCGAAAACAGCCTTTACGAGGTCATGGTTGTTAGATAGTTGGCTCTGCTGAAACTATGGTTTCTAATCTTTCTTTACTAATTTGAGCTGTAAAATTAAGGAACCAGCCTCCTAGAGGTCTGGCGCCGCGGCCTTTGCTAATATGCCATGCGTCATGTGTTTCATCTTTATAGGAGCCACAACGGACAAACAATTGCTGTTGATGTGTAACATGGCCTCTAGAAGAGCATCTTACCATAATATTTTCATCAATGTTTCTTCTATGAATATGCCCACTGACGTAAACGTCTGCGTCCCACTGACCTCTAGTTCTTGAATGATCTATGAGGCCTCTTGTTACTTCACCGCCGCCGCCGTAGCCATGCTGATAGAAGATTCTCTTAGTATCGACACTGTGGCGCTTTTGCATTTTTACTAGCATAAAGCCCCAGTCTGGAGCGCTAATGACCTTACTACCAAAGTCTTTTAGCCCTCTACAGAATCTGGAGATGAGATCAATTTGCTGTCTTTTCATCACAGCTCCTTCATGGTTACCTGGCGAGACCAGCGCCATTATGCTTGCATAAGGCCTAAACCATTCTAGGCTCGTGTCTATAATTGCGTCAAAGTAACAGTTGCCTCTATGCTCTGGCCGAAGGGTGTTTTGGTCTGACCGCGGGTCATATTTTCCTTGCATCACGTCATACAAGTCACCGATGATCACTACAGGGATGTTATATTTAAGGGCTGTGTCTAGATGTGATTTTAATAGGCTCAGTTCGCAATGGGCGCTATCCCAGTGTAAATCTGTGAGCGCTAAGATCTTAAATGTCTCATTCGATTTTTTTATCTGAACTGAAAATTCAGATACTCGCTCATTAGACTCAGTACACATCCACTCTACGTTATGTGTAGTTATAGCCATTTTACAACTCCAGGGGTTTTGTGTTGCAGCTTGCAACTAAGATTAGATGGGCAATAGCCCAGAAAATAGAATTCGGTAAAGTCACTAAACTTCCTCTTCTGTTTCTGAACATTTTAGATTTACGAGGATGTATAGTGGCTACTATATAGAATTTATTCTAACTTATTAATCTGTTGATTGATTTTTCACGAAACCACTTTGTGATAACATTTTTCTGGCCTTTGATGACAGGCATACCGCAATGTTCTGTGTATGGGTTACCATTACCATCTGGCTGTTGGTTGTTCCATATTAATGCGCCGCCCATTTTTGGCTTAAAATCGATATTCAGTCTGGTAAATTTTGTTGCCCCGCCTTCTTCGCAATCATCAAGGTAAACCATGAAGGTCCACGTCCTTTGGCCTCGGTCCATGTAAACAGCGTTATAAGTGGCATTGGCGTCGAAATAGTCTGTATGTGTCTTGAATTCTTGACCTACTAAATAGCGTTGGCCTTGGATTTCTTCTCCATATTCGAGCCCGATCCCCATAAAATTATGGATTTTTCTTTCGAGTTTGTCAATGTCGCTGTCTCGACAGTCGAGATGACTGGTGCTACTAGTTCGAGTGCTTTTGTCGGCCTTTGGATCTGTGACTGTTGAGGCTGTAAGATTTTTTTCCATTTTTTGTATAATGATGCTGCATTCTTCAGCGGAAAGAAAATTATCATAATAATAAACGTCTGCTAGGGCTGTATCTAATCGTTTTACATTCGGATTATCAGATAGCGCTTTATTAGGAGCACTTACAACAATGGTGTCTTCTTTTGCTAGCAGTGTAGCTTGTCTGTCTCTACGCTCAAATGTCTGTTGGTCGGCTGGTTGGTACTCAAGTGCGCTAGCAACCATATCATAGTCGAATCCGTGATTTAATAATATCGTAAACAGTTCTGGCTTTGGGCATTTGCTGTCAAGATTAGTCTTAATCCAATTTTGCCATTCTTCCGAAAAAAAGCATTTGTAAATCATTAGAATTTCCAGTGATAGAATGATTGAACAACTTTCTGGTGATCAGCGATATCTAACTTATCGCGCCAGTGCGGATATCGGGTTCCTAGAATCAAGGCACCATCTCCAGGCGCAGTTTCAATAGCTTGGGTAACACCGTTCAGATCCGTTACATATAATGGCCACGGTTTATTGATATCATTATAGGTACAAACACTTAGGGTAACATCCAAGCCGACTCTATCGGTGTGCTTTTTAAGATCAGCACCATTTAAATAGATTCTAGTATAAGAATTTTCTATTACCATGTTATGGTAACCAGTTTTCATCTTTATGATTGGAGTTAGCTCTTGAAGGACTTTTTCATACTCTGGTATCCTTGCGGTACCAAATGAATTACCATAATGAAAGTCTTTACCTTCAAAGCTGAGAGAATTCCTAGCATGGTAATCTACAGCTATTTTGGTTAACTCCGCACAACGCATTTCGTCGAACAATTTTGGAATAAATAAGATCATAGTACCTTATTTACTTTAAGATCTGGCGATTAGGAATTCTTTCGCATATTGCTATATTCTGGAAGTTTAAAGAAAGCACTGGTTTTTTTGAAATTAGGCGTGCCTATCGATGCTTCGTATTGATCGACATATTTATTTATTCTGTCGACGATCATAGATTTGGTGGTCTGATCAGCTATTGGTAGATTTTCGGCTAAGATGTTATTGTCAGCCAGCAATTTAACAGTTGTGATTTCTGGCGTTTTTTCTTTTTCATTAAGAAATTTATCTGCTATAGTCTTTGCAAGAGTAGCGTTGTGATATGAACTATCATCGACATAAATTAGACTAAGATCATCCTTTTTAATATTTCTAATAATGCTTTGGCTAGCTATTTCTGAAATCGATTTTATTAGATCTCTAAACTTATCTGCTACAGCGTGACGCGCTGACTCTACTTCGCTTGGCGATGCGGCCATACCGGCAGCTTTAAACATTGATCCAGCCACAATCGGTATAGTATGGCACACGTCCCTTTCATATGCTGAAGGATTTTTAAAATCAGCTTGTTGGTATAATACCTTAGATTGCATATATAATCTGTCGAGTATTTGGGGAGAATATTCAATATCGTTTTCGCTTAATAAACTCACAAAAAATTCTAGCTTTAATGGCAACACACATATCAATTCTAAATCGCCTTCGAATTTTCCTATTTTAGATTTTATATTCTCAGCTGTTTTGCTTAGCATAACATATGAGTCTTGTGTCTCATTGCCACCAGCTAGGCCGATCCTAGAGACGATTCTTCTGGGCATGGGTAAGGTTGCCATAATTTTAAATAATTTAGCCAATATTGGTCCATTGTCGTTTGACCGCATTTCCAAGACAATTTCTTTAAACTTGGGGCTTGCAGATACTAGTGCCTCGATTAGAAGGCAATATGGACTCTTGCTAATCCCCTTTGGTGGGTTGTAGAGTCTTTGTCTGATTAATTCTATATTCTCAGGTGTCATTCCGCCGCTGACAGTTCTTGAGCTTAGAAGAGTAACGCTGTTCACAGGATCGGAATATAGATAATTAACAAGCGTAGCGTCAGTAAGAGCAGACTTATCGCCAGTCTTACTTTCATACGCCAATAAAGCATTGTTGCTGCGGATAAGATGCATATATTTTAATCTAATGCTCGCCGGTATGTTACGCGGGATGGGGCAAGAATTATTTTTATCATCTTTAAATTCGACTTTACTAAGTAAATGGCCATTGTTACTTAATGTGTCATTGTTAGGTAATGTCCCAGCATGGATTGGGATTGCTCTTTTTATAACGCCATTTTCGATCGCTTGATGATATATGATTAATAAGCTGCACCATTTTAAATAATTAAGTGCTACATTATAATTTCTGAAACACCATACCGCGTCTGAGCCCTGCATTACACCTTCTTTGCCTCCGCGTTCGCCACCAGACCGAGTTAAACCGACCGCTGCTTCTTTTGCTGCGCTAGCCAGCTGGTCACAGGCTGAGTCGTCTTTGCCGCTAGTAGAAGGGATAGCATATAGCCACCAGATCTCGCCAGTATTCTTTCCACCTTCGTCCTTGACTTCTTCCTTAGCCATGATCAATAAGCCAGACGGTAATTGCTCGACATCATCAGTAGCCACATCAGAAACGACTTCTTCCTTAGCGATATGTGCTCTAACAACTTCTTGTAATGAAGCGAAGCCATTAAATGTTGTACTTCCAGCCAAACACCCTTTAGTGTATTCCCTTATATTGTTTATACCAGGTATACCAGTCTCTCTGGCCATTTTAGCTGAGCCACCAGCAAAATTCATGAAAGTTTCGATGACTATATCATTATCATTGGGGAGTTCTATTACAGGTTCGTGCCCAGACATATATGGTTCAACACTTAATTCGCCTTTTGCAAATGTGGCTGATAGGAGATCAAAATACTCATGCATTACGGACCGATTTGCTACTTTGTCTTTCCAATTCTTGATATATTTCGATCTAATATGAGTGCCATAGTTAGTTAAAGTCTGGACGATGTTCATAAGTATTGTACTTTGACTTTCTAATACTCTTAATCTTTCTTTGCTGTCTGGATCAGTCATCCTATCTGGATAAATGTTCTGACTATCGGCGATAAAATCAGTCATCAAATCGCCAGTATTGTGCTCGGATTTAAAACCCAGTTTTGTGAGATGTTTTATAATCTGTGTATGCACTAATTCTTCATAATTAGTGTTTTCTAAAAGCAGAGATATCGATTTTAACGTCATGTGGGTACCAATACATTATTCTTTATTTATCTTTTATTCGTATTGTAAAAAAATGGATTATTCTGTATTTAAAGAACTCATCGCAAGGTTCGTCCGAAAGGTTCCTGACGATAAGCGATATATATTGCGATTGCGTCGAGAGTTCGAGTTAGTCTCTAAATTCAGCTTTGCCAATGTTTTTATTATGGTCAGGGACATACTAGATCTCGCTGGGTCTGATCTTCACATAATACGTGGCAGTGCCTCTTGCTCTTTGATCTGCTACCTTCTTGGCATTAGCCATATAGATCCTATCGCCAATAATATAAGACTAGCAAGATTTATGAATGATTTTAGGAAGGACTTACCAGATATTGATATAGATATATCTCATAAAGTAAGAGACAAATTATTTGCTGCCATTTATGCCAAATGGCCGAACAAAGTGGCTAGAATAAGCAATAAGGTTAAATATCGTTATAAATCTGCTATCCATGCGGCCATGAGACAATGTGGTTATAAAGGCAGGATACCTAGAAATGTAATATTAAAGAAATTAATGCCGAATAGGGCTGACGATGTCATCAACAAGGCGGCTAAATTAATTGGTAAAAGAAGGCTCTACTCGCTTCACTGTGGTGGAATCATCTTCTTTAAAGACGATGTTCCATCTAAATTAAAAATCGGCCGCAACCAGATCAGGTACGATAAAAATGATGTAGAAGAAAAAGGCCTGCTTAAAATCGACATCCTTAGCAATCGAGCGCTTTCGCAGCTAAGAGATCTTAGCGATAGGCCTCTTTCAGACTATCCTGAGAAAGACCAGCAGATAACGGAGCTTTTCGCTACAGGCGATGTAGTAGGGTTAACATTTGCCGAGAGTCCCACGTTTATTAAGGCATCAAAGGCTGTGAGGCCGACGAACGTTGAAGAGCTTTCGATCGCTCTAGCACTCATCAGACCAGCAGCTGCAAGCAGAGGCAAGAAGTCTTCCTTCTTAGATAACTGGCTACATAATCGAACTATTAATCAGATCGTCTTCGAAGATGATGCTATCAATAAGATAATATCATTCTTGAACTGCTCCGAAGACGAGGCTGACCATTATAGGGATGGCTTCGCTAAGGGTAAGCGGCATGTCATAGGTGCATTCTTAGCGAAAGCTAATGGCATGGAAGGCCTAATGGCACTAGTGTCGGATCTTAGCCAGTTGAAATTATATTCGTTCTGTAAGGGTCATGCTATTAATTATGCTCAATTAGTCTGGGCGCTAGCTTACCATAAGACAAGAGAACCAGTGGCTTTTTGGGAGAGCGCGATCAATAATTGCCAATCCATGTATCGCACCTGGGTGCATGTAGAGGAGGCTAAACGAGCAGGTTGTTGTATAGTGGCAGGATCTTCGGGAAGGCCGGTGGTTTTGAAGCCGAATGGCTTAAAGCAGGGGTATCTATTCCAACCAGACCCGCTTATCGAATTTCAGCACCGAGGGTTCTGGGAGAGGAAAGGCTTCTTTCCTGATTCTTTTTTAGATAGAGGCGCGACGACTGTTGCGCTTAAGGGTCTTATCGGGTCGCAAAGAAAGCATAAAGGAAATACCTTCCTGAGTGTCGGGATCGGTAGTGGTAAGTACTGCGATGTGATAATACCTACGAGATTAGATATGCGTTGTCAAGACATGCTAATCGGCGAAGGTACCTCAATGTTCAGATATGACCATGAAGTGATCACTGTAAAGAAATATAAATTGGTTAAGTTCATCAATGGGAGTGCTATAGTAACTGACTGGATGACAAATAACCAATGATAGATTATCTTAACAACTGGCGCAAATGGCAATATGGAATAATTCAGATGACCTCAAGGAACTTAGATCAGAATTTGAGCACCTTAAGGAAATTGGGACCGAAGAAAGAATCGTCAAAGACGATAATGGGTTGTATTATAGACGTTTCTTTAGAATAACAGAATATAAGATAACCGAAGCGATTCCAGATTTAGTAGACCATGACCGATACGTAATGGCGTCGTGGCGTGCCGACATAATTTATACCAAGGATGTAAGGACCGAGATCGCAGCAGAAAAGGCTATGCTTAAGGAACCAGATAGCTGTTATGTCAATTGGGAAGCAGTATTTAAGCAGACACCAGAAGGTTATGTTGTCATTAATATTTTTTATAAAATATTGTCAGTCGATAGCCAAGGCGATGCAAGGTCCACAACTGATAAACGGCATTATGTATTTGATTGGGCTAGCGCCTTTAACTGGTACGATTAAATCATTACTTCGCCAGGGACACGCATGCCAGCATCGCTATGTGGAAGTCTTAATAAATCCGCTTTAACATACATGATATTATGCTGTTCACAATAATTATTGGGGAAGAAGTTTTTAATTCTATTTGCTTGAAATCTTACTGGTGTTCCGATATATTTAGCAGTTTCGGCTTTTGTATAATACCAGAAAGAATTTGAATTCCAAAAAGAGATGTGCGTAGGATCTTGAAATGCTCCCCTCCCATCTGTGGAAGGAGTTAAAGTTAGAAACCAGCCCATTGGTCTGATTACCCTATATGCTTCCTTCATAACATGTATGGGGTCTTTTAAATGTTCTAGTGCATCGTGCGCTCTAACTATGCCAACCGAGCCGTCTTCAAAAGGCCATCTAGTATTTAAGTCGTGCTTAACCATAGCGTTTTCAAGATCTACAGATATGTAGCCTTTTGGACTATTATGGCCACCACATAGGTCGACCTTAAGTAAGCCAAGGATGTCACACCATTTTTCAGCCAGCTGATAAATGTATTTGTCATGGATATTTAATGTTTCAGTCTGTATAAACTTGTTTTTATCCCCATAACATGTGTTGCCTTCATGCCTGTAATAAATATAGAGACATTTGTCGATCCATTTAACATTCCCTTGGATATATGTTCTCGCTAGGATGTCTTGATCATCGAGAATCTCTAGCGCTTCATTGTGGCCACCGATCTTATCATAAAACGATTTACGCCATGCTCTAACGTGGTTTGGTGCAAACCAGATCTTCGAGAATGCGGCCGCAGTTGGCGCAAATGAGATCTGCTCCATTATCGTTCTGCCCTTATATTCAAATGGCCTAGCTTCCCAGCCGTATTTTGACGAATATGTGAATGGCTCTAATTTTGGGTCTAAATCTGCATCATTAGAATAGCAGAAATCGATTTTTTCGTTTTCTTTAAATGCTTTATAAAGCTCTTGAAGGCAGTCAGGTGTGAGTTCATCGTCGTGATCTAATTCTACTAAGACTTGTCCGGTTGCTGCAGTGCAGCACTCTTTCTTATATCTGCCGATATTTTTAGCCAGTGGGTCATTTGTATGGATCAGTCTGCAATTAGGTAGCTTTTCTAGATCTGGTAATTCGACACCAGCATTCGGCAGAATGAGCCACTCAAAATCTTTAAATGTCTGTGCACTTAGAGATTCTGCTGCTCTTAGAAGGTATTTCGAATTGTGTGTCGGCGTAAAGATCGAGAAGAATGGCATATTATTTTTTCACATTAAAGAAGAATAGTTGCACAAGCCTGTCCATGGCTCCATATTGACTCGCGGAATGAATCATTTTGGCGTCCCAAAGTACTAATCTATTATATACTGAACCTACTCTATCAACCAGTTCCCAAGCGTCGGCGTTTAATATTGTGTCGTCGTTATAGACATCACCCGCCGGTATGTTTTTATTTTCTAAAGGGTGGTTAGGTGGTCTTCTGCAACCAGTTTTCTTATTTTTCCAGAATGATGTGCCCATTGATACCGGCAGGTCAGGTGTCAGATAGATCGCGGCTGCATAATCTTGGCCGTCGCTATGATATACTAGCGGATCAGCGTCTTTTGTCTTTTGGAATATGCCGTTGGCACTTTGATTCATCCAATCAGCTATTTCTACATGCAATAGTCGCATGAATTCTTCTCTGACATATGGCAAGAGGCATGGTTTATCGGAACGTAAGCCTTTATAAAATTTTATATCTTCAGAATACGGCAAAGAAAGCGCGAATTCTCTAATCTTGTCTGGGTCTTTATAAAACCCATCGACTATTAGCACATGTGGTGAGCGTTTGTTATACACTAATGTATCAGACATCATATATCCCTAAGGCCATAAATATTATATACAATTTATATAGATGTGCAATTAGCATTGTCGTATCATGTAGTGACCACTACCACCATAATAATCGAAAGTTTTCTGTGATACGAATCCGAATTTATTCCAGAACTGCTCTGAGTTTAAGACTGATACCAATGCTTTCGGTGATAATTGGTTTTCGAATACTTTTTCGACCAAGGCTTTGGCGATACCTTCTCCACGATGATCTTTAGACACACATAGATCATGAATATATAGGCAATTCGGCTCCAACGTCTCTGTGTAATGTTCGTTTATAGGGTAGACTTCATTTAAGACGTATGGGAATGAGATGATATAACCAAGCACTTCTTTGTCTATTCTAGCTAAAAAGCAGCCTTTAGGATACCCTATTATCTTAGACTTAAATGATTCTCGACCCTCATAGTAGTTAGAAGGGTAGATTTCTGTTCCGAGATCTTCTACTAATTGGATATATTCAGTAGTTATTGGTTCGATTATCATTTTTTGCCTTTATATAACCATATATAGATCGACAATGTCGTCATCACTATGAAGTTTATTATAAATCCAAACAACCGCATAGCTTTTTCTTTGATGCCTTTTCCTTCTAATATAAAATTATAGCTATCAGCAAGTATCTCAATGAATTTTTTCATGGTTAAGTCGATTCTTGAATAGAGGTGCCAATCGCCTTTTGTATATTTTATTAAATAGGTGGCGGTACGTTTAACTCTTCAATTGTAGTAGCATCTGAGACAGCTTTTCGTCTGGCAGCAAATGAACTAGCCATATTGGAGCGAGCTTGGCCATATTGGAGGAGTAGAAGGGTCATTTCTTGTATGGTGGAGAAGCTAATGGGTGTATTAGCCATACTGATTAGGTGTGGAAGTTCTAAACCCAATGCTGCTGTCTCTTTTGCAAGAGAGAACACACCTACGAGAAGGGCCACATCAGAGGGAGTAATGCCTAGATAATAGCCTTGACCAGAATCCCACCCAAGTATTTCAAGACTTCTCCATTCTTGCTCAATATTTTGTAATTTATTAAACTTTGCTTGTTCTAAAGAGATGTCCATTAAAGAATAATTTAATTTCCAAATACCATCCACTGCTTGTGGTAAATCATCGTATACAACTTGTTTGTTTGGGTCTGTGTTTTTATAACTGACATACTCTACGATTACATATTCTACGCCATCTATTTCTCCCTGCCAGCCCTCCGCAAAGCTAATATTAGGATTATCAACTTGGGGATAAGATGGAAATTGTATAACAACCCCACTCTCTACTTTTGCGTAATTAGACATGTTTCTCCCTCAATATTTTTAGGTATCAACTGAATGTTAGATGGATCAATGTTACCAAGTATTGGTGTGCCTTCTGGAACTAAACCTATTTCTTGTAATGCTCTCCAAGCTTGTGGGCAAGACATTGCATTTCTTATTTTTGCCGGACTTGGATGTCCTTGAGCAAGTATCTCTGCGTGTATCTCTCTCGCCACCCAAACAGTAAATTCATTCGCTGCATTGTATTCAAACATCATCTCGTCTGTGTAGCCTTCTAAGCGTGTAGGCTCTGCGATCTCGTAGAGTTCGGCCAGTAGCTTTTCTAGGATGGCGATCTCTTGATGATTAAGAATGTATGCTTGCCGTTGGCTTTCTTGAACGGATTCAATTTCGATTATCTCCGCTTCAAGTTCCAAGGTTTCATGTTCAAGGTTGGTAGTCTTTCTGAGGTGTTCAAGCTTGGCCTTCTTTGCTGCAAACTTTTTCGCTCCAACTTCTTCTAAGGCTCTGGCTCGATGTCGGCCTTCCAAGAAACCTAAGAGAGTTTTTATTTTCTCCCAAGGTGTCTCACCGATTACTTGAGTTCTGTAGTTAAATTCCGAATTTAGTTTTGATGGCATTGGTTAACTTCCGTAAGAGGATGCTGCAAGGCTGTTACGGGCCGTGCCGATTCCGGTCACATCGGTCGAGACTACGCCAATGCTTGAAACTAGGTTCGTAATTGACAGATACCCAGTGAGATCCGCCCCATAGCCAAAAATAGCCTTATTGCCACCGTATCCGGCGGCTGCCAAGCCGTAGCGGGCCGAGCCTACGCCGGTCACATCGGCTGAGACTACGCCAGAGGACGAAACAAGGTTTGTAACGGAAACATAAGCGCCCGTGCTTCCATAGCCAAAAATAGCTTTATCCGTGCCATATCCAGCGGCGGCCAAGTCGGTACGGGCCGTACCAACGCCGGTCACATTGGCTGAGACAACGCCGGTATTTGAAACTAGATTCGTCAAAGACACAGAGCCGCTAGAGTCGCCGTAGCCAAAAATAGCCTTGTCCGTGCCATATCCGGCGGCGGCTAGCCATCCTCGAACCGTGCCGACGCCGGTCACATCTGCTGCCACAACGCCAATATTCGAGACTAAATTAGTCAAAGCGGAGTATCCCGTGGAGTAGCCGTAGCCAAAAATAGCCTTGTCGGATGAGTATTTTGCGGCGGCTAGCGCCCTTCTAGCCGTGCCGATACCAGTCACATCGGTCGAGACTACGCCAATATTGCTGACTAGGTTCGTCAAAGAGCTACGGGTGCCTGCAATGCCATAGCCAAAAATAGCCTTGTCCGTGCCATATCCGGCGGCGGCTAATAGTGACCTAGCCGTACCGATGCCAGTTACATCGGCCGAGACTACGCCAGAGGACGAAACAAGGTTTGTAACGGAAACACTGGCGCCGGTAGTGCCGTACCCAAAAATAGCACGAATGCCAGTTGAGGCAACTGCTCTACTCACACCCATGATTTTTCTAGAGATTGGCATGTTAGAAATTCTGGCCTCCAACCATTGCGTACCATTTTGTACCGCCATCCCATGTATTTAAAACAAAAATGTCTACTTTTCCATTAGTGCTAGTTAAAGTTGGGGCAGTACCACCAGTCCATTTTACTGCTGCTGGCCATGCAATTGTTCTTGGTGTTCCATCAGCCGTGAATGCCAGAGTCAAACCATATGCAGTTCCTGTGGTCGGGATATTGGAAAATGTAATGCTTGTAATAGCTGCATTTAATGAAACTTCAAACACATTCCCAGAGGCGCAATTCAAGGCTAGCACACCCGATGCAATTGCTGGTGCTGTCTTGGTTTCATTTAGTCCGGTAATCGTTGGAGTAGTTATTGTCGGTGAAGTACCAAATACGGCGGCGCCAGATCCAGTCTCGTCTGATATAGCAGCGGCGAGATTAGCCGATGTGGGTGTAGTTAAGAACGTTAAGACCGAAGTATTGACGCCCGTGACACCATTGCTTATCCAGCCAGAGCCGTTATACTTCCAAGACCTATTGCCATATGTATAGATCTGATTAGTGGTGGGGCTTGATGGAAAATCGATAGCCATTCTTCACCTATAATGTTTCTAAGGATTCTAGTGAAAGAGCATTTTTTATGGCTCTACGTTTTGCGGCAAAATCTTTGCTCATTTCTGCCCTCGCAGCACCATATCTGAGCATGAAGATAGTCATTTCTTGAATGGTAGAAAAGTTTATCTCAGCATCGTCTATCGTTATAATAGATGGTATCGGTAAGCCAATGGCGGCAGCTTCTTTCGCCAAAGAAAAGGCTCCATTAAGCATCGCCACATCGCTTGATGAAAGGCCTAAAAATCCTTGGCCTGAATCCCAACCAGTCTTTTCTAGAACGGCCCAAGCTTTATCAGTTTCTATAAGCTTTTCTTCTTTAGCTGAGTCTAAAGGAAAATCAGATATTGCTTTATCCACTAATACAAGTTGCTCTTCCGTAGGTTCCGAGATGTAATCTACACGATATGTTCCATCTCCGTTGTCGGAGATCCCGTGAATTGGTATGATAGAATGGATTTTTTCGTGAAGTTTTATCAGCATAATTTTTTCCTTTTTTAAATGACTACTAGCACCAAAAAGTACCTTCTAAAATCCCTTGGATATATGTAGTGGTAGCCTGACCGAACTCCATCATTGTTACATAATGATAACCTAGAACAGATGCTCTGGTTGAGTAAACTCTGCCAGCCCTGCTAGCTACATCTATTGTATCATAACCTGGAGTGCCGCCATCCCAAGCAGCAGCTTGACTAGTTGCAGAACCACTCGAAGCGCAACCAAACCCTACAGATATCCCACGGTCTAGCCCGACTACATAACCAATTTTTAGACCAGAATCATTATTCCACGATCTCCACGCTGCTGTAGTGTATGTGTGCCCTGTATAAGCGTAAGTGGGATAAGTGTTCATCAAAACTACACGCTCTACTTGATTATTTGCATTCCACACTAAGCGGTTGTTAACGCTGTCTGCAGTAGTGGTGGTTGATGTAGTTCTAAGAGTACCTAAGTATCTTCTAGTTAGGGCGCCAGTTTTAAGGTAAACGCCATTTGTTAAAACTAATGCTGTAGACCTAGCTGTATCGCTAGACCACGCAGCCAACTCTAAAGTCAATGTTCCAGAATTATTGTACATGAACACATCGTAGTTTAACCCAGATGTTAGAGTCCCTAATGCTAGTGATCTTTCTGTAAAGGTGTAAGTAGACCAGTTAGCGCCATCATAAAGACTTATCGAGTTACCGTTGTAAGGTGTGTAATAGATGGTACTAGTGCTTACGTCAGTTGTTGGGACAGGAACACCAGTACTTACTGTTAATCTACCAGATGAGAAGATGTTACCTAGGGAGCCAGTTGGCTGAGCAGAAAGCCATGACGTGCCGTTCCAAATCCACGATCTATTATTAAATGAATAGATTTGGTTAGTTGACGGAGATGTTGGAAAGTCAATTGGCATTATTACTCCTAGTTAACTACATATCCACTTAAACCAATTCTTCTATACAAAGACTCAAACCCATAAAATGTAGTAGGATTAGCTGTATAGGCACTTTCAAGCCAAGAATAATAATGATATCCAGCGGTTGGACTCATTGTTAAAAAAGCAGAAGTAGTGGAATATGCCCCCGGATAAGTTGCCCCTGATTGAATGCTACAATTTGCAGATGCTGCTGTTCCAGAATCTTCACCTATAGACACCATTGATCCTTGAACTGATGCTGCACCAGCACTAAAATAAGCAGCTACTTTTAAATCTACTAAAGAAGGCAACCCAAAAACACATTCTACTCTGTTTAAAGAACTATTGTTTGCGTATCTAAATGCTATAGCTTGATAAGTCCAGCTTGTCGCTGTTTCAAATTTCTGCATTGGTCTTTGTGTTTGGTTGTGCATGTTCCATAAAAATCTTTTGGTAAGGCTATCCTCTGTTGTTGTTGTAGCGGTTGTCCTAAAGGTTCCTAGGTATCTTCTAGTACTATCCGATGTTTTAATATAAACACCATTAAGAAGCGATATTGCGTCAGCTCGTGCAGTGTCGCTTGTCCAAGCCGCGCTTAACTCTAACGTCACTGCACTACCGCTAAAATAGGCAAAAACATCGTAATTCTTTCCAGAAGTCAAAGTGCCTAAAGCTATCGGTAATTCAGCGAAGCTATAAGCATTCCAGCTTGTCCCGTTATAAAGGCTAAGAAACGATCCATTAAATGGCGTGTAATAAACAGTAGTTTTAGCTGTCTGATCTGTTGATGAAACAGGGACGCCAGATTCTAAGGTAAGCCTGCCATCGGACTGTATAGAAGCGGCGCCAACACTCGGATTAGATGCCTCTATCCATTGAGATGACGTTCCATCATTTGTATAAATTAATAATGCAGCATTATTTGAATCGTACCAAAGATCGCCACTAGCTGGGCTTGTCGGTGCAGTCGCACTAAAAGTGTAATTGTTCGTCCATGAAGCGCTTCCAGATTCTACCCATTGCGAAGTGGTGCCGTCATTAAAATAGATGAACAATATGCCATTAACAGTGTCGTACCACTGGTCGCCTGGTGTCGGATTCACCGGTGCCGAAGCGGTAGCGGTATAAACAAGCCCAGCCAGCGGCCCTTGAAAAGCGAACCCTTTCTTAGTTGTAGCCAGATTGTAATTAAACGCTCCAGCCATTAGTAACTGCCTCCAAAAACAAATACCTGCAGAGCCGTGGATGCTAACGCAGTAGTTTGAGACACTGAAGCGTACAGCTTATACGTAGAGGGCAGTACAAGTGGGTTAGCAAAAGTAACAGTTGTAGTGAATGCAGCTACTGTAGCTGATGTAAGTGTAGTAGCGGTAACTGTAACTTCCGCATAGAGCTGGGCATTAGTACCGTCCCATATCCATATGCCAACTAGATTTGCAGCTGTTTGGCCTGCTATGGCATTGGAGCAGGCGTTAACTTGAACGCTATCAATCCTACAACCATTAGTTGTAGTATTTAATAGCTGAATAATATTAGCTCCTGCTAATGAAGCAGTAGCTGTCTTTGCTCTTGTTGTACACGCAGTTTGAACAGACATATCCAAGTACCCAATCAAAGGTGCTTGAACGAAGATCGGTGTTGCTGTTACGGCCATATTCAAAATCCTCCAAAATTGTTAGCTAAGAAAATATTGCTTGCTGCTGACGGAGCGGTAGACCAAGTGAGTACGCCGGCGCCACTTGTAATCATGACGCCACCATTGGCCCCATCCGCAGTTGGTAAAGTCCAGATTAAACTAGTTGCTATATTATCGCCAGCTTTAAAACCTACATATTCTGTACCATTAGCTGCTAATTCTAAAAAGCGTATTTCGTTAGTTTGTCCAGTAGATGTTCCATAAGGACTAAGAACTAAAGATCCATTGTTGTTTACTGACAGCAAAATAGTAAGAGTAGTGTTTTGTATTCGTAAAAAATCACCAGTCTGAGAAGTTGCGCCTTGTATAGCTACACCAACACCAGTGGCAGTGCCTGTTAGGACACGAAGCGCATAGGCGTTAGTAAGAGTTAAATTAGCACCTGCGACCGGAGCAGAATCAATCTGCATAGTCGCAGCAGTCGTAAATGTACTTGTAGATACTGCGCTATAAGTAGGGGCTGATATTCTTATTGCCCTTTGATTAGTTAAAGCACCCGCTGAAAACTGAGTAGTCCTTGCTAGGTTTAAATAAACATCGTTATATTCTGTGGCTGCAGTCAATGCGGTGTGAGCAGGAGCAGTAACAGTCACTGAAGGACTTTGTGTTCCTGTGCCAGCAGTTCTAGTGACTGAAAGTATCGGAACAGTTACTGATGTGCCATCAAAAGTAAAGCTCGAAGAACCAGCAGCTATATTACTACCATCTTTATAAACAACTTGATTCGCTGATCCAGCAACTGGTCCGGTTACGCCTTGATTACCTTGTGAACCTTGATTTCCTTGGTTGCCTTGTGAGCCGTTGGTTCCGGCTGTTCCTTGGCTTCCTTGGTTTCCTTGTGAGCCGTTGGTTCCAGCGGTTCCTTGGCTTCCTTGGTTTCCTTGTGAGCCGTTTGTTCCAGCGGTTCCTTGTGAGCCTTGGTTGCCTTGACTTCCGTTGGTTCCAGCGGTTCCTTGTGAGCCTTGGTTGCCTTGACTTCCGTTGGTTCCAGCGGTTCCTTGTGATCCTTGGTTGCCTTGTGAGCCGTTTGTTCCGGCTGTTCCTTGGTTGCCTTGGTTTCCTTGGTTTCCTTGGTTTCCTTGGTTTCCGGTGGTTCCGGTTATACCTTGATTGCCCTGGTTTCCTTGGCTTCCGGTGGTACCGGTGGTTCCTTGATTTCCTTGGTTGCCGGTGGTACCGGTGGTACCGGTGGTACCGGTGGTTCCTTGGTTTCCTTGGTTTCCGGTGGTTCCTTGATTTCCTATTGAACCTTGGTTGCCTATTGAACCTTGATTGCCTATTGAACCTTGATTGCCTATTGAACCTTGGTTGCCTATTGAACCTTGGTTGCCTTGATTTCCGGTGGTTCCTTGGTTGCCTATTGAACCTTGATTTCCTTGATTTCCTTGATTTCCGGTGGTTCCTTGATTGCCTATTGAACCTTGATTGCCTATTGAGCCTTGGTTGCCTATTGAACCTTGGTTGCCTATTGAACCTTGATTGCCTATTGAGCCTTGGTTGCCTATTGAACCTTGGTTGCCTATTGAACCTTGATTGCCTATTGAGCCTTGATTTCCTTGATTTCCGGTGGTTCCTTGGTTGCCTATTGAACCTTGATTTCCTTGATTTCCTTGATTTCCGGTGGTTCCTTGGTTGCCTTGTGAGCCGTTTGTTCCGGCTGTTCCTTGGTTTCCGGTGGTTCCTTGATTTCCTATTGAGCCTTGGTTGCCTATTGAACCTTGATTGCCTATTGAACCTTGATTGCCTATTGAACCTTGATTTCCTATTGAGCCTTGGTTGCCTATTGAACCTTGATTGCCTATTGAACCTTGGTTGCCTATTGAACCTTGGTTGCCTTGATTTCCGGTGGTTCCTTGATTGCCTATTGAACCTTGATTTCCTTGATTTCCTTGATTTCCTTGATTTCCTTGATTTCCTTGATTTCCTTGATTTCCGGTGGTTCCTTGGTTGCCTTGATTTCCAGTGGTGCCGGTTGTTCCTTGGTTGCCTTGGCTTCCTTGCGGTCCCATTATTCCAAGAGACCCCGTAATTGACCAATTAGAATTATTACTCTCTACTGTTATACTATTATATTGCGATAAGGTGATGGTTGATTGCCCATCTATCGTCTGGGATGATGTGGTATTGACAGTTATTGTTCCAGAACCACTATTTTTTATAATATAGATCTGACCAGCATTTCCTACTGCCGTTGGGAGCGTTACTGTAAAGCTATTAGAAGTACAGTCTATAAAATAATCATTATCGCTTATCGTATAATTGCTTGTTTTTGCGGTATATGGAAATGTCAAACCGCCAAGTGAGATAAGACCGTCGCGTACTACAAAATCATTGTACATTATACTACTCTGAACCAAAAGGTTTCTAATTTATATTTTAATGATGAAGTGCTGTTTATATTTTTATGCGTTTTGATCGACAAAACCAAAGCAAACCGTGCAATAATATTCACTAACTGTATAAACGAAGGTAACGCTATTCACTGTCCCATCTATTCTAATTATATTGAATCCCTCAGTCCCGGTGAATTGATTATATTGAGTAGCGCTAGCGGGATTTTGATAAGTCGTATCGATACCCCAGATTGGAGTAAAAGGTGACGATACTTCGACTGGGACAGAGACACCTGGATTTCCTACACTGGCAAAGGCGACCAAAGGATTAACCACTGGTTGACTGAAAGTAGCAGTGAAAGTGCCTGCTTGGCTATTTAGTATTTGAGGCCCTGTTGAGGGGACTCCGTATTCGATCGGAAACGTTCCGGCCGCATACATACCAGTACTTGTATCCATTCCTCCGCCGGTTTGAGCAATTGAAATCGTTATGCTGTTTTGGCCAACACCAGATGCTGTGGTTGGAGTAATAGAATTAATACTCATCCATTGGAACCCTGAGGAGCCAAAGAAGACCGGTGATGGTATTATCAACTGCCCTTTTACGACCGTTTTACTTAATATTTTTAACATATAAACACATTTACTCTATTGCTTTGATAGTGTGATTATATATACATTATTTATAGGGGTGTGCGATAGGTTAATAATTATTTTACTTATAGTCTTATTTAAGGCGTTATGGCAAACCCGAACATAAAAAGAGTTCTTGGTGTGTTTCCATGGCAAACATCCACACTATGATAAAGCTCAGTTACCAAGTAACACATCATGTCGCCTTCATTTAAGTCATAGGTTTTATCTTCGACATGAATAGATCCACCACTTTCAGCTTTACTAGACAGAATATTGCATCTCAATCCAACTAATCCTTCGCCAACACTTGGATCTTTATGTCTATAAACATCTCCATCGTTATAAGTTACGCTAACCACAACACCGTCTTTTCCATGTCCTTCTATGACTGGAGAGTTACCTACTGATGGAACTACTTGGCGGATTCGATCTTGTAAGATTTTAACTAGTTCTGGATAGTTTATATTTTGGCTCATTCTGTTTGTGAGCCTTTTTTTTGTTATGCTGAATTCTTTCTTATCCCAATCTCCAGTAATCCCATCTACGAATTGACCTTCAGCAACAGCTTTTGTAGTCCAATCTTTCAATATTTTAATTTCTTCAGAGTTGATAAAGTTTCTTATAATCATTACATTTTCATCTTTTTCTATCATTTTTACTGCCTTTTGTTTAAGTGTGGATAATCTATATATAGTTTTCCCTTTTTTAAGAAATCGCATAGTTTATCGAATTTATCATCTTCTTTTAAATCTAGAATCAGAAGATCATCTTGTCTGTTTTTGAAATACTCTGAAACTTTCGAATGATGTCTGTGATACCCTTCAATGAATTTATCTTTATCAAAAACAAAAGACTTCCATAACATGAATCGAGTTTCTAATTGCCAAACAGGATCTGTGCTGGATCTATGAAGAGAAGCAGCACTTTCTATCCAAGAATCTATATCTCTGGTTGTTAGTATGAATTTAGATTCTGGATACAATAAATCTAAAAATTCGAACCTTGCAGCAACTGCCGTGTCTGTGTTTGCTTCAAAGCTATCTATTTCTTTATAAGACATTGGGCAATGAATAGCTGAATAACCTAGAACTTTCAATGCTTCAGTTAAAGAAGTAGTTCCAGTTCTGGTTAGTCCTATGCCAAATACTTTCATAGCTTGCTGAAAGCCTCGCAATCATATGAATATGCTTGTTTGATGAGATCTATCTGCTCTTGGCTTAAAGTTGGCATGTCTCCATCTTCAGGTAAAGTAACGGTCACATCTAATCCAAGATATGTGCAGCAATCATTTACTCCCTTATCAGAATAAGGGAAATATTTGGCATTAACACAATCTAGAACTCCCATCTTTTTCAATGACATGAAATGTGTGTTGTCAAGATTGTTCAAGCCTTCTTCGACAGAACAAGACAATCTCAAACATGAGTTCTTGAATCTTTCGACTGGATCTCTGACAATGACGGCAAAATCTAAGTTTGAACAGTCTGTTATGCTCGAGTCTTTGATCTCTGAAACATTTATGATGGGTTTCCATACTGTTTCAGTATTCACAAAATCAGAACTTGCTTCTGGATAATGTTTTTTGATCAATTCTTTGAATATGATTTGCGATCCGCTTCTTGTGACAAGAGCGAATCCGATGTTATTTTTTTGCCACATAAAACCTTTATTTGCCATGATAATTCTCCTTTGTTTTTAAGTACAATTCATTATCGTTATGATATTTTTCAATGATCAATTTAATCTGATTATCGTTTAAAGATGGTTTCTTTTTACTTTCTTCTTCGTTGAGTTTAGGAACTGGAGTTTCAAGTCCAAGCCATTTCGCACATTCGTCAATTTGTTCTGGGAAAAGAAAATATTTTATTCTATCGTTTAAAAGACCCATGCTTTCCATAGTCCAAAAATGGACTTCATCTTCGACCAATCCCTCTTCTACTGTTTTGTTTCTTCTGGCACACGCACTTCTGAATCTTTCGATTGGGTTTCTTACCATGCAGCTAACTTCACATTCTGGAAGACCTAGTGATAAATCATGCCCTTGTAAGTTCATGATTGGATGCCAAAGTTCTTTATCGAAAACTTCTGGTTTGAATTTAACATGGTCTTTGGGCAACATTAAATTCATCAATGCATGACTTCCACTTCGTGTCACTAGAGCTAAAGCCTTATTGTTTATCAAAGAGCAAATGCCTCTCATGTTATAATCCCTATAAATTGAAGACCATAAACTTGAATTGTGTAACCACTACCACCCTTATTATTATATGTCTGACCGTTTTTAAGTTCCATTTTGTAATATCTATAAGATGTGGGAGAGGATATAGCATAGTTCACCAAGCTATTGTTGTTTGATATTCCAGTCCTATTATCTATTGATGTCCAAGTCGAATTGTTACTGCTTCCGTACAGAGTCCACGCACCAGAATTAACATTACTATTAATCATATTGTAAGAACTTATTGTTACTGCTACCCCAAAATCAAGATAACCTGTGCTTGCTATTACCCCTGTACCTACCGTAAATGGACCCCAACTGCTTCCGAAAAAACCACCAACACCACCTCCAAAGTAATCCCAAAACGGAGATGGAGATTGATAGTAAATATATGCTGGTGTTGGTAATATGCTGTTTAAATATGGTTCGGTAGTCTTTCTGAATCTTGTTCCAAAATCTGAAAAAGCTTTCGGGAAGCCAGTCTTGAATGCTGTGCCAGCAGTTTCTGTCAATATAGTACCAGAACTATTTAAATACTTAAGGCTTGGAAATAGAGTGTATCCACCATGAAGCTCACAAGAAGTCTCTGGGCTTTCGTAGCCCCATAGCTGAATTTCACCAATTTGAAAACCATTTATTAGTGGTTGAAATCCGCTTTTATTGTTATATCCAGACCTTCCACCCTTTGTTATCACAAGTCGGTAAATCTTGTATGCAGACGCACCAGTTACAGTATATTCCGAATAAGAGCAGTTTTTCGCAAGCCTGTCTGTAGCATAAGGAAATCTAGTTTGAGATGTCCTAGTATCTATCGTTGTCCAATTAATTTGATCGTTTGAACCAGATAAAGTCCAGTCTTGTGGTGTCTCGTCAGCCATATTAGTGCTAATTAAACCATATTGAGAATTTGTGATTCCATATACATTTTCACCAAAAGCATTGTACATTCTATATTTCGTAATCACTACTGGAAGACCAAAGTTTAAATATGCTTTTTTGGTTGCAGTTGCTATATTGGTGACATTTTTATAATGTGAATCCCAAGGATTTTGATATGGCAAGACACCAGTAAAAAGATCGTTTACATAACTATTACTCTTTGCAGTTCCATCAATTATACTGTAAGCACTAGCACTAATATTATCTACATTCCATATGTTATTGTCGCTAGTGGTAAATTTATAGTATGGTCGGTATTGTACATTCACTTGCGTGTTGTCGTATGTTGTCCCACCTCCTACCAAAGCTCTTTCAGTCGGCATAATTCACCTTTATGTTAAATATCCTTGTAGCTGTATATCTTTTATTAGACCCCCAAATCCACCTCCAGATTTTTGGCTCAAGGTATTCGAACTACCAAATATTGATATTCTATAGTAAGAATATAATGCTGGGGAGGTGATCGTGAAGGTAGCAGCAGAACCAATTGTTGCAAGTGTCCTTGTGTCTAACAATGTCCATGATCCAAAAGTGTTTGCCCCATATACTCGAAATGAATAAGTGGTATTTGTGGTTACATTGCCATTGTTAATATTATTGGTAAAACTTCCACTACCGCCCCAAAGTTTATACGAAGTCAATGTGATTGGGTAATCAAATCCCATGTATCCTTCTTTTGTAGATCCAGTAGCAACATAAAAAGCATTAGAGCTATTTTTTGCAGAAGTCCATGCAGCTATACCATTTACAATGCTTAGAACAGTTCCCATGTTAAATGCGGAACTGAATGGATCAGTATTTGTAACCACACCAGCACTTGTGTAATATTTTGCAGTAGGAAGCAAAGTATTATATCCATGTAAAGCACATGATGTTGTTGGGCTTTCGTATCCCCACAATTGAACTTCTCCAAGTTGAGTGTCATAAGCACAATTGTTTCCACTCTTGTCACAACCAAAACCTGTTCTGCCTCTTCCAGAAAGAACAAGTCTGTAAGATTTATAAGCTGCGGGTGAAGATATCTCGAATTCCGAATAACTGCTTGTCGCTGGGTCATTCGTGCTGGCATAAGTTAACATTGCTTGACTTGTTCTTGTATCGACTGTTGTCCAATTCACATCATCGTTACTGCCTTGCAAATACCATCCTTGTGGAGTCTGATTGCCTAAATCTGAATATCTTTGGTAAACTCCAATGTTAGCCATAAACCCATTCCACATTCTATATTTTGTAATGACTGTAGGAATTCTAAAGTCAAAAATGAATGTCGGTAGAGCTTTACTGGAAACGGTATAGCTATAAGAACTATTTAAGGTGTTTTGCAGTGGGAGATAACCGTTTAAAATACAATTGTTAAGGTTGTTGTTTACAGATGTAAAATATTGTCTGTAATCAGCATTTATGAATGTCGGATCATAAGTCACACCACCACCAACTAAAGCTCTTGGTGTCGAATTAACACTTAAAATCATCGTGGTAGGTGTAGGCGTTGGAGTAGGAGTAGGAGTAGGTGTTGGCGTTGGTGTAGGTGTTGGCGTTGGTGTAGGCGTTGGTGTAGGCGTTGGTGTGGGCGTTGGTGTAGGCGTTGGAGTAGGAGTAGGCGTTGGAGTAGGAGTAGGCGTTGGAGTAGGAGTAGGCGTTGGAGTAGGAGTAGGCGTTGGAGTAGGAGTAGGCGTTGGCGTAGGAGTAGTTGTCGAAACGGTCATAGTTCCTTTTAATGCCATCGGCCCAAATATTTTAAACATTATAGCACTCTAGCTCCTATTTTTATAGTCCAAGTACCACTTGTTATCTCTGCTTTTAATTCGATTTTATTTGATATGATTGCAGCACTAAACACTAAGCCAGCAGTTGAACTACCGAGGTCTTCAGAAGACATATCGGTAAATGTAGCAGTATTAGCAGTTGCATTCCAGACCACCATCACTATACCTGTGCGGTAACCAGTAGTAGCGGTATTAATGACATAATAGTCGAAAACGGCTGCAGCACCAGAGGTATCATCGACACTGAAAACCACATAGTCTGCCGTCTTTCCAGTATAATAACCAGATGTAGTCTTGGTGTAGCCGTCGGAATTAACTGAAAATATCGGCGTCCCTGAGATGTCACCAACCTGGAGAAGATCGCCGGTAGCTGTGTCTGTTAATTCGAGAAGCGTGCCTTGACTGCCTATGATATTTATAACTGTACCTGATGCCGCAGCTTGTGCGCCTAGCTCTAACTTATTACCATCAAAAGTTAAATTACTCTCGGCATATACACCATCTGCAGTACCATCCGACGTGAGTATTCTATTATTGCCTTGATTGCCAACGTTAGCTCCGCCTTGATTACCTTGGTTTCCTTGTGCTCCGTTGTTTCCTTGGTTTCCTTGTGCTCCGTTGTTTCCTTGGTTTCCTTGTGCTCCGTTGTTTCCTTGGTTTCCTTGTGC